>Ga0184612_10000365_pt1 | contig 21183 bp, 14 predicted proteins | sample PLM3_60_coex_FD_133163 | JGI IMG/M metagenome (GOLD analysis project Ga0184612, IMG submission 133163) | Groundwater sediment microbial communities from an aquifer in East River, Colorado, USA - PLM3_60_coex | ecosystem: Environmental > Terrestrial > Soil > Riparian zone | place: USA: East... | reverse complement strand
CGTTGACGTTGGTGGCCAGCGACCGCGCGGGTGTATCCGTCTCCGCGTTGCCAAACGCCATCGGCGTCGTTCCCGGCACCAGGTTCAGGAGCGCCTGATAGTTGCGGAAGCGGTTGAGCGGCATCGCCGTAATCTCGGCGGACTTCAACTCGGTGCTCACGTCCGCCTTGTCGGTCTGCAGCAGCTGCGCCTCGGACGCCACCGTGACCGTTTCGCTCACCGTGCCGACTTCGAGCGCCATGTCGACGCGCGAAATCTGGCCGATGGTAACGGGAACGGCGGACCGAACGCCCTCCCGGAAACCCTGCAGCGAAACCTTGACGTCATACACGCCCGGGAGGACGTTGATCAGGCTATACGCACCCTCCGCGTTCGTGACCGTATCGCGCGTGAGGTTCGTTTCTTTGTTGACGACAGTGACGGTCGCGCCAGGAACCGTCGAACCCTGCGCGTCCTTGACGACGCCGACGACGCTGCCGTACAGAACCTGCGAGACGGCAGGCGTGGCCGACAGGCATAGACTAAGGATGGTGCACGTGGCTCCGAACAGATGTAGACCGAAGAACGTGGGCCGACGGGCTTCGCTCACAGATCCCTCCCCCTGAAAGCTACTGGCTGCAGACGAATGACGAAAGGTGACGACGGTGGGCCGACTTCCTCCCCCTCCAACTAACGTGTTCATGCTAGTCGCGGGCCAATCGGACCGTAGCATACGGCGTGTAGCGACGCAAGGTGTTTGATTGGGCGGACTTACCAAATAGGGAATAAAAGGCGAAAATCCAACAAATACTCGCGTGCCCGCAGCAGTCGCGGTGACCGTCACACGGTCGTGCTAAACTCATCCGGTTCCCCCCAGCAAGTCAGCTTATTCGCTTCTGCCGGGCGTCCGCGCGGGCACGCGCAGCCGCCGCGTGGTGAGGTGTCGTCATGTCCGAAGGGGAAGGGCTTCAGTTCGAGCGGGCGGAGTTCGAGAACGCCCCCGCACAGTCGCAGTGCGCGGAATGTAATCGGTCCTTGACTGGGTTCTACTACGACGTCAGCGGACAGACGGTCTGCGAAGCGTGCAAGTACACGATCGAGTCCCGAATGACGGACGGCTCGGCTGTCGGACGTTTCGCCCGGGCGAGCGGGGCCGGTATCGTCGCCGCGGCCTTGGGCGCGGCGCTCTATTACGCCATTTCCGCCCTGACCGGGTACGAGTTCGGATTGATCGCTATCGTGGTCGGCTATGCCGTTGGCGCCGCTGTCAGCTGGGGCTCGAATGGCCGCGGGGGGAAGAGCTATCAAGCGCTGGCCATGGGGCTCACCTATCTGGCAATCGTCAGCACCTACATTCCGCCGATCATCGAGGGATTCAGGGAGGCGGCGGCAACAGAGTCCGCGATTGCTGAACCGGCTGCCACTGACGCGGAGGAATCGTCAGCAACACCGGTGAACGCATTGGCTTCCACCGAGCCCTCTGAGCCCGCAGCAAGCGCGGAACCGGAAACGGGGGCGGCGGGGGTTTTGCTCGCTCTGGTCCTCATCGTGGCGATCGCATGCGCGGCGCCGTTCCTCGCGGGCGTCGAGAACATCATAGGCATTGTGATCATCGGCATCGGGCTCTACGAAGCCTGGAAGCTGAACCGCCGCTCCGCACTGGCGATCACCGGCCCGCACGCGCTCGGCCGTCCATCGGTGGAGGCTGCTGGCGCATGAACGTGTCGGCGGCCGCGACCGGCACGACCTGTGCCGGTTGCGGCACCGAGATCGCCCCGACTCTGCTTTCCTGCCCGGGGTGCCGCCGGCTGGTGCACGCCGCGGCGCTCACGGACCTCGCCGCACGCGCCGAGACTGCGGCGGCCGACGGCGACCTTCAAGCCGCGCTCGCCACCTGGCGCTCGTCGCTCGAGCTCCTTCCGCCAGATTCGCGACAGTCGGCGAGCGTCGCGCAGAAAATTGCCTCGCTCTCCCAGGTCGTCGAAGCTGCTGGCGCTGCACCGGCGGAGGTCCCGACGTCAGGCTGGTGGAAATGGCTCGCCGCGCTGGGTCCCGCAGGACTCCTCATCTGGAAGTTCAAGTTCCTGGTCGTCGCGCTGCTCACCAAGGGCAAGCTCCTGCTGCTTGGACTGACCAAGGCCGGCACGCTCGCGTCGATGTTTGCGTCGGTGGGCCTCTACTGGACGCAGTGGGGCCTGTGGTTCGCGCTCGGGCTGGTGATCAGCATCTACGTCCACGAGATGGGCCACGTCGCGGCCATCCGGCGATACGGCATCGCGGCAAGCGCGCCGATGTTCATCCCGGGATTCGGCGCCCTGATTCGCTTGAAGCAGGCACCGGTCACGCCCCGCGAGAGCGCGCGGATCGGCCTCGCTGGCCCGGTCTGGGGCCTCGCGGCCGCGGTGGCCGCGGCCATCGCCGGACGACTCGGGGGCTGGCCAATGCTCCTGGCGATCGCTCACACCGGGGCGTGGATCAATCTGCTGAACCTGGCGCCGGTCTGGCAGCTCGACGGGAGCCGGGCGTTCGCCTCGCTGACCAGACCGCATCGATGGATCGCCACGGCGGTGCTGGCGCTCTCGTGGATGGTGACCCGCGACGGCATGGTTCTGCTCGTACTGCTCGTCGCCGTCGGACGCACGGTCGGCAGCCGTGCCGATGCCCCGCCCGATCGGGGCGCGCTGGCCCTGTTCGTCTTCGTAGCAGTGGCCCTGGCCGTGCTGTGTCGATTGACGCAGGTGGTCGGCTAGCTTCCAGCTACCGGCGTCCAGCTTCCAGCCAGAAAACCTGGAAGCCCTAACTGGGAGCTGGAAGCTGGAAGCTACTTGAACAGATCATCAAACGCCTTGCGGGCGCTCGTCGGGGCGACCGACGTGGTCTCCCGCTCGACGGTCGTGCGGGGCTCGTAGAACGTGCAGGCGTTGCGCGCGTCCTTCGGCGAGACGCGCGAGGGGATCGGCTGCTGGCACTCGAACGGCGCGCCTGTGTCGAAGTGCGCGCATTGGGCGCAGGCATGGAGCTCAGCGCCGCACCGCGCGCAGGTCGCGTCTGGACTGCTGGCGGCGGCAACCGTCAGTTCGTTCCCGCAGCGCGCGCAGCGCACGACCTCCCGGAACCCCGGCATGTTGAACGTCTTGGGCGCAAGGGGCGGCTGGCCGCGGGGCGCGTACTCTTTCTTCTCGGCGGGCTTCTGGTCGCGCCGCGGCTCGCGCGGATCGTCCTGATAGCCTCGCTGCCGGTACTTCCGGTCGGACATCGCGGGTCGATTATAGACCAGCCCGCCACGCATGGCAGGGCTGGGCGGAACGACGGTCCCGGTCGGCCCGTATAACGCCCAGAGGTGCCGCCGCCATGACTCCGTCTGCCATCAGAACGCCCCGCCTGCGGACCCGTGTCCCGGCGGCCATCGCCCTCCCGCTGTTGCTCGTCAACCTGGTCGCTCTCCAGGGGTGCGATGTCGTCACGGCCGATCTCAAGCACAGCGAAACCGCCGAGTGGCGCAAGACCTACGAGCTCGCGGCCGGTGGCCGCGTCCAGATCAGCAACGTCAACGGCAAGATCCAGGTCGAACCGTCGACCGGAAACACCGTCGAGGTTGTAGCCCAGAAAATCGCCAAAGCGGCAACCCCGGCGGCCGCAAAAGAGGCGCTCGAGCGGATCGAGATCCGCGAGGACGTCTCGCCTTCGAGCATCAGCCTCGAGACCAAGCTGCCTCGGGGCGGCGGCTGGCTCCAGATGGGTAACACTCAGGTCAAGTACACGGTGCGCGTCCCGGCCGGCGCCGAGGTCAAGTTCACAACGGTGAACGGCGGCGTCGAGGTCACCGGCCTCACCGGACGCGTCACCGCGGAAACGACCAACGGCGGCGTCACCGCCCGCGATATCTCGGGCACGATCGACGCCAGCACCACCAACGGCGGTGTGGACGTGGAGCTCACGCGCGTCGGCGAGGGTGGGGCCAAGCTCGAATGTACGAATGGCGGCATCAGACTGCGCCTCCCGGTCGACGCGAAAGCGTCGATCTCGGCAAGCATCACCAACGGCGGCATCGACGTGAGCGGCCTGTCGCTCGAAACAACCGAGTCGTCGCGTCGGCGGCTCGAGGGCCGTCTGAACGGCGGCGGCGCTCCCATCCGTATCGAAGGGACGAACGGCGGCATCACGATCGCGCCGCGCTAGAGTCCGGGCCGCGTGCTACGATCCCAGGCGACGCTATGACTTGCGCCTCCTGCGGCTCCACACGGGTCTACCCTTCGCGGCTGCGAAATGTCTTCGAGCGTGTCCGCGAGGCGATGACCGGGCGCCAGCCGCACCGCTGCCATCAGTGCGGGTGGCGCAAGTGGGCCCGTCCGGAGTTTCTCAAAGCGGAGTTCCTCAAAGGCAACGGGTCGGAGACGCGGCCCGACGATCTGCGGACCGGACACGACACGGCGCCCGTCAAGCCGAACGACCTCGACGAGCTCGACCCCATCCGATCGCGGCGATAGCCTCAGCGAAGCTTCGGTCTTCGCCCGTCCTCCAGACCGGCCCCCAGCATCAGCCGCACGACCGCGGTGTAGTTCGCCACCCCTTCATTCACACGGTTCGCTCGCAGATACGCGTCGTAGACATCGCGCGCGGCTGTCCGCACAACGGGCGAGGCCTTCGCGTATCGCGCGGCGGCCTCTTGCAGATCGCGCCGCGGTCCGGCCGCCAGCTGTGAGGTGAGCGCCGTCCGGTCCGCCTTCGGCAACGAGGCCGCGACGTGCTCGAAGATGGCCAGCCATCCGCTGTACCGCGCCATCGAGTCTCCCTGCGAACAGGCCAGCCAGGCCACGAAGTTCGCTTCCGCCTCGTTCGCGTAGCCTGCCAGGTGCGCCCATTCGTGCGTCAGGACGAATGGACGCTCGAACGGCAGCGCGTCGGGGTTCAGGATGACCTCGAGGAAGAACGGGTCGGTCATACCGTCGATTGCCGCCGCCCGGAAATACCGTTCGAGAAGCGAACGTTTCGGCACGCCTGGCACGGCGAACCGATCGCTGCCGAGCATTCGCTGCGCCGAGACGAACGCCGTGTCGAGCCCCGGCCACTGCATGCCGACGCCGGCGTTGAGCCCGGCATCAAACCCGGCGTCAAGCCCGGCATCAAGCTTATGCGCCGCGGCGTGCAGTGCGTTGACTTCCCGCACCGCGTGGTTGCCGAGCCTGATCGCTGCCTCGCCCGTGACGCGGCTCCGGTCGTACTCGAGCTTCTCGTCGAGCGGCACGCGCCGGTAGTTGAGCCCCCAGAGCGCGAGGAAGAGCAGAAACACGATCGCGGTGAGCGTGACGCGGCTCAGCACGCTGGAGACGAGCGCGCGCAGCATCCCCGCCGTCCGCACTCGGCGCCAGAATCCGATCGCCAGCGTCACGAGCAGCACGAGCGCCGCGATATCCAGCAGGGCGACCGGGACCGAGTTGCTGAGGGGGGTGACAACACCTTGAATGGCAGGATAGAAGCGGCGGGAGTACCACGCTTCAACCAGCCTCGACGGCAGCGGGACGGCCGCCGCTGCGAGTGCCATCGTGACGAGAATGACGCGGACAAATCTCATCTTGTGTCGGCGTCCGATTCCGGCAGCGGTCCCGTGATGAGCCTGATCGCACGCTGGTAACTGAAATACGACCACGCCCACTGCACCATGACGACGAGCCGGTTGCGGAAGCCGATCAGGTTGAGGATGTGGACGAAGAGCCACGCCAGCCAGCCGAGGTATCCCTTCAGGCGCAGCCACCCGAGGTCGGCGACGGCCGACGCGCGGCCGATCGTCGCCATGTTGCCCAGATCCTTGTAGACGAACGGCCGATACGGTTGCTGCTCGATCGCCCTCGACACATTGCGCGCCGCATGCCTGCCCATCTGAATCGCCACCTGCGCCACGCCGGGCAGCGGCTTGCCATCGATGCCCTGGAGCGAGGCGAGATCGCCGATGACGAAGACCGTGCGGGATCCCGGGACGGTCAGGTCAGGCTCGACGAGGACGCGGCCGGCCCGGTCGAGCGGCGCGCCGAGCGTGGCACCGAGCGGCGACGCCGCAACGCCAGCCGCCCAGATGATGGTCTCGGCGGCAATGACCTCCGTTCCGACCTCGACGCGCCCGCTGGCGACGTTGGTCACCGCCGCGCCTGTCCGTACGCTGACCCCGAGACGCACGAGATCGGCACGCGCCGCCTCGCGCAGCGGCTCGGGAAAGGTGCTCAGCACAGATGGTCCCGCCTCGAGCAGGATGATGTGCGCTGAACTGGGATCGAAATGGCGGAAGTCGCGGGCGAGCGACTGCCGCGAGATCTCGGCGAGCGCGCCGGCCATCTCGACGCCCGTCGGGCCCCCGCCAATGACGACGAACGTGAGGAGCCGCTCACGGCGAACCGGATCGGTCTCGCGCTCGGCGCGCTCGAACGCCAGCAGAACGCGACGGCGGATGTCGAGCGCGTCCTCGAGCGTCTTGAGGCCGGGCGCAATCGCGCGCCAGTCGTCATGCCCGAAGTAGGCATGCGTCGCGCCGCTCGCGACGATCAGATAGTCGTAGGAGAGCTCACCGTCGCTCAGGATGATCAGCTGGCGCGCCCGATCGATGGCGCGCACGTCGGCGAGGAGGACCTCGACGTTCGATTGGCGGCGCAGGATCCACCGGATGGGCGACGCGATATCCCCGGGCGAGAGCGCCGCCATCGCCACTTGATAAAGCAGCGGCTGGAAGACGTGATAATTACGACGGTCGACAATCGTGAGGCGGATGCGCGCGCGACGCAGGGCGCGAGCCGCATACAGTCCGCCAAACCCGCCGCCGATGATGACTACATGGGGATCTGTCACGAGGGAGGCGCACACTCGAGTGCTGATGCTCCCATGCTACAGCCTTGGGAATGAAACTGGAAGCCGCCGGGTGGTGACACGGGACGCGGATGTAACGGATCACGCGGATCGGTCAAACCCAGTTCGATGAGCGACCGCCCGCGCCTACGGCGCTGGCGGTCGCGATCAGTGAATCCGTGAAATCCGCGTAATCCGCGTCCCGTTCGCCTCTCCTATCGCCCGCCGATGAGCATCCAGCTGGCCCAGTAGAACGGGGCTGACGTTTCGCGGCTCGAGCGGACCCTGGCTCGGGCGGACTGCAGCGCAACGTCAGGCGTGTCTCCGGCGCGCAGCCGTGCGTGCAGCGCCGACAGAAGCTCGGTCGAGGCGGCATCGTCGGCAGCCCACCGCGGCAGCACGAGTGTCGGCACGCCTGCGGCCCGCCACGCCCACCCCACTGCGCCAACTTCATCGGCGGCATCCCTCATCGTCATCGACGCGCCGTCCGAGAGAATGGCCACGCCGGCGTGCAGGTCCAGGTTCATGATCTCCCGGGCTTCGAGCGCGCCGTCGTTGGCGGGGTCGGAGGCGACCAAGATCGGCGAGAACAGCGGACTCGCGCCATTGACGCGAAACGGCGCGCCGAAGTGGATCACATCGGCCTGCGGGAGACGCTCGCCGAGCGCCGCTTCGGTCGCGGCGGCGCCCGCGAGGCTCTGCACGCGATCGGCTTCTGCACCGCCGGCGATCGCGTGTACCTCCTGCTCGGCCGACGCCGCGCTTCGAATCGCCCATCCCGGCGCCGTCCGCGCGATCTCCTCGACGACGGCCGGCGCAAGATCTGGTGCGGCGACCGTGACGAGGCGGCTGGACGAACCTGCGGGCGCGGCGGCTGGCGGCGTCCGAATGAGCGCTGTGACCGACGGCGCGTAGACGACCGATGTCGTGTCGGCGAGATAACCGCTCTCCCGTGGCAACGCCTCGAACGGGACACGCCAGAGCACTTCGTGCGGAATCACGATCGCGCGAGTCGCGGTGCCGAAGGTCGCCGGCAAGCCAGCCACGAGCTCCAGCGCAGCCGTTCGCCAGGCGGCGGCATTCCGCAACGTCTCGGGCTGTTGCAGCTTTGCCACGCGTTCCGCGAGGTTGCGGCGCGAGGCGGCCTCGAAGTGTGTCGAGAACCGGACACCGCCTTCATTACTTTTGGGGCTTTCCGAGCGCCTCGCCAGGATGACGAGGAGCGTCTCTTCGCCGACCACGAACTGCACCAGGACCGTTCCAGCATCCGGAAGCAGAGCTTCGACGTCGGCTCGCGTGGCGGCCGGCATCAGGCCGCGCCACGTTCGGAGCGCCGGCAGCCGCTCGAAGAGTGCCTTCTGCTGCGCCGCACGCTTCTCCGTGGCCTCGACGATGGCCTTGTCGAGGCGCGCGATGCGGGCGGCGTCGGGCTTGGGCAATCCCCGCTCACGCGACAGCTGCGCGTGCAGCGACACGAGCTCGCCCGCAAGCGTCCGCTCTTCCTCGCGCTCGCGGTCTGTCATGCCGCGGGAAATGTCCCGCTCGGCCGGCGCCAGCAGGACGCGAAGATCATGGACGCGCATCCGCTCCGCGGACTCGAAGGCCGCCGCCGCGTCGCCCTCCTCGGCCTGCAGCAGCGCGAGCATCGCGAACGCAGACGACGAATCACGCGCGACAGGAGCCGAAGGGCGGACCTTCGCAATCTCGAGCAGCCGATCGACGGCCGCGACGGCTCCTGTGGCCGCGATCAGGGCCTTCGGCCGATCGCGCAAGTGCCTCAGGGCCTCCGCCTCCGCCACCTGCGCGCGCCACAGCACGTCGTCATTTTGAAGCGCTTCTGCGGCGCGCCGCGCCTGACTGGCGGCCTCGAGCGCAGGCGCGTAGACGCCGCTCCCGGCGAGCGCTCGAGACATACCGATCTCGGCTCGCGCGGCCTGCTCGACCCGCTTGAGGTTCGTGAACCCCTCGATGGCTTTCTTGTAGGAGGCGATCCCCTCCTTGAACTTGCCCTGCGCCGTTTGCGCGAAGGCGAGTCCTGCGATGGCTGAGGCCACGCACTCCTGGTCTCCGGCCACGCCACACGTGTCGCTGCTCTTCCGGTACTCGTCCTCGGCCAGCGTGAACCGGCTGGCGACCAGGTCGACCAGCGCAAGTCCCTGCCACGCGCGTCCCGCATGCGAGAGATGCTTCACCGCTTCGAAATGCGCTCGGCTTTCGACGAGCGCCGCCCGCGCATTGTCCAGATTGCCAAGGCGGAAGTGCACGTCGCCGATGCTGAGCAGCGCCGCACCCTGGTCGTTGCGATCGTTGCGCGCCTTTCCCTCCGCGAGCACGCCGCCAAGCGCGTCGAGCGCCGCGCGGTAGTTCCCCTGCGCGAGAAACACGCGGCCCAGGCCCTCGAGGGCATCGGCTTCGCCGGCAGCGTTCGGCAGCTTCCGGTTGAGGTCCCGACTTCGCGTGTAGTCGGCAATCGCGCCGGGAAAGTCACCCTGCAGGTAGAGCACGTTGCCCGTGCTGATGAGTGTCGTCGCGATCGCGCCTTGGTCGTCGAGACGCTCCTGGATTGCGAGCGCTTCCCGGTACGTCGAGAACGCTGTTCCGTACTCCGCGAACGTATACCGAATCGTCGCGATGCCGAGCAAGGCGGCCGCCATCCCGTTCTGATCGTCCCGTACGCGTTCGATCGTGAGGCGCTCCTCGTAGGCCTGCAGAGCCCCCTGCAGGTTCCGCTGAAAGTACATGGCGTTGGCAAGGTTCTGCAGCGCCTCGCCCTCCAGCCTCTTGTTGCCGAGCCGACGGGCGACGTCGCGCATGCGCTCGAACCCGATCTGTGCCGTCGAGTGCGCCTGCTCCTGTGCCGCCTGGCCGGCGCGTCGCGAGATCGCCACGATGAGGCCGTCAGTCACCAACTCGGGCTCCGCCAGCAGGAGCTCCTCGCGCGCCTCTGGCGTCTGCGCTTCGATGAACCTGTCGGCGAGATCGTCGGACGCGGATCCCTCGCGCACGAGCTTCCAGTCGTCCCCCTCTCGCACATACAACAGGCTCCACGCCGTCGTTGAATGGGACGTGAACGGCGGACGGGCGGGGGTTCGCGCTGGAGTGACACGATCGCGAGTCGCCGAGACGCGCACGCGGACCCGATCTCCTGCCGCGGGGAAAGAGCCGACGATCGCAATGTCGGAGAAGGTGTCGTCGCCGGCGTCGAAGACGAACTTGAGCTGCTCGGCCGTGGGCCGCTTGACCGACGCGCTCCAGAGCGCGAGATAGCCGGCGACGTCTTCCGCCTGCTGCATGGCGAAGAAGCGCTCGACCGCCGCGCGCAACTTCGGATCGTCGGCTCCCTGACGGTCTTCACCGACCGTCAGGGACACGACGAGACTCAGGACGAGTGTCAAGGATGCATCGAGCGTCATCGGTCCAGCGAGAATCGGACCGTGATTGTCATGAGTACGGGCACGGGCACTCCGTTGAGCTCGGTCGGCGTATACCTCCACTGCCGAACCGCCCGAACGGCGGCATCATCCAGCAGCGGTTGGGAGCCAAGCACCCGAACGCTCTCGACCTTGCCGGTCGCGTCGAGGATGGCCTCCATTACTACTGTGCCCTGAACTCGTGACACCCGCGCGATCTCGGGATAGAGCGGCGCGACATGGAGAATCTTCCGAGGCTCGCGGATGATGCCACCCACACGCACCGGCTTCGGCACAGGCGGCGGAGGTGGCGGCGGTGTCACCGGACCGGGCGCGCTCAACCCGACAAGAAGGGGCTGCCCGATCACGACGCCGGGACCGGGCGGCAGACCACCCTCGACAGTGTCTCGAGCGGGTGCCGGGCTCTCATCCACGATTCCCGTTGGCGCTTTGATTGGAGCAGCCATGTCCCTCGGCGGCACGGGAGTCGGAGTGCTTGGAGGCGGCGGCGCTGGCGGCGGAACAGTTTCGATGTAATGCGCCTGCAGCGGAGAGGCAATCATCGGAAGGTCCACGCCGCTCGACCATGGACTGAGCACGACCACGGTGACCACTGCCGCATGGCCGGCGATCGATAGTGGCAACACCGACCAGTGGCGCTGCCTGCGCCCGGTCCCATCGCCTGTACGAAGTACATCACGCAAGAATTCCTGAGGCATCGGGAAACCCCCTGGTGAATTCTGAATGCTGCATTCAGAGTTTCTTCTTGCGGCCGCTTTCTCCTGATATAGACACCGATGCCCCGATCCGGTTCCCTTTCAGCCGAATATCGCCCGCATGCCGAGGATTGGCGCGAGGATGACCATCGTCACGACGATGTTGATGACAAAGCCAATGAGAACGACCACGATGGCCTTGCCGATTGTCGAGTAGTCCAGCACCTGCTTTACCGCAATCACCATGGCGGCCATCCGCCACAGCAAGATTACGAACCAAAGGAGCCAGCCGATAATCGGAATAATCGTGAGGACGTTGGCCAGGCCTGGCGCGGCGGCGAACCCAAGGACGCGGAAGGTCTCTGGAAAGTCGGCTTTCGTCGCCGGCTCGGGCATGAGCTTCGTGCCGACGAGCCAGATGATGAGCGACCAGACAAGAAAGCCGATGACCGCGGAAAAGGCCCCGCGGACTATACCGGTCAGCCCTCCATAGTAGATCCACCCGATCCCTTCGGCGACGGCGGCGAGGACGATGACGCCGACCGATTGTCCGATCGCCGTCGCGTCGCGCTCGACATCCTCGAAAGCATTCGGGTCCAGCTTCATCGCGCCGACCACACGGTCTCCAAAAGTCATCGCACCCTCCATCGCAACAGAACCGCCCGGCGCGCACAGTGTAGCGCAGTCCACCGGGGAGATGGCCACGGCCGGCTCCGCGAGCGTGAGATAATCGCAGCGTATGACTCGTACTGCGGAGCCGGAATCCTGGGGACACTCGACGGTTCAGACCGCCTGCCCGCTCGACTGTCCTGACTGCTGCACGCTCCAGATCACCGTCAAGAACGGGCGCATCGTCGAGATCGACGGCGGCCACGAGAACCCGAGCACCCGCGGCTACATCTGCGCGAAGGTCCGGCGCTTCGCCGATCGCGTCTACGGTGAGGACCGCCTCCTCTACCCGGCCGTCCGGAAGGGGACAAAAGGCGACGGGGTATTCACGCGCGTCAGCTGGGATGAAGCGCTGGATCACATCGCCGAACGAATGATCGCAATTCGCGACCGCTCGGGTGGCGAGGCCATCCTGCCGTTCTGCTACGGCGGTTCGAACGGGCTGCTCACGCAGGATACGAACGATGCCGCGCTGTGGCGCGCGTTCGGCACGTCGCGCCTGGCGCGCACGGTCTGCGCGGCGCCGACTGGGGCGGCCAACATGGGCCTCTACGGCAAGATGGCCGGCGTCACCTACGAAGACTACGTGCACGCACGGCTCATCGTCCTCTGGGGCGTAAACCCGTCCAGCTCGGGCATTCATCTCATCCCCTTCATCAAGGAAGCACGTGCGGCTGGGGCGCGGCTCATCGTCGTGGATCCGCGCGCGACGTCGCTCGCGAGGCAGGCGGATCTCCACATCCCGCTGCGACCAGGCACCGACGTGGCCGTGGCGCTGGCGCTGCACAAGCATCTTTTCGACAGCGGACGCGCAGACTTATCGTTCCTCTCCAAGCACGCGCGCGGCGTGGACGAGCTCCGCGCGCGCGCCGATCCGTGGCCGATGGCCCGCGCAGCCGAGATCGCCGGACTCGATCTTTCAGTCCTCGAACAATTCGCCGAGCTCTACGCAGCCAGTACCCCGGCCGTGATCCGATGTGGCTGGGGCCTCGAACGCAATCGCAACGGCGGCAGCGCCGTCGCCGCGGTGCTCGCACTGCCGGCCGTCGCGGGGAAGTTCGGCGTGCGCGGTGGCGGCTTCTCGATGAGCAACTCCACGGCTTTCGGGATCAAAGCCACCGCGTGGATGAACGACACGCCGGAACCCAACACGCGCATCGTCAACATGAACAAGCTGGGCGAGGCGCTCCTCGACTACTCCGACCCGGCCGTAGACATGCTGTTCGTCTACAACTGCAACCCGCTCGCGACGATGCCGAACCAGAATCGGGTGCTCGAAGGGCTGCGTCGCTCGGACTTGTTTACCGTCGTGTTCGAGCAGGTCTTCACCGATACGGCGCGGTTTGCCGACGTCCTCCTGCCCGCGACGACGTTTGTGGAGAACTACGACATCGCCAAAGGCTACGGGCCGATCAGCCTGCAGCTCGTGCGCCCGGCGATCGAGCCTGTCGGCGAGGCGCGCGCGAATGCAGCCGTCTTCTCGGACCTGAGCCACCGCCTCGGCATCGGGGAGCGCGAGGAGGAAACCGAGACGCTCCTCAGAATCGCGGGTCGGCTTCCGTCAGGCGCCGGCAGCGAGTTGCTCGAACGTGGCGCCGCTACGCCGCCCTTCGGCGGGAGACCCATCCAGTTCGTCGACGTTTTCCCGCTGACGCCCGACCGCAGAATCAATCTGTTTCCTGAGGCGCTCGAGGCGGAGGCGCCGGCCGGGCTCTACGCGTTTCAACCGGACCCGGCCACCGAACAGTACCCGCTCGCGCTCATCTCTCCGGCGAGCGAAAAAACCGTGTCGTCGACGCTCGGCGAACTGCGCGAGCGCCCCGGCATGCTGCAGATGCACCCGTCGGACGCCGAAGCCCGGGGACTGGCCACCGACGATCCCGTGCGCGTCTTCAACGCGCTCGGTGAAGTGCAGTGCCCGGTGGCCGTGACCCCGAACGTCCGGCCGGGGACGGTCAGCCTGTCGAAGGGGTTGTGGCGGAAGAGCACCTACAACGGATCGACGTCGAACGCGCTCGCGCCCGATACGCTGACGGATCTCGGCGCCGGCGCCTGCTTCAACGATGCGCGCGTGCAGGTGGCGCTGCTTGGACGGCACTGAGCTCGACTGGTCTGATCGACCCAGCGCAACGAAACAGTCGCGAAGATCGCGAAGCTACGACGATCACGAAGGCCGGTGTTTTGACCACTTGTCGTGGCGCGTGTCGGAGCTTCTAGTAACTGAAGAAAAAGATCAGATTCATCCCCGCCCGCTCGATGCGGCGCTGGCCGATGCGATTCGCGGCGCCCGAAGTCTCCGGCGCGGCTGACCCCACCAATCGCAGAAAGTCTGAGATTTGATACTCCAGCAGAAACTCGCTGTAAATGCGCTCGCCAAACTGCTGGCGCAGCTTGAGAAATGTCCGCTCGCCAATCTGCTCACCGATCGTGACGCCGGCGCCCAGCGTGTCGCCCTCGGTAGTGGCCGTAATCTCGAACAGGTCGAGATCGAGCGCACGGCCAATCGATTCCCCAAGCGGCGCGGCGAGGAAGCCCGACGCGATCCCACCGGCGGTCGCCGCGAGCGAGGCGCGTTCGCCCGTGCCCAGCTCGTTGATGGGCCGGTTGAAGACGATGAGCGCGAGCACGTCTGACTCGTCGAGCGGCGGCGTGCTGGAGAGCGCGAGCTCCGGCTGCCGCAGGGTGCCGGTGATGCGGACACGCGCCTCGACACCTGTGTCGGGAATCTTGCGGGTGGCGGTCACGTCGAGCACCGGGTTCAATTCCGAGTCCCCCGTGAAGCGCAGCGTACCGTTCCGGGCCAAGTCGAACTGGCGGCCCTGGAACTGATATGTGCCGCGCACGGTGTTCACGGTTCCTGCCAGCGTGACCGGCCCGCCCGGATCCTTGCGGACGTTGAGATCGCCCCCGACCGTGATGTTGATATCGCCGAGTGCAGCCCGGGTGCGCCCGCCTGGTCGCAGCCTCCTGCCCCGCACCACGAGGTTGTCCGGAATCCGCAGGTGCACGTCGAGCGCCACGTTCTGGAAGACGCTCGACGTGGATGAAGGCGCGGCTGCAGGGGCGGCGGGCAGTGCTTCGACCGGCGCGATGCCCTGACTGGCTCGGGCCAGGGCCTGGCGCGTCGCCTGCGCGGCGCTCCCCGCGCTCTCCGCGGCACGCTCGGCAGACACGACTTCGGGTAGAGCTTCGACGCGATAGGGGTCGTAGAAGAGCTGCAGGATCCGGTCGAGCTCCAGCCGCCCCGCAGCAATCCGAACGTCTCCTTCGAGCTTTGGGCGCGTGAGTTCCCCGGTGACCTTCAGGCTCGTGCCGACACCGACATCGCCAAGCTCGTTGTCGATGATCTCGAAGTTCTGCGACTCGAGCGTGAAGTCCACGGCCCCGATCTGGCGTTCGTGCACGGCGAGCTGTCCGGCGACGACGAGCTGTTCGCCGTTCTCGTCGAGGATCTCGAACCGGCGCACGCGCACGGCGTCCGGCTCGAAATCGATGCGGGTGTCGAGGCCCGAGTAGGACGTCCCGAACCTCGGGACCGCGAACGCGCCATCTCTGATTTCCAGGAAGCCCACGACGTGGGGATCTCTGCCGGACCCCGTGACCCGTACGTCGGCTTCGAGCCTGCCGCCGACCCCTGTCACGGCGGTCGTGAACCCTTGAATGACTCCCAGGTTCAGCGCCGAGGTCTGCAGGCGGACGTCGATGGCATCCCCAGCTGTTTCGGCGACGTGAGCGCCTGTCCCCGGCTGGAACACGGTCGTCGGCACAGTGCCACGCGCCGTGACCGACACGTCGGGGGCCTGCTGCAGCGTCGCATCCAGCGTGATCCGGTCGTTGGTGTAGTCGACGTCGGCGGTGAGCGACTGATACTTGTAGTTCTGGAAACCGCCGTCGGTGACCTGGATTTTCCCATCGACCATGGGACGGTTGACACTTCCTGAGATCGTCGCATCTGCCGTGAGCCGTCCGCTGAATCCGCGATTCTGCAGCAGCAACGCCTCGGCCTGTGCGAGGTCCACGTTGCGCGCGTGTATTTCGAGGGACCCCGTCGTGTTCTCTCCGTTGAGCGCCAGCGAGCCAGCTACATCGAGCGTCTGATCTCCGCTCGCGAGGCGGAGGTCCTTGATGGTCAGCTCGTTCCTGCCGTACTGGATGGTGGCCTCGCTCCCGGCGACGTTGCGCCATTCAATCCCCTGAGTTTTCAGCGCGAGGCTCGGAAGATGGACCTCCTGGTGGTCGGGATGGAAGATCGCACTGCCGGTCGCGGCGAGCTCCCGACTCCGCTCCTGAATCGTCGTCTCGAACTCGAGCCGCTTCTGCGCGTACGTAGTCGACGCGGTCATCTGGTTGATCTGCACGCCGCCGAGCTCGATGAACGTCGCCTCGGACGTCGCCTGCACGCGGGCGTTCGCCAGGTCCAGATCGGCCAGAGTCACGGCGTACTTGCTGTCGAGATCGAGCGCCTTGTTCGTTCCATACGCGAGACCGTTCCCGTTGAGCGTTCCGCTGGTCTCGAGCGACGCGGCATTTCCGGTGACGGTGCCGTCGAGGACGAGTGTGCCCTCGAGCCCGGTCTGGCCTCCTAGCCTGCCGAGCTCGGTGATGTCGCTCGCATCGATGTGGTACTTGAGGTTGGAAGTCGACGTGCGGCCGAGGGCCAACCGGCCGGATGCCTCGAGCGTCACGTCGGGTCCCTTGACGTGCAGCCGCGTGATGTCGGCGACCTCGCTGGCATACCGGCCCTCGACGTCGGCGCCGGCGACCTGCACGCCGCCGACGAGCGACGGCGTGAGCGCGATCCGGCCGTCGACGTCGATCGACGCGAGTGTGATCGGCGCCGACAGGTCGGCGATGCAAAGCGTCGCGTCGACGGTGCCGTTGACGTTGCCCTCGAGCGCCTTGCGCTCCAGCAGGACTGCGGGATTCAGCTGATCGAAGGGACCCTTTCCGTAGATCGTCAGCGCGCGACCGGCGATGTCCGCTTTGAACGCCATCGTGGGCACGTGCGCACCCCACATTGCCGAGTCCGTCAGCGTGCCGCTCGCAGAGAGCGTCAGCTCTTCAAGGGTGGTTCCTGAGGCGCTCACGTCGAAGTCTCCGCTGACGCGACCGGCATAGCGCTCGTCGTCCAGCGCGCTGATCTCGAGCGCGCGGCCAAGCCGCCGAGCGTCCAGCCCGTTCAACGTCCCCTTCGCCGCGTACGCAAACGGAGTCGCAATGTTGTCGAACTCGACGACCGTACCCGGCGCGATCGTCGCGCCTTCCACCAGCGACTGGTTGAGCGTCGCCGAACCGCTCACCTTGGTGCCGCTTCCCTTCACGTGGTAGTCGGCGAGCGACAACACGGTGTCGAGCTTCGGCGCCCTCATCGACGCGGGCAGCCGGCGCAGGTCCACGTCCGCGGCGGTGCCCTGCAGGTCATAGGACACCAGTCGCCGGCCCTCCGGCAGAACGATGACCCCGCGTGTCGTCGCCGACGCGCCGTAGGCGTGCGCGACGGCGTCGGCGAGCGTGATGCGTGGTCCCCTGAACGATCCCTTCGCCCGCACGTCAGTGGCCGCGTACCCGAGCGCGAGCGCGCGCGGGCCCCTGAAGGTGAACGTGCCTCCGAGTCGCTGGAATACCGGTGTGCTCGACGGATTCGAGGGAAGCGTCAGATCGACGCGTACGTCTCCGGTGATGTCGCTCCGCTGCGCGGCACTCTTCAAGATGGGAGCGAGATTCAATCGCTCGACATGGAGTGGACCCGCGAACGCGAAGTCAGGCGAACGCAAGTCCGTCATGAGCTGGCCGCGGACCAGCCCGGCCTCCGATTTCACATCCAGATCCATCGCCAGACGATCGGACGTGCCGTTCGCGGTCACGACGAGGGCCGGGTGCAACTGATAGCCGGAGAGCGCGGGCACGACCCTGCCGATCTCCGGCAGGGAGAGGTTTCCGTCCAGTACGAGTTTGATCACCGGCGTGCGAAGGTAGCTTTCGATGGCGCCGCCAAGGTTGAAGGCGCTCTCGCCGGTCTTCACCACCATGCGCTCCAGATACAGATGGTCATCGCGCACGGCGATCGTGCCGGTCAACTGCTGGACGGCAAGGTCAGGGTCGGCGCCCCGGAAGCTCAGCCGGCTCAACCCGATGGTGAAATGCACGGGCTCGTACTTGAATGACCCCTGCACATCGAGGTCATCGATCCGCCGAGGCAAACGGTAGTTCCGCGGACCCGCGGCATCGTCGATCGAGACCGCGCCGTCGACAATCGCAATCGATGGCAGAGAAATCGGCCGGTTGGGGCCCCGGCGATCGGCTTCGCTCGCCCGCTCCTTCACGAGCTTCCGGATATTCCATCCCTCACCGTCGCGAACAAGGCGCATGCGAGGTGCCGTCAACGTGATGTGATCGACGACGATGCCGCGGAAGACGAGCTGGAAGACGCTGTAATCAACGGCAATGGTCTTGACCGCGACAACGCGGTCGCCAGACAGATCGACGGCAACGTCCGAAAGGCCGAAGTCGAAAAACAGGTTACCCGTGACCTGGCCGATCGTCAGCTCGCCGTTCAGATACTGTCTGGCCTCGCGAATGATGGTGCGACGAATCCAGTCGCGAAACCACGGCGTCTGCGACACGATGAGCGCGAGCGACAGCAGCGCCACCGCCAGCGTTCCGATCCAGGCGACGAGGTGGACGGAGCGGCGAATGAGAACCATGGAATCAGAACGCCTGGCCGATGCTGAAGTGCACCCGCAAAGGCCGCTTCTGGGGCTCGCCGTTCACCAGCAGCCCGGGAATCGGGTTGAGCTGCCAGCCGACGTCCAGGCGAATGGGACCAATCGGCGTGTTGTACCGAAGGCCTGGCCCCGCGTCGTAGCGGAGGTCGTTGAAGTTGAAGTCCCAGGGGTTGGTCCACACGTTGCCGCCGTCGAGGAACAACACGGCGCCGACTTTGCCGACGAGCGCGAAACGCAGTTCCGTCGAGAAAGTCGCGAAGCTGAGCCCGCCGATGGGCAGACCCGAGCCGCTCAGCGGCGACACCTCGTACCGGCCCCACCCTCGAAGGTTCGTCGCACCGCCGAGGAAGTAGCGCTTGAAGAACGGAACAAGCTCGTCTTCAGGCCCTGACGAGTTGATCGATCCCGCACGGCCGCGCACGGCGACGACCGCGTGGCGGCCAAGCGACTGGTAAAAGCGGCCCTCCGCCGAGACCTCCCGATAGGCGAAATCTCCGGCCAGCCACTGCCCGGCGGTCTCGAGATGAACGATCGCGACGTAACCTTTCTTCGCATCGAGGAGGTTCTCCGTCGTGTTGCGGCCCGCGTCGAACAGCAGCGCCGACAGCTGACCGCCGCCGGTCCCGGTCCGGGGATCGAGCCCCAGCGCAATCAGCTCGTCACGAAACGTCGGGTCTTCGAGCGCTTCATTCGAGATGGTGTAGTCCTCCCACTCGTTCACGTACGTCAACGCCAGGGTGGTTGTCTGCCGTGCGCCGAGGACCGACCGTCTGCGTGCGAACTCGCGCGCAACGGTGGCGCGGCCGCCCGTTGTCGTGAGCCTGTATGCAGGCTCGTCGCTGAACCACGACTGCCCGCTCATCCCGAAGGAATACCTCGGACTGAAGAAGTAGGGCTGCCGGAAGTTGAGGCGGACGCCGCGATCGATCGCCGAGTAGCGGGCAAACACCCCCGCCGTGCGCGCCCCGCCAAAGAAGTTCACGTGTCGCCAGTCAACCTCACCGCGCACCTTCTCCGTGGTCCCGTAACCCGCGCCGAAGTTGACCTTGCGATGCTTTCCCTCCGTCACCGTCACCCGTGTCGTTATGCGGTCGGGTGCTTCCTCCTGACCAGCCGTGGGTGTGTCGCCGGTCGTGACGCCCTCGACGTTCACGAAGTTGAAGAGCTCCATCGCGTAGAGCTTCCGCTGGCTCTCGCGCAGCTTGCTCTGCTCGAACAACTGGCCGGGCCTGAAGGTGAGCTGCCGGCGCACGATGCGGTCGCTGACGCTCATGGTGCCCGACACTTCTATCCGGCCCACATACGCCAGACGCCCTGGTTGTGCGCTGTAGGTCACGACCCGCTGCCGATCCGACGACCCGGGGGCTTCCTCGACCTTCACGTCGGGATTCGGATATCCGTGGTCTTTGAGCTCGTCGATCGCGGCCTCGCGGCTGGCCTGCAGCAGCGCTCGATCGAGCGGCGCGCCTGCCTTGAGTGGAAGCCGCGACTCGAGCTCGCGGCGATGGTCGTCGGGAATCGGCTCGAGGCCGGTGAGGACGACCCGCTCGACGAGAACCGGTTCGCCTTCCTCGATGACGATCTTCAGGCGGACGGACTTCTGATCGTCGCTGAGGCGCGCGTCAAACGATCGCACGCGGGCCTCCGGATAGCCCCGATCCTTGTAGAAGGCGACGATGCGCTTGAGGTCAGCCTCGAATTCTTCGCGGCTGAAATACTCTTTGGTGCCCCAGGGCAGCTTCGCGCTTTCGACGGTCGCCAGGACTGACTTGAGCTGATCGCTCGAGACGGCGGTGTTTCCACTGAACGACAGGTCTTTGACCTCGACACCTGCCTGATCCTCCTTGCAGGCGACACACGTCACGAGAACCAGCGGGAGAAGCGCGAAGCGCGTTGCGGCCAGGAAACGCATGGGGGACGCGTCCTGAGATCGTCTTCCCAGAAACGGTCTCCGGCTCACGGTCGGTAGGGACAGTCGTCAGTCGCGGGTGATTTCGGGCTTGCCCGCGGAGATCGAGAGCATGATCCCGAGGCCGACGGCAATGACGAGACCGATGAGCACCCACACCGGCGAGACGTGCTGGAGAACACCCCCGTACCACAAGGCCAAGAGGGCGCCGATGATGAGGATGACGTACCCGGCGAGGTAGACGTTGACGAATCGCATGCTCGCCTCCCGGACGACCTCAGCCCTCTCCGGCTGAGGCCGTCCGGCGAACCAGGTTACTGCTGCTGTAGGTTGACGACGAGCGCGGCGCGACGATTGAGACGCCGCGTTTCCTCGCGCGCGTTGTCGTGCTTCGGCCGCTCCTCGCCGTAGCTGACCGTTCCCAGACGACTCGCGGCGATGCCGCGGCTCGTCAGGTAGTCGCGAACCGAGTTCGCGCGGCGGTCACCGAGCGCGAGGTTGTACTCGGCCGTGCCGATGTTGCACGTGTGGCCTTCGATCTGGAGCCGCAGCGACGCGTTCTGCGTCATCGCGGTGATCGCTTCGTCGAGCGCGCGCGTCGCTTCCGGCCGCAGCGAATAGCGGTCGAAGTCGAAGTGGACGTCTTCGAAGATGATCTGCTTGACCACGGGTCGTATCACGTTGATGTTGACCGTATCGCTGGCGGTCTTGCCGTCCTGCGGGCAGGTCACCGTGATCGTCACCGGCACCGTTCCCTCGGTGTTCGGCGCCGTCCAGGGTGTATTCTGCGCGGTACGGTTCGTCAACGTGCCTGTCGGGGCCGACCAGCTGTAGGTGACCACGCAGCCGATCGAGCTCGTCGCGACGGAGGACACCGTCGACTGCCGGCCCACTTCGACCGTGCACGGGTTGCACGACGCCTTGACCCCGAGCACGTGATCCGG
>Ga0184612_10000364_pt1 | contig 21202 bp, 17 predicted proteins | sample PLM3_60_coex_FD_133163 | JGI IMG/M metagenome (GOLD analysis project Ga0184612, IMG submission 133163) | Groundwater sediment microbial communities from an aquifer in East River, Colorado, USA - PLM3_60_coex | ecosystem: Environmental > Terrestrial > Soil > Riparian zone | place: USA: East... | reverse complement strand
CAGAGTCAGAATCCGGAAGCCCGCGCGCAGCGGCACAACGACGGGCTCGGCGGTCACTACACCGCGAGCCACCGTCCCGTCAGGCTTGTCTATTGGGAAGAAGCCGAATCACTCACCGCAGCACTGCGGCGCGAAGCCGAACTCAAGCGATTGACTCACGCCAAGAAGGCGGCGCTGGTCGCTGGAAGCGTTCAGGCGCTCGACAAACTCAGTCGGCCGGAAGACAAGGTAATCAAAGGATCATAGAGGCGTCGCCATGTATTCGCCAAAGGAAATACTCGCGCGGCTGTCGATCTCTCTGGCTGCGTGCGTCATCCTCTCCGGCACCGCGTTGGCGCAGCAGCCAGCCGAGAAGGCGATTCCCGACAAGGTGCGGCTGTTCATTCCGTACAAAGGACTACACGGCGGAGGATAACAAACGCATTCTCGAGATGTACAAGTACCTCCGGGTCGCCGACGTCTCGGATGGCATGGACGTCGTCGGACTGCAGAACATCGGGCTCGTGAATCCCGAGATTCACGCGCTGTGGAAGGACACGGAGACGTTCTCGCACCGCGTGGCCGGCATCGCGGTGACGGCGCGCTACGTGCCCACCAACAAGCGCGAAACCCAGGATGGACGACAAGACGATCGGGCGTTGGTACGGCACGCTCACCTCCGAGGCTTTCATGGAGGTCCTCGCGCCAGGCTCGATTCGGAGGAAGCCGAAACACTCACCCCGGTAAATCCCCTTGCAATTCGAGAAAGTGGACGTGGACGTCGAAGTTCCCGGCAGGACATTTGACGCACCCAGCCCATTGGCTGCATACTCCGCGGTCGCTCTACTGATCAGTTTGTTTACTGTTTGTCAGGTTCGTTTCCTGTCCGAAGGAGTCCCCTATGAAGGCGTGGAAAGCATTGCCGATCGTGTTGCTCGTACTCGTGTGGTCGGGAGCCCCGCTCGCTCAGGACGCGGTGAAGGTGGATCCGGCGCACTACAAGGTGGTGTTTGAAAACGCGAGCGTGCGCGTGTTGAAGATCGGCTACGCCCCCGGCGCGAAGAGTTCGATGCATCAGCATCCGGATTCCATCGTGGTTCCGCTGGCGGCCTCAAAAGTCCGGTTCACGCTGCCCGACGGCAAGATAGAAGACATGGAGCTGGCCAACGAGTCAGCCATGTATACGCCAGCCGGTACGCACAACCCGGCCAACACCGGCACGGGATCGGTAGATGCGGTGTTGGTCGAGTTCAAGACCGCGGCGCCGGGCAAAGCGGAGCTCCCCACGTCCCGCCCCGGCATGGAATTGAAGGTGCTGGCCGAGGGTCCGCGCGCCACGGCTTACCGCTCGACGGCCTCGGCGACCTTCGCGGAACCGGCCGGAAGCAAGCACGACTTCGATCAGGTGGTCATTGCGCTCGGCCCCGCCCCAATCTCGCTCTCGATCGACGGCAAGCCCGCCAAAACGACGTGGGCTCGCGGCGACGTGCAGTTTGTCGGTCGCGGCGTGGCGCATGATGCCAAGAACACCGGCGGGAAACCCGTGGACATGGTGATTGTGGCGATTAGGTAGCAACCGCGGGTGCGCGAGGCGGGAGATCACCCTCCCGCCTCGCCGCGGCAAAGTCAGAGCCCTGGTTCACTCCCGAACGCCTGCAACCGGCAACCTCACGACGAACGGTTCGAAGCGAGCCAGATCGCCCAGGGTCAACGGTTGGCCGAGCGTGATGGTGAGCGTCTGAGCCCGCGCGTCCAGTGGTGACATCTCGATGTCGTGCTCGAGCCGCCCGCCGGCCTTGACCGTCGCGACGAAGATCGGATTCCGCGCGGCCCCCGACGTCCCGGCTGCCACCCGGTAATCGGCTCCTCGTTCGTCGCGTGCCCCGGTCGAGTCGTAATCGAGACCGACTCGTGCCGCTCCAGCGGACTCGTTGACGAACAACAGCACCAGCCGAACACTCCCACCACGCAGCCGTTCGATCGATCGAATCATCAGTTTCACGCCTGTCACGTTCACGCTCGAGAGTGACTCGCCTGGCATCAGTGTGACGGGCCGAGGCCTCACTCCGGCGGCCGGAGCCGGCTTCGCGAATGGCGCTCTGGGCATCACAGTGACGGGCGGCTCTGCGGCGCGCGGAGGCACTCTCGGAGGTGGCGCGTCGCGCACCGTTGTGGCGGGCGGAGGCTGAACTGCGTCGGTCGGAGCCACCGGACGTGGCCCGCCGCGCCTCGCTGTGACAGGCGCTGTCTGAGTTGCAGCGGACGAACCGGGCCTCACGGTGACGGGTGACGGAGGCTCAACTGCGGCGGGCGGGGCGGACGTCGCGCCCTGCGTCGGCTCAACTGCGGCGGACGACGGTACTGCTGGCGCGGGCGTCGGGGCGTCACGCGCGCTCCGGGTCGTGAGCAGCACTGCGACGGCGAACACGACAACGGCAAGCGGTGCTGTCACCCGCGCCACACGCGACAACCGCCTCTTAAGGGACTGCTCTGCAGCAGCCGACGGAGCTGAGCGCGAGGCGGGTGGGACAGCTGACGTCGGCAGTGACGGACGTGACGCTGACGCTGCCTCCGCCCGCCTCCGATCCAGCTCAGATGATCGGGCTCCGGGCTCACTGCCGGGAGTCGTCCGGCCGACAAAGGCTGCCGTGTCACGCTCACGGGCGGACGGCGTGACGGACGACGCGGCGGCGGCCGTAGGCTGAAGTGCTAACCCTTTCACCATCGGCACCGCCGCGGAATTGAGCGTCGTCATCGCGGCCGAACTAACATCTGCGGCCGCGAGTGAGGCCGGCGATGAAGCGGCTGCGATTCGAGCGCCCAAGAGGAGCGCCGCCACCTGGCGAGCCACTACTTCGAGCACCAGGTTCCCAACGCAAGTCTCCTGTTCGGAGACCGCTCCCGCGACCGCCTCCATCTCAACCGGGACGGCCCCGAGAAACAGGTCGTCAAGACCATAGACCTCGACATTGATGCGGCAGGAACCAGTTCGCAACGGCGTCAGCAGGAACGCCAGCCGCTTCGAGTACTCGTCGGGTGGAACTTCGATCAGTCTGTCCGCCTGGCTCTCCACTCTGAAGTCGGGCGCAACCACATTGATACGCAACCGTGCCGGAAGAAAGCGGCCGGTTTGAGGGTCCGTCGGGTAGTCCAGTTGCAACGCCTCGGAAAGCTGTTCGATCTCGGTCGGCCGCACTTTAGCTGGCCAGTCCTCCAGGCCGAGGCGCGTGGAGGCCTCGAACCGCACCTGCACCAATAGATCGATCTGGCGTCCGACCTCCGCGCGGCTGGGCGCGGCGACGTCGATCCGACGGGACTCGCCGTGATGGTCTAGAGGCGCCACTTGCGTCGTCTGGTCCACGCCGCAGTCGTTCAACGCTGCACGCATCCCGCGGGCGGAAGCGTAACGGTCGGCCCGGTTCAGAGCCATCGCTCGCGCGATCAACCGGCCGAGACTTTCCGGGACGTCGGCCCCGACGAGGTGTGCCGCCGGAAGCGGGTCGGGCGTCCCACTCTCGACGGCCTGCGTCCGGTCGAGCGCGTTCACCGGCGGGCGACCGGTGAGGAGGTGGTACAGCGTCGCGCCGACAGCGTACACGTCGCTGCGCGCATCGGTCTTCCTCCCCAGGATCTGCTCGGGTGGCGAGTACGCGAGCGTGTAACCAAACACGCTGCGGTCAGCGAGTGGCGTGGCGACGTCTTCGGGCCGGCCCTTGGCGAGCCCGAAGTCCAGAAGGACAATCTCGCCGCGCGGCGTCCGCTTCAGATTGGCGGGTTTGATGTCCCGGTGAACGACGGGAGGCTCGTGGTCATGCAAGTAGGACAGCGCGTCGAGCACGGTCCGCGCCCACAGGACTACGTCAGCTGATGGAAAACGATCCCGCCGACTGTCGAGCAGCTTGCCGAGGTCATCCCCCTCGATGAACTGCATGACCAGGAATTGCGCCTCGCCCTCGACGAAGTAATCGATGACGACCGGGAGCGCCGGGTGGCGCAGTGCGGCCAGAAGCTTCGCCTCGCGCTCGAACGCGCGGTCGGCGTCGAGCCCCGGGCGCCTGGACTGCTTGACGGCGACCGTGTTCTGCAGCCGCGAGTCGATCGCTTCGTAGACGGCACCCATCCCGCCGCAACCGATCTGACGAACGATCCGGTATCGGCCGTGGAGCACGGTGCCGTTGGTGAGCATGGCGCGACCGGTGCCATTCTAACCGGGACTTGCCAGGAAGTTCGAATACCCCACGGGTCACCTCTGCTGGTAGATCCTCACGTAGTCCACCAGATACCGGTGCGGGAAGAGCGAGTCGTCTATGCCCCGCTGGCCGCCCCACGAGCCACCAATCGCCAGGTTGACGAGCAGGTACTGGGGCTTGTCGAACGGCCACGCGCGCGCGCCCGTGCCTTCGTTCCTGAAAGTGAAGTACTTCTGTCCGTCGACGAGCACGTCGATGTGGTCGGCGTACCACTCCATGGCGTACACGTGGAAGTCCTCCCACGGGTTCGCGGTCGTGACGCTCGCCGACTTCTGCGTGCCGATGGTGTGATTGTAGGCGGCCGTGTGGACGCTGCCGACAATGCGGAGAGGGTCGAAGCCGACGTTCTCCATGATGTCGATCTCGCCGCAGGTTGGCCACCCGACCTGTGCGATGTTGGTACCGAGCATCCAGATGGCCGGCCAGGTACCGACGCCGGTTGGCAGCTTCGCCCGGACCTCGACCCTTCCATACAGGAACTCGAACCGACCGCGAGTATTGATGCTCGCCGAAGTGTAGCCGTAACTCTGGTACGCCTCCTTTCGGCCTTCGATGACGAGGTTCCCAACCTCGGCCCGGACATTCTCGGAGCGCGACGTGTAGTACTGCTTCTCGTTGTTGCGGATGTAGCCGATCTCGTAGCCCCACTTCCCGGGGTCGAGCGCGCCGGGCGCGTCGAACTCGTCCGCGAAGACGAGGGACCAGCCGGCAGGGCCGGGAGTCGGCGCGGGGGGCGGCGTGGTGGGTGCCGCGGAGTCGCCGCCGCACGCTATGGCTGTCGAGAGCAGGACAACCTCGAGTGGGGCGCGGAGCCGCGGTCGATTGAGCACGTGACACCTCCCGGCCCGGTCGCCTCCGGCCCGTCGGGAGGATTCTACCTCGTGCTCTTCGGCCCACCCTTGCGTCTCCGCATCGGGTGGGAAACAATCCCATCATGCTTCAGCCTGTCAGCCGGATCGTGGATCTCCTCGATCCCACACTGAACCGCATCTGCAACATGAGCGTCGACGAGGCGCGTCGCCGCGTTCTCGACGGTGACCCCGCCGGCGTTCGCGATATCGATGGTTCCTTCGCGCTCGTGGCCGCCGAGGGCGTGACCGTTCGGCTGGCGCGCTCCCTGGACCGGCCAATGCGCTACTTCCTGGCAAAACGCCACGAAGGACCTGCGCTCTACGTGGCTGACCGCATCGACGCGCTGCACGACGCGCTGGCCGCCGACGGTCTGTCGACTCAGTTCCACCCGAGCTACACACGCATGGTGCCCGCCCACTATGTCGTCGAGATCGCGCTCGTGGGCTGCCCGGACCCCGATCCCGTCTACACGCGATTCTTCACGCCACGCACCAACGCGCTGCCCGCGACGCTCGACGAGATCGGCCGACAGTACGTCGGCGCGATGGCACACGAAATCGAGAAGTGGCTGAGACACATCGGGGCGGGCTCGTCGCGGCCGGAGCCGATCGGGGTGGCGTTTTCGGGCGGCATCGACAGCGGCGCGGTCTTTCTCGTCACCTACCACACGATGATCCGCCTGGGCCTGTCGCCGACACGGCTCAAAGCTTTCGTGCTGAACCTCGGCGCTGGCCCGGATCTCGATCAGGCACGCGCGTTTCTGTCGGCCGTCGGGCTGTCGCTCTTCCTCGAGGAGATCGACGCGTCACCCGACGGACTGGACATCGACCAGACGCTGCGCGTACTCGAGGACTACAAGCCGCTCGACGTCGAATGCGCCGCGATGGGCCTCGAGCTCTGCCGCGGCATTCGCGCACGCTATCCGGACTGGCGGCACCTGGCCGACGGCGACGGCGGCGACGAGAACCTCAAGGACTATCCGATCGAAGAGAACCACGAGCTGACGATCAGGAGCGTCATCGACAACCTCATGCTGTACCAGGAAGGCTGGGGCGTCGGACGCATCAAGCACTCGCTGACCTACAGCGGTGGGCTCAGCCGAAGCTACGTGCGGACATACGCGCCCGCACGGCGATACGGGTTTGCCGGCTTCAGCCCGTATGCGCAGCCCGCCGTCATCGACATCGCTGAAGGAATTCCATTCGCGGCGTTGACGCACTACGACGTGCCGACGCTCTACGCGCTCAAAGGCGAGATCGTCGGGCGGGGCGTGAAGGCCGCGACGGGATTCGACATGCCGGTGTTCCCGAAGCGCCGGTTCCAGCACGGCGCGATACCGGCCGACGCGATGCGCACGCGTCTCGGCGGAACCGAACAGACGTATCGCCGCGCATTCCACGAGCTGTACACGTAAATTCCAAAGATGTCGCTTTATCCGGCGGACGCTGCCGCCCGAGACCGCTACGTCCTGGACCGGCGGCCGCCGCGAACACTGCACGATCCCTGGCGCGCGCAGGGCCTCCTCGTCGAAGACGAGCCGGCCGCGGACGGAACGGTCGCGCGAGTGGCGACGGTATTCCTCACCGGCCGGGAGTGTCCCTGGCGCTGCGTGATGTGCGACCTCTGGCAACACACAACTGAGCGCGACACGCCGCCCGGTGCGATTGCCGGACAGGTGGCAGCCGCGCGAAACACGCTCGACCAGTCGCATGAGCTCGTCAGCCAGATGAAGCTGTACAACGCCGGTAGCTTCTTCGATCCGCGCGCGGTGCCCGACGACGACTACGACTCCGTCGCTGCCGGGCTCGCCGGCTTCTCGCGCGTCATCGTCGAATCGCATCCCTCACTCATAGGCGCGCGGACCAGCCGGTTTCTCGAGACGCTGCATCGTCACCAAACGGCTGGCATCGCCCCGCCAGAGCTCGAGGTCGCGATGGGGCTCGAGACCGCGCACCCTGAAGCGCTCGAGCGCCTCCACAAGCGGATGACGGTCGACGGGTTCGTGCGCGCGGCCGATCGGCTCCGATCGCTTGGCATCGCGCTGCGGGTGTTTCTCCTCGTGTCGCCGCCGTTCGTGCCGGAGGCGGAACAGGACGACTGGCTTCTGCGTTCGATTGACGTCGCATTCGCCGCCGGCGCGTCGGTCGTCTCTCTCATCCCGACACGGACCGGAAACGGTGCGCTCGAAGCACTGGCGCTGGAGAATGCCGCGTGGTTCCATCCACCGCGGCTTCTCGACCTCGAGCGGAGCCTCGCGCTCGCCCTGGGCCGCAGGACGGCACCTGGTGGACGCGTTCTTGCCGACCTCTGGGATCTGGATCGCTTCGCCGACTGTCCGCACTGCCTCGGCGCCCGGCGCGCCCGTCTGCGCGCCATGAACCTCGAGCAGCGCCGTCTGCCCGAGCAGCCCTGTCCGCACTGCGGGACGTCTCCCGCCTTATGACGCTCTCAGTCGATGTAGATATCGCGGTCGTGGGCTCCGGATTCGCGGGCGCGCTGTGCGCGCTCGCGCTCAGGCAACGAGGCCAACGCGTGGCCCTCATCGAGCGGGGTCGCCATCCGAGGTTCGCCATCGGCGAGTCCACGACACCCCTGACCAATCTGCTGCTCGAAGAACTGGCCGATCGGTACGACCTGCCGCAGATTCGATCGTTCTCGAAATGGGGTACGTGGCAGCGGGCGCGGCCCGACGTCGCCTGCGGACTCAAACGCGGATTCACGTTCCTCTTCCATCAGCTCGGAGAGCCATTCGCCGACGACAGCGATCACGCGCGTCAGTTGCTCGTCGCGGCAAGCCCCAACGACAACGTGGCGGATACGCACTGGTACCGGCCTGATTTCGATCTCGCCCTCGTACAGGAGGCGCAGGAGGCTGGCGCGATCTACCTGGACGAGACGCGTCTGGATGGGATTCGCGACAACGGGCCAGGGATGAGGCTCGAAGGCACGCGCCATGAACGCGCCGTCGCGATCACGGCGGGTTTCCTGATCGATGCGAGTGGCCCCCGGGGGTTCCTCACAACGGCGCTTGGCACGGGCAACGCGCCCTTGCGATGGTTGCCGCCGACGCAGGGACTGTTCACGCATTTCGAGAGCGTGAACCTCTGGGACCACATTGTGCCCGCAGACGGAACACCGCCGTACCCGCCTGACGCGGCCGCGCTCCATCACGTGTTTCCGGGTGGCTGGATCTGGGTGCTGCGCTTCAACAACGGCATCACGAGCGCGGGCGCCGCGCTGACCGATCGACTTGCCGCAACACTCTGCGCGTCCGAGGGTGCACCGGCGTGGGATCGCCTTCTCCGAGCGTTACCCTCCGTCCACGACCAGTTCCGGTCGGCCCGCGCGACGCTACCGTTCGTCCACGCGCCGCGCGTGGCCTTCCGCTGCCGAGAAGTCGTCGGCGCCAACTGGGCGCTGCTCCCGTCGGCCGCGGGCGTGATCGACCCGCTGCTTTCGACCGGATTCCCACTGACGCTTCTTGGCCTCGCGCGGCTGCTCGACGTGTTGGAGACCACCGGCCCAGGAGCGCAGCGCCAGGCGGCCCTGGCCGCCTATGCGCAGGCCGCGCAGGATGAGCTCGATGTGACCGAACAGCTCGTCGGTGCGCTCTACGCATGCATGGCCGACCCGGCCCTCTTCAAGCGGCTGAGCCTCCTTTACTTCGCCGCCGCGAGCTACAGCGAAACCGTACGTCGCATCGGCCGGCCTCATCTGGCGCCGGGCTTTCTGCTCAACGCGCACCCTCATTTTGGCGCCGAGCTTCGCGCATGTGCGGCGCTCGGTGCCGAGGTCCCGATGGACGCCGCAAGGACCGCGCTCTTCGATCGCATCGATCGCGCAATCGATCCGTTCGATACCGCTGGCCTGCTCGATCGTACGCGCCGCGACTGGTACCCCGTTGTCGCTGCCGATCTCATCGCCAGCGCTCCAAAGCTCGAGGCCTCAGTGGAGGATGTGCATCGTCTGCTGTTGCGCTGCGGTCTGGTGTGAGACTAGCGGGAGGAGACGGAGGCAACGGGTTCAACACGGAGGAACGGCGAACGAAGACGAACGAAGGGCCGTCCGCGCCGCGCTACGCGCGGGCCGTATCGAGAGAAGGATGGCGATCGAAGCACGCATCAGAGCACGGGGCGTGCTTCGATCGCCATCCTTCTCTCGATACGACTTGCCGGCCGGAGGCCGGCAACGCGGACGGCCTCTCCCCGATCACGGGCTCTCAGAATGGCTCCGCCGTCGTCTTAACAGGAGCTTGAGCCACAGAAAGCCAACCAGCACGAACGGAATGAGGTAGACGGCAATCAAAACGGGCGGCGGCCGAAGATCGTAGGTAGCCTCGACTTCGGCTTCAACTTCCGCCGGGCCGAGCGGGCCGTCGATCGTCACCCGCACGTGGAAGCGGCCCTCGTGATCCATCACGAGCGCGGCGAAGCGGCGAGAGGCGTCGCCCGCGACAGGCTCGGCGCGAGAGGCGTTTGTCGGACCGGGACGGTCGAGAGGCCTGATTGCGACGTCGACGCGCGTATCAGCCGGCAGCGGCATCGCGGCATTCGACGGACGCACGGTCACCCAGAACTGCCCGCCTGCCGAACCATCGTCTGTGCTGTCAGGATCGGTCCAGACCGACACGTCGTACGGACCGGCACTGCGACTCGGAACGATTGGAAACGGCGGGCCTCTGTGCGCCAGCGCCGAACCGTGAGCGAAGAGGACGCCCAGGATCGTTCCCCACGCGACGACTCCGCGAACTGACCGCCAGCCATGATGGAAAAAGGCAGCGATCCGCGAGATCCGCGTCCCGTGAGAAACGATCTGTAAGATCCGCGTCCCGTGAGGGCAGAAATGATCACTCATCCGCGATCTCAGCCTGCCAATCCCATCCCTCTCATCTCCATCGGCTGGAACAGAACCCAGATCGCAATCGCGGCTAGCAGGACTACAACGATGGCCCAGGGCAGGGTGGCGCGATTCGACCGATCGGGATAGTCGCGAAGAGAGATGAGGTGCATCACGGCGAGCGACCCTGCCATTCCCAGCAGGATACATCCCAGCTGAATCGGGAAGACGGCACCCGGCCGCATTCCGGTCCATCGCCACAGGGGATCGCCCAGCGCCGTCCATCCCATCAGGTCGATCGCTGCGCTCTGAGTGACGGGAACGACGGTCAGCGCACCGGTCAGGAAGTGAAACCCATAGTGCGCCAGCCACACGCTGAAGCCGAACGGCACGAGGCCGTACGCGTAGCGCATCGCGACGAGACCGACCGATCCTGTCTCTCGAGCCAGAATCCTCGTAAGCACCGCTGCCGGGCCGAGGAGCAGAAGCGGCGCGACGCCAAGCCCGAGAACGAACAGACATCCGAGCACAACCGATTCCGACGCGCTGCCGATCGTCGCCGACAGCCGGTGCTCCACGTGATGGACTGGCGCAACCATCGCGAACGCATTCAACATCGCCCCGAATGCGAAGAGCACTGCGAGCAGCGCGATGTCCGGGCGGTTGACGAGCCGGCCAATCCCCGATCGCCGGCGTAAATCGACGAGCTCCATCCCCGGCGTGCGCAACGCTAGGGCGATGTTGTCGTGCGGGCAGGCCTGCACGCAGTCCAGGCAGAACGTACAGTCGATGTTGCCGACCTTGGCGGGCAGATACAACCCGAGCTCACAACCCCGCTGCGCAATCACCTGCGGCGTCTCTGGCGATCGGCGACCCGCGATGCAGTCCGACGTCCGGCAGGCCTGGCAGGTGGCCGGTTCGCGAATCTGCAGCGCGAGCGGCGACATGGTGGACGCCACGAAGTTGAACTGCCCAATCGGGCACACGTGCTTGCAGAAAGTCGCGCCCTTGAAAACCAGATCGATCGCCAGCGCAGCGCCGAAGTACGCGAGGACCAGATATGCGGTGCTGCGCGGCAAGGCCCACAGATCGAAGAGCTCGTAGGAAAACAGCACCCCGACGAAGAGGACAATCGCAATCCACTTGCCTCGGAGTTGCCGTGGCCACAACCGCGTCGGCGCGTGAACGCGGCGGCCCCAATCGCGAACGAGCACGAATGGACAGCCGGCGCAGAAGAAGTTGCCTGCGGCCAGCAGCGCGACGACCAGCAGTCCTCGATAGTGCACCCAGGTGAGGACCGTCGCCAGATTGCCGGGCGCCGTGTCCGGACCGAAAAGACCGTGCAGGACCACGATCGCGGCGGCGACGAGCAGACCGAGCTGCAGGAAGGTCCTTGCGTGACGCCACCGGAGCAGCCGGCCGGCGATCGGCCAACGGAGGACGTCGATGCCCGCAGTCGCACGACGTGTGACCGGCATCACTTCCTGCATTCAGGTGCACGCGACGTGTGCGTGCAAAGACGTGTCAGAGGGTGCTCGGTCAACCGGCCGGACGCGAAGAGTTTTTCTCAGGATGCGTGGCAGGGAGCCGGCGTCAGGCTGCAGCGCTCGCCCCCCTGTGCCAGGCGCACGTGCACGTCGACGCCACGGCAGGCTGCGATGGAAACAGGTGGTAGTACATAGCGATCACCATCGGAATGAAGACGATGGTGTTGTAGAAGAGGTGCAACTCCACGCGGGGAACCCAGAGCTGGACGATGCTCGTCGGCACGGGGCGATCGAAGAGGTTCTGACCGACGAGAGCCTGAATCTGAAGGATCGCATGCTCGATGTGGTGGAAGAACTGAATCGCGAGCGCGATCGTCCACCACCGGCGTTCCTCGACGCCGGTAAAGCCCTTTCGCAGAGCGAACAGGCACACGAGCATGACCAGCGCATACCCGTAGTGGAGCGTCTCCGATTTGACGACCCACGGAAAGAAGTGGCCCAGGACGCCGCGCGACTCTGGAACCGGCCAGCCGAGCGCGTAAATCTGGAACGCCTGCGTGAGGTGCTCGGCCCAGTGCGCGAGCACGATGACCATGAACGTGCGCAACGCCACCTCATGCCACTCGCCGTTCAGTCGATCGATGAACGACAACGACTGGCCCGGGTATGCCCCGGCGGGTGCTGCCTGCATGTTTCACGTCCTCCCAAAGCCCGTGCGTTTTCTGCGGCCGGGCTTCCCGCTAGCAGCTTCTACAGGGAAAGCATTATAGGGCGGGGCTCCGCCAAGGGGGCAATAACACGAACTAATTAGGGCTCAGCGAGCCTTTGCTTGAGCCTTGAGCCCTGAGCCCTGAGCCATGCCCCATGAGCCATCTCGATCAGCAGCGCCGACGGTCCCACGAGGAACAGGGCGTAGAACGGCGCGTAAATGAACTCGTTCAGCCGAAGCAGCATCTCCACGAACGCCACCGCGATCACGACCACGACCTGCCCCCACCGCGGGCGGACGGCCACTTTCGGATCGGTCACCATGAAAAAGATGAAGAGCTGGTACATGGGCCCTGTGATAGGCGCGAGTGTGGCCTGCCACGGGTTGCCGGTGATCGCGCTCCGTATCAGCGCGAAGACAACGAACGACACGACGTACGTCGCGCTGACGTGCAACCGCCCGACGCGCCAGACGATCACGAATCCCAGCAGCCAGATCACGGCCATCGGCCACAGGTTGTTGCCCCATTGAATGCTGAGGAGCGACACGGTCTCGGGCGCCAGAAAGAGAACCGCGCTCACGCCGAGATTCGACGGGTTCCACAGGTGCCGCCCATTCAGCCGCAGTACGTACTTGGACAGGATCGAGATCAGGCTGGCGAAAAAATACGGCCAGAGGAACGGCGACCTCACGAGGATGCCGACGCTGATGCCCGAGATGTACGCGCTCGCCGGATGCAGCCATTTGCCGTAGGTGATGCGGCCCAGGGCGAGCTCGGCGCCGATCGCGGTGACGATGGCGAGAGCCGTCCGCTCGTAGGCCTCGAGAATGCCGAAACTGAGGTGCGCGGCGATCAGAATGCATGTGATGAGGATCGGCGGAAGGAGCCGGTTGTCGAGCTTCAAAAAGAAGCGGCTCATCGGCTTTCCTTCACGCGATACAGGCGGTCGATCCTCGGGTGTTCGATCGTCTGAATCCAGCCCGACGGCCACCGAATTATCACCACGTCCACCTCGGCGGCCGATCCCAGGCCATAGTGCAGGCGTCGCTGATTCTGGGCGCTGAAGCCACTGCCGCCGCTGACTTCCTGTACCTGACGCTGACCGCTCCAGTGGACCTCCACGCGAGCGCCGATGGCGCTGCGGTTGCTCGCGGTGCCCTCCAGATCGAACGCGATCCAGTGGCGTCCCGGACTGACGGTGTTCTTGTAGACGAGGAGGGGCCCACGCTGATTCGCGACGATCACGTCGAGCGCGCCGCGGTTCGACAGGTCCGCCAGCGCGACCGCGCGGCCATCGTGGGTATCGCTCGCGCCGACGTCCTGGGCCACCTCCGTGAAGCGGCCCACGCCATCGTTGATCCAGACACGCTTGTGCTGATACCCCGAGAGGCTCCGGCCCCGCATCGGCGGCCAGTTGCTGGCGTCGGCGATGATGCGGTTGTGTCCCACGGCGATCTCGGCGAAGTCATACCAGTAGCTGGTGCGCTCCCCCGCCGACACGTAGCCGTTGACGAGGTACATGTCGAGCGTGCCGTCGTTGTTCAGGTCGCCAAACTGCGCACCCCAACTCCAGCCACCGAGATCCACGCCCAGAGTCGACGCGAGGTTCTCGAACTCGAGCCCTGCGCCGGCGGCGCGGGGTTTGGGCACCCAGTGATCGTTGGCCTGCACGAGCACGCCAGGCTCCGAGATGTTGGTCTTGTAGATTGACAGGCGGCCGTCGTTGAAGATGTCGCCGAACGACGCGTTCATGCCGCTCTTCGGCGTGCGGCCGACGCCAGTCTCCGTGCCCACCTCCACGAATTTCTTGCCGCTCTGGTTCGTGTAGAGCTGGGCGATGCCGTAGTCGTTCGCGAGAAACAGGTCCGGGTACCCCGTTCCAGAGAGGTCGGCGGCGGCCGCAGCCAGCGTCCAGCGCCGGGACTGGATCCCGAGGGCCGCCGACGTTTCCTCGAACGTGCCGTCGCCGCGGTTCCGGAACACGTACTTGCGGCCGCCGTTCTCCGCGTACTCGAAGCTCTCCGGCATGATGCGCGTCGTTTTCAGGTGCCAGAGATCGATGTCCTCTGCCCAGTAACCCGAGAGGAACAGGTCGAGCCACCCATCCGCGTCGTAGTCCCACCAGATGGCCGCGTTGGCGTTGACCCACTGGGGCAGCCCCGCGCGCTCGGACACGCGGACGAACGTGCGTCCGCCGTCGTTCCGAAAGAGCTCGGGCCGGCCGTACTTATAGAGGAACAGATCCTCGTAGCCATCGTTGTCGAAGTCGCCCCACAGCGCCCCCATCGAGACGCCGGTGCCGGCGCGGTTCACATCGGCCAGTCCCATCGTGGGCGCGACATCCGCGAACGTCCCGTCGCCCTTGTTGCGATAGAGGCGATTGAGGCTGCCCTCGGCGCTATTCGTGACGTAGAGGTCCTCCCAGCCGTCGCGATCGAAATCGCCTACGGCGACCGACGCGCCCATCGCCGCGACCTGCGGCATGATGTGATCGAGCCGCGCGTCGAACGTCGGTCCCTGGTGAACGAAATCAATGCCCAGGCGCCTGGCAGATTCCTCGAGCCGGAACCCGTGTCTGGCGACAGCGTCAGTATCCGCGCCGCTGCGGCGGCTGCCCGCCGTCGAGCGGTTGAGCGCCACGACCGCGCCCAGCGACGCGATGAACACGAGCGTCCAGAGCGTCCACAGCGCACGCTGGCGCCCGGCGCCGGTCATGCTCGTCATGCTCACCATCGGTCCCTCGGCGTCGCGGCCAGCGAGAGTCCGTCGAGGAACGCGCGCGGCGCCACGAATCGCGTGTGGAGGGTCAGCCAATCCTCCGAATGGCGCTGATAGATCGCATCCTCTTCGAGCGTCGGCATCGTCGAGGACGCCTCATACCGGGGCCGCCCGTGTGCGGGGAGCGGCAGCACGGTCTTCGAGAAGCTGGTGTTGTAGTCGCCATCCTTCACCCAGCCATCCCCGATGAGCACGAAGTCGCGCGCCCAGCCCTTCGGCGGCGGGGACGGCGCCTGGAATGACAGCCGCAATTCGTCGCCGGCGTTCATGATGACGTAGCGATCCTCGACGCTGGCGATGAGCTCGCGCACGTCGCCGAACCTCGTGTAGTAACCGACCAGGTCGCGCCATCGTGGCGTCGTGTTGGCGATCCGATCGTACACGGGGACCTCCGGTCGATCGCGCCGGTCGCTCCGAGTTTCCGAGAACCCACGGTAGCGCAAGTCCGCCCGTGCAGGATCGAGCCGCACCATTTTCACCGCGTCATCGGACACGCCAGCAGCATACGCGAGCGAGTCCCAGTAGATCTCGAGATTGGTCCGCAACCGCAGCCGGCGCGCGACTGCGACGCCGGCACGCGCGACACGACCGAGATCGATCAGGATCGTCTTGTTCTTGCCGGCCGGGAACCCGAGGTCTGGCGCGACGACCACCCACCGACCGTGCGCGTCCAACGCTTCGAGCGACAGGCCGCGGGGCTGAAGGTGTCCGCCCTGGCCAATCGCCACGTTGATACTGCTGTCGGTCGGATAGACAAACCCGTGGGCCACGAGCCACATCGGCGCATCGCGGGGAATCCCCGATCCGAGCTCGAGCTCCACGAAATGATCCGTGGCGATGCCCTGATACGCGCCGCGCTCGAACGTGCCCAGATATTGACCGTCCTGACGGCTGACGAGGTCGGTCACGTCCCTGCCGTTCTGGTCCCAGGCGCGCGCGACGGCCTGCGGCAGGCGCATCGCGTGCACGGCCAGCGCTGGAGCCTCGCGCGCGAACCGCTCGTCAACGAAGACCGCCACGTCCTCTGGACGATCGACGACCATGAGCGACACGTAATCGACGAACTGCGTTTCCCAGAGCTCGGCGCTGATTCGCACGTCGTACGCGCCGTCGCGTGCGACGAGCTGGTCTCCGCGAATTTTCACCCAGTCCTCGGTCTGGGTCACGCCGGCCGTGTCCTGCGCGTTGATCCGCAGGCCGAGCGGCGATCGCCACAGAAAGTCGGTCACGAACCGCATGCCGGTGCCGTCGTCGGCAAAGATCCACGGACACGAGCCCTTGAGCCGCTGCTCGGCGACGATGGGCCGGTCGATGGCCGGATCGAACTCGGCCTGGGGGACGCCGTTCGGCCAGACGATTCGCGTCACGTCGATGCTCGTCCGCGCGCCCAGCCCGACGTGGACGGTCGTGCCGGTGATCGTCTGCTTCTGCACGAGCCGTCCCGATCGCACCTCCACTTCCCCGCCGATGCCGAAAGAGTTGATGCGCTGATCGCCGGCCGCACTTTGTGCGCGCGGACGAACGACCTGGTGGTGATAGCCGCGCGTGCCCCGGCCGGTGAGGCGCACGGGCCGCCCGGCCGACAGCCCTACGAGGTCGAGCTGACCGTCGCCGTCGAGATCGAGAACGCTCCAGACCTCGGCATCCACCGCGGTGCCAAGTCGCCGCAGCGCGCGATCCTCCCCCGCCAGCCAGATGCCGGTGCGGGCAGGACCGGACGCCACCAGGTCGAGCGCGCCATTGTTGTCGAGATCGGCGAGAATCAGCCGCGCCGTCCCCTGCGCGGCTGCGGCCGGTACTTCCGGCCACGCTGCCCACGCCTCCTGACTCCACCCGTCGGTGCCCATCGACGCGCGTCGAATCGCGCCGGCGGCGTCGAGCGTCACGAGGTCCAGCGCGCCATCCGCATCAACATCCCCCATCACGATGGCCGCGATTCCTGTTTGACCGCCGTCCGGGCCTGTAATCCGTTGAAACTGCCCCGCCTGCAGGTTGGCGAATACGTGCAGGGCGCCGCTCCCGTCGGTGAGCGCGGCATCAGGATCGCCGTCGCCGTCGAGATCGCCCCACACGAACGTACGAAGCCCTGCGATGCCAGCGAATGGCTGGACCGGCCGCCAGGTGCCGTCGCCGTTGTTTCTCAGCACGACTGGCGCCGCAGCGCGAAGGCCAACGACGATGTCGAGATCGCCGTCCATCTCGACGTCGGCGGCCCAGGCGCCGCTGGCATCGAGGTTGGTCGGGCCGGTCGGCCCCGAGGCGCGAGCGGTCTCGTCGGTGAACACGCCGTCGCCCGATTGGATGAACAGGCGCACTCCACCCGGTCCGGCGGCGACCAGGTCCATCCTGAAGTCGTGATTCCAGTCGAGCGCGACAAGGCCGCTCCAACCCGCCGCGCCTCCGGGAAACGGCAGCGACGGACCGGCCACATCCACGCGCTGCACCTGGCGTGAATCGGCGGCGAAGACTGCCGGACGCTGCTCCCCATCGAAGGAAAACGCGGTCAGCGCGGCCCAGGGCGCCGGCGGTGGGTCACCCACGGCCTCGGTCGCGAACGCGAGCGCGTCATCGGCGGCCGACGGCGTGGCGACCGGCGTGGGCAACCGCAGGAAACGCGTGAAGGGCTCGGCAATCAGTTCGTTGGACGGAGTTACGAGGCGGCGGCTCTCGCGAAAAGCGGGCACGCGTGCAAGGACGTTGCGAAGGAACGCGATCGCGCGCGGCGCATCCGACGCGGTCGCCTGCTGCAGTGCGCGATATCGCTCGACGACTTCGGGAGGCCACGCGCTTATGAACTTTTCGAGCCGGCGCACCGAATCCTGCACCAGGGCGGCGTCACCTCGTTTCGCGGCGAGGCGCGCACGCTCGACGAGCACGGCGGCGTTGTCGGGTTGGAGCGCGAACAGTTCCTCGAGCAGTCGCTGCGCCTCGGCGTCGGCGTTCGGTCCGCCCGCGTTCTCGACCTCCTGAATGAGCGCGGTGCGGGCATGCAGGCTCCGGGGATCGAGCTCTACTGCACGGCGCAGATGTGCGATCCCTTCCTCCCGCCGTCCACGGGCCGTCTCGAGACGGCCCATGAGGAACGCGACGTCGCTCGTCGACGGCGCGAGGGCCGCCGCGCGTTCGAGCGCCGGGCTCGCGGCGTCGAACTCACCCAACCGCAAGTACGCCAGGCCCAGGTTGGCCCACACGGCGGGCTCGCCTGGCGCGAGCTCGGTGGCCTGCGTGAATTCCTGCTTCGCGGCGTCGACGAGGCCCACCTGGAGCCCCGCAAGGCCGCGATAGAACCGCCGCGTCGTCTGTTCGTACGCCTCGGAACCCGGCGACGGAAGTCCCTGTCGTCGCTTGAGCGCCAGGTAGCTTCCAATCGTCGCGACGGCAACGAGCCCCAGGGCTATCGCCAGGAAGAGAATGGCGCGGTTGGTCGACCGCTTCGATGTCACGGCAGCGTTCGTCACGTCGTGCCGACGCCAAGCGCGTCGGCCACACGGTTGATGTAGTTGAACCACGCCGCGATGAGCGTGATCTGGAGGATGGCCCGATCGTCGAACCCGGCCGCGCGCAGCCGTGCATGATGCTCGTCGGTGACGCCGGTGGCATCCCGCGTGATCTGGTCGGCGTACTCGAGCATCGCGCGATCCCGATCGTCGATCGGGGCGGTCCGGAAGTCGCGTCGAATCGCGTCGGCGAGCTCGTCGTCCGAGCTCGCACGCCGCAGGAACTCGGTGTGCGACACGGTGCAATAGTAGGTGCGGTTGGCGACGGACACGACCGTGGCAATCATCTCGTGCTGGCGCCGGCTGAGCGGCAGGTCCGGCGACATGAGCGATCCGAACGTCGAAAACGCGTGATAGAGCGCGTCTGGAATCAGCGAATGCGCCGCTACGATCCCGGCGACGTCGTCGTCTTGCGGCAGCACGGGAATCGCGTACTCCGGCGGGTAGAGTGCGTGCTGGGCCTCGCGCGCCTTTCGGAGCGTCTCGTCGGCCTCGGCAAAAGGCACGGTCTTGATTCGCGTCATCACTGGTCTCCTTCGGGCGCCGGCGTGGAACGCGGCAGGCTGAGCACACGGCTGACGGGCACGCCGAGCAGCATCAGCGCCAGCCCGGCGAACGCCTGAAGCGGTCTGTTGATGGCGACCAGGGCGACGACGGCGAGGACGAGGAGCACGAAGAGCGCTGGCGTGAGTGGGTAACCAGGCGCACGGAAAGGACTCGCTTCAGGAACGCGTCGCCGCACTACGAACACCGCCGCCGCCGCGAGCGCGACGAACCCGAGCGTGGTGCACATGAAGAACGCCGCGATCTGCTCGAACGTGCCGATGAGCACGAAGACTGTCGCGAGCAACGCGAGCACGGCCGTGGCACGCACCGGCGCGCCGGTCAGCGGGTGGCGCGCGGCAACTGCCGCCGGAAACAGCCCGTCGCGGCTCATCGCCTCGTAGAGTCGAGGCGCGACCATGACCATGGCCATGGCGCTCGCCACGACCGACAGGACGACGATCGTCGCAAGAACCGATGGTCCGCCGGGACCAATCAGCGCCTCACCCGCCCGGCGTGCGAACTCCGAGGCGCTGGTCGCCGCCGCCGGCGGCACGAGATAGATGAACGCCAGCGTCGTCATCACGTAGATCACGGTCACGCACAGAACGCCGACCACGAGCGCCAGGGGCAACGTCCGTCGCGGGTCGCGCACCTCGCCGGCGATACGGCTCGTCTCCCAGAATCCTCCGAACGAGAAGAACGCGCCGACCAGGCCGAGCGCGATCGCCTCGGCAATCGGGGGCGCGGCGCCGCGTGCGGCCCCGAAAGCAAAGAGAGGCATGAAATGCGACCAGCTGCCGTCGCCCGCTGTCAGCGCGATGCTGATGATCCCTGCCAGCGTGCACAACTTCAGCGCCGTAAGCAGGCCGAACACGCGGGCCCCGAACGTCAGCCCGGCCATGTTGAGGAGCGCGACGATCCAGATGGTGCTCACGGCCACCCAGGTTTCGAAGCCCATGGCCGCGGGCCACACCACCACGACGTACTGCGACGCGCCAACCGCGAGCGCTGCCGTCAATCCGGGATCCATGACAAGCAGCGACTGCCATCCGTACAGGAAGGCAACGCGCGCGCCCCATCCTTCCCGCAGGTAAACGTAAAGGCCTCCGGCTTGCGGATACCGCGAGGCCAGTTCCCCGAAGGTGAACGCCCCGGCCAGTACCATGGCACCGCACGTGAGCCAGAGCCCGAAGGTCAGCGCCGGCGACGCCAGCGCTCCGATGAGCTCGGCGGGCGTCAGGAAGATGCCCACGCCAACGGTGTGACTGATGACCAGAGCGGTTGCCGACCAGAGACCGAGGCCGCGGGACGCCGGGGCTGCGGTCATTCCTGAATCGGCATCGAGTAGTCCCGGTTGACGTAGCCCAGTTCCGAGGTGCGCTTGCCCACCTCGCGGTAGAACGCGGGGTTGTTCGGTTGCCAGGTGCCGAGGCCGTCCACGTAACGGTTGAACATGCAGAAGGCCGCGGCAATCAGGACCACGTCGTGAATCTCCTGGTCGGTCGCGCCCTCGCGCCGCGCCCGCTCCACATCGTCGGCCGTTACGTGCTTGCCATTCTGCTGCACATGACCGGCAATCGCGAGCAGCGCCTTCATCTTGTCGGAGACCGGCGCCATCTCGGCGTTCTGCTTCACTTGTTCGACGAGCGCGTAGTCCCCCGCCGCGCCACCCAGATGCTCGGCCGCGATCGCGCCGTGGCAGCTCTGGCAATAGTGACACTCGTTCCGAAACGACACGTGGGTGGCGATGAGCTCGCGTTCCGCGCGGGTCAGCGTGCTCGGACCGCGCAGCAGCACTTCCGCCAGCTCGCCCATCGGCTTCGCCGTTGCCGGACTGAAGGTCAGGAGGCCCCGTATGCCCGGCAGCCCGTCAGGGAGTTTGATATGCGCCACGGGTGCACCCTCCTCAAGAATGAATCGTGCCCCGGAATCGGGCGCGTGGAAGCACTGTATGGAGGTGCCGGTTGAGGCGGCAATACTAGAATCGCACTAGCTGCCGGCTCTGTCTCTGTCAGCATTTATCAGTGCTCGCGGGGCCCCACCCCCGCTCGCTCTCGCGCGGCGACTTCGCGCCGCGCTCGGGCCGCAGGCGCTGCTGTCTCCGTCTGCGTCTGTGTCTTTGTCTCGCCTCCTGCCTCCTGCCTCCTAGTGTCCTGTAACCATGGTTCGTGACATTGGTAGCGCGGCCCGTGCATCGACAGTCCGCTGGGCGAAGCGGGCGATGCTCGCCAGGATCGCGTCGGCACTCTTGGTCCACACGAACGGTT
>Ga0184612_10000363_pt1 | contig 21235 bp, 20 predicted proteins | sample PLM3_60_coex_FD_133163 | JGI IMG/M metagenome (GOLD analysis project Ga0184612, IMG submission 133163) | Groundwater sediment microbial communities from an aquifer in East River, Colorado, USA - PLM3_60_coex | ecosystem: Environmental > Terrestrial > Soil > Riparian zone | place: USA: East... | reverse complement strand
TGATCCGGACTGGCCGACGGGTTTGGACGACCTCGAGCTGACCCTGGATGCCGGGTCCCGCGCTGTCCCGCCGCCACTCGGGCTGTGGATTCGTGGCGAACCAGACCTCGCCGAGGTGGCGCGACGCTCGGTGGCCGTGGTCGGATCTCGCGCTGCGACGGAGTACGGCGTCCGGGTGGCGGCCGACATCGCGTCCGACCTGGCGGCGGCGGGCTGGACGATCGTCTCGGGGGCGGCCTACGGGATCGACGCGGCGGCTCACCGCGGCGCCTTGGCGGTGGGCGGCATCACGGTGGCCGTGCTTGCCTGCGGAGTCGACGTCGCGTACCCCCGCGGGCACACCGGTCTGCTGCACCGGATAGCGGGCGAGGGGCTCGTGGTCAGCGAGTTGCCACCGGGCACGACGCCGACCCGCCCGCGCTTCCTGGCCCGCAACCGGTTGATCGCGGCGATGACGCGCGGCACGGTCGTTGTCGAGGCAGCGGTGCGGTCGGGAGCCCTGAACACTGCGGGCTGGGCAACCGACCTCGGGCGCGAGGTCCTGGCCATGCCCGGTCCGGTGACATCCTCCCTGTCGGCCGGGTGCCACGACCTGGTACGTCGCGCGGCCGCAGTTCTCGTCACCGATGCCGTGGAGGTCGTCGAGATGGTCGGTGACCTCGGCACGGACGCAGCCGCCGAGCCACGCGGAGAGGATCGGCCGTGGGACAGGCTCGAACCCGTGGCCCGCGACGTCCTGGAGGCTTTGCCGTCGCGGCGCGCGGTCACGGTCGACCGGCTCTGCCGCGACACCGGGCTCACCGTCGCGGCGTGCGTCGCGGCGCTGGGCGAACTCTCGCTGGCCGGGCTGGCAGTTCCGAGCGACGGGGGATGGCGGCTGGCCTCACGGTCGGCGTCCGAACGCATACACGCCGTAGAGTAAGGCCGAGAATGGGGGTGCGGCGGTGCTTGACCCTGCGACGCCCTCGGCCGACGGTTGAGCCGTGCCCGAGGTCCAGTTGCCTGCCGCGCTGCGTGCCGCCGTCGACGAGTTCGCCGCATACCTCCGTGCCGAGAGGGACCGCTCCGAGCACACCGTGCGAGCCTACGTGGGGGATCTCACCAGCCTCGTGGATCACCTCGCCCGGCTCGGACGCACCGATCTCAGTGGGCTCGACGTGGCAGTGCTGCGCAGCTGGCTGGCCCGGCAACGCACCCAAGGCCGGGCTCGGACGACCCTCGCGCGACGCGCGTCCGCCGCCCGGATGTTCACAGCCTGGGCCCACCGTCGTGGCCTGATCGACGCCGACCCCGGCAGCCTGCTGGCGATGCCGAAGGCTCGCCGGTCGTTGCCAGAGGTGCTGCGGGTGGACGAGGCGGCGACGATGCTGGATGCCGTCGCGGACGATGCATCGGACCGCGACCCGATCGCCGTTCGGGACCTGGCTCTGCTCGAGTTGCTGTACGCGACGGGAATCAGGGTGAGCGAGCTCGTCGGGCTCGACCTCGAGGACATGGACGAGAACCGGAGGGTGGTCCGGGTCCTCGGCAAGGGCCGGAAGGAGCGCAGCGTGCCCTACGGTGCGCCTGCCGAGAAGGCGGTCAGGGACTGGCTCGCGATCGGCCGACGCCGCCTGGCCGGCCCGGGGGCGGGGCGCGCACTCTTCGTAGGTGCGCGGGGTGGCCGCCTCGGGGTGCGGGCGGCCCGGCAGGTCGTCCACACCCGATTGCGCGCCGTGCCCGGGGCGCCGGACCTGGGGCCGCACGGTCTCCGGCATACGGCGGCCACTCATCTGCTCGAGGGGGGCGCCGACCTGCGCAGCGTCCAGGAGCTGCTCGGCCACGCCTCGCTCGCGACGACGCAGGTCTATACGCACGTGTCGATCGATCGGCTGCGCCGGGCCTACGAGCAGGCGCACCCGCGAGCCTGACCGCATGACCCGCGTTCAGGTCCGGCCAGCTGCGGCCGCCGCGCCCATCGTCGGCGAGACACTCCTCAACGGCCCGGCCGGCTGCCGGTGCAGCGGTCCCACGGCCGGTTCCTGACCACGCGAGGCCGGCGGCCGGGCCCGGCGGTCCGGGCCGTGTGACGGCGACCGCGGCACTCGGGCGCCGGGAGCCGTGACTGCTTCGGACCCGAGCGGCAGCAACCGCACCCGATCTCGAAGCAGCTCCAACGGATCCAGGTACTCCTCGCCCCGGCGCAGGCCCCAGTGCAGACATGTCGCCGGAAGGCAATGACCACCGACCGTGGCCAGCGTGCCGATCGGTTGACCCGTGTCGACGTGCTCCCCGACCACGACAACGGACGTCACCGGCTCATACGTCGTGCGCAGCTCGCCGTGGCTCACCGCCACGACGCCACGTCCCGCGAGCATGCCGGCATACGTGACAACCCCTCGGCCGGCTGCCACGACCGGTGTGCCGGGAGGGGCGGACAGGTCGACGCCGCGATGACCGGCCAGCCACGGCTGCGCCGGCGGGTCGAAGCCCCGCACGACCGCCGGGTCGTCGGCGGTGACGGGCAGCACCCACGAGTCGACCGACGACGGCGGCCCGGCACGAGCGGGCAGCTGGGCGAGGACACAGATCACGGCGACGAGCACGGTGACCGGATGCGGGAAGGCACGGCTTCGGCGACCGGACGAGCGGAGCGCGGGGGACGCCGGTCTGGCTGGATATCGCAGGCGAGACATGAGCTGATCGTCGAGCCCATGCGTAGCCTTCGTGGAGAGCCGCCGGACGATCTGTGGACGACGGCTCCCTGGACCGCCGCCCTGTGGGCGAGCAAGCTTCGCCGCCTGCGAACGCGCGAAGTGGCCGGCGACCGCGCCACTCCCGTACACTGGCCGATGGCCTGGTGCCAACCAGGTCAAATTTCGCGCGTCCCGCGCACGGTCACACTCTCGGTCCCCGGTTCGCCGGGGTGGGTGACGACCAGGGGCGCCAGGCGCGGCGATCAGCAGGGTTGCCGCGGACAACCGGACGACGCGCCGCGCATCAGCGGGCGCGGGAGGAGGTAGGCGCGGCCATGGCCGTCGTCACCATGAAGCAGCTGCTCGAGAGCGGCGTCCACTTCGGGCACCAGACGCGCCGGTGGAACCCGAAGATGAAGCGGTTCATCTTCACCGAGCGCAACGGCATCTACATCATCGACCTGCAGCAGTCGCTGTCCTACATCGACCGCGCCTACGAGTTCGTCAAAGAGACCGTTGCCCACGGCGGCTCCGTACTCTTCGTCGGGACGAAGAAGCAGGCGCAGGAGGCTGTGCGCGAGCAGGCCACCAGGGTCGGCATGCCCTACGTCACGGAGCGCTGGCTGGGCGGCATGCTCACCAATTTCCAGACGGTGCACAAGCGCCTGCAGCGGCTCAAGGAGCTCGAGGAGCTCGACTTCGACGACGTCGCCGCGTCCGGGCTCACCAAGAAAGAGCTGCTCATGCGCAAGCGTGAGATGGAGAAGCTGCAGCGCAGCCTCGGTGGCGTGCGCGACATGGCTCGGGTCCCGAGTGCGGTCTGGATCGTCGACACGAAGAAGGAGCACCTCGCGGTCGACGAGGCACGCAAGCTCGGCATCCCGATCGTCGCGATCCTCGACACCAACTGCGACCCGGACGAGGTCACGTACCCGATCCCTGGCAACGACGACGCCATCCGCGCCGTCACGCTGCTGACCCGCGTCGTGGCCGACGCCGTCGCCGACGGCCTGATGGCCCGGGCGGGCAAGGCCACCGGCGAGGAGGCACCGGGCGCCGAGCTGGCCGGTGACGAGCCGCTGGCGGAGTGGGAGAAGGAGCTGCTCGCGGGTCAGCCCGACCAGGCCTCCGTCACCGACGAGGTCGACGCCGCGGCCGAGGCGCCCGAGGGCGCGCCACAGGTGGGCGCCGAGGCTGCCGCCGAGGTCGCTGACGAGGCAGGTGCCCAGAGCAGCGACCAGATCGGCGCGGCGGCCACTGCCGAGACCAGCCAGGCCGAGCAGGCCTGATGCGCGTGGCGGCAGCGATGGCCGTGCCTGGCGGCCGCGCTGCGCCACGTGTTGACGAACACGCCACAGCCGAGAGAGAGCGAGAGATGCCGAACTTCAACGCCGCCGACGTCAAGCGGCTCCGCGACGCCACCGGCGCCGGGATGATGGACGCCAAGAGGGCGCTGGACGAGACCGACGGCGACTTCGACCGGGCGACTGAGGTCCTGCGGATCAAGGGCGCGGCCAAGGCGGCCAAGCGGGGCGCCGAGCGCACCGCGTCGAACGGCCTGGTCGCGGCCGAGGGCGCTGCCCTGGTCGAACTCGCGTGCGAGACCGACTTCGTCGCCAAGAGCCCCGAGTTCCAGAAGCTCGCGAACGACGTCGTCGCCGTCGCGGCCGCAACCAGACCGGCGGACGTCGACGCGCTCAACGCGGCGGTGCTGCCGGACGGCCGGACCGTCGCCGACGCTGTCGAGGCGGCTGCGGTCGTGATCGGCGAGAAGCTGGAGCTGCGCCGCGTCGCCGTGTTCGGCGGCGACGTCGTCACCTACTTGCACCGTCGTGCGAGCGACCTGCCGCCGCAGGTGGGTGTCCTGGTCGAGTACACCGGCGGAAACGCGGAGGCCGCCCGCGCCGCCGCGCTGCAGGTCGCCGCGATGCGCCCGCTGTTCGTGACCCGTGACGACGTGCCGGCCCAGACGGTCGCGACGGAGCGTCGGCTCGCCGAGGCGACCGCGCGTGAGGAGGGGAAGCCCGAGCAGGCGCTTCCGAGGATCGTCGACGGCCGCGTGAACAGCTACTTCAAGGACACCGTGCTCGTCGACCAGCCGTCGGTACACGACTTGAAGAAGACTGTCGGTTCAGTCCTGGCCGAGGCTGGTGTGACGGTCACGCGGTTCGCGCGCTTCGAGGTCGGGCAGGCCTGAAACCGGCCCGGGGGGCCACGAGCACGAGGGAGGTCGGCACCGTGGCGGAGCCCAGGACGGCCGAGGCGGTGCCGCCGTCGCTCGTCGATCCGTCGCGCTCCGGGAACCGCGTCCTGCTCAAGCTGTCCGGTGAGGTGTTCGGCGGCGGCGCCGTGGGTGTCGACCCGAATGTCGTCCGCACCATCGCCCGCGAGATCGCCGACGCCGTGCGGACCGGTGTCCAGGTGGCCATCGTCGTCGGAGGCGGCAACTTCTTCCGCGGCGCCGAGCTCCACCAGTACGGCATGGACCGCGCCCGCGGCGACTACATGGGCATGCTCGGAACGGTCATGAACTGTCTCGCCCTGCAGGACTTTCTCGAGAAGGAGGGCGTCGACACCCGGGTTCAGACGGCGATTGCCATGGGCCAGGTGGCCGAGCCCTACATCCCGCGGCGCGCGGCCCGGCATCTCGAGAAGGGCCGCGTGGTGATCTTCGGCGCCGGTGCCGGAATGCCGTACTTCACGACCGACACGGTGGCGGCCCAGCGGGCCCTCGAGATCGGATGCGACCGGCTGCTGATGGCGAAGAACCGTGTCGACGGGGTCTACGAGGCCGATCCTCGCATCGACCCATCCGCGCGCAAGTACGCCACGATCAGCTACTCCGAGGTGCTCAGACGCCGGCTGTCGGTGGCCGACCCGGCGGCGTTCAGCCTCTGCATGGACAACAGGCTGCCGATCGTGGTGTTCGGCCTGGGCGAGGACGGTGGCATCGCGCGGGCCATCCGCGGCGACCCGATCGGCACACTGGTCGCCGCCGACGTGCCGACCATGCTCGCCGACGGCCAGACACCCCGCCCAGCCTGACCGGCCCGTTGCTGTCGGCGCTGGTCCGGGCGGGGTACGGTCGCTTGGCAACGAACACCTACCGGGCACCCGAAGCGCCCGGATCTCACGCGAAGGAGTCACGGTGATCGACGACACCCTCCTCGAGGCCGAGGAGAAGATGGACAAGGCCGTGTCCGTCGCCAAGGAGGACTTCACCGCGATCCGCACGGGCCGGGCCCATCCCTCGCTGTTCAGCAAGATCCTGGTCAACTACTACGGCGCGCCGACCCCGGTGAACCAGCTCGCGTCCTTCCACGTCGCGGACGCCCGCATGATCACGGTTCAGCCGTACGACAAAGGTTCCCTCGCGGCGATCGAGAAGGCGATCCGCGACTCCGACCTCGGTGTCAACCCGAACAACGACGGGCAGATCCTTCGGGTCGTGCTTCCCCAGCTCACCGAGGAGCGCCGGCGCGAGTACACCAAGGTCGCGAAGCAGAAGGCCGAGGACGCCCGAGTATCGATCCGCAACGTCCGGCGGCACGCGAAGGACGCGCTCGACAAGCTGGCCCGCGACGGCGATGTCGGCGAGGACGACGTGAACAGGGCCGAGAAGCAGCTCGAGACGCTGACGAAGTCCTACGTCGACCAGGTCGACGACCTGCTCAAACACAAGGAGACCGAGCTCCTCGAGGTCTGACAGGGTGCCTCGCGTGACGACCGACGGAGCGGTTCCGGCGACCGCACCGGGGCACGGCCGGGCCGGGCGCGACCTGCGAGCCGCGACGGCTGTGGGCCTCGGCCTTGCCCTCCTCGTGGTCGGCACGCTGCTGGTGTGGAAGCCGGCGTTCGTGGGTCTCGCAGTCGTCGCCGTCGCCATGGCGGTGTGGGAACTGGGTCAGGCCCTGGCGGCTCGCGGGATCCGGGTGCCCCTGGTGCCCGTCATGCTCGGATCGGTGCTGATGCTCGTCGGTGCGTACGCCGGCGGCTATCAGACTCTCGTCGTGGCGCTTGGGCTCACCGTCGTGGCCGTGCTGGTCTGGCGGCTCGGTGAGCGCGACCACGGCTACGTCCGCGACGTGACGGCTGGCGTCTTCGTTGCAGTCTACGTCCCGTTCCTGGCCGGCTTCGCCGTGCTGCTCGTCCGGCCCGAGGACGGGCCGTGGCGGGTGCTCACGTGCATCCTCGTGGTGGCCGCGTCGGACACCGGGGGCTATGTCGCCGGCGTGCTGGCCGGCCGCCATCCGATGGCACCGACGGTGAGCCCGAAGAAATCGTGGGAGGGCTTCGGTGGTTCCGTCGTGGCGTGCGTGGCCGTCGGAATGGCAGCGGTAACCGTGCTGCTCGACGGTTCGTGGTGGGCAGGCGCGGTGCTCGGAGGAGCTGCCGTCCTGACCGCGACGCTCGGTGACCTCGGTGAGTCGATGATCAAGCGGGACCTCGGGATCAAGGACATGAGCACGCTGCTGCCAGGACACGGCGGCATCATGGACAGGTTGGACTCCCTGCTGCCCACCGCCCCTATCGCATGGATCGTGCTGACGGCCCTGGTCCCCGTGTCGTGAGCCCGACGCCATCGGCCGTGGCAGGATGTCCCCGTCATGCCCACCCCTGGCCAGCTCACGTTCGCCGCGCCACGCCGGGCCAGGCCGACGGGACATCTCGCCGACCTGGAGCCCTCCGACCGGCGCGCCGCGGGCGCCGGGCTCGGTCACCAGCCGTTCCGGGCCGGCCGGCCGCCGGGTGTCGATCGAGTACGCGCTGATCCGCGACATCGACGACCAAGCATGGCGAGCCGACCTGCTGGGCCAGCGACATCGCCGGGGTCTGTGGACAGCTGGCGGCACTGGACGCTTAGGATTCAGCCGCCCGATCCGGGAGGAGAGTGACACCTGGTGGCCGTCAGCCGCGACCCAGCGTTCCGCACCGTTCGCATGCGGGAGGCCTACGACCTCGACGCGGTCGACGATTTCGTCGACCGCGTCATCGACGCCCTGGACGGACGATCGGGCGGCCGGAGTCTGACCCCGGAGAAGATCGAGGCGCAGGAGTTCAAAGTGGTCCGCATGCGCGAGGGCTACTCGATGGACGACGTCGACGACTGGCTCGACGAGGCTGCTGCCGAACTACGCCGGAAGCGGGCCGCCTCCAACGCGAGCCGCCGGGCGCCGGCCCCGCCCGAGCCGGTTCGGCGCGAGCCGACGTACGAGCAGGTCGGAGCCCAGACCGGCAACTACGCCGGTCCGCCGATCGCACCTCCCGCGCCGCCGATTCCGGCGGTACCCACGATGCCCCCCGCTCCGGTGCAACCGGTGGCGCCTGCGCCGCTGCCACCGGTATACGCCCACCCCGAACCCGAGCCTCTCTACCAGCAGCAGATCCGCGGCGGGATCGATCCGGATGCCCGGCCGGTCGCCCAGGTGCCGACGCCGACGACCGGCCTCCACCACCTGGAGATCTGGGTGCGCGATCTCGACGTCGCCACCCGTACGTTCGGGTGGCTGTTCGAGCGCCTGGGCTGGACGCTGTTCCAGGTCTGGCAGCAAGGCCGTTCGTGGCAGGCGCCCGGCGAGGGACCGTACGTCGTGATCGAGCGCTCGCCCGATCTCACCTGGCAGTCCTACGACCGCACGGCCCCTGGCCTCAACCACCTCGCACTGGCCGTCCCCGAACGCTGGATGGTCGACCGAATTGTCTCCGAGGCGTCGACCTACGGCTGGCGGCTGATGTTCGCCGACCGTCACCCGTATGCGGGCGGAACCCAGCACTACGCCGCGTACCTGGAGAACGATGAGGGCTTCGAGGTCGAGGTCGTCGCGCCCTGACCCTTGATCGACGGCCATCCACTGGACTCTGGGCGATGGCCATGGATCACGTTGTCGGGTCGACTCGAACGCGAAAATATCTATCGCGCGACCCCACGGACGGCAAGGATTTGCCGTCATGAGCGCCGTGCTGCTGGGTGTGGGTTTGGGTGCGCTGGTCGCGGCCCAGCCCGGGCCGGTGTCGCTGCTGCTGGTGCGGACCGTGGCACGAGGTCGCCGTGCGGCGGGTTTAGCGGTCGGGGCATCCGCAGCACTCGTCGACGCCCTCTACGCCGGCCTCGGCGTCGCAGGTGCGGCGCCGCTTCTGCAGATCGACGCGTTGCGCATCGCGCTCGGCCTGGTCGGCGCTGCGGTGCTGGTGCTGCTCGGAGTGCGCACGTTGTGGTCGGCGTGGCGGGTGCGGGCCGGACTCGAGACCGAGGACGAACTAGCCACGCCCGGGCGGGCCTTCGGCACGGGTTTTGCCGCCACGGCTTCGAACCCGCTGACGATCGCGTCCTGGGCGGCGATCTTCGCCGCGGCCTCTGTGGCGGGCGCCGCCTCGAGCACCGCGGGCGCGGTCTCCCTGGTCGCCGGAATCACGTTGGGCAGCCTGGCGTGGTACGCGGTGCTCACGGCGCTCGCGTCGCGGCTCGCCCGTTCACTCGGCGACCGGTGGGTCACGCGCGTCGACATGGTGTGCGGAGTCGGCCTGACCGGGTTCGGCGGTCTGCTCGCCTGGCGCACCACCACCTCGTGACGCTGGTGCGCCCGTCGTCGGGCGTGCGAGTGTGGACGGCAGTGACGGGTAGGAGGCGCAGATGACCAGGCAGGCTGAACTGCGTGTGATCGACGACGTCCCCAAGACCCTGCTGGTCGGCGGCCACTGGCAGGAGGCGGGCGGTGGCGCCACGTTTCCGGTCCACGACCCATCGACCGGGGAGACGCTGTGCGAGGTCGCCGACGCGAGCCCGGACGACGGCCTGGACGCGCTGGCAGCCGCGGCGGACGCGCAGGCGGGATGGGCAGCGCAGCCTCCGCGCGAGCGGGCCGAGATCTTGCGCCGTGCCTTCGAGGCGCTGACGGCGCGCCAGGACGAGCTCGCGCTGCTGATGACCTTGGAGATGGGCAAGCCGGTCGCCGATTCACGGACCGAGATCGCCTACGCCGCCGACTTCCTACGCTGGTTCTCGGAGGAAGCGTCCCGGATCGAGGGCTCGTACAAGGTGGCGCCGGCGGGCGGCAGCAGATTGCTGACCATGCGCCAGCCCGTCGGTCCATGCCTGTTCATCACGCCGTGGAACTTCCCGATGGCCATGGGTACGCGCAAGATTGGGCCGGCGATCGCGGCGGGGTGCACCATGGTTATCAAGCCGGCGTCGGAGACGCCGCTGTCGATGCTGGCGCTCGCGAGGATCCTCGAGGAGTGCGGGCTTCCTCCGGGCGTGCTCAACGTCCTCACCACGTCGAGCTCGGGCAAGGTCATGGAGCCGCTGATCCGTGATTCCCGCGCCCGCAAGCTGTCCTTCACCGGTTCGACGGCGGTTGGTCGCGCGTTGGTGGAGCAGTCGGCCGAACAGCTGTTGCGGGTGTCGATGGAGCTTGGTGGCAACGCTCCGTTCCTCGTTTTCGGCGACGCTGACATGGATGCCGCTGTCGACGGTGCCGTCACCGCGAAGATGCGCAACATCGGCGAGGCGTGCACGGCCGCCAACCGGTTCCTGGTTCATGAATCCGTGACCGACGACTTCTCGCGCCGGCTCGCCGAGCGGATGGGCGCCATGCGGATCGGCCGGGGGACCGAGGACGGTGTCCAGGTCGGACCGCTGATCACGGAGAAGGCCCGCGCCGGCGTGGCCGACCTCGTCGCGGACGCCGCCGACCGTGGCGGCACCATCCTGGTGGGGGGAGAGCAGCTCGACGGTCCGGGCTGGTTCTACCAGCCGACGGTCGTCACCGACGTGCCCCGTGACGCCCGCGTGTTCCACGAGGAGATCTTCGGGCCGGTCGCTCCGGTGACGACCTTCTCGACCGACGACGAGGCGCTCGCCCTGGCCAACGGCACCGAGTACGGGCTGATCGCCTATGCGTACACACGGGACCTGAAGCGTGCGCTGACCGTCGCGGAGCGGCTCGAGACCGGGCTGGTCGGTCTCAACGCGGGAGTCATCTCCAACCCGGCCGCGCCCTTTGGTGGGATCAAGGCCTCCGGCTTCGGTCGCGAAGGAGGCCGCGAGGGGATCGAGGAGTACCTCGAGGTCAAGTACGTCGGCCTCGCGCTGTAAATGCGCCGGCACGCCGCTGTGATTGGGTCTGTGGACAACAGATTTCCGCATCTGATGGGCGCCTAGGGTGATCGCAGATCTCCGGGCGGCTCGGGGAGGGCGGGCGTGCGCATCGACGTCGATCCGGGCCTGCTCGACGCCACGGCTCGTGGGCTGGATTCCGGTGCGGCGGGGCTGGTCGAGGCGGCGGATCAGGTCACCTGGGCGCTGACGGTGCTGGCGGCGTCGTGTGGACACGAGGAGGCGGCGCAGGCTGCGCGGCGCGCAGCCGTCCGGTGGCGGGGCGGATTGGACCTCGCAGGTGAGGCCGCCCGGGGTCTCGGCGAAGCCGTCGAAGCGGCGCACGAGGCGTACCTGGGCGTCGACGGCGCCCAGGCGGCGGCGATCTCCGGGCATTCCCGGTGAACCACTTCGTGCTGCCGGCGGCCGATGCCGACGGCCTGCGGGCCTCGGCATGCCGGCTGGCCGCAGCGGCCGAGCGGGTCGAGTCCTCGGGACACGCCGTTTCGCTCGCCGCCGCCCGGTCGGTGCCGGGTTGGTCGGGTGCGGCCGCGCTGGCCATGGCCGCCCGCGCCCGCGAGGTCGACCTCGCAGCGCGCTCGAAGGCGGTCGGGCTTCGCGAGGTCGCCGCCGCCACGGTCGCATACGCCGGGCGGGCGGTGGCCACGCGCGAACAGGTCGCCAGCTTGAACGGGCGTCTCACCGCGGCCCGGGATACCGCCTCGGACGAGCAGCGGCGTGTCGACGCGATGCCACCAGAGCAGCGGGTCATGTTCGCCGGCCGTGATCCGATGGCGGCCCTGCGTGTTCTCGAGGCGAGCCTGCGGCGCGAGCATGCCGAGACGATCGAGCGGCTTACGCGCGACGGAACCGTCCTGGCACGAGCCATCGTCGCCACGGATCCGCTGCGGTCGCTTCCCGAGTGGCTCGCAGGCGGCCTCGCTCTCGGGCACGGGCTCGTCGCGTCGCGCACACTCGCCGTGCGCGGCTGGTCGTTCGGCAAGTGGCTGAGCTACGCGAGGCGCGCGGGCCTCGCGCGCGACGGATCCCGTGCGGCCGACCCGCTCCTGGCCCGCGCCTGGCAGGTCCGCGCCACGGAGAGCCTGGACGCGTTCCGCCACGGCGCCGTGCGGCCTGGGGCGCCCCTCGGCGGTCTGCGAACCCTCCTGGGTCGCGTCTTCCTGCCGAGCTCGGTCATCCTCGGCGCCGTCGATGCCGTCACCGGGGCCGGACACCAGGGCGGGCGTGGCGTGGCGACCAGGGTGTTGGGAGCCGCAGGTGCGGCGGGCGCAGTCGGTGTGCTCACGCTGAGCAACCCGGTCGGTCTCACCGTCGCCGGCGGTGCCGTGCTCGCCTACGGTGCATGGTCGCTGGGCAACCTCGCCTGGGACAACCGGAAGGCGGTCGGTTCGTTCCTGCACCGCGCGACCGGCGCCGTCGGGTCCGTCGTGGGCAAGCTCGTGTTCTGGTGACTGCACAGCCGCTCGTCCAGCTCACCGACGAGGAGCTCGCGGTCCTGGTCGACGGCGCCTCGTACGTGGTGCCGCCCTACCTCGACGGAATCCCGGCCGAACACCGTGAGATCGCTCTCCACACGGCGTACCGAGGGCTCTGCGCGCGCGCCTGGCTCGAGCCGGCAGCAGTCGGCGCCACCGAGGCGGTAGCCGGAGTGCCGGTCGGGCTGATCCCGGAGGTCGCCGCGCTGCTCCGGCTTCGCGTGACCGCCGACCTGGTCGTGTGTGCGCACCGGATCAGCGGCGACGGTGAGGACTTCCGGTACTGGCACGCGAGCAACGACGTCGTCCTGGAAGAGCGGGTGTCTCCACTGGGCATGCACGGCTTCTGGCTGCTCGAGCCGGCGGCCCTGGCCGACGACCTGGTGGCCTATGTGCTCGACCCGGCCGCCGCGGGTGAGCCGGGCCCCGAGCGCGAGCTGGATCCCGTCGCCGTGGCGTCTGGACACGCTCCCGACGACCTCGTGCTGCGACTGGCCCGGGCGAGGCTCGTGGCCGATGTCGTCGTACGCCGGACCGGCGACAAGGGTCCCGGCGAGATGGTGGGCGTCCTGTCCGGTCCTGGCGGCGTCCACGTCGCATCCAGCCGGTTCGGAAGCGCCGCGCCGGTGCGAATCCGCAGCGTCACACCGGGCGAGGTCGCGAGCCTGATGGCCGTCCTCGTGCGTTGCGCGACGCCGGGGCCTTGATCGCGCCCGGTCGAGCGCGAGAGGTTGGTCTGAAGCCGAGAGCCGGCGTAGCGAGGTGTGGCGATGCGAAAGTACGTGATCATGGGTGCACAGGGAAGCGGCAAGGGCACGCAGAGCGGCCTGCTGGCCCGCGACTTCGATCTCGTCCACCTCAGCGTCGGCGACATCTTCCGCTGGCACGTCCAGAACCACACCAAGCTCGGTGCCCAGGTCCGCCGGATCATGGCGGCCGGCGAGCTGGTCGGCGATGACCTGGTCGAGGACGTGGTCAGTGGGCGGCTCCAGCAGCACGACTGGAACTACGGCTTCATCATCGACGGCTTCCCGCGCAACCGCCGGCAGGCCGAGTTCTTCCTCGAGAGCTACGACATCGACGGTGTCATCCACGTCGACCTCCCCGACGACGAGGTCCGGCGCCGTGTCCTCGCCCGCCGCCTGTGCTCGAGGTGCGGCATGGACTACAACCTCATCGCGCACAGACCAAAGATCGAGAACCGCTGCGATGTCTGCGGCGGCGAGCTGGTCAGTCGCGAGGACGACTCCGAGGAGGCCCTCGTGACACGGCTGCGCGACTACCACAGCAAGACCGACCCGGTGCTCGACCTCTTTCGGCGCAAGGAGTTCGTCGTCACGGTGGACGCCCGCCCCGACGTGACGACCGTCCAGCAGTCGATCCGGGCAGGGCTCCGGCTGCCGCCCTACGTCCCCGCGGCCTAGACCACGGCCGCCAACGGCGTACGGTTGCGACCCATGTTCACCTCCGACGTGAACGCCACCGTCCCCGGGTTGGTCACGAGCGCGCGACGATGCTGACCGGCCGGCACAAGGACGACGTCGTCCGGCTCACCTCCGACCTGATCCGCATCGACACCACCAACCGGGGTGGGGGCGACTGCAAGGAGCGACCGGCCGCCGAGTACGTCGCCGAGATGCTCGCCGAGGCAGGCGTCCACGCGCGGCTGCTGGAGTCCGCGCCTGGTCGGGCCAACGTGGTCGCACGGATCGCGGGTTCGGAACCCGGCACCGACGCCCTGCTCGTCCACGGGCATCTTGACGTCGTACCGGCCGAAGCGGCCGACTGGAGCGTGCCGCCGTTTTCCGGCGAGGTGCGTGACGGCGTCGTCTGGGGCCGGGGCGCGGTCGACATGAAGAACATGGACGCGATGGTGTTGGCCGTCGTGCGGTCCTGGGCTCGCGAGGGACGGCGTCCGCGCCGCGACATCGTGCTCGCATTCACCGCCGACGAGGAGGACAACGCCGCGTTCGGGTCGGACTGGCTGGTTCGAAACCACCCGGAGCTGTTCGACGGCTGTACCGAGGGGATCAGCGAGTCAGGGGCGTACACGTTCCACGCGGACGAGGGAGTGCGGCTCTACCCGATCGCGGTGGGTGAGCGTGGAACCGCGTGGGTGCGGCTCACGGCCCGCGGGAAGGCCGGCCACGGGTCGAAGATCAACAGGTTCAACGCCGTCAGCGCTCTAGCGGCGGCGGTGGCGCGGATCGACGCGCACGAATGGCCGGTTCGACTGACGCCCACGGTGCGTGGAGCTCTGGTCGAGATCGGAGCGGCAGTCGGAGTCCGGGTCGGTCCCGACGCTCCCGGCTTCGACGTCGACGAGGCGTTGCATGAACTGGGCCGGGCTGCCGCCCTGGTCGAGACGACCGTCCGGAACAGCGCCAACCCGACGATGCTCCAGGCCGGCTACAAGGTCAACGTCATCCCGGCGACGGCGACTGCTCAAGTCGACGGCCGGGTCGTGCCGGGCGGTGAGGCGGAGTTCGAGGCGACCCTCGACGAGCTGACCGGGCCGTCGGTCGAGTGGGACTACGTGCATCGGGAGGTGCCGCTGCAGGCGCCCGTCGACTCGCCGACGTTCGCGGCGATGAGCGCCGCCGTGCTGGCCGAGGACCCGGGCGGCCACGTCGTGCCGTTCTGCATGGGTGGCGGCACCGACGCCAAGCAATTCTCTCGGCTCGGCATCACCGGCTACGGCTTCTCGCCGCTGAAGCTGCCACCGGGCTTCGACTACAACGCGCTCTTCCACGGGGTCGACGAGCGCGTGCCCGTGCCGGCGCTGCATTTCGGCGTCCGGGTGCTGGACCGGTTCCTGTCCGGTGTCGGGTGAAGGAGACAACCCACGTTGATCATGCAACTCCTGCGCGACACGCCGGCTGAGGTGGTCGGCGTGTCGCGCAGGAGTTGCATGATCAACGCGGTGAAAGGAGTGCGGTGTCTGTACCTGCGCTGAACCGGCCGCGGCGGCTGTCCCCCGGAGATCGGGTGGCCGTGGTGGCCCCGAGCGGCCCGGTGCCCAAGGATCGGCTGGACAAGGGCTGTGCGATCCTCCGGCGCTGGGCACTCGAGGTCGTCGTTGCGCCACACGTGACGGACGTGCATGACCGGCTCGAGTACCTGGCCGGCGCGGACCTCGATCGAGCCGCTGACCTGCAGGCCGCATGGCTGGATCCGTCCGTGGCCGGAGTCCTGTGCGCCCGGGGTGGGTACGGCGCGCAGCGCATGCTCGACCTGCTGGACTGGCCGGCGATGCGTAGCCGGGAGCCCAAGGTCCTCGCCGGGTTCAGCGACATCACGGTGCTCCACGAGGCCTTCGCGATGGAGCTGGGCGTCGCCACCCTGCATGCGCCGATGGTCGCGGCGCAGTCGTTCGTGTCCGACGAGCCGACAGCCGAGCATCTCCGGCGCACGCTGTTCGAGCCCGAATCGGTGATGACGCTGACGTCGCCGACGGCCGAGACCCTGGTGCCGGGGCGCGCGCAAGGGGTCACTGTTGGCGGCTGCGTCAGCCTGCTGGCCGCCGACATCGGGACGCCGACCGCCCGGTCCGGCGTGGAAGGCGGGATCCTGGTGCTTGAAGACCTCGAGGAGGAGCGCTACCGGCTGGACCGGATCTTCACCCAGCTGCTGCGGAGCGGGTGGATGGACGGTGTCGCCGGCATCGCGCTGGGCTCGTGGGTCGACTGCGAGCCCGCCGACCGGATGCGCGACCTCGTCCTCGATCGGTTCGGCGGACTCGGCGTACCTATCGTGGGCGAGCTCGGCTTCGGCCATGGCCCGAGCACGCTCACCGTGCCGCTCGGCGTGCCGGCCACCCTCGACGCCGACGCGACGACGTTGACGATGGACGTGGCCGCCCTGCTCTGACGGGCGCGCAACCCGTCGCGGCCATGCCTCCATCTTGCGGCGGCTCGTGCATGCAATCCACGGCCTGATCGCGCGCACGAGGCCGCCACGAGATGGAGCCGGCCGCCACGATCCGGGCGGCCGCCCGCCCCCCGTCAGTGGTCTTGATGGCCGAGCTGGGACCTGATCTCGCCGCCCTGGTACAGCGAGCTGTGGACGTTGACGTACGTCGTCCCCGAACGGATGGCCTCCACCAACTCGTCGAACTGGCCGGCGGTGATGCCTTGCCCTACCGGGCCGATCACGTCGGCCGGGACCAGCACGCCCTCGACCGTGGCCGGCGCCGGCGGACACAGCTGGGTTCCCACAGGACCGTTGCCGAGGTTCGAGCACAGGAACACGCTGATGCCACCGCTCTGGTGGATGCCGCCCACGTGGATGTGAGCCTGCAGGACGTTGCCTTCGAGGGCCGAGTAGCTCAGGGTGTAGGAAATCTCGTCTCCGGCAGGGTTGATCCGGGCCTGGAACTCCCCGGTGCCGGTCGTGGACAGTGCGAGCGGGTCCTCCTCGAAGCCGCTGAGGCGTTCCTTGATGTCGGTGTTTCGCCCGCTGCCGTCGTCCCCGCTTGCCACCGCCACTGATCCAGCCACGGTCACCACCGCGACTGCTCCGATGGCAAGTGCTCTCCGCCAACGCCGGTCCATCGCCTGGTCTCCTTCCGTGCGGACATGTCCACCCGTGGTGCACGTCAGCGGGCCGCGTCCGGTTCATCTGGGTCACAAGTTGGGCCACCTCGAGCGCGGAGGAGGGCCGTGGCGGCGCGCGGGGTTCCGAGTACGGGGGACAATGGGGCGATGAGTTCCCCGCGTGATGTCGTGATCCTGGGGTCGACCGGCTCGATCGGCACCCAGGCGATCGACGTCATCCGACGCAACCCGGACCGCTTCCGGGTGGTCGGGATCGCGGCCGGCGGCTCCGATCCGGGGGCACTGGCCGGCCAGGCGATCGACCTGGGTGTCGATATCGTCGCCGTGGCACAGGCGAGTGCCGCGCAGGACCTTCTGCTCGCTTTCTACGCCGAGGCCAAGCGGCGTGGGTTCAACGCGGGGGAGTACGCCGTGCCGAAGGTCCTGGCCGGGCCGGACGCCGCCACGGAGCTGGCCTCGTCCGACTGCGACGTCGTGCTCAACGGGATCACCGGCTCGATAGGGCTCCGACCGACGCTGGCCGCGCTCGACGCCGGTCGAACCCTCGCGCTGGCCAACAAGGAGTCGCTCATCGTCGGCGGGCCGCTCGTCACGGCGGCGGCGAGGCCGGGCCAGATCGTCCCGGTCGACTCCGAGCACTCGGCTCTCGCCCAGTGTCTGCGCGGCGGCGGCCGCGACGAGGTGCGGCGCCTCGTGCTGACCGCGAGCGGCGGCCCGTTCCGCGGTCGTCCCCGCGACCAGTTGGCGGACGTGACGCCCGAGCAGGCGCTGGCTCATCCGACGTGGAGCATGGGTCCGGTCATCACCGTGAACTCCGCCACGCTGGTCAACAAGGGGCTCGAGCTGATCGAGGCCCACCTGCTCTTCGGCGTGCCGTTCGACTCGATCGAGGTCGTGGTGCACCCGCAGTCCGTCGTCCACTCGATGGTCGAGTTCGCCGACGGCTCCACGCTGGCCCAGGCCAGCCCGCCCGACATGCGCATCCCGATCTCCCTCGCACTCGGATGGCCGGACCGGGTGGCCGGCACCGCGCCGGCCTGCGACTGGACAGCGGCGGCCACCTGGGAGTTCCTCCCTCTCGACGACGACGCGTTCCCTGCCGTGTCATTGGCCCGCGAGGCCGGAACCCGCGCAGGCACCTCGCCAGCGGTGTACAACGCAGCCAACGAAGAATGCGTGGCGGCGTTCCTCGGGGGCCGGCTCGCGTTCCCGGCGATCGTCGACACGGTCGCTCGCGTTCTCACCGAGCACGACGGCGGGAACGTCGCGAGCGTCGACGACGTTCTGGCTGCGGAGAGCTGGGCGCGCGTCCGAGCCCGCGAGATCACCGGAATGGAAGGCGGCTGAAGCGTGGACTGGCTTGCCGTCGCCGGCGTCGTGGTCTTCGCCCTCGGGCTGATCGCGTCGATCGCTCTGCACGAGATCGGTCACCTCGTGCCCGCGAAGCTCTTCGGCGTCAAGGTCAGCCAGTACATGGTCGGCTTCGGCCGTACCCTCTGGTCGCGCCGCCGCGGAGACACCGAGTACGGCGTCAAGGCCGTCCCGCTCGGCGGCTACGTCCGCATGATCGGCATGTTCCCGCCCGAGCCGGGAGACGACCCGCGGCGGCTGCGCAAGGCGTCCACCGGTCCGTTCCAGGCCCTGGTCGAAGACGCCCGCCGCGCGGCCAAGGAGGAGATCCAGGCCGGCGACGAGGAGCGCGTCTTCTACCGCAAGGCGTGGTGGAGGAAGCTCATCGTGATGCTCGGCGGGCCGGCGATGAACGTCCTTATCGCCGCAGTCCTCGCCGGTGGCGTGCTGATGCTCTACGGCAACCCCAACAAGCCCGAGCTCAGACCAGTGGTCAGCGAGGTCTCCGCGTGCGTGATCCCGGTGGCCGACGGCGACCGGTCGTGCACGTCCGGCGACCCGGCGACACCGGCAGCCGCCGCCGGATTCCAGGCCGGCGACCGCCTGGTCTCGTTCGACGGCGTCGAGGTGACGTCGTGGAGCGCGATGCAGGACCTGATCCGCGACCACGAGGCCGGAAGGGTCGACGTGGTGGTCGAGCGGGACGGCCGCGAGATCTCCCTCACGCCGGATATCGTCACCACCGAGCGCAACGCTTTCGGCGAGCCGGACGAGGACGGTTTCCGGGCACCGACTGACACCCTCGAGACCGTCGGCTTTCTCGGAATCGCGCCCACGCAGGCCTTCGTCCGCGAAGACGTCGGTGGAGCCGTGGCCTGGCTCGGCGACTTCACCGCCCAGACTGCGCAGGCCGTGGTCTCGATCCCGCAACGGATGGTCGGTGTGTGGGACGCCGCCTTCGGCGACGGCGAGCGTGAGGTCGACAGCCCGGTCGGGATCGTCGGCGCCGGCCGGATCGGCGGGGAGATCGCGTCGCTGGACACCGACGTGGGCCACCGCATCGCGTGGTTCACGCTGCTCCTGGCCAGCTTCAACATGGCGATCGCGCTGTTCAACCTGATCCCGCTGCTCCCGCTGGACGGCGGCCACGCCGCGGGCGCCGTCTGGGAGGGCATCAAGCGCGCGTACGCCAAGGTCACCGGCGGACCGCAGCCCCGCCCGGTCGACGTCGCCAAGGCGCTGCCGATCGCCTACGGCGTCGCGACCGTGCTGATCGGCATGAGCGTGCTCCTCCTCTACGCCGACATCGTCAACCCGATCCGCCTCAACGGCTGACCTGGCGGACAATGGACACATGAACGTCGCACTCGGTATGCCCGCCTTGCCGCCGCCCGTGCTCGCGCCGCGCCGCCGGTCCCGCAAGATCCGGGTCGGGAAGGTCGAGGTCGGCGGCGACGCCCCCGTCAGCGTCCAGTCCATGACGACCACGCCGACGACGGACATCGACGCGACGTTGCAGCAGATCGCCGAGCTCACCGCCACGGGCTGCGACATCGTGCGCGTCGCCTGCCCGAGTCAGGACGACGCCGAGGCATTGCCCGCGATCGCCAAGAAGTCGCAGATCCCGGTCATTGCAGACATCCACTTCCAGCCGAAGTACGTGTTCGCGGCCATCGAAGCGGGCTGCGCCGCGGTGCGGGTTAACCCGGGCAACATCCGCAAGTTCGACGACCAGGTCGGCGCCATCGCGCGGGCCGCCAAGGACGCCGGCGTGTCGATCCGGATCGGCGTCAACGCCGGCTCGCTCGACCCCCGGCTGCTCGAGAAGTACGGCAGGGCCACGCCGGAGGCGCTGGTCGAGTCGGCGGTCTGGGAGGCGTCGCTGTTCGAGGAGCACGACTTCCACGACTTCAAGATCTCGGTGAAGCACAACGACCCGGTGGTCATGGTCGAGGCCTACGAGCTGCTCGCCGAGCGCGGTGACTGGCCGCTGCACCTCGGCGTCACCGAGGCCGGCCCCGCGTTCCAGGGCACGATCAAGTCCGCGGTGGCCTTCGGCGCGCTGCTCTCGAAGGGGATCGGTGACACGATCCGGGTCTCGCTGTCCGCGCCGCCGGTCGAGGAGGTCAAGGTCGGCCTCCAGATCCTGCAGTCGCTGAACCTGCGCGAGCGCAAGCTGGAGATCGTCTCCTGTCCCTCCTGCGGACGGGCTCAGGTCGACGTCTACACGCTGGCCGACCAGGTGACGGCGGGCCTGGAAGGAATGGAGGTGCCGCTTCGGGTCGCCGTCATGGGCTGCGTCGTGAACGGCCCGGGCGAGGCGCGCGAAGCCGACCTCGGCGTGGCATCGGGCAACGGCAAGGGCCAGATCTTCGTCAAGGGCAAGGTGATCAAGACGGTGCCCGAGTCGCAGATCGTCGAAACCCTGATCGAGGAGGCCATGCGAATCGCCGAGGACATGGAGTCCGCGGGCGCGGCCTCCGGGGAGCCGCAGGTCACCGTCTCCTAGCCAACCCAGGCGGGCGACCGATGGGCCACACTCAAACCCGGACGGGATGCGGCTCGGGATGGGGTCAGGGCGGCCGTGATGGTGCTTCACTAGGCGCGTGCTCGAGACGACGACGGCAGCTGTCCGGTCGTTGGCGCCCACCGACCTGCCCGCGGTGCTCGAGCTCCTCGACCGCGACCCGGTCGTCGACGTCTTCGTCGCATCGCGCGTGCACGGGTCAGGATTGGTCGCCGGCCGGCTGGGCGGCGACCTGTGGGGATACCACGAGTCGGGTCGGCTGATCTCGCTGTGCTATGCGGGCGCCAACCTGGTGCCGGTCGCGGCGGGCGGGCCTGCGGTGCGGAGCTTCGCCGAGTTGGCTGGACGCGGCGCCCGACGCTGTTCGTCGATGGTCGGCGAGGCCGACGCGGTGCTGGCGATGTGGGACCTTCTTCGCCCGGTATGGGGCCCGGCCCGGGAGGTCCGCGCCTGTCAACCGGTGCTCGCCGTCCGTAGCCGGCCGGATGTGCCCGCGGATCCCTTGGTCCGCCGGGTGCGTCCGGACGAGATCGAGC
>Ga0184612_10000361_pt1 | contig 21269 bp, 15 predicted proteins | sample PLM3_60_coex_FD_133163 | JGI IMG/M metagenome (GOLD analysis project Ga0184612, IMG submission 133163) | Groundwater sediment microbial communities from an aquifer in East River, Colorado, USA - PLM3_60_coex | ecosystem: Environmental > Terrestrial > Soil > Riparian zone | place: USA: East... | reverse complement strand
TCGCGTGGAACTCTCGAAGGTAGTCGTAGCCGTTGGGCGGCATCGTCACCTTCGATTCAAGGTAGAAGTCCGCGCCCCAGGGCAAATGCTCGAACTCGAGCCGCCGCCCGAACCGCTCGCCGACCGCTGTCAGGACCTTGAGGGCCTCGGCCGTGACGTCCTTGCCAATGCCGTCCCCAGGAATTACGGCTATCTGCATGTTTGTCTGGATTTGAACTGCGGAGGCCACCTCAGCGGCGCGTGGTGCCGGACGCCGCGATACTAGCTCAGCCGAGTGACGGTGAAGGTGGCGGCGTTCTCTCGACCGAAGCCATCCGCGACGACAATTCGCGTCGCCATATCCTCGCCATCATAGCGCGGTGGAGGTCCGTACTCGCCCAGAACGGGACGGCAGAAACGTCCAGCCAGGGCCGAAGGCCCGCCAATTGACGCCAGCAGCTCAGGGACGAAACGCCTAGATAACGTGACTGACTGGATCCATCCCAATCATGTCGAAATCCACAAAACCGTATAAATTGGGATGAATTGCGCTTATTAAATGATGATTTGCCAAAATAAGGCGACCGAAATAGAGTTCCTCCCAAGGCACGGTGCGTGCTAAGCGGTGACGACGCTTCTTTGTCGAGCGCATTAGATTCTCCCGTGAAGCATCGAGGACTCTGGTCGTACCCACTCGAGTCAGGACTGCCTCAGGAGGGGTCCAACATGAGCAAATGTAGTCGTTTCGTAGGCGTGCTTGCGGCCGTTCTATTACTGGCTTCGAGTTCCGTGCTCCGGGCGCAGACGACGGGCCGGATTCAGGGACAGATACTGGATGCCCAAGGGGCGGTGGTTCCGGGCGCCACGGTGACGGTCACGAGCCCGGCGCTTCAGGGCTCCCTGAACCAGGTCTCGGACGCGGAGGGACGATTCCGCTTCCTGAGCCTGCCTCCGGGCGTTTACACGGTGAAAGCCGATCTGTCCAGCTTCAAAACATTTGAACAAAGCAACGTCGACGTCGGCCTCGACCGGACCGTCACCCTGCCGATTACGATGCAACTGGCCGGCGTTGCCGAAACCGTCACGGTCGCGGCCAGTTCGCCGGTCATCGATACGCAGAGCACAACCATCGGTATCAACGCCAAGGCCGAGATCTTCAACCGGCTGCCGGTCCAGCGCGACATCTATTCAATTGCGCGGCTCGCGCCTGGAACGACCGACGATGGCGTCGGACCGGCAGTGCTGGGATCGACAGGCGCTGAAAACCAGTACATTGTCGAGGGACTGAACACGACGGGTGTGGAGCGCGCCGAAAAAGGGAAGCAGCTCAACTTCGACTTCGTCGAGGAGATCGAAGTAAAGACAGGCGGTCTTCCCGCTGAGTACGGACGCGCGACGGGTGGTGTGATCAACGTCATCACCAAGTCCGGCGGCAACACGTTCCGCGGCTCGTTCTTCGGGTTCAGTGAGGGCGGGGCGCTTCAGTCCAACGATAACACCGCCGATCTTCGACCAGCAACGACCACGACGGTTGCTGACATCGGGAAGAAGTGGGACTTCGGTTTCGAAGCGGGCGGCTTTATCGTTCGCGATCGCCTCTGGTTCTTCGGCGCGTACAACCACACCTTCCAGCAGGACCGGACCGAGGTCATCCGCACGCTCCTGTCACCTGGTAGCCCGGGCGTGGGCGACGAGATTGCGGCGGATATCAATCGCGACCTGTTTGCCGGCAAGCTCACGTACAAACTAACGCAGAGCCAGACGCTGACCGGGTCAATCAATGGTGATCCCGGCAGGCGTGAGGGCAATGTCTTCGCCATCGCCGGACCCCAATCGACGTGGCTGGGCGAGCGGGAGTTCGGTGCGACGGGTGGTGTGCTTCGATATGACGGCGTGTTCGGGGGCAACTTCCTTGTCAAGGGTCTTTACGGCCAGCACCGCGAGCGAGACGAGTTTGCCGGGGCGGGGAAGACGATCGCCCGTTTCACGGACAGCACGGTGACGCCTAACGCGGTCTCGGGCGGTTTCGGCGCCCATCAGGACGGCAAGTTCACGCGCAACGTGTACAAGCTCGACGCCTCGAAGTTCTGGGGCCGCCACGAGCTCAAGGGCGGTGTGGACTGGGAGGACATCGACAGCGAGGTCAATCGTTTTGAAGGTGGAGCCGGTCAAAGAGTCAGCAAACTTCGGTCCTCGGCCGCGACGGGGAGCCAGATCTACTACCGGCACCGATTCTTCATCGATGACACGGCAGCCGGGTTCGATCCGAACAACCCCGCGACGTTCGTGATCGCCGTGCCCCTGACGGTCTCTCCCGGCACCCTCAATACCTCCTTCTATGTGCAGGACGGTTGGAGGGCGGCGTCGAATCTGACAATCAATGCCGGCATCCGGTGGGAGCGGCAGCAGGTGAACGATCGCTTCGGCGAGACCAGCATCGACGTCGACGACAACTGGGCGCCGAGGCTCGGGGTTGTCTGGGATCCCGCCCGCAACGGCCGCAGCAAGATCTTCGGGAGCTATGGCCGCTTCTTCGAGAGCATCCCGCTCGACATCAACATCCGTTCGTTCGGCGGAGAGTCGTCGTGCTTCTGTAACAACTTCGATCCGAATCCAGCCAACATCCTCCCCGATCCAGCGAGCCCCGTTCGCACGTCGCGGTTAGGCTTGCCGGTCACGCCGGTCGATGAGGCCTTGAAAGGCCAGTACATCAACGAGTTCCTGCTTGGCGGGGAGTATGAGGTTCGACCGAACCTCAGCGTTGGCGCCAAGTTCTCGTATAGGGATCTCGGCCGGGTCATCGAGGACTTCCTGATCATCGACTCCGGCGGGTACTTCATCGCGAACCCTGGCTCCGGCCTTGGGACGACGATGACGTTCTATGACTACTCCACCGTCGAAGCACCCAAAGCTAAACGTACCAACACCAGCATCGAGCTCAGTGCGCGAAAGAAGTTCAGCAACAATTGGCAAGTGCTGTCCAGCTACGTGTGGTCGCGCCTGGAAGGCAACTACGACGGCACCTTCCAGAACTCCACAGGGCAGCTCGATCCGAACATCAATTCCGCATTCGACTACGCGGACTTCCTCGTGAATGCCGACGGCCGGTTGAGCAACGAGCGCGTGCATCAGTGGAAGTTCGACGGAAGCTACGAAGTACCCAGGGGCGCCTTGTCGGGACTGAATCTCGGCCTGTCGACCAGGTGGTTATCCGGCTTCCCGCTGAACGCTTACGGTCACTCGTTTTTGTACGCCAACTGGGAGTACTACCTCGTGCCGCGCGGTTCCGCGGGTCGCGGACCGTCGGACTGGGAAGCCGACCTCCAGGTGAGCTACCCCGTACGGTTCGGGGGAAACAAGCGGCTGAACCTGTTCATGGACATCTTCAACCTGTTCGATCGGCAGGAGGCCATCCAGCTCGACGAGCGGTACAATCTGATCGAGGACGGTGGATGTTCGGGCATTCCGGAGTCCGCATGCAACCACGACAACGGTATTGTGACGAATCCGGGCACGCTCACACCCGTCTTCACGATCTCCGATCCGCGTGCGACGGCGACCAATCCCGACTATCTCAACAAGGGCATGGCATTCACCGCGCCGCGGAGCATCCGGCTCGGCGTGCGGCTCATGTGGTAAGAACCTCACGGGGTAATATTGGGGGTCAGCCTTCGGGCTGACCCCTTTCTTTTTGCAGCTTGACGAAGTTGCCACACCTCCATTCATATGCTCGGTCGAGTCACGGTTAACAGAACCGTTCTTGCAGTTGCTCTCGCCTTGCCCATTGCGGCGGCGTGTCGGCGTGAGCCTCACATCGATACCGGTTCCGCTGCGGCTTCGTCCAACCCCGGCACCGGCACCATTCAAGCGATCGTCGAGAACAGTCGCAAGACTCCACCGGTGATCTTCCTGGGGCTCGATGGCGCCGACTGGCAGCTCCTCGACAGCTACGTACGGGACGGGAACATGCCCAACCTGGCGCGGCTCGTCGCTGAAGGAACGTCGGGCACACTCGAGACGCTGCACCCGGCGCTGTCGCCGCTCATCTGGACCAGCATGATGACGGGCGTCGATCCGTTGACGCACGGCATCCTGGATTTCACGCGCTACCGGCCCGGAACCAATACCAAGGAACCCATCACCAGCGACGAACGGCGGGTACCAGCCATCTGGAACATGGCGGGATGGGGCGGACGGACGGTCGCGGTGTTCGGGCTATGGGCGACGTATCCCGCCGAGCCCGTCAACGGCCTGATGGTCTCGGATCGCCTGTTCACGTTTCTGTTCAAGGAGGCGCAGCCGCCCGAAGGTATAGTCACTCCGCGCGCGCATGAGGCATGGGCGCGCGCAGTCGTCCAGCAGTCGGAAGCGGCAATCGATTATCGTGCGCTGAAGGAGTTTCTGCCCTGGCTGACGGCGTCGGACTACGAGCGCGCGCTCACAGCCGAGAACCCCTACAGCGATCCGGTCGGCGCGCTCCGGCGCACGCTCGTCGAGACGCGCGTGTACGACAACCTGGCGACGTCATGGATCGAGAAAGGTGTTCCAGACCTCACGATCCTCTACATTCAAGGCACCGACAGCATCGGCCATACGTTCGGCCCGTACGCGCCGCCGCGGCAGCCGTCGATTTCGAACGACGATTACACACGCTACGGGAATGTGCCACGCCGATACTTTGCGGCTATCGATGAGTTGATCGGGCGATATCGAGCGATCGCGGCGCGGAGCGGCGCCGTCATGATGCTCGCCTCCGATCACGGCTTCTCATGGATAGACGACCGTCCAACAGAGGTGTCGAGCAACGCGCAGGCGACTGCCGCCAAGTGGCACCGCAAGAACGGCATGTACCTGCTCTGGGGCCCTGGCATCCCGGCGAAGGACGTCCGCGCAGACACCAGTACCGTTCGCCAAGTGGCTCCGACCCTGATGGCGCTAGCCGGCCTGCCGCCCGGCAAGGGGATCGACGTGGCGCCGCTGGCTGGTGCACCGGCGTCGTCGCTGCCGCCGGTGGATTATGCAGCACACTATGTGCGCCCAAGGCCTGCGGCGAGAGCAGCTGCAACACGCGCAGTGGACGAGGATACGCTGGCAAGATTGCGCGCGCTCGGCTACATCGGCGCCGCAGAATCTTCGCAGGGCCGTCGCCTCGACGCCACGCGAACGGCGGGCTCGTACAACAACGAGGGCCTGATTCTGCAGGCTCAGAAAAAGAAGGCGGAAGCCGCACAGGCCTTCGAGAATGCGCTGATAGTGGATCCAAATCTCGCGTCCGCGATGTGGAATTTGAGCGATCTGTTGTTCGATGGCGACGTCGATCTGGATCGGTCCGATGCGCTCCTCGTTCGTGCCTTCGGCTCGGGGCTGCCGGAAGGCAAGAAATACCTGATCGGTCGCGCCATCGGTTACCAGCGCGCCGGTCGTATCGATCGGAGCCTCAAGCTGCTCGAGAACGCTCTGCGGCTCAGACCCGAGGAAGCTGAGGTGTGGCTCTTCAGCGGGCGGTATCGTGTCGAGAAGGGCGACTGTCCCGGGGGGGTGTCCGACATCGAGAAGGCCGCACGGCTTGATTCCCGGAATCCGGCGGTTCACGCCTCGCTCGGCCTGGCGCGCCTGTGTTCCGGCGATCGTGATGCGGCCCGGAGCGCCCTGCTCCGTTCGCTCGAGCTGGATCCATCGCAGCCAGCGGTCCGCGACTTCGTCAGGAAGCTCGGAGGACGGTGACGCGCAAAGGACGTCGATGCTTTACGCAATTCCGCTGACCATCGGCCTGACTCTCACCGTGGCGCTCGCCGCCAATCTTGCATCTGGGCAGCAGGTGCGGCTGGGCGAAGTCGATCGCCAGACGGCACTCACGCACCTCCGGGCCGGGCAGGAAGCCCTTGCGGTGGAACGCTTCGAGGTCGCGGAGCGCGAGTTCCGCGCCGCCATCAGGCTGAATCCGCGCCTCGAACTCGCACACTACGGGCTCGGCCAGGTCTTCATGGCGACGAAGCGGTACGAGCACGCAGTCGACGCGTTCGTGAGCTGCCGCAATCTCTTTCATATCAACGTGGCCGACGATCAGGATGAGCGCCTGACGTACGAGCGCCGGCTCGACGACCAGATCCAGAGCAAGCGCGACGAGCTGCGCGCGCTCCAGTCTGGGCGCGTCCGCCAGAGCAATCCCACGAGCAGCGTCGACCGGGTCCGGAACGAGCTCAGCCAGCTCGAACGGCTCCGACAGCGCAGCCGTGAGCCTGTCGGGGGAATCCCTGCGTTCATCCTCACCGCCCTCGGCAGCGCCTACTTCCGCACTGACGCCTTCAACGACGCCGAGCGGGAATGGCGCCTGGCCGTCGCCGTGGATCCGAACATCGGCGAGGTCCACAACAATCTCGCGGTCGTCTGCATGGTCACCGGGCGCTACGACGAAGCCGAGCGGGAAATTCAGCTCGCCGAAAAGGCTGGTTTCCGCGTGAGCCCGGCATTCAAGGAGGACCTGAAGGCAAAGAAGGCGGGCAAAGGAAGCTAGACCGAACCTTCGCCGCCTCAACCTGAGCCGCTGCAACTCGTCCCACAATTCAACCCATCGGATCCAATACTCCGAATAATGGTGACGAAGTGCCTTTCTGCAGTGACTAATAGTCACAAATTCGCCTCGAAATACGCGAAAACTGCCTCGGGCATGGAGAGTGCTTGGTAACGGACGTCCGGTGCTCCCCGCACCGGTTTTATTCGTCAGCCTCGACCGAAGCTTCCTCAGGATCCCCGGCCGATTTGCTGACAGATTGCGCTACTTCAGGAGGATAAGACAACAATGCGAGCACGCACTTTTGCCGCCTTGATGGCCCTGCTTCTCTGCGCCTCGCCGCTGGCGGCGCAGGAGACGAGAGGGTCCATCGAAGGTATCGTGAAGGACTCGTCCGGCGCCGTTCTGCCGGGCGTCACCGTCGAGGCGAAGGGCCTCAACGTAGGCGCGGCGGCGACGGCTGTGACCGACGCGGCCGGCGTCTACCGGTTCCCATCGCTGACCCCGGGCGTTTACGAGGTCATGGCGAGCCTCCAGGGGTTCAACCCCATTAAGAGCGAGAGCGTCGAGCTGCAACTCGGTCAGGTGCTCAAGGTCGATCTCGCGATGCAGATTTCAGGCGTTTCGGAGGTGGTGCAGATCACCGCGGAATCCCCGCTCATCGATGTCAAGCAGAGCGCGGCCGGCCAGAACATCAACGCGGCCTTCATCGACCGTCTGCCGAAGGGACGCGACTTCACGAGCCTCGTCACACTTGCTCCCGGCGCCAACCAGGAGAGCCGCAGCGGCGGCATCTCGATCGATGGTGCATCTGCTGCGGAGAACCGCTACTTCATCGATGGCACGGATACGACCAACCTGCGGACGGGGGTGTCGGGGAAGAACCTGCTACCCGAATTCATCGAACAGCTCACGGTGAAGTCGAGCGGCTACGCGGCCGAATTCGGCGGCTCGACCGGGGGCGTTATCAACGTCATCACGAAGAGCGGCACGAACCTGTTCCGCGGCGACGTCGGCACGTATTTCACCGGCGATTCGATGTGCTGCAACGAGCGGCCGACGCTGCGGCTGGTCCTGACCGGGCAAAACGTGTCGGAGTACGTCACGCTCGCGGAAGATGACTTCTCGAGCTGGGAGCCGTTCTTTCAACTCGGAGGACCGATCGTGCGCGATCGTGTGTGGTTCTACGGCGGGTACACGCCCCAGCTCAACGAGACGGGACGCACGGTGACGTTCCGATCCAATAGTCAGATCTCTTCATACACGTCGAAAGAGAAGACGCACTACGTCACCGGTAACGTGACGGCCCAGCTCACCAATGCGATGCGGACGCGCGTAGGAGCCACTTACAACGAGTACAACCAGGACGGACGGCTGCCCGCGAAAGACGGATCGAGCAACTTCCTCACGAACTTCTCGGGGCTCGGCCGCACTCAACCGAATCTCTCGACCAGCGCCGCGTTCGACTACGTCGCGAGCCCGAAAGTCTTCTTCAATGCGAAGGCGACTTACCTGAGCTACGACACGAACGACATCGGTATTCCGAGTGACAACTGGATCACGTTCGGAACGGGCTCTAACGGCCTGTTTCCGGGTGCGACCAACGTGCAGCCCGCCGGATACAATTCGCTCCTGACCAACAGCGCCAGCGTCAGGGATCTCTACCAGCGTATCGGCGCAAGTGCAGATGTGACGACGTACGCCAATTTCGGCGGTCAACACACCTTCAAGGGCGGTCTTCAGTTCCAACGCATCCGCAACGACGTGTTCAGCGCTGAGCAGGCGCCGCACGTCACCTTCAACTGGGACACCTCGCGCCCGACGCTGGATGGCCGCACCGTGCGCGGCACCTACGGCTTCTACTCGTGGCGCCAGTTCGGCACGATTGGCGACGTCCACGTGAACAACCTCGGGCTGTTCTTCCAGGATGACTGGTCGGTGAACAGCAAACTGACCCTCAACCTGGGTATCCGCACCGAGCGCGAGGACATCCCCTCGTACGTCGAAGGGCTGGGTGGCATCAAGTTCAGCTTCGGCGACAAGTTCGCCCCCCGTGCCGGGTTCGCCTACGACGTCAAGGGCGATGGCAAATGGAAGGCGTATGGCAGCTGGGGCGTCTTCTACGACATCATGAAGCTCGAGCTGCCGCGCGGCGCGTTCGGCGGCGACAAATGGATCGAGCGGTACTACACGCTCGACTCGCTCGACTACCTGACCATCGGTGCGACTCCGGCAACCGGCACCTTCCCCGGGACGTTCATCGAGGCCGTGGACTTCCGTATCCCCTCCAACGACCCGAGCTGCCCGGAGTGCGGCGCCATCGATTCGGACCTGAAGCCGATGCGGCAGCAGGAAATCATCGGCGGCCTGGACCACGAGCTCGCGGCGCGCGTCTCGCTCGGCGTGCGCTACGTCCACAAGCAGATCGATCGCGGCGTCGAGGACGTCGGCGTGCTCGATCCGGGCATCGGCGAAGTGTTTTACATCAGCAATCCTGGCGAGGGGTCGGCGACCCACATCATCGGCCCGCAGTTCCCAGCGCTGCCAAAGGTCAAGCGCGACTACGACGCCCTCGAAGTCAAGCTGATGAAGCGCTACTCGAACAACTGGCAGGCCGAAGCGAGCTACACCCTGAGCCGGCTCTATGGCAACTATCCCGGGCTCGCCAGCTCTGACGAAGTCGCTCGAGTCGCCCCGAACGTGACCCGCCTGTTCGACTCGATCGTCATGGCCTTCGACAGCAACGCGCAGCCGGTCTTCGGCAGACTGAACACCGATCGGCCTCACCAGCTGAAGCTGAACGGGTTCTACATGTTCCGGACGCAGACTGGTATCGGCCTGCGGTTTGTTGCCGCAAGCGGCATCCCCATCAGCCGCATCACCAACATGCAGACGAGCACACCGGTGTTCTTCGACGGACGACTCACCGACGGACGGACGCCGATCTTCACCCAGACCGATCTGCAGCTCACCCAGGACGTACGCCTGCCCGGCAGCGATCGAAAGATTCAGGTCATGCTCAACGTCCAGAATCTGTTCGATCGCGACTCGGAACTGGATGTGTTCCGCAACCTCACGCGGGAGAATGTGCCAATCTCAGATCAGGCGTTCTTCGCGGGCTTCGATATCGATCAGGTGCTGGCCGCTAACCCTGCGATCCGCCGCGACCCGCGCTTCCTCTTGCCGAACACTTTCCAGACCGCGCGAGCCATTCGCGTGGGCGTGAAGTTCAGCTTCTAAGCGCTCGCTTCTTTACGAACGCCCCGTGGGCTTCTGCCCGCGGGGCGTTTTTTTTGGCTGACAGCCATCGCAAGACTTTCAGCACATTCCACGGTAGAAGGTCTCCTTCTAGGCTGCTCTTGCTTATCCGGTTGTTTAAGCAAGCCACGATATGTAGTGTAAGGGCGTGGCGCGCCCCCCGTTTCCGAAGAATATGCGCGATTTCCAGCGTCAATTCGCGACCGAGGAGGCCTGTCAGGACTATTTGGCGGCGTGTCGCTGGCCGGACGGATTCACATGTCCTCGCTGCGGACACACGCGCGCGTACCGCATTAAGGAGTACCGGCGATGGCAGTGCGAGGCGTGCCGGTACCAGACCTCGCTGACCGCCGGCACGATTCTCCACAACACCAAGACGCCGCTCACCGTGTGGTTCTGGGCGGCGTATCTGACCATCACGGACACCCGGGGCATGTCCGCGCTGCTGTTGCAACGGCAGCTCGGGCTTCGACGTTATGAAACCGCCTGGATGCTCTTGCACAAGCTGCGGCGCGCGATGGTCCATGCGGCCCGCGAGCCGTTGCACGGCGAGGTGGAGATCGATGACACGTGGATCGGGGGACCCCAAGTCGGGCTGCGCGGGAGCCGCCAATTGAAAGGCCGCCGCGCCGCCTTGGTGCTGGTCGCCGTCGAAAAACGTGGAACGAAATCCGGCCGCGTGCGAATGGCGGTGATCCCGGATTTCAAAGCGACGACGCTGCTGGCCTTCATCAAGCAACAGATCGCGCCCGGCGCGACGATCTACACCGACGGGTTGAAACAGTTCACTGGCCTGCAGGCCGCCGGCTTTTGGCATGTCCCGCGAACGCAACCGCTGCGAGAGGCTCTGCGCAAGGGCGCCAAGTCCGTCGTGCCCCTGGCTGACCGCGCGATCGGCAATCTTCAACAATGGCGCGTCGGGACTCATCGCGGCGTCAGTCGTGCGCAACTCCAGGTCTACTTGGACGAGTTCGCGTTTCGGCACAACCGCCAGCGGAAACCGGCGACGGCCTTTCAGACGTTGCTGGGGCTCGGCACCGGGCGCGCGCCGACACCCTACCGACGGATTCGGGGCGCCCAGGACGTGGCGGTCAACGGCTGATCGCAACATATTGGGGTCAGCTTAAACAACCGGATAAGCACAAGGCTGCTAGGCGCGGGACTACCCGACGCGCGGCGCCGCGATCCCGGCCTCGACGAGCGCCGTCTCCAGGTCGGTCGCAGTGAACGGTTTGGACAGGACCGGAACGCCGGCGACGTCAGAGTCGGCGGGGAGCGCCGACGTTTTCTCGCCGCTGATGAAGAGAAATCGCGGCGCGCCCGCCTCATCTTTCGCCGCCAGCTGGCGATAGAGATCGAAACCCGTCATCCCCGGCACGCTCGTGTCGCAGATGACGATGCCGGGCCGGCGGTCGAGTGCGAATGCCCATGGCCGACTCGCCTGTGTCCGCTTCCGACACCCGTCATGCGCCCTGCTCGGACTCCCACTTCCAGAAGACCGACGGCGTCAGGATGCGGAGGCCCCGGAATGGGTCGAGCACGACAAGGTCCTGATCGCCGGTGATGATCGCGGCGCACTCGCCAGCCAACGCCGTGGCCAGCACAACGTCGTCGTCCGGATCCCGGCAAACTGGTGCGTCGAGAGTGGCGGGTGTCACGAGGGTGAAGGTCTCCGCGAAGAGCCGAACAGTGGCGCGCACGTCGGCATCACGTTGATGGAACTTGCGGCTCAGGACGTCTCGGATCTCGTTCAGCAGTTCGGACGAGCAGATGATGAGATGGCTGCGAACGCAGTGCTCGAGGAGATCGGCGCAGACGCCGCGAGCCACGAGCGCCGCGACGAGGACATTCGTATCGAGCAGCAGTCTCACGAGACGCTGTCGAACACATCCTGGTCGGTATAGATCCCTCGAGCCTGGGCGGTCGCCATCATGCGCTGACGAAGACGACGAAAGCGCCGGACGAAGAGGAAGTCCTCGAGCGACTGCCGCAGCACGTCACTGCGAGAGACGCCCTCCTCCTTGGCAACCCGGTCGAGCTCGCGCCGCACTGCCTGTGGCAGGCTGATGGTGACGGTGTCCCTCATGGCTGTATGAGATTCTAATACACCATCATCAGACCGCGCAAGGACCCTGAGCCCTTCCAGTTCGCGGCCTCGTCAGGGGCGAGGTGCCGCGATCCCGGCTTCGACGAGCGCCGTTTCCAGGTCGGTCGCCGTAAAGGGCTTGGACAGGATCGGAACGCCGGCGACGTCAGAGTCGGCGGGCAGCGCCGACGTTTTCTCGCCGCTGATGAAGAGAAATCGCGGCGCGCCCGCCTCATCTTTCGCCGCGAGCTGACGATAGAGATCGAAACCCGTCATCCCCGGCACGCCCGTGTCGCAGATGACGATGCCAGGCCGGCGGTCGAGGGCCAGAGCCATGGCCGACTCACCGGTGTCGGCCTCCGACACTTCGTAACCCCGCTTCTCCAGCAGCCGGACGATCAGCTTCCGGATCGGCGCGTCATCGTCCACGACGAGCGCACGGACGCCCGCGCCCGCAACGCCGGATGCAACGGCCTCGGCGTGGGCCGGAAGCGTGAGCCTGAAGCGCGCACCCGAGGAAGAGTCCACGAGCGCAAGCTTCCCGCCGTGGGCCGAGGCGATCCCGAGCGAGATCGACAGGCCGAGGCCAGTGCCCTCTCCGACTTCGCGCGTCGTAAAGAACGGTTCGAAGATCCGCCCGCGCAGGTCGGGGCTGATTCCCGGGCCGCTGTCGGTCACCTCGACCGCCTGCACCGCACCGGTGCTCATCGTCTCGACGGTAATCGTGCCGGTCCCAGACGTAGACGTAATCGCGTGCTCGGCGTTGAGCAGCAGGTTGAGGATCACCTGCCGGATCTCCTCGCGGTTGACTGCCACGGGCAGCGGGCGCGGTGAGCAGCGCAGGACGAGCTTGATGTTGATCTGCTCGAGGTGGTACCCACGCAACTCGGCGGTCGCCCGGACGAGCTCGTTGAGGTCGATTGGCGTCCGGTCCGACACACCGCGGCGCGCGAACGCCAACAGGTTCCGGACGATCTGTCCGGCGCGCATCGCCTCCTTACGCACGAGCTCGAGGTCGGTCCGATTCGCGCTGTCGGGCTCGTCGAGCATCAGCTCGGTGCAGCCGATGATGGTCTGGAGCGGGTTGTTGATCTCGTGCGCCACGCCGGCGATGAGCTCGCCAATCGCCGACAGCCGCTCGCTGTGCACCAGCTGATCGCGAAGCGCAAGATCGTCGGTCATGTCCCGCTCGACGCCGACGAAATGCGTGACGCGGCCGGTCGCATCTCGAAGCGCGGTAATCGTGCACGCGGCCGGAAACGTCGTTCCATCTTTGCGCCGCCCCTTGAGCGTGCCGCGCCAGATGCTCTTCGCGATCACCTCGGCGGGAATGTCCCACTGTACGTGATCTAGCCCGGGCTCGATCAAATCGACGAAGCTGAGCGACGCGAGCTCCGCTCGCGTGTAGCCGAACGCGCGCAGAAACGCCGCGTTCGCGTGCTCGAACTTCCCGTCCGGCCGCGTGATCAGAATCAGATCGCCCGTGTGCTCGGTCGCCGCGGCCAGCAGCTGCAGGCGCGCGTCGGCCCGCTGCAGCTCCGTCCCCTGCCCCGCCAGCCGCAGCGTGACGATACCCAGGCCGACGACGGTGCTCACGCTCGTCAGGAACAGCCGGATGGAATCGACCGTGTCGCCGGCCGACTCGAGGTTGAGCACGCCGTAGCCGATGAGCGGAATCAACAGCGCCGGCACGACGAGCAGGCCGACCGACAGCGCCTCGTGCTGATCGTCGGTGTCGGGTGCCTGTCGAGGCGAGGCCGGGGCGTCGGCCGCGGCCCACGCGTAGCAGAGCCACGGCGCAATCCAGGCGAGGTCGTGAAGGCTCCCGACCTGATACTCGCCGCGCGCGATCGCCTGATTCGTGCCCAGGCGCAGCACGAATCCGACGCCGACGCCGACCGCCAGGCGAAGGTACGTCGATCGCCAGCCCGTGCCCCGCGCGAACCACACCGCGGCGCCCATGGCGACAAGCAGAATCAGCCTGTTGGACTGCACGAAGGTCAACAGCCGCGCCTGCGCCGCGGGCCGCGCTTCCGTGATCAGACTCGGAACCAGGACGAAGTAGGAGTAGAGGAAGACGGCGAGCAGCCAGTACGCGCCGATTGTCATCGCGGTCGGGGCGACGAACGCCGCGCGAGCACCGCGGTGCGGCCTGGCCAGCAGGGCGATCAGCGGACCGATCCCGGCGCAGATGCTGAAGAGCGTGTGCCACTTCAGCCAGGCCAGCTCTTTGAGGACGAGCTGGTCGTAGGCCCAGCCGACGTGGCCGACGATCCAGAGCGCCATCGCGACGCCGATGACGTCCCAGAAGAGCCGCTGGCAGCCGGCCCACTCGCGGCGACGCCGGAGAATGACCACCAGAACGAGCGTGGCCGAGGCGATCAGGCTCGCGTTGCCGAAGATCGACAGTGCAAGCGGTCGCCCCTGAAGCGCCCACCCGACCACCGCGTAGGCCAGGAGGACCGCCAGCCCGAACGAAGGGTACCCAACGCGTGCTCCCAGGGTCAGAGTCGGATCCTCATTTCGCAGGAATGGGGCACTTTAGCATAGGGGCCAGAGGCCAAAGGTCGGAGGCCAGGCAAGAGCTTTGACTGTGCGGTTCGAGGTTTCCCTGGCCTCCGGCCTCCGACCTCTGGCCTCTGTCTACAGCCCATCATCCGCGACTTCGGCGTCGATGATGACCGGGATGCGACGCGCGGCGCTCAGCGTATCGACGAAGGTGGTGATGGCCTGCCGGACGGGCTCGGATGGCTCGACAAACTCGATGCCCGATCGGTAAACCGTGACGTCGTTGCGCAGCTCGCCCACGTAGCAGTGAACGATGCGGCCCTTGACGACGACCGAGCGATCGCCGAGCGAGAGCCGGAACTCGTGGAGCGAGTCGAGCTGCAGTGGAAACGGCGTCTCGATCTGGGCGCCGTTATGGCTGATCTCGGCGATGGTCATCGGCTGAAACACCATGACCGCGCCCTCCAGCTGCCCCGCCGGGGCGACCCGCTCTTTTTCACGCTTATCGGTTTCGTCGATCATAGATGGTTGGTCGTTCGTCGTTCGTGGTTCGCAGTTCGTGGTTCGCAGTTCTGGGTTCGTGATTCTGGGTTCGTGGTTCGTGGCCCGTGTTGTCCGTGTTTTCGGTGGCTCGTCTGGTCCGTGGTCCGTATTGTCCGTGGCTCGCGTTGTCCGTGGTGGCTCATCGCGCGCGCACGTGTTCGAGATAGTCCCCCGATGAGATGCGTGCCGCCCGCCCGAGCGGCGCGTTGTAGAAATAGGCGCTCGCGCTGGCAAGGGAGCCGTCCGGCAGCCGCACCTCGGTCTCCTGACGAACGTACAAGCTGCGATCGGGATCGTCGGCGCGATAGCCTTCGATCTCGTCGAGCGCCGCGAGCACCGTTTCCGGCTCCACCATCTCGTAGACCTCGCCCCACACGATGTTTTCGGGGCCTTCAAGTGCTGGTACTGCGGCCGGGTAGAGACCCACGTCGAAAAGCGCGGCGCGAATGGCCCCGCGGCCGACGTAGGTCAGTTTGTCGTCGATGCCGGCGCGACGCCGCCGATCGAAGCCGGCCATCAGGGTACCGTAGAAGAAAACCAGGTCAGCCACGGGGACGCGCGAGAGAAGAGTACACGCAGGAGAGATAAGCACGCAAGATCGGTCCGGGAAAGCAAAACGGCCGGCTGATATCAGCCGGCCGTTTCTTCTCGAGAGGCCAGAGGCCAGAGGTCAGGAAGTCTAGTGGATCACGTTCGGCTTCGGCTGCATCAGCTCGAAGAGCTCCGCCGGCACCGCGAACGAGAGCCTGACGGTCTTCCCGTTACCCGTCAACTGCAGCGAGTTGATGAGCGAGGTAAGCTTCGGATCGTTCTGCCCCTGCAGCTTCGCCAACGAGATCACCCCGTTGACGACGCCCCGCAGGTTCTCGGCAGCCTGGTCGTCGTTGGCCTCGGCGCGCAGCTGCGCGGAGATGCCGCCGTTGACGTGCCCGGCGATCGCAAGCCACTTGACCGGCGGAATCCTCAGCGCGATCTCGTCGGGCAGCTTCGCCTGGCTGGTGATGAGGTCGAAGCGACCCACCGCCCACGCATTGTTCGTCTGCGCGATGTCCCTCACGAGCTCCATCATCTCGTTGTTGCTCGTGATGCTCTGCGCGCTCATCTGCGCGTCGATGGCTCCCTGGACGCTGCCGAGGTCACCGAGCGCGACCAGGCCCGGCTCGAGGAACGCGAGCACGCCGGTATTGTTGACCGTGTGGAGGCTTACTGCCGTACCCGAGACCGGCTCGTCTACATTTGAAGCTCCGTGCCGGAGCGTCAGCAGCCGCTTCCCTTTGTATTCCTGCACCTGGGCACCGTGCTCGAGCGCCAGGCCTTCGAGCTTCACCGTATCGAACCGGCCACGCGCCACGAGGACGCCGTTCGGGTGCATGTTCCCGCTGCCGGGAATCGCAGTCGCCGCCGCAACGACGTAATCGATGTCGTTTTCGATGTCGATGCCGGTCGCCTCGAAGAACTCCCGCTGCGCGTCCTCACCCATCGGCATGGGTACCGCCTGCTTGAACCGCTGCCGGAGCTCCGACTTCATGATCTTCTCGACGTCGGCGAAGGCGACGACCGAGGCATTGGCCGGCACATAGGAAAGCTCGGTGGGACCCGTCGAGGCCACCAGGGCCTGGAATCCCCCACCGTAATAGGCCACCAGGCCCGTGCAGAGCCCTCCAGCCAGCACCGCCGCGGAACCTGTCATGAAATACCGGGTTTTCTTCGTCATCCGTGTGACCCTCTAAGGGGATTATACAGAGCTGAGGGGTAAAAAGTTCCGCAAAGGACCGCGTTTGCGGCAGTTAAGTGGGACGGCTTGCAGTAATCCTGTGGCTTCCGCCGACGATTTGTAGTGTCCGGCTTCCGCCGACGATTTGTAGTGTCCGGCTTCCGCCGACGATTTGTAGTGTCCGGCTTCAGCCGGACTAAGGGAAGTCCGCCTAAAGGCGGACACTACAACGATTTCGTCACTGCTCCAAAACATACTCCTTCCGCGCCACAATCCGCGCGCCCCAGCCCAGGAACACGGCCCAAATCAGCCCCAGCCAGAACAGGCTCGTCAGGAGCCCCGGGGTCTCGCGGAAGAGCCCCTGAATCATGCTGACGACCCCGTCGCTCGGCATGGCGTGGGGGACGATGGCCTGGAGGTAGAACATCACCGTGAACTGCTTCAGATACCCCGGGAACGCCAGCGTGGCCTGTTCCCAGCCGAACACGAAGATGAGCCCGATGAGCAGAGGCCGCTTGAACTTGGCGCCGACGAAGGCGAAGACGGCCCCGTAGACGGCCAGGCCGAGCCCGAGCAGCAGCAGGTCCTTCAGAAGGTCGGGAAACGCCGCCCCGAGGCTGCCCTTGAGCGGCACGATCAGGAGATACACCAGAACGACCGACGGCAGCACCACGAAAACCGTGCAGCCGAGATACGCGAGGTATTTCCCGACGAGCACGGCCCCGCGGGGAATCGGCCGGGTGAACAGATATGTAATTGTCTTGTCTTCGACCTCGTCGGCCATGAGCGAGGTCCCGTAGAACACCCCGAGCACGGGCACGATGAAGCGCAGGTACATGCCCCAGATGATGAGCCCGAACATCGCCGGGCCAGTCATGCGGATTGACGAACTGCCGCCGCCTCTCGGCTCGTCGAAAAACGGCGCCCCCAGGCCCACCAGCAGCCGCAGGATCAGCGCGATCAGTACCGGCGCCGCAACGACGAGCGCCATGAAGATCGTCCGCCGCGACCAGAGCATCTCTCCGATCGACAGGTCGAAGATGCGCAGGCTCGAGGCGACAAAGCCCGGCGGGCGGCGCGCCGGCGCTGCGATAGACGCCGGCGCTGACGTTTCGTTCGTCATTTGACCAGATACTGGAAAACGGCCTGCAGGTTGTCGTCGGGCGAGGTGACCTCGTCGATGGCGCCGAACTCGCCGGTCGCGGCCATGTCGGTCAGCCGCGCGTAGAACCGATCGGGCTTTCCCGTCTCGATGACCACGGCATCCTGCTCGAATCGCAGGCTCCGCACATCGTCGTGGGCGAGGAACTCGCGTGCGAGGCGACGCGGGTCCGCTGCGCGGACGTAGACCGTGTGCGGATGCTCGTCGATGAGGTCGCGGATGTGGTGGACGTCGCCTTCGGCGAGGATGCGGCCGTTGTTGATGAGCAGGATGTTCGCTGTCATCGACTCGATCTCGTGCAGGATATGGCTGGAAACGAGGATCGACTTGCCGCCGCGGGCCCAGTCGCGAATCAGGCGGATGGTGCGGCGGCGCGCGAGCGGATCCATGCCCGACAGTGGCTCGTCGAGGATGAGGAGCGCCGGATCGTGCACGATGGCCTGCGCGAGCTTGACGCGCTGGCGCATGCCTTTGCTGTACGCGCCGATCTTCTTCCCCGCCGCGTCCATCAGGTCCACCATCGTCAGCGCGCGGCGCGCGGCTTCGTCGGCCGCTTTTTCGTCGAGACCGTTGAGGCTGACGAGCGCGGTGACCCACTCGAGGCCCGTCATCCGCTCGTAGAACGCGTCCTGTTCGGGACAGAACCCGATCTGAAAAAAGAGCTTCGGATTGCCCCAGATCGGTTCGCCAAGCACCGTCACCGCGCCCTTGCTCGGCTTGAGCTGCCCGGTGATGAGCTTCATGAAGGTCGACTTGCCCGCGCCGTTGGGGCCGAGCAGGCCCGTGACGCCGGGCGGGACCTTCACGCTGACGTCGTTGAGGCCGATGACCTGGCCGTACCACTTGGAGAGGTGCTCGGCCGTCACGATTGGAGTGCTGATGCCGGGCACGCTCACGTGACCACCTCGACACCCCGCACCCGCCGCTCGAGGATCGAAATCGACAGGACGACGAGCCCGACGATGACGATGAGCGAGACCTGCCAGGGCGTCGTGTAGCGCGGCGCGATGCGGAAGACGACGTCCACGACCTGGGCGAGGCTCGTCACCGGCGAGATCCACGAGAACGTGGAGCTCCCGGTGATGGCGTAGAGGACACCGTAGATGGCCGCGGTGAAGAACAGCACGCCGGCGTAGAGGATGGAGACGTAGCGGCTGCTCTTCGAGAGCGATGACAGGGCCAGCATCGTGAAGGTTGCGAGCAGCACCTGCAGCAGCGACGCGACGGTAATCGCCGGGAACAGGAACAGGTTGGCCCTCAGAAACTGAAAGCTGCCGGCGAACATCACCTGGACGAGGAGCAGCAGGATGCCTGGTACCCACGTGATGAGCATGAGAAAAAAGAAGAGCACCGCGGCCTTGCCGGCGATGTACTCCGTGCGCGCGAGCGGCTTCGACAGGTAAATCTGCAGCGCGTTGGCGCGGCGGTCGTTGGCGATGAGGCCGGCGCCGACGTAGATCGTCATGATGAAGACGAACAGATCCTGCTGCGCCAGAAAATCTCTGAACGTCTGGGCCGTCGGCGCAAACATCGCGACCTGTGGGAAGTTGACCGTGAAGTAGATCTGGGCCGCGCGGCCGACGAACTGGAACCAGGAGACGACCAGCAGGCCGAGGAAGAGCCGCTTGCGGATCATCGTCATGATCCCGGCCTTGGCGATCACGAGCCACGCCCAGCCGGGCGGAGCTTTCGCGCCCTCGTAGCGTCGATAACTCTGATCGTGGATAGGCATAGGGCGCGCTATTCCCCGACCGCTTTCGCGAACACGTCTTCGAGCGTCGGCACGCTGGGCCGCAGATGCCGGACCTGCACGCCTTCTCTGGCGGCCAGCGAGAAGATCACCTGCTGGTCGCGGCTGTCGGAGCCCGCGACGCCGGTGGGCACGAACACGCGCATCACGTCTTCATCGGTCGAGTGACATTCCATCCCGGCCGTCTGCAGCACCTCGATGAAGGCGGGCAGGTTGCCCCCGGCGACTTTCACGCGCAGCTCGAACACGCGGCCGGCGGGTCCCTTCAACTCGTCGATGGGCCCCTGCGTGGCGATCTGCCCCTTGTCCATGACGACCACGTGATCGCAGGTGAACTCGACGTCGGGCAACAGATGCGACGAGAGGATCAGGCTGACGTTCTTGTTGTGGCCGAGATCGCGAATGAGCTCGAGCATCTCGTCGCGGCCCTTGGGATCCATCCCGTTGGTGGGCTCGTCGAGGAAGAGAAGGTCCGGATCGTGGACAATCGCCTGCGCAAGCTTGATGCGCTGCTTCATCCCGGTCGAGTACGTCTCGAGGTTGCGATAGCGCGCCTCGCCGAGGCCGACGTAATACAGAACCTCGTGCGCGCGCTGCATCGCGTCAACGGCAGGCAGGCCCGCGAGCTGGCCGCAGTACGCCACAAACGAGACGGCGTTCATGCCGGGAATGTGTCCGTCGGTTTCCGGCATATAGCCCAGGCGGGCGCGAATCTCCATTGGCCGTTCGGCCACGTCGAGCCCCAGCACCTGCATGCGCCCCTGATCCGGCTTCACGAAGCCGAGCAGCGCCTTGAGCATCGTGCTCTTGCCGGCGCCGTTCGGTCCGAGCAGGCCCACCGCACCCCGCTCGAAGCGCGCGCTGACGTTCTTGAGCGCCTGGTTCTTACCGTAGATGACCGTCACCCCCTCGAGCTGCACGGCGGGCTGCGCGTTACTCAGCGGGCGCTGCGGCGCGGGCGCGCTGGTTTCCGGTCCGGCGGTCCGGGGCTGAAGGATCGGATCCAAGTGGTTAGCTTATACGCGAAACAGGTTCAGAGGGTTTCGGGATTGGCATTACTCAATGCTCGCGGGGCCCCACGTTGATCACTGCGCTCGGGGCCCCACCCCCGAGCGCGGCCGCTCGCGCGTTGCGCTCGCGGCGGCTCAAGGCTGTCGCTCGCTCGGCGAAGCTCGCCGTAGCCTTGGCGAAGGCGAGGCCGCAGGCGCTATTGCTTACTTGAGACCGAGCGCCTCGGCCTCGACCCGCATGAACGCGATCACATTCGTGATGTGCTCGTCGAGCGGGAGGCCGATTTCTTCGGCGCCGCGCCGAAGGTCGTCGCGGTTGACGGCGCGCGCAAAGGCCTTGTCCTTCATGCGCTTGAGCACGGAGCTCGCCTCGAGATCGAGGATGCTCTTCGACGGGCGGACGAGCGCCGCGGCGGTCACGATGCCCGACATCTCGTCGCAGGCGAAGAGCGCATGCTCGAGCCGCGATTCGCGCGGCACGCCGGAGTACTCGGCGTGCGAGAGAATCGCGCGCGTCACCCACTCCGGATACCCTCTCTTCTCGAGGATCTCGACGCCGCGAAACGGGTGGTTGGCCTGATCGGGCCACCGCTCATAGTCGAAATCGTGCAGGAGGGCGACGATACCCCAGTCCTGCTCGTTCTCGCCCCACAGGCGCGCGTAGCCGCGCACCGCGGCCTCGACAGCGAGCATGTGCTTGCGCAGGCTCTCGCTCTCGGTGTACTCCGTCATCAACGCCCAGGCATCG
>Ga0184612_10000360_pt1 | contig 21273 bp, 17 predicted proteins | sample PLM3_60_coex_FD_133163 | JGI IMG/M metagenome (GOLD analysis project Ga0184612, IMG submission 133163) | Groundwater sediment microbial communities from an aquifer in East River, Colorado, USA - PLM3_60_coex | ecosystem: Environmental > Terrestrial > Soil > Riparian zone | place: USA: East... | reverse complement strand
GACTCGGATATCGAAGCGGGACTCGACGGTCTGCATGAACGCCGTCATCCGTGTGCGCGACACACGGTCCGGCGACGGCGTCCACAGTGGGGTCTCCATGCCCCATTGTAGGCGCGGATCTAGAGATCACAAGCCACGGTCAACACGGACAACACGGAAGGCGTTTTGTTCTTCACGGGACGCGGATCTCGCGGATCAAGGAAACGAAACCGAACGGAGCAACATGACTTGCGATTGTCTGCCGCTGGTCGGACCGCGCTTCGCGCGGGGAGAGCGTGCGGGTGACAGATCACAAGCACGCTACGAGAATCCATCCGTGCTTGTGATCTGTCACCCGCACGCTCTCCGTTACGCCGGCCAAGGCCGGCGTCCGACCAGCTCAGTGCACAAACGCCGGAGTCATCAGTCAAATCCCCGTGATCCGCGTCCCGTGTTGTCCGTGTTTTCCGTGTTGTCCGTGGCCCTAACTGAGCAGGCGGGCGACGGCGTACTGCTCGGTCTTGAACACGGTGAACCCGCGATCCTGATAGTTCTTGATCGCAAAGGGGTGGTCAAAGCGGCAGGTGTGCACCCAGACTCGACGCGCGCCGGACGCCCAGGCGCGCTCGACGGCATCGGTCAGAAGGTACCCGCCAAGGCCGCGTCCGGTGAACGCTGGGAGGAGCCCGAAGTACACGATTTCGACGCTGGCATCTTCGTCTCGGCGGAGCTCGAAGTAGCCGGCTACGGCCTCGCCGACGGTCATGACCCAGAGAGACACCGCGGGATCCGTCAGGTAACCGCGAATCTCTTCGTCTGTCCAGGGCAGGCGATCGACCCAATGGTACGCTGCGCCGACGGTTGCATATAAGTGGCGCCAGAATGCCGGCTCGCACGGATCGCGGTGGGCCACGCTCACCTCGCCGTGCGGCACGCGGCGGGGGCGCAGCGCGCGAGGGTCGGTCATCTCGAGGTACGTGCGCGTCGCGGTGATTTCTTCCGGGCTCATGATTCGCCGTGGCCGCGCACCTCGTACTCGTCGAGCGTGCGCCTCCACTGGGCGGCAGCATCGAACACGCGCTGAAGTTCCTGGCCGACGGTCAGGTCGGTCTTGAGCCGTTGCAACGCCAGGATCAGGTCGTCGATCGCCGCCTCGACCGCGTCGACGTTCGTGGCGGTCACGTCGCGCCACGTGCCGGCCGGACTCGACGCCAGCCGGGTGGTATCGCGTAATCCGGTTCCGGCCAGACTCAGCCCCTCGCGACCCGCGCGCTCTCCAACGACCTGCATCAAAGCGCTCACGGCGAGCTGCGGAAGGTGACTGAGGTAAGCCATCAGTCGATCGTGCGCGGTCGGATCCATGATCCTGGGCACTGCCCCGACCGCGGCCACCAGGCCGCTCAGGCGGTCGACCACTCCCGCATCGCGATCCCGCTCAGCGGGGGTCAGAATCCAGGGCCGGCCGCGGAACAGATCGGGCCGTGCGGAACCGATGCCCCCGGTTGCTGCGCCGGCGAGCGGATGGCCGCCGATGAATTGCAGACGCTCAGGCAGGTGAAGCGCGGCCTCGACCATGGCGCGCTTCGTACTGCCGACATCGGTGACGATCGCGTGTCCGCGTACGCGCGACACCAGATCGCGAAGGACGTTGATGTTCTGCCGGACCGGTGCTGCCAGCAGGATGAGATCTGCTTCCCCCGCGAGGGCGAGATCCTCGCCCCCGGCGTCGGCCGCACCCAGCCGCGTCGCAGTCTCGACGACCGCGCTGCGATCGATCGCGATGATCCGACACCGCGGCCACGCCTCCCGCAGCGCAAGCGCAACCGATCCCCCGATCAGCCCGAAGCCCGCGATGGCGATCTGGTGAAACATGGCAATGCTGCATTCTGAATGTTGAATTCTGAATGCTGAACTGAATTCTGAATTTACTTCAGCATTCAGAATTCAGCATTCAGCATTGCCAGCGTCAGTGCCTAAGTGCCCCATCCGCGCCGGCTGATTGGCTCGAGGCAGATGCTGCGGCCGATCGCGGGCGCAATGATCCGCAGTTCGGCCATCAGGCGGTCGAACTGTGCGGGGAACAGCGACTGCGCGCCGTCGCTGCGTGCGCGGTCCGGGTCGTTGTGGACCTCGATGATCAGACCATCGGCGCCCGCGGCCACGGCCGCACGCGCCATGGGGTTGACCTTGTCCCGGCGGCCCGTGCCGTGGCTCGGATCGGCGAGCACCGGCAGGTGTGACAGCTGCTGCACGACCGGAATCGCCGAGATGTCGAGCGTATTTCGCGTGTAGCTCTCGAAGGTCCGGATCCCGCGCTCGCAGAGCATGACATTCGTGTTTCCGCCGGCGAGGATGTACTCGGCCGAGAGAAGCCACTCCTCGATGGTGGCGGAGATGCCGCGCTTCAACAGCACGGGCGTGCGCGCATGGCCGAGCTCACGCAGCAGCGTGAAGTTCTGCATGTTCCGCGCGCCGACCTGCAGGATGTGCGCATACTTCTCGATGAGCTCGAGCTGGCTGATGTCCATCACCTCGGACACGAGCTTGAGGTTGTGGCGATCGGCCGCGCCGCGCAGCATCTTGAGGCCCTCTTCGCCGAGGCCCTGGAAGCTGTAGGGCGAGCTGCGGGGTTTGAACGCTCCCCCGCGCAGAACCTTCGCGCCTGCGTTCTTGACGGCGGCCGTGGTCGCTTCGACCTGCTCCTCCGTCTCGGCCGAGCAGGGCCCGGCCATGACGATGACCTCGTCGCCGCCAATGCGCAGATCACCGATCGTGATCACGGTGTTCTCGGGGCGGAAGCTCCGGCTGGCCAGTTTGTACGGCTCGGTGATCCGGTGGACTTCCTGGACGCCGTCCATGACCTCGATGAGGGCGGAGTCGAACTGACGGTTGCCGCCGACCGCCCCGATGACGGTCTTGAGCGCGCCCGTCGACCGGTGCACATCGAACCCCATCTCCACGAGTTGCGCGATCACGCGCTGGACCTGATCGTCGTTCGCGCGTTCCTTCATGACTACAACCATAAGATCCTCTATTGTTTCACAGCACTGCCGGTCGGCCCCCATGGACGACCGATTCCCTGCTTTCGCGTGGCCTCCGTCTACCCGAGTGCATCCGGGTCCGTGCCCGGAGATTCTCCTTCCGCAATGCGCTCGAGGCGCCTGGCTTCGTCGATGATCCGCTCGAACAGCCGGCGCACGGCGCTGTCGTCGAGAGGGCCCGGATTGATCTCCTGGACGTGTCCGAGCACTTCGGTTTCCCGCGCCGGTTGATAGATCGGCAGCCCCGCGTGCTTCTTGACGCGGCCGATCTCCAGCGCGCACGCGGCGCGCGCGTTGAGCAGACGTACGAGCGCGTCATCGAGCGCGTCGATTTTCTTTCGCAGGTCCGCGAGCGCGTCTACAGACTGTTCTTCAGCCACTGTACATACTCGCTTGCGCGCTCGCACGCGTTGGACGAGGCGCCATGTTCGGCCACCACATTGACCAGGGCACTTCCGACGACCGCCGCATCCGCAACCCTGCAGGCTTCGGCGACCTGCTCGGGATGCGCGATACCGAATCCGAGCGCCACCGGCAGGTCCGCGCAGGCGCGCACGCGCGCCATCAGGCGACTGACGTCTTCGGGCAGCCGGTCCCGAACGCCCGTGACGCCGAGGCGGGAGATTACGTAGAGGAACCCCCCGCCGAGCGACGCCGACTTCCGAATCCGCTCCTCGCTCGTGGTCGGACTGATCAGGAAGATGGGATCCAGACCCGCGTCGCGAAGAGGCCCTCGGAGCGGCTCCGCCTCCTCGACAGGGTAGTCGAGGATGAGCACGCCGTCGACGCCCACGTCGGCTGCCGTCCGCGCAAACACGTTCGGGTCCATGCGAACCACCGGGTTGGCGTAGGTGAAGAGAACGATCGGCGTGTCCACTTCGGTTCGCACGCGGCGAACGACCTCGAGCGCGCCACGAAGCGACATGCCGCCGGCCAGGGCCCGTTCGCTGGCGCGCTGAATCACCGGACCGTCGGCCAGCGGATCCGAGAAGGGTACGCCGACCTCGAGCACGTCGGCGCCGGCGCGGGCGACGGCCACGAGCAGCGCGGCCGAGCGATCGGCGTCAGGATCTCCCGCGGTCAGGTAGGTGACAAGGCCTCCGCGGCCGTCCTGACGCATCCGCGCAAACGCCGCGGCGAGTCGAGACATCAGCGGACCATGTCTTTCTGGGGGACTCTGTCAGGCTGCGCCGCAAGCCTGTTCTGAACGCTCATCACGTCCTTGTCGCCCCGTCCTGACAGATTGATGAGCACGACCTGCTCTCGTCCGAGCCGCGGCGCAATCCTGACCGCGTGCGCGATGGCGTGCGCGGACTCGAGTGCCGGGATGATCCCTTCTTCGCGGGCCAGCCGCTGAAACGCCGCGAACGCGTCGTCATCACCCACCCACGCGTATTCGGCGCGCTGAGAGTCGTGCAACCAGGCGTGCTCGGGTCCGACCGCTGCGTAGTCGAGACCCGCCGAGACCGAATGGGTCAACTCGATGTTGCCGTTTTTGTCCTGGAGCACGTAGGTCTTCGTGCCTTGCAGCACGCCGGAACTGCCGCCCGCGAATCGGGCGGCATGCTGGCCGGGCGCGATCCCGCGCCCTCCGGCCTCGACGCCAATCAGGCGCACGCTCGGATCCTCGATGAAGGCGTCGAATATTCCCATGGCGTTGCTCCCGCCACCGACACACGCCACGACGATGTCCGGCGGCCGGCCCAGCAGATCCTGACACTGGCGTCTGGCTTCCTGGCCGATGACCGACTGGAACTCGCGGACCATGAGCGGGTACGGATGGGGACCGAGTACCGAGCCCAGCAGGTAGTAGCTGTCGGCGACCGTCGCGACCCAATCGCGCATCGCTTCGTTGATCGCGTCCTTGAGCGTGCGGCTGCCGCCGTCTACCTTCCGGACCGTCGCCCCCAGCAGCTCCATGCGGAAGACGTTGAGCGCCTGCCGCTGCATGTCGTCGGCGCCCATGTACACGTCGCAGTCGAGTCCCAGCAAGGCACACGCCGTGGCCGTGGCCACGCCGTGCTGGCCCGCGCCGGTCTCGGCGATGATGCGGCGCTTTCCCATCCGCTTCGCGAGCAGCGCCTGCCCGAGCGCGTTGTTGATCTTGTGCGCACCGGTATGCGCCAGATCTTCACGCTTGAGCAGGAGTCGGGCGCCCCCGAGCGACGCGGTCAGCCGGCGCGCCTCGAAGAGCGGCGTCGGACGTCCCACGTAGTGGCGCAACAGGTGGGCGAGCTCGTCACGAAAGCCCTGATCGGCTCGGGCCTGGAGATATGCGGCCTCGAGCTCCGCCACCGGCGCAACCAGCGTCTCGGGAACGAAGCGGCCGCCGTACGGTCCGTAGTAGCCTCGCGCGTCCGGATCGCGCTGGCCAAAAGAAGGATTCATAAACAAGAAGGATTCATGAAGATGTACCGAGCGCCGCAAAGAGCGCGCGCAGCTTGCCAGGATCCTTGACGCCAGGACTCGACTCGACGCCGGACGACACGTCCACGGCATACGGCCGGACCACGTCGACGGCGTCGCGGATGTTGTCGGCGTTCAGGCCCCCAGACAGGATTATCGGCCGCACCTTCGCCGCGGCCGCTGCCTGTCCCCAGTCTATGGTCCGGCCCGTGCCACCGCGTGTGATCGGGTCGTGCGCGTCGAGCAGCACCATCGCGCGAGCCGGCACGGCCGTCACGCCAGGCACGCAATCACGACCCTCGGTAACCGCAACAGCCTTGATCACGCGATGCGTGCCGTGCGCGTACGATTCGGCAGCCTCCTGCCCGTGCAACTGGACTGCGCCCAGGTTGAGCAAGCGCGCCACGCCGGATACATACGCCTCCGGCTGATCGACGAACACGCCCACGGTCGTCACAAAGGGCGGCAGCGCCGCCGCGATCGGTCGCGCACGATACGGATCCAGGAACCGCGGGCTCGAGGGCCAGAACACGAAGCCGAGCGCGCTGGCTCCGAGCTCCGCCGCAAGCAGCGCGTCCTCGGTCCTCCGAACGCCACAGATCTTTACGCGAATCATGTTCTCAGCGCCCGCAGGGCCGCTCCCGGATCGGGCTCGGTGATGAGTCGCTCGCCAACGAGGAACGCCGAGTAGCCTGCGCTCGACAACCGGGCGATGTCCTCTCCCGTGCGGATGCCGCTCTCCGCCACGGCCGTGGCGCCCGCGGGAATTGCCGCGGCGACCTGTTCGAGCACGCCGCGGTCGACCGTCAGCGTCCGCAAGTTACGGCTGTTGACGCCGATGATGTCGGCTCCCGCGTCGACGGCTCTCGTGAGCTCCGCGACATCGTGCACCTCGACGAGCGCCGCGAGCCCGAGCTCGCTGGCGCGCGCCGACAGCGTGCGAAGTTCGTGGTCCTCGAGCGCGCCGACAATAAGCAGCACCGCGTCAGCCCCGAACACCACGGCCTCCACGAGCTGATACTCGGTGACGATGAAGTCCTTTCGAAGAAGGGGCACTTCGACCGCCAGACGGACCTGGGCGAGGTGATCGAGGCTCCCATCGAAGAAGGTCGGCTCCGTGAGTACCGAAATTGCCGCCGCTCCGGCACTGGCATAGCCGGCTGCGTGCGCGGCAGGGTCGTAGTCCTTTCGGAGGATACCCCTCGACGGCGACCGGCGTTTGCACTCGGCGATAATCCGCGGCGCGGGCGACAGGCGCAGCGCATCCATAAAGGCCTGCCCCTTCGGGCGACGCCTGGCCTGCCGCTCCAACCGATCCAGCGGCGTCGTGCGCGCTCGAGCCTCCGTCGTGTAGCGGGTCGCAGCGACGAGCGTCTCGAGCAGATCCGCCCCGAGCGTCGTGGCCGCGCCGCCGGAAGTCGACCGCATGCCCGTCACGCCGCCTCCGGTGCCGCGTTGGACAGCTCGGTGAGCCGCCGAAGCGCTGCGGCGGCCGCGCCTGAATCGAGGGCGGCAGCCGCGCGAGTGATGCCCTGCGTCAGGTCGGGTGCCGCGCCGGCGATGAGGAGAGACGCGGCCGCGTTGAGCAGCGCGATGTCCCTCGCGGCGCCACGTCCGCCGCTCAAGACCTCGCGGGCGATGCGTGCGTTCTCCGCCGCATCGCCGCCCCGCAGAGCTTCCGGCGCAGCCTTGGAGAGGCCCACATCGGCCGGATGTATGTAGAAGGTGTTGACTGCGCCGTCGCGGTACTCCGACACCTTGGTGTAGCCGGTCGTCGAGATCTCGTCGAGGCCGTCAGCTCCGTGGACGACCCACGCGCGTGCCGATCCCAGGAGGCCAAGCGATCGCGCCACGAGCTCGGTCAGGTCCGGCCGCGGCACGCCGACGAGCTGGCGCGGGGCGCCCGCAGGGTTGGTCAGCGGACCGAGCAGGTTGAAGGCCGTCCGCACGCCCAGGTCCTTTCGCGTCGGCGCCGCATGACGCATCGAAGGATGGAACGTCGGGGCAAAGAAGAACGCGATGCCGGCCTCGTCCAGGCAGCGCTCCACGACAGCCGGTGGCGCCGCGATGTTCACGCCCAGCGCTTCGAAGAGATCCGCGCTGCCACATCGGCTCGACACCGAACGGTTCCCGTGCTTGGCGACCTTCACTCCGCACGCCGCGACGATCAGCGCCGCGACGGTCGACACGTTGAAGGTGTGGGCGCGATCGCCGCCCGTGCCACAGGTGTCGAACACGTCGGGATATTCGCGCGACAGCTTTGTCGACCGTGCGCGCATCGTGCGCGCGAGGCCGACGACCTCGGCGGGACGCTCGCCTTTCATCGCGAGCGCAATCAGGAGGCCGGCGATCTGCGCGGACTGCGCGCGGCCTTCCATGATCTCCTCCATGGCCGCAGCCGACTCCTCCACGGTGAGGTCCTGGCGGCGCTGCAGCTTCTCAATCAACGCGGCGAACATCACATCTCCAGGAAGTTGCGGAGCAGCTTCCGCCCTTCGACCGTCAGGACGGACTCGGGGTGAAACTGCACACCGTGAACCGGGTACGACCGATGCCGGACGCCCATCACCGTGCCGTCCTCCGTGTGCGCCGCCAGCTCGAGATCCGCCGGCAGCGGCTGCGCGATCACGAGCGAGTGGTAGCGCCCGGCCGAAAACGGCTGCGTGACCCCGCGGAAGACGCCCGCGCCATCGTGATGGACCGTCGACGTCTTGCCGTGCATGAGCACGCCGGCGCGGACAACGGCTCCGCCAAACGCGATGCCAATGCTCTGATGTCCCAGGCAGACGCCCAGGATGGGCACGCGATCGCCGAAGCGCTTGATCACCTCGACCGAGATGCCGGCATCTTCCGGCCGTCCCGGCCCCGGGGAAATCACGATGCGGTCGGGACGCATCTCGGCGACCTGGTCTGTCGACACCTCGTCGTTGCGCCGGACGATCGGCGGCGCGCCCAACTCGCCGAGGTACTGGGCGAGGTTGAACGTGAACGAATCGTAGTTGTCGATCAGCAGAATCACAGTCCCGCTTCCGCCATCGCGAGCGCCTGCAGCATCGCCCGCGCTTTGTCGCGCGTCTCCTCATACTCGGCTGCGGGATTCGAGTCGGCGACGATCCCCGCCCCGGCCTGGATGTGGGCACGGCCGGCTCTGATCGTGATCGTGCGAATCGCGATGCAGAAGTCGAGGTTGCCGGCGAAGTCGAGGTATCCGACGGCGCCCGCGTAGATCTCGCGGCGCGTCGGCTCGAGCTCCGACAGAATCTGCATCGCCCGGATCTTGGGCGCGCCCGACACGGTGCCGGCCGGAAAGCACGCGACGAGCGCGTCGAGATGGTCGCGATCCTCCGCGAGGCGGCCATCGACGGTGGACACGAGGTGCATGACGTGCGAATAGCGTTCGAGCGCCATGTACTGCGGCACGCGAACCGACCCATATTCGCAGACCCGCCCGAGATCGTTCCGGCCGAGATCCACCAGCATGACGTGCTCGGCGCGCTCCTTCTCGTTTCGCTTCAGCTCCTCGGCGAGCCGGAGGTCTTCCTCGTCGTTGGTCCCTCGTGGACGCGTCCCCGCGATGGGGTGCGTCTCGACACGTCGCCCCTCCACCCGTACGAGCATCTCCGGTGACGACCCCACGATTGCCAGCGCGCCCATCCGGATGAAATACATGTATGGCGACGGGTTCACATGGCGAAGCGCGCGATAGACCGTGAACGGGTCGGCCGTGACGTCGGTCTCGAAGCGTTGCGACAGCACCGCCTGATAGATATCGCCCGCGCCGATGCGCTCTTTGATCGATCGCACGCCGGCCTCGAAGACGTCCCTCGTCAGGTTGGACCGCACCTCCGGCGTCTGCCGCTCCTCGGGCTCGGCCTGCGACAGCCCCCGCTCGAGCTCGCGCTCGAGAAACTGGATTTTCGCGCACGCGAACTGGTAGAGCGCGCTCAGGTCTTCATCCGCGGTGACGCGGGCGTTGGCGATGATCAGAATCCGATGCTTGACGTGATCGAACGCCAGCACCGTATCGAACAGCATGAATCCCGCATCGTCTTCGGCATCGGCGCCGGGATCGTCCTTGCGGGCGGCTGTGGCCTTGGCCCAGGCATTCTTGAGTGCTGGCTCGAATACAGGGGACGCGTCGTACCCGATGAAGCCCACCGCTCCGCCGGTAAAACGCGGCAGGCCGGGCACGAATGGCGACTGAAGCTCGGCCATCAACCGGCGCAGCGCCGGCACGAAGGCCTCGTCGGTCCCGGTAGTCGTGCCCGAACGCTCGAGCGTGGTCCGTCCGTCTCGCGCCCGCAGCACGAGGAATGGGTCCTTACCCAGAAAGGAGTACCGCGCGACCTGCTCCCCGCCTTCCACGCTTTCGAACAGGAAGGCGTAGTCGGAGTGCTCGGCGATCTTGAGGAACGCGGATACTGGCGTCAGCAGATCCGCGATGATCTCCTTAACCACAGGCACGAAGGTGCCGCGCCGCGCCAACTCGACAAACTCTTCGAACGTGGTTTGCTTCATGTCGCTTATCGTTTCCTGGCGCGTCCGCTTCGCTTCCGCTTTCCTGGCACGTCCACTCCGCTTCCGCTACAGGCCCCCAGCGAGTGCCGCCGCTTCGTCGCGACCTGCCGCGGCGGCTTCGAACAGTCCCGCCGGAGGCCGCTGTCCCGTCCACAACTCGAACTGGCGCTCCGCCTGCGCGATCAGCATCTCGATGCCGCCGATCGTCTGGCACCCGGCCGCCCTCGCGCTGCGCAGCAGCTCCGTGTCGGCTGGCGCGTAGACCAGATCGAAGACGATTTTTCCGTCGAGGGGGGCGTTCCCCATCGGAGTCCCGGGCGTCTTCTCGCTTCCAACAGGCGTGGCGTTCACCAGAACGTCCCAGCTCGAAGGCCGCGGCGGGAAGTCGCCCGCTGAGCCGTCCACCAACCCCGCAATCGCGCGCGCGCCGTCTGCCTTGCGCGCACAGATCGTGACCTGGGCCTTGCGGCTGCCGAGCGCGACGGCAACCGCGCGCGCCGCGCCGCCCGCGCCGAGCACGGACACCCGGGCCCCTTCGAGCGCAGTGCGTCGCGCGAGAGGCTCCAGAAAACCCTCGACGTCGGTATTCGCGCCAAGCCACCGCCCGTTTCGAACGGTGATCGTGTTGATCGCGCCCACTTGTCTTGCGAGCGCATCGATCTCGTCGGCGCGCGGCATCAGGCTGATCTTGAAAGGCGCCGTGATGCTGACGCCCCGGAGCCTCATCCCCTTCGCAAATGCCACGAAATCGTCGGCGTCGCGTGCCTCGAGCGGCAGGTACACCGCGTTCAACCCGAGCGCCGCGAATCCCGCGTTGTGCATGACCGGCGACCGCGAATGGATGATCGGGTTTCCGACGACCGCATAGAGGGCCGCGTCGGGCGCGATTCGCCGGAACCGGAAATCTCGCAGAAGACGCAACGCGGGCAATTGTCCAGGCGCCACGCCATCGCCCGCATAGGTCCACCGGTTGCGCAGCCGCGCGGCCAGCGCGCGGGTCGGCAGTCCCTGGTTGCCCATGGCGATGAGGACATGCCCCTGGCCACCGAGGTCCGCGACATTCGCGCCGAGCTGGAACAAGGGCAATGTCTCTTCGAGCGCCGACACCTGAATCGCCAGCTTGACCACTTCAGCCCCGGTCGCGCGCAAGGCCGCATAGCGAGCCTCGAGATCCTCCGGCGGATCGCCGAAGACATGCGATGACACGACGATGCCTCGCCCGGCACGCGAACGCACGAAGTCGGGAGCAAAGCTCGCCGCTGCTTCGACGTCGACGTACTCTGCGCCGAGCGCCACCGCCGACTCGAGGATGCGGCGCCGCTCCTCTTCGCTGCCGGTAAACCCGCCGCCTTCCCAGTGCGCACGGCATGTGACGATGACCGGTGTACGCCGGCCCTGCAGGGCACCCGCGACGTCCGGGCGGTCGACGAGATCGAGACGGAGCTCGACCAGGTCGGCATCCGTCGAGGCATCGCGGTCCCGCCGGAGCTCCTCCATCGTTCGAGCCGCGGCGGTCACGCACAACTGTGGTTCACGCATCGACTTCCCGGGCGTCCCCAGCTCCCCTTCTTAACGACAGCGAGGCTCCAGAAACGAAAAAGCCCCCTCAGCACGCGGCTGAGGAGGCTTTTCGAGATCCTGTATCCTGCGATTGGCAGGCTAGCGGATGGCCCCCTCAGCGCACGCGTACCACCACCAATAGGACGCCTTCGTCCCAAGGTGCCGGTGCGCGCTGCTAAACAGAGTCATCGCGAGGGAGCGAAGATAACACCTTTCTCCTTGACCTGCAACCGGTTGGTCCTTATAACTGAAGGAGGGCGTCCCCGTTTCCCCTACAGACTCATGAACTTACGAATCACTGCGGCTGTGATCGGCCTGCTCGCAACGTCTCTACCCGCGGCGACCTCCCTCATGCCAATCGAGGAGGTGCGGCCCGGCATGGTGGGCGTGGGACGGACCGTGTTCCAGGGGACCGAGCTCAAGGATTTCAAGGTCCACATCCTCGGTGTCCTTCACAACGTCCAGGGGCCGCGACGCGACCTGATCCTCGCCCGCCTCGAGGGGGCCGGACTGGCTGAATCGGGTGTGGCCCAGGGCATGAGCGGAAGCCCGGTCTACATCGACGGCCGGCTCGTCGGCGCGGTTTCCTATTCGATCGGCGCGTTCTCGAAGGAACCGATCGCCGGCATCACGCCCATTGCCGAGATGAAGGAGGCGACGCCCCTGCCCCGCCGGGCGGGCACCGGCCAGGCGAGGCTGGAATTGCCCATCACACGCGACGGGCTCGCGGCCGCGCTCGCGGGCGTGTCGGCCCGTCTGGCGCCCTTTGCGCGCCGGCCGGCTGACGTGCAGTCGATTGGGATCCCGGCTTCCGCCGGCGCACAGATCGGCGCGATGCTCCGGCCGATTTCGACGCCACTCCTCATGGGCGGCTTCGAACCCGAGACGGTCGATCTGGTGTTCGGCGCGTTTCGTGATGCCGGCTTCACGCCGATGGTCACGGGCATGGCGGGCGGAACGCAGCCAACGGCAGCTCCCGGCCCGCTCCGCGAGGGCGATGCCATCGGCATCGCGCTGGCCAGCGGAGACATCGATATGGGAGCGACCGGCACCGTCACCCACATCGACGGCGACCGCGTCTACGCGTTCGGGCATCCCTTTTACAATCTGGGGCCCGCCGAGTTTCCGATGACGCGCGCCTACGTGTACACGATCCTCCCGAGCCTGCTGACGTCCTTCAAAATCTCGTCGATGGGCGAAACGATCGGCACCATGACACAGGATCGCCCGACGGCGATCGCCGGCACGCTCGGCAAGGGGCCTGCGCTCGTGCCGATGACGGTCACCCTCGAGCGGTCCGCGGAGGGCACGCCGGCTGGCGGCGCTCAGGACACGCAGAGGCGCACGTTCAAGTACTCACTCGTCAACGATCAGATGTTCACGCCGCTCATTGCTTACGTCGCGATGTTCAACACGCTCGCGTCCTACGAGCGGCAGTTCGGCGCGTCCACCGTCGCGGTCAAGAGCCGCGCCCGCATCAAGGGCCACGGAGACTTGACCGTCGAAGACGTCTTCACGGGAGATTCGCCGATCCTCGGCGCCGCGACGGCAGTGGCAGGGCCGATCACGATGCTCCTCGCGAACCCGATCGCGCCCATCACGCTCGAGGGCCTGGACGTCACGATTACCTCCGCCGAGACGCCGCGCCGGGTAACCATCGAGCGTGTCTGGCTGGACGACATCCGGCCGCGCGCCGGCCGCACGACCCCGCTCAAGATCCTCACCCGCAGCTATCGGGGCGAAGAAAAGATCTCGACGGTCCCGATCGAGATTCCGTCGAACGCGTCCGGCCGGCTCTCGATCCTCGTCAGCGACGGCCGTCAGCTGAACGCCATCGAACAGCGCGACGCGCGCCGCACGCTCGAGCCACAGACGGTAGCCCATCTGGTAAGGCTGCTCAACGACACGCGCCGCAACAACCGCGTGTACATCCGGCTCCTCACCGGCACACCGGGCGCCGTGGTCAACGGCGAGGCCATGGCCGCCTTGCCGCCGTCCGTACTGTCGGTGCTCGAAAGCGATCGCAACGGTGGCAGCTTCACCCCGATGCGCAGCGCAACCGTCGGGGAATGGGAACTGCCAATGGACTCGGCCGTGACCGGGTCGCGCCTGCTCACCATCGAAGTCGACAGCGTGTCCGGCCGTTGATGCGGCGCGCGGTCCTTTCCACACGCTCTCAACCTATGCGAACCGGGGTCAGATCTCGATTTTCGAATCGACTGTTGAATCGGATGCGCGCGTTTGGAAAATCGAGATCTGACCCCACCGTGCGCGCCTCCATCGCTCTGGCGCTTGTCGTCCTCGCCTGGGCAGCTCTCGGCGCGGCGATGCCCACGTTCTGGACGGTGGCCACTCAGATCGATTTTCTGAAGGGCGATGTCGAGGATCTTTCCATCGACAGCGACGGCCGCGTCTTCCTCGGACCGTCTACGTCGCTCGTCGCTGAAACCGCCGCGCCCTTCCTCTGGACGGTCGTGTCCGGCGCCGACGGCACGCTCTGGGCAGGCACCGGCAACGAAGGCAAGGTCCTCAAGATCGGCAAGGACGGCAAGGTCGCGACGTTCTTCGATGCGACGGAGCTCGAAGTCCACGCGATCGTCCCGGCGCCCAATGGCGGGCTCTACGTCGCCACGTCGCCCGACGGCAAGGTCTACCAGGTGAGCGCCGACGGCACGGCGCGGACCTTTTTCGATCCCGAGGACAAGTACATCTGGGCGCTCGCCCTGGACCGCACGGGCAACCTGTTTGCCGCGACCGGGGACAAGGGCGTCATCTACAGAATCACGCCGGACGGCAAAGGCGCGCGGTTTTACAAGACGAGCTCCACCAATGTCGTGTCGCTTGCCTTCTCGGCATCTGGCGATCTCCTCGCCGGGACGGAATCACCGGGACGGGTTTTCCGGATCGACGCCACCGGCAAGGCGTTCGTACTCCTCGATTCGCCGTTCAAAGAGATCCACTCGCTCCGACTGGCCGACGATGGCACGCTCTACGCGGCCGCCGTGAGCGGCACGACGTCGGTGGCTGAGGATCGCTCGCTCCAGCCCACGGGTACCGAGGCGGGCCGCGCGCCCGTACCGACGGTCTCGACCGAGATTACCGCGATCTCCGTCGTCGACACCGGGGCGTCCCAAACAGCGACGCCCGTGATTTCGGGGACGTCGCGCCGAAGCAACAGAGGGGCGGTGTACCGCATCCGGCCGAACGGGCTGTGGGACACCTACTGGGAGACCGGCGAGGAGTCGCCATACGATCTGCTGCTGGAACCGGGCGGCAGCCTGCTGGTCGGCACCGGTCCCGAGGGCAAGATCTTCCGCGTCAGCGGCGACCCCGCGCGCGCCACGCTCCTGTCCCGTGCGACCGCCCGGCAGGTCACCGCGCTCCTCCGCGAGCCGTCCGGACGCGTCGTCGGGGCCACGAGCAATCCCGGGAAGCTCTTCGCGCTTTCCGCCAACCCAGCGGCCAAAGGCAGTTATGAATCAGACGTGCGCGACGCCGGCACGGTGGCCAGCTGGGGGGTGATCCGGTGGCGCGCCGCAGCGCGAACCGGGCAAGTACAGCTTCTGACGCGTTCGGGCAACACCGCCAACCCTGACGAAACTTGGAGCGCGTGGTCGAAACCCTATACGAGCGCCGAAGGTGAGCAGATCGCGAGCCCGAACGCGCGATACCTGCAATGGCGCGCGGTCCTCAGCGCGGACACCCCGCCCTTGCCAGTGCTGACGTCGGTCACGGCCGCTTACCTGCCCCGCAATCTCCGGCCGGAGGTCGCCGCGATCACCGTCCATCCGCCGGGCACTGTTTTCCAGCGCCCGTTTTCCGGCGGAGAGATCGAGATTGCGGGGTTCGAAGAAAACACCTCGGACGGCCGCGCGCCGGCCCAGACGCAAACGGGTCCAGGGAACGCTCCCCTGCCGCCGCCCCCGCTCGGCCGGCGGATCTATCAGAAAGGCCTCCAGACGATTGTCTGGAAGGCTGAAGACGCCAACGGCGATCGTCTGCAGTACGACGTGTCGTATCGCCGCGAGGGGGAAACGGCCTGGAAGGTGCTCAAGCGCGGGATGTGGGATCCGATTTTCGTATGGGACACGACGTCGGTGCCGGATGGCACATATGTCGTCCGCGTCACCGCGTCTGACGCTCCGTCGAACGCGCCCGCGACGGCTCTGGCCGGCGACATGGAAAGCGCCAGCTTCGATATCGACAATACGGCGCCGCGTGTCGAGACGCAGCCCGCTACGCGTGCGGGGACCCGTTCGACCATCGTGTTTACGGTTCGTGACGACCAGTCGCCCGTGCAGCGCGTCGAGTACTCGCTCGACGCGAGCCGGTGGCGGATGGTCTACCCGAAGGACGGCATCCCGGATTCCCGCCGCGAGGAGTTCGAGGTCGTGGTTGAGGACAGCGAAGTGGGCCGCAGCGTGATCATTCGCGCCACCGACACGATGAACAACGTCGCAACAGCCGTTGCGACGCTCCAGCGGTGATCGCCTGTGAACAAATCGCTGTAGTGTCCGCACGGATCCTCGATTTCCTCGCACGAGGCGGCGCTCAGGGTCTGAGCACTCGGGCAGGCTGAGTCGTCGCGGCGCGGTGCGCGGGCGGAAGCGTCGCAGCAAGAGAGACGGCGAGAACGAGTGCGGCGCTCCCGCAGAGAACCATCCAATTGGCAGGGCTCACCTGGTAGACGTACTTCCCCATCAGCTGGCCCATCCACCACGCGAGCACCACGCCCAGTGCGAGGCCCTGCGTGGCGAGCGATCCGCCCTGAAGCACGATGATGCGAAAGACATGGCCTCGCGTCGCGCCGAGAGCCAGCCGCACGGCCATCTCGCCTGACCGCTGCGCCGCCACGAACGCGATGACGCCGAACACGCCGGTGGCGGCCAGGACCAACGCGGCCATGCCGAATGTGGCCATCAGCAGCAAGCCGAGCTTGGGCCAGACCAGGGACGTCGAGATAACGCGCGACATTGGCTCGAAGTCGATCGGCACCTGCGCGTCGAGTTTTCCAAGCTCGGCGCGAATCTGCGGTACGAGTCGCTCCGGCCGCCCATCGGCCGCAGTAATCACGATGCTCCGCCTCAGCGTCGGGACCTGCGCGTCGGAGACGTAGACCGTCGGCTCGGCCCCTTGCGTCAGGTCCGAGTACGGCACATCCTCGACGACCCCGACGATCTCGGCATCCTGGGTCACATACCGCTCACCGACGCGAGTCACGAAACGCAGTGGGTTGACTCGCTCGCGGAGCGGATCCAGATCAGGAATGAACTTCCGCGCCCATGCGCGGTTCACGAGGACCACAGGTGCGCCGCCGAGGCGATCGTCCTGCGTGAACGATCGGCCTGCGACGATCTCGATCTCGAACACCTCGAAAAATCCTGGGCTCACGACTCGCAGGCGTCCGTTCGGCCGATTCGCCGGAGCCGTGGGCCTGTTCGTGATGTCCACGAACGTGGTGGAATCCCACTCGTGCCGAAATGGCAGCGACGAGGCGACGCCGATTGTCGTAGCGCCCAGAGCCCGGAGTCGCTCGTCGGCTTGTTGTGACCAGGCGGCCAACTGCGCGGGATCCGCGTAGGGACGCGGTGGCAGGAGCACGTCAATCGCCAGGCGGCCCTCCGAGGTAAAGCCGGGATCGATCGCGAGCAGATGCTGCATGCTGAGCAGGAGCCGGCCAGCGCCGGCAACGAGCACGATGGCGAGCGTCACCTCCACGACGATCATCGCGCCGAGCACACGCCGTGTCGCACGCCCCTGCAGACCGCCGCGGCCACCTTCATTCACGATCTCGGCCAGATTCGTTCTCGCCATGGTCGAGGCCGGCGCCAGCCCGACGAGGATGCCCGCGGCGACCATCACGACTGCCGAGAACAGGAAGATGCGCGGATCCAGTTGCATGCCTTCCACCCGCGGAAGCGCAGCGCCACCCATGAGGACGATCGCCCGAACCGCGGCCGACGCGAGCGGCACACCAACAGCCGCCGCCGCGATCGCGATGAGCAGCGACTCGGCGAGCAACTGCCGCACGATGTCCCACCTGGTCGCGCCGAGCGCCGCGCGCACCGCAACTTCGCGCGCGCGAGTTGTGCTTCGAGCGAGCAGCAGGTTGGAGACGTTCACCATCGCCAGCAACAGCAACAGGCCGGTGGCTGCAAAGGCGATCAGGACGATCGGGCCGAGGTCGCCGACCATTGTGTCGAGCAGCGGGCGCATCACGAAGATACGGTTCTTTGCCTGATCGGGATATTTCTTCGCGAGGTCATCCCACATCGGTGGCAGTTGCCCCCGGATCCCCGCCGGCGTGAGCCCGGGCTTGAAGCGGATGTACGCATCGAACGCATGGCCAATCGAGTCGTTGTTGTGCTGAGCGAACCACAGATCGGCCTTGCGAGGGACCTCGAACGTCTCGGGTGCGACGCCAACCACCAGCGCGCTGCCTCCGGCGAACCGGATCGTGCTGCCGACGACGTTGGGATCGCTGCCAAACATCGTGCGCCAGGCGCGCTGCGACAGGACGACGCGGCTGCGGGGTCCCGAGGCGTAGTCCTCGGCCGTGAAGACCCGGCCGGTGGCGATTGGGAGGCCGAACAGCTCGAAGAAGCCTTCTGAAACACCGAAGCTCGTAACCTGCCGCGCGCCCGCGTCGGTCAGGATGGTGTCGTCACGACGCTGGATCAGCGCGGATCCGACAATCGCATCCGTGGTGCGCCGCAGCGCGCTCATTTCTTCGGACGCCACGAGACCGATCGTGAACCGTCCATCGGTCATCGTCGTCCGGACGGTGTAGATGTCCTGAGAGCGCGGGTACGGAAGCGGCCGCAGGAGAGTCGCATAGACGACGGCAAAGAGGGCCGTCGGCGCTGCAATGCCCAGCGCTAGCGTGATGATCGCCGCCGCGGCGAACGACGGCTGATGCCTCAGCCGCCGAACGGCAACCTGGAGCTCGCGCATAATCGGGCGAGTCTACTGTAGATGGCGCACCGTAGCTTCCGCCTTCCGCCTTCGCCCCGACTACGCCCGCTAGGCTTCGTCGAGGTCTCGCCGTAGCGCTTCGCGCGAAGGCGGACAAGGCTTCGGCGGACCGCCGTAAGCTTAGCGGAGGCTGGTCAGGCGGACGATCACTTGACCCGGAATCGGTCGTGTCCTTCCGCCTAAACTAAAGGCGGAAGCCACACGTGTTCTATTGGGTCAGGACCGGTTCTATTGGATCAGGACCGGCTCTTGGGCTTGACGGTCGTCTGCGCGAGGAGCCAAACGAGGTTGACCGCGACCGGCGACCCGGCAAGCTCCGCCGGCCGCAGACGCGCCTGAGAGATGGCGTCCAGGATGCTCGACACCTGATGGCCGTGGCGGTCGTTGCCGAGCACCAGCAGGTCGGATACGCGGCCCTCGCGGGTCACGACCGCGGACACCGCCAGCATCGTGTCGACCTCGGACACATTGTCGGCCAGGGCCGTGCTCTCGAGTGTCCGCTGCACCACACCGTCCTGAGGCACGCTCGGGAATGTGTAGCGCCCATCGAGCCTGGCAGGATTCAGGTCGGACCCCGACGGCGCCGCCATCACGGCAATGACCGCCGCCATCGAATCGTGCCGCTCGGGCGAGGCGAACTGGAGCGTGCCGAGCGCGATGACCCCGCACAGGAATGTGGCCGTCGTCGACGCCAGGGCAATCCACACGAAGTGCATGTCTTCGAAGACCCGCCCGAACCGCGCCCGCAACGACTCATGGTTCTCGGCGCACATGCGGCCCACGACCCCGGGCGCCAATCCGGCCCACTCGTCGGCTGGTGCCGGTGCTGCCGCCATCCTCAAGAGGCCACCGATGTTCTCGAGCTCCGCGAGCTCGCCCGCACAGGGCGGACAGTCCTTGATGTGACCCTCGAACGAGATCATCTCGCCGACCGGTAGCTCGCGATCGTGAAAGGCTGCCAGACGCCGCCGCACCGTCGCGCAGGTCAACAACCTCATACGTCCCTCAATTCCGCGCGAAGGGCCTCTCGTGCCCTTGCGAGGCGCGATTTCACCGTGCCGACCGCGATTCCCAGCGAGAATCCGATTTCGTCGTAGCTCAACCCGTCGATTTCGCGGAGGACGAGCGCCGTCCGTTGATCGAAGGGCAGCTCGTCGAGCGCCGTTCGAATCCGATCGGCGAGCACTTTCTGTCCGAGCACGCGGTCCGGAGACCCATCGTTGCTGCGCTCGGGCGGATCGCCGTGGTCGCGAATGTGTTCGTCGAGCGACACCTGCTGCGACCGATGCCGCCGGCGCCACCAGCGCTGGCGGTTCCTCGCCTGATTGATCACGATTCGGTAGATCCAGGTCCGCAGCGCGGACTGCCCCCGGAAGGTATGAATCGTGCGGAAGACCCGGAGAAACACCTCCTGAGAGAGGTCCATGGCCTCGTTATGATCACCCAGGAGGTTCAGCGACAGCTGATAGACCATCCGCTGGTGCTCATTGACGAGCTCCGCGCAGGCCTCTTCGTCGCGTGCGGCGCAGCGCTGAATCAGAGCGGCTTCCCGCCCCCCGACCTCGGTCCAGGTGATGGCTCGAACCGGCTTCACAGACAGTCCCTGTGCCATCTTAGCACTCCACCGCTGGGGAATCACGGCTGCTTCTGTAGAGATTAGAACCCGTCCGGCCCTCGAAGTTCCCCCGCGGGTGGGCTGCACCTTGCCGGACAAGCTGCCAGCCACCTCCGGGAGAGCAGATGGCCGGTAAGTGCTAGGATCTGCTCGGTGAAACGGCTGATCTCGACAGTGCTGGTCCTGTGCGGGCTGGCAGTGCTGTACGGCTACCTCGTGACCCGCTGGGAGAACAGCCACCGGGATCTGATCCGCCGGGGCGACGCCGCCATGGCCTCAGGCGATCTCTCCACAGCGATCGAGGCGTTCAGCGGCGCGATTGTCCTCAAGAGCGACTCGATGATTGGGTACTTGATGCGCGGCGAAGCGTACCGCCGCCGGGACGAGCTCGAGGCGTCCCTTCGGGACCTGCGGCGGGCGGCCGAGATCGACCCCGGGGCCCCCAGGCCTCGGGAGCTCCTCGGCGACGTCAACTACGCGCGGCAGCGCTTTCCACCCGCCGCCGACCACTACCAGGCCTACGTGGATCTGGACGATCGCTCGCCGCGCGTCCTCTACAAGCTCGCCCTGGCGCGCTACCGGGCAGGGCAGCCGACGCTCGGCATCGAGGCGCTGCAGAAGGCCGTAGCCATCGACGAGGGCTTTGCGGAAGCCCACTACTTGATGGGCCTCTGTCAACGCGACGCCCAGAAGCCATCAGACGCGCTGGTCTCTCTGCGGAGAGCGATCGTGCTCGCACCGGCGCTGCTCCGGGCGCGAGAGGAGCTTGCCGACCTCTACGGTCGGCTCGGGCGCACCGAAGAATGGATCACCCAACTCGATGCGCTGCGAGCGCTCGACCCCAAGCCGGCTCGCGACGTCGCACTGGGCCTCGCCTACTCGCGAGCGGGACAGTCCGATCGCGCGGTGATCACGCTTCGGCATGCGGCCGAACGCTACCCCCACCATCGGCATATCTACGTTGCGCTCGGCCGGGTCTGGCTGGAAGCAGCAGAGGCCAGATCCGATCGGATCGAATTGAACAAGGCTCTCGAGGCGCTCGAGAAGGCTGTCGGCGAGGAAAACACCAGCGAGGCGTACATGCTGTTCGGCCGCGCGCTGCTGCTCGCGTCGGACGCCGAGCTGGCCGAACGGATGCTCCTTCAGGCCACCGAGAAGCTGCCCGCCGATCCGCTGGCT
>Ga0184612_10000359_pt1 | contig 21288 bp, 14 predicted proteins | sample PLM3_60_coex_FD_133163 | JGI IMG/M metagenome (GOLD analysis project Ga0184612, IMG submission 133163) | Groundwater sediment microbial communities from an aquifer in East River, Colorado, USA - PLM3_60_coex | ecosystem: Environmental > Terrestrial > Soil > Riparian zone | place: USA: East... | reverse complement strand
GTACTCGGTCAACGGCACCGCCGAGAAAACGATCCGGCTGTTCGACGGCAAAAGCCGGCTCGCGGAAGTGACGGCCGGCCACACCTTCTATCTCGAGGAGCTGAACGTCAAGCCCGGGGACTTCGTGTCCTACTACGCGCGCGCCGCGGACAACGACGCGAACGGCGGCAAGCGTCAGTCGAGCGATATTTATTTCCTGCAGATTCGCCCGCTGCGGAAGGAGTTCCGCCGTGCCGAGTCGGATGCGGGTGCGGGCGGCGGTGGTGGTGGCGGCGGACAGGTCGGGGCGCTCTCGCAGCAGCAGCGGCAGATCGTCGCGGCGACTTTCAACGTCAACCGCGATCGCAAGACCATGTCGGCCGACAAGCTGCGCGAGAACTCGGTGGTGCTCGCGCTGTCGCAGGCGAAGCTGCGCGATCAGGTCGACGGCCTGCTCACGCGGATGAACAGTCGCCTGGTTCAGCAGGACCCGTCTTTCAAGAAGATCGCTGATCTCCTCCCGCAGGCCGTCGCGGAAATGAAGAATGCCGAGGCGAAGCTGCAGAAGGCCGACCCGCAGGGCGCGCTCGAACCCGAACAGAAGGCACTGCAGATCCTGCAGAAGGCCGAAGAGGAGTACGAGACGCAGGTGCAGATGGGTCGCCAGGGCGGTGGCGGCGGCGGGGGTGGCCAGAGCGCCATGGCCGAGGATCTGGCCGATCTGTTCGAGCTCGAGCTCGACAAGATGGCCAACCAGTACGAGACGGCCCAGCGTGCGCAACAGGAGCAGTCCGATCAGAAGCTCGACGAGCTCCTGGAGAAGCTGAAGGAACTGGCCCGGCGTCAGGAACAGGAAGCCGAGCGACAGAGACGCCGGGCGCAGGCGGGCCAGCAGGGCGGCAGCGGCGGCGATCAGCAGCGATCGCTTGCCGAACAGGTCGAGGAGGCCGCGCGACGGCTCGAGCAGTTGTCACGCGAGGAGAACCGGCCCGAGCTCGGCGACGCCGCGCGGCAGCTCCGTCAGGCGGCCGACCAGATGCGGCAGGCATCGGCCAACGGGCAGTCCGGTACCGCGCAGGCCGCCTCGGCGCTCGACCGGCTGCAGGAAGCGCAGAAGCGACTGCAGCAGACGCAGACGGGCCGCGCCGAGCGCGACGTGAAGGACGCTCTGCGGCAGGCTGAAGAGATCGCGCGCGAGCAGCAGCAGATTGCCGAAGGCGTCAAGGGCCTCGACGGTGCCGGCGACGCGAGGCAGGAGCGCGTCCAGCAGTTGAGCGAGCGCAAGAACGAGCTCGAGTCCAAGGTGGCCGAGCTCGAGAAGCAGGTGGATCGAACCGCCGGTGAGCTCGCCAAGACCGAGCGCGATGCGTCCCGCAAGCTCAACGAAGCGTCGACGTCGATGCGCGAGAACCGCCTGCGCGACAAGATTCGCTACTCGCGGTCGATGATCCGGGCTGGCGTGCAGGGCAGCGACGCGTCCAATTTCGAGCAGGAGATCGGCAACAACGTCGCCGAGATGCAGAAAAAGATCGCCGGCGCGGCGGCGGCGCTCGGCCGCACCAAACCGGATGCGACCACGAGCGCGCTCGACAAGGCGCGCGACCTGGCTCGCGGGATGGAGTCGCTCGACCAGCGCATGCGCGAGCGCGGAGGGCAACAGGGCCAGCAAGGTCAACAAGGCCAAGGGCAGCAGGGCCAGGGTCAGCAAAGCCAGGGTCAGCAGGGCCAGGGTCAGCAAGGCCAGGGTCAGCAGGGCCAGGGTCAGCAAAGCCAGGGACAGCAGGGTCAGGGTCAGCAGGGCCAGGGTCAGCAGGGCCAGGGTCAGCAGGGTCAGGGCGGAGCAAATCAAAATGGAAGTCCCACGGCCGGTCGAGACGGTCAGGGTTTGACGTTCGGCCAGGCGCCGTTCACCGGAGGTGGCTCGGGCGATCGCCGACCCGGCGGCATGAACGCCGAGGACGTCCGGCAGTTCCGGAGCGAGGTCCAGCGATGGACACGCGAGGCCGAGCAGTTGCGGCGCATGCTCCAGGGCGAGAAGATCGACCCCAAGGAGATCGACGCGATGCTGAGGAATCTCCGGCAGCTGAACGACGAGCGCATCTACAAGGACGTCGAAGAGCTGGCGCGGCTGCAGGCGCAGGTGACCGACAGCGCCAAGCGGCTCGAATACGACCTGCGACGGAAGGTCGAAGGCAAGGACGGGCAGCTGCTGCTCTCAGGCTCTGATGAAGTGCCCGAGAAATTCCGCAAGAGCGTCGAGCAGTACTACCGGTCGCTCTCGAAGGCGCCAGAGGCGGCCAAGGATCCGGAGGGCGCGAAGCCGCTGGTCAAACAGCCGCCTGTGAAGAAGCCGTAGCGACACTCGCGATGCGCCGCATCATTACCGCCGGCCTCGTCGCCCTGACGCTGGCCGTCGGCGTGTCGGCGCAGGACTACTTTCAGTTCCAGCGCAGATTTCAGCGGGCGCCTCCGAAGTTCGCGACGGCCGAGAGCTTCGACGGATCGTTCAACTTCTGCCGCTTGTACTACACGAGCGTCCGGAGCGAGTATGGCGGGCAGGGGTGGTGGACCGACTACCCGGCGGCCGATGCCAACTTCATGATTCGCCTCTCCGAGCTGACCAAGACGCGCGTCAGCCAGGATCCCGATGGCGAGCCCAATCATCTCGTCGTGAGCGCCGAGTCCCCTGAGCTCTTCGAGTGCCCGTTTGTCATCATCGAAGACGCGGGCACGGCCAGGTTCAACGCGGCCGAGATCGCCGGGCTCCGCGCGTATCTGCTCAAGGGCGGCTTTCTGTGGTCGGACGACTTCTGGGGCACGCCGGCGTGGGAGAGCTGGGAGGCCGAGCTCGCGCGCGTGCTTCCGGAACGCGAGTACGCCATCGTCGACCTCAAGCCGGATCATCCGATCTTCCGGATGATGTTCGAGTTCGACAAGATCCCGCAGATCCCGTCGATCAACCACTGGCGCCGGTCCGGCGGCGAGACATCCGAGCGGGGCTACGACAGCGAGAACGTCAATCTGCGCGCGATTGTGGACCGACACGGGCGAGTGATGGTGTTGATGACGCACAACACCGACATCGCCGACGCGTGGGAGCGCGAAGCCGAAGACCCGCGCTTCTTCTATCTCTTCTCCCCCAACGGCTACGCGGTGGGGATCAACGTGCTTCTCTACGCGTTGAGCCACTGACGGGCGGGACAGTCTTAGTCGGTCATCATCGACGCCGCTACCGTCCAAGAGCCTTTCACCGCGGAGCGCGCCGAGAGCGCAGAGAACCCTTTCGTGTCACCGCTGCTTGCGCCGCGCGAAGCGCGGCGCAAGCAGATTCGCAATATCCATAGCTCCGCGTCCTCTGCGTTCTCCGCGGTGAAAGGCTCTTGGACGGCGTTGTGAGCTAGCCTCTAGTCTCGAACCAGCCTCGCGGCGCTGCCCTTTTCTCCCACGCCATACCCGACGGTCCCACGCCGAGGAAAGCTGAACGCGTGAAAACCCGGCCCGGGAATTGGCGTCCACGTCTTTCCGCGATCCAGGGACACGTCTGTGCCAGCGGGGCCGACAGCCACGATCGACGCGCCGTTGCCGGGAACGTACGCGACGGCGGATCGAAAGCCTGACAGACCCTTCATGGGCGTCCATGTGGCACCGCCGTCGACCGTCAGCGCGGCATTGTTGCCAGCCACCGACTCGGCTTTGTAGTCCCCGCCAACCACGATGCCATGTTTTGCGTCGCTGAAAGCGATCGAGAAGATGCCGGCGGACGGGCCGGCGTCGAGCGGTGTTCTCGCCGCCGTCCACGTGCTGCCGCCGTCGCTCGATCGCAGGACGCGTGACTCGCTGGCGGCGCCGGTGCCGACCCAGACGTGGTTCGGCGGGGCCACGGTCACGTTCGTGCCGCTCGCGGCAAAGAAGCCCTCATTCGGCAATGCCGGAGGGAGCGCCGCCGGCGGCACTCGCACCCACGACCCTCCGCCGTCGCTCGTCGTCAGGATGACGAACTGACCATCGACCGAGTCGCTGACCGCCACGCCGCGCTTCGCATCCCAGAAGGCCATCGCGTCGAAGAAGGCCTTTGGGTCGCGGTTGACGAACTGCTCACTCCAGGTGAGACCCGCGTCCGATGTCTTGTAGATCCGCGAGAGCTCGCCCGTTCCGATGCTCAGCACATAGGCGGCCTTGTCGTCGACCGCATCGACGTCGCGGAAATCGAGCTGCTCCGCACCGGGGATGGCAAGTCTCTGCCACGTCGTCCCGCCGTCGGTGGTTCTGATGACTGTGCCGTTCATCCCACTGGCCCATGCCACACGATCGCTGACGGCGCTCACGCCGCGCAGCCGCGCGGCGACGCCGGTCGAGAGCGGCGTCCAGTGGAAAGGGGGCTGGACGGACTGAAGATGGATCACGCCGATCGACAGGAAGAGAATCAGAGACGTTCGCATGGATGTGGCGGCGCCCATTATTGACGCACGCGCCGGCCTGAGGCTATACTTTCTCCGCTATGCTGCAGCGCGCGACGAAAACCAACGGACGAAAGCGAGTCAAGCGACTCCGGAGGCCGCTGGTCTGAGTGCGCGCGTGATCTGAACAGAGCACGAACGAACAAATGAACCCGCCGGCCTGACACATGGCCGGCGGGTTTTTCGTTTTAGCGGGCTCTTTGTGATTCCTTTTGAGGGCCAGGTAATGAGCAGAGTGGACTTCGGCGGGGGCAGGCAGCTCGAAGCGGGCATTCTCGGCGCGACCGGCATGGTCGGCCAGCAGTTCGTGCGACTGCTGGCAGGGCATCCGTGGTTCAAGACTGCGTGGCTCGGAGCGAGCGAACGCTCGGAAGGGCGCACCTACCGCGACGCGATGAAGTGGCGCCTCTCGTCGCCTCCTCCAATCGACGTGCTGGGAATGAACGTCGACGCCTGCACGCCGGGCCGCGCGCCGAGGATTCTGTTTTCGGCGCTCGACGCCGGCGCCGCCAAAGAGATCGAATCGGCGTTTGCCGCCGCGGGCCACATCGTCGTGAGCAACGCCCGGAGCTACCGGATGTGCGCCGACGTGCCGCTGGTGATTCCCGAGGTCAACGCCGATCACCTGACGCTCATCGTCCGGCAGCGGCGCGAGCGCGGGTGGGCGGGCGCGATCGTCACGAACCCGAACTGTTCGACCGTCGTGCTCTCGATCGTCCTCGCGGCACTGCGACACTTCGGTCTGTCTCGCGTGATGGTCACAACCCTGCAGGCAGTATCGGGAGCCGGCTATCCGGGTGTCGCCTCGCTCGACATTCTGGGAAACGTGATCCCGGCGATCTCCGGCGAGGAAGAGAAGATGGAGAGCGAGACGCAGAAGATCCTGGGTACTCTGGAACGCGACGCCGTCTCGCCCCATCCGATGGTCATCAGCGCCACGACGACTCGCGTGCCGGTGATCGACGGCCACACCGAGTCCATCTCGATCGAATTCGAGCAGCGCCCGTCGCTCGACGACGTCCGTGCCGCGCTCGAGGCATTTCGCGGCCGGCCCCAGGAGCTGGAGCTGCCGAGTGCTCCGCCGGCACCTGTCATGTGTCTGGACGCTCCGGATCGTCCCCAGCCACGGTTGGATGTCGATCGTGGCAACGGCATGACGATCACGGTCGGCCGCATCCGGCCCTGTTCGATTCTTGGAACCAAGCTCGTGGCGCTCGGCCACAATACCGTGCGCGGCGCGGCGGGCGCGGCGATCCTGAATGCCGAGATGATGGTGGCTGATGGGATGCTGGACTGAGGTGTGCCGAGAAAGACGGATTGGTGTCTAAAGAAAATGAGAAGCACATCGTGTCGATGAAGAACGTAGTGATGAAGTTCGGCGGAACATCCGTAGCTGACGCCGATGCGATCCGGCGGCTCATCGGGATCGTTTCGGCCCAGGCGAGTCGATCTGCAGCGCCCCCCGTGGTGGTCGTCTCCGCCATGTCCAAGGTAACGGACCAGCTCCTGCGGATGACCGCGGACGCCTCGCGCGGCGAGCGCGCGACGACCGCGAGTGGCGTGGACGAGATCCGTCAGCGGCACCTGGCGGCAATCGACGCGCTCGTGCCGCTTCCGGATCGGGCAGCGGTGACGGCGGCGGTCGAACAAGACATCGAGGAGTTGCGCGCGATGTTGACCGCGCTCTCGATTCTGCGGGAAGCCTCTCCCCGGTCCTACGACGGCATCGCGGTGGCGGGTGAGCTCATCAGCAGCCGCGTCGTGGCAGGCGCTATTCAAGCCGCCGGCATTGAGGCGGTTTGGATCGATGCGCGCAAGGCGATCGTGACCGACGATCACTACACAGCCGCGGTGCCGCTGACCGCCGAGACGGCCGACGCCCTGAAACGCGAGGTCGCGCCACACCTTGCGGCCGGCCGCGTGCCGGTCATCGGTGGCTACGTCGGTGCCACGCGCGACGGCGTGGCGACGACGTTGGGGCGCGGGGGATCGGACTACTCGGCGGCGATCATCGGCGCGGGCCTGGGTGTGGCCGAAATTCAGATCTGGACCGACGTCGACGGCATGCTCACGGCCGATCCCAGGGTCGTGCGCGATCCGCGCGTCGTCGCGCACCTGTCGTTCGGCGAGGCGTCCGAGCTCGCCTACTTCGGCGCAAAGGTGCTGCACCCGAGCACCATTCTTCCGGCGGTGTCGACCGACATTCCGGTTCGCATCCTCAACAGCCGCCGGGCCGACGCACCGGGGACGCTCATCACCGCGAAGCCACCACTCAACGACCGCCCCATCGTGGCACTGGCGTGCAAGCGCAACATTACGGTGGTCGAAGTCACGTCCACGCGCATGCTGATGGCGCACGGCTTTCTCCGCCGCCTCTTCGAAGTGTTCGAGCGGTACCGCACGGCCGTGGACGTCGTCACGACGTCTGAGGTCAGCGTGTCGGTGACGATAGACGACGATCGCCGGCTGCAGGAGATTGCGCGCGGGCTGCGGGAGTTCGCGGAAGTGACGATCGAACCCGACATGGCGCTGCTGTGCGCGGTGGGCGAGAACCTCCGCGTCGATCCGGCGTTCGCGATCCGGATGCTCGCCGGGCTCGACGGCGTTCCCCTTCGGATGGTGTCGCAGGCCGCCTCGAGGCGGAATGTGACCGTCGTCATTCGCGACAGCGACTTGCCGGCGGCAATGTCGCGCCTCCACAACGCCTGGTTCCCGGCCCCGGCGCCCGCGTCTCCCGTCGAGGCAGCGCGGTGAGCGCCTTGCGCGTGCTGATCGTGGGCCACGGCCGCATGGGACGGCTCGTCGAGTCGCTCGCTCCGGAGGCGGGCGTGGAGATTGCCGGCCGGGTCGGCAGCGACAATGCCGACCGCCCGGAGGACTGGCCGGCGGCCGATGTGGCGATCGACTTTTCGACCGCCGCGGCGGTTCCCGCCAACGCCCGGCGGCTCGCCGCCCGCGGGACCCATCTGGTGATCGGCACGACCGGCTGGCAGGCGCAGGAAGCGTCGGTCAGGCGCGAGCTGGAGGCGTATCCGATCGGCGTCGTTTCTGCCCCGAACTTCGCCCTGGGCGTGAATCTGTTCGTGGCGCTGGCCGCGCACGCGGCCGACTTGCTCGCCGAGAGGCCGGAGTTTGGTGCCTGGATTCACGAGTTGCACCACCGGGCGAAGCGCGACGCGCCGTCGGGCACGGCCATCGCGATCCACGATGCGATGCAGAGCGCGGGGTACGGCCTGGCGATCGATGTTGCGTCGACGCGGGTCGGTTCCATACCGGGCACGCATACGGTCGGGTTCGACAGTCCGGCCGAGACGATTACGCTGACGCACACGGCTCGCGACCGCACGGGGTTTGCGAGGGGAGCCCTCGAGGCTGCCAGGTGGGTCAACGGACGTCGCGGATGGTTCTCGATGCGCGACGTTTTGGGGTTGTAGTCAGCACGACTTCGCACGATGATCGCGAGGATCATAGCGAGCTGGAGAACTCTCTTGAGCACTGTGGAGATGATGATGCGAACGCCATGGACGGGATGCGGGACGGCACTGGTGACGCCGTTCACGCGCGAGGGTGCAGTTGATGAAGCTGGCGTCAGGCGTCTCGCGCGGCGCCAGATCGACGCTGGTATCCATTTTCTCGTCCCGTGCGGCACGACAGGCGAGAGCCCCACGCTGTCGGAAGACGAACGCGTCCGCGTCGTGCAGCTCGTCGTCGAAGAGGCGGCTGGGCGGGTGCCAGTGCTGGCCGGCGCCGGTGGATACGACACGAAGGAGGTCATCCACTCCGCTGCGCGTATGAAGCAGGTGGGCGCCGGCGGCATCCTGTCGGTGACGCCCTACTACAACAAGCCGACGCCCGAAGGCTTGTTCCAGCACTACAGCGCGATTGCCGGCGAGGCTGGCCTGCCGATCATCGTCTACAACGTGCCTGGCAGGACCGGCTGCAACGTTGACGTCGCGACGCTCGTCCGTCTGAGCGGCGTGCCGGGCATCGTCGGCGTCAAGGAAGCGTCTGGCAACATTGCCCAGATGGTCGAGATTTGCGGCGCCGTGCCGAAGGATTTTCTCGTGCTCTCGGGCGACGATGCGCTGACGTTGCCGCTGATGGCCGTGGGTGGTCGGGGGCTGATCTCGGTGGCCGGCAATGAGGTGCCGGGCGAGATGGCGCGAATGGTGGAACACGCCGAGCAGAACGACTTCGCTGCGGCGCGGCAGATCCACAATCAATTGCTCCCGCTGATGATGGTGAACTTCATCGAGTCCAACCCCATTCCCGTCAAGAGCGCGATGGCGGCGCTCGGGCTGCTCGAGGAGGTGTATCGCCTGCCGATGGTTCCGCCGCGCGAGGCGTCGCGCGCGAAGATCCGGCAGGTGCTGGGCGAGCTGAAGACCGACGCGGCGCTGGTGGCCGGCCGTTCATGATGCTGGCGGCGGAAGTCGAAGCGCTGAGTGCCGCTGGTCCGGCGGCCGATCGTCAGGCGGCGCGCGACGCGTTCGCGCGACTGCGCGCGCAGTTGTCGGCCGGCGAGGTGCGTGCCGCCGAGCCGGATCCCTCGACGGTCTCGGGCTGGCGCGTCAACACGTGGGTCAAGCAGGGGATCCTGCTCGGGTTCAAGTTCGGCGACATCGTCGACATGTCGGCGGATCACGGCCGCTGGCCGTTCTTCGACAAGGATACGCTGCCGCTGAAGCGGCTCGACCGGGACAGTGCCGTGCGCGTGGTCCCCGGCGGGTCGACCGTGCGGGACGGCGCGTATCTCGGCCGGGGCGTCATCTGCATGCCGCCGATGTACATCAACATCGGCGCCTGGGTCGGCGAAGGCACGCTCGTCGACTCGCATGCGCTCGTCGGCTCGTGCGCACAGATCGGGAGCCGCGTGCACTTGAGCGCGGCGGCGCAGATTGGCGGCGTGCTCGAGCCGGTCGGAGCGCTGCCCGTCATCATCGAAGACGACGTGCTCGTGGGGGGTAACTGCGGGGTCTACGAAGGCGCGATCGTCAAGCGGCGCGCCGTGCTGGCCTCGGGCGTCATCCTCACGCGGTCGACGCCCATCTACGATCTGCCCAACGAACGAATCATCGAGCCGGCCCCCGGTGAACCGTTGATCGTGCCCGAGGGGGCCGTCGTCGTTCCTGGCGCGCGCCCGGTTACGTCCGGCAAGGGCCGCGAGTGGGGGCTGTCGCTGGCAACGCCCATCATCGTGAAGTACCGTGACGAGCGTACCGACGCGCGCACGGCGCTCGAGCAATGGATTCGCTAGACGTACTCGCGTTTGCGCGGTCGCTCATCGACATCGACTCGACGACCGGCCGTGAAGCCGAGGCGGGCCACTGGCTCGCCGAGCGGCTGCGCGCGCTCGGCTACAACATCCTCGAGCAGAAGCTCGAGCGCGGGTGCGCCAATATCCTCGCGACGATCGACGACCCGGTCGTCGTGTTCTCCACGCACTTCGACTGCGTACCACCGTTCTTTCCGAGTCGTGTCGAAAACGGACGGCTTGTCGGACGCGGTGCCTGCGACGCGAAAGGGATCCTGTCGGCGCAGGTGGCGGCCGCCGAGCGCCTGAGGGCCTCAGGGGAACGGCGCGTCGGCCTGCTGTTTGTTGTCGGCGAGGAGCGGGGAAGCGACGGCGCAGCAGCTGCCAACACGATCCCCAACCGCTGTCGGTATCTGATCAACGGCGAGCCGACGGACAGCCGCCTGGCGACGGCGACCCGGGGCAATCTCCGCGTGCGGCTTGCTGCCGCCGGCCGGGCCGCGCATTCCGCTGCCCCCGAGCAGGGCGAATCCGCCATCGAGAAGCTGATCGATACGCTCGTCGAGCTGCGCGCCCTGCCGCTTCCCGGCGATCCCGACCTCGGCACGACCTTCTACACCGTCGGGCTGATCGAGGGGGGGGTCGCGCCGAACGTGATTCCCGCGCGGGCGTCAGCGGAAGTCATGTTCCGGACCATCGGGCCGGCCGAGGACATTCTGGCGGTGCTTCGTGCCCTCGAACCGCGTGTGGCCATTTCAGAGGTCCTCCGGGTGCGGCCCATCCGCATGCACACCGTCGCGGGCTTCGAGACGCGGGTATTCCCCTTCACGACGGATGTGCCGCTGCTCGACCGGTGGGGTACGCCGCTCCTCTTCGGCCCGGGCTCCTTTCTCGTGGCGCACACCGACGGCGAGTTCGTCACACTCGACGAATTGCACACCGCAGTCGACGGATTCAAACGGCTCGCGCGCGCGTGTCTGGCCAGTTGAACCGGTGAAACCCACCTTCTTTCGAACGCCCGACGACCTCCGGAAGTGGTTGAAGAGGAACCACGCCACAGCAACAGAGTTGTGGGTGGGGTTCTACAAGGTCGGTTCGGGCAAGCCGAGCATCACGTGGCCCGAGTCGGTGGACGAAGCCCTCTGCTGCGGCTGGATCGATGGAATTCGCAAGAGCGTCGACGCCGACAGCTACAAGATCCGCTTCACCCCGCGCAAAGCGGTAAGCGCGTGGAGCGCGGTGAACATCCGGCGCGTTCAGGTGCTTACCGACGAGAAACGCATGCTGCCCGTCGGATTGAAGGCGTTCGAAGCCAGGCGGGAATACAAGTCCGGCATCTACGCGTACGAGCAGCGCCGCGCGAAGCTCGACGAGCCTTACCTCGGTCACATGAAGAGTAACAAGGCTGCCTGGACGTTCTTTCAGACGCTGCCGCCGTCGTACCGCAAGACCGTGATCTGGTGGGTGGTCAGCGCCAAGCAGGAAGAGACGCGACTCAAGCGGCTGAAGACTCTTATCGAGGCGTGCGCACTCGGGCGCCGCTTGTAAGCACAGTGGGCCACTCCTAGTCGAGTGGGGTGAACGACGCTCGGCACTTCGTCCGAAACGGCACATCGATCACACAGGCTTTTGATAGACTCCGCTCACCAACCGCCAGCCGGCGCGAGCCGTCTACAGCTGCAAGTTCGAGGAACGACGAGAGGAGGGGCGAGCGTGGGTGTCGGCCGGCTCATCTCGGGCGTCATCGCCGCGCTGACCGTGCAGCTCGCCGTGCCTGCATCTCAAGCACCTGCCGACCCGGTGTCTTGTACGTTTCCGCCCGCTGAGATCGCCTGGCTCCAACGTGCGCTCGACGGTTGGGAACAGGTCAGCCGCCAGTTCCTGCGCATCGATCCCTCGCCCTTGCCGTGGATCGTCCTTTTCGATGCCTCCTGCGTCTGGCACCTCTCTTCCGACACCAGTCCCGGCCTCGACGCCCGTCCGGTCACGACGACGCTGTCTTTCGCCGGCAGCCCGGTCCCGGTGCGCGCGCAGCCTCACAAGGGAACCGTTCTTCTCCCGAGCGGCGTGCCGGTGTCCGTCGAGATGAAGGCGAGCACGTCGCTCTATCGCAACAGCCGCGCGACGTTTTTCGTCATGGCCATGCCTTCGGTCTGGCAAACGCGGGAGGTGAGCGCCCCGACCCGCGCCGAGTATCTGCAGGGCGTCTTCAGCCACGAGATGACGCACACGCGGCTCCTCGTCGACATCAATCGCCGCGTCCGTGACCTGGCGCGCAAGAACGAGCTCGTTTATCCAATCAACGACGACGTCATTCAAGCCGAGTTTCAGCGCGCCCACGGCTACGAGGCGGCGTTCAATCGCGAGCGCGACCAGTTCTACCGCGCGGCGCTCGAGCCGGATCCGGTCAGGCAGCGCGACCTCACGATCAAGGCCCTGGATCTGGCGCGGCTCCGTCGTGCCCGTTTCTTCACGGGGCCGACCGTGGCGTACGCCGAGGTCGAAAGCCTTTTTCTGACGATGGAAGGCGTGGGGCAGTGGGCGGCGTACCGGCTCACCAGGACACGCGCCGGCGGCAACGACGCCGAGGCGCTCCGGCTCGTCCGCGACAACCGCAAGTACTGGTCGCAGGACGAAGGCTTGGCGCTCTTTCTGCTGGTCGATGCGATGGTCCCCGACTGGCAGTCGCGCATCTTCAATCCGACGAGCGCGACGCCGGCCTCACCGTTCGCGTTGCTCGAAGAAGCGCTGTCACCGCGACGCTGACGCCGTCGGCGCGGTCTTCGCCTTCGTGTCCAGATCCTTCCACTCTGGCGGCTTCACACCGAGGAGGTGCTGCACGAAATAGTCATAGCGCTTGTGATCGCCATACGCGCCGCCCGACCCGTGGCCGGCGCCGGGGATCACGAGCAGGTCGAAGTTCTTTTCGTGTTTGATCAACTGGTTGACGACCTGGAAAGTCGACGCGGGGTCGACGTTGTTGTCCATCTCGCCGACCACGAGCAGCACCTTCCCCTGGAGTTTGCTGGCGTTGTCCACGTTCGACGAGGCGGCGTACTCGGGCCCGATCGGCCAGCCCATCCACTGCTCGTTCCACCAGATCTTGTCCATCCGGTTGTCGTGGCAGCCGGCCGACGACACCGCAACATCGTAGAACTCCGGGTGGAAGAGCAGGCCCCCGAGCGAGTTCTGGCCGCCCGCCGACGTGCCATAGAGGCCGACGCGCGCGATGTCGTAGTACGGGTACTTCGCCGCGGCGGCCTTGTGCCAGAGGATGCGATCGGGGAACCCCGCATCTCCGAGGTCCTTCCACGCGACGTCGTGGAACGCCTTCGATCGGTTGCTGGTGCCCATGCCGTCGATCTGCACGACGATGAAGCCGAGCTCGGCGGTGGCCTGCATCGCGTTGTAAGCGCTGAACGACTTCGGCACGAACGATCCCTGGGGTCCGGCGTAGATGTTCTCGATGACGGGATACTTCTTCGTCGCGTCGAAGTTCGTCGGCCGGTAGATGACGCCCAAGATGTCGGTCTTGCCGTCCCGGCCCTTTGCGGTGAACACTTCCGGCGGCTTCCAGCCGGCCTTCTTGAGCTCGGCGATGTCGGCGGCTTCGAGCCGGGTCACGAGCGATGCGTCTGCGCCGCGCCGGAGCTCTGACACCGTCGCAACGTCGACACGCGAGTAGGTGTCGACGAAGTACGCGCGATCGGTCGAGAAGGCGACGACATGGTTCGCGTCGGCCGGCGTGAGGGTGGTGAGCCCCGACCCGTCGAAGTTGATCCGGTAATAGTGGACGAAGTAGGGGTCCTTGTCGGGGTACATCCCGCTCGCGCTGAACCAGATCTGCCGCTTCTCCTCGTCGACGGCAACCACGGCGCGCACCACCCAGCTGCCCTTCGTGATCTGCTGCGTCACGGCGCCGGTGGCGCCGTCATAGAGATAGAGGTGGTTCCACCCGTCGCGCTCCGACATCCAGACGACTTCCTTGCCATCGGCCACGTCAAAGCGATACCGCTTACCGGAGTACGCGAAAAACGTTCTGGGCTCTTCGCTAATGATTGTGCGTGGCTGTCCCGTGACCGCGTCGATCTCGATCACGCGGTACACCTGGTGGCCGCGCTGGTTGTACTCGAACGTGACGGCGCGGCTGTCCTTCCGCCAGGCGAGCGGCATATTGTCGTAGGCGTTCGGGAACGACCGGTCGTCGACCTCGATCTGCTTCTTCGTGTCTACGTGGAACAGGACAGGCTTTTCCGCGTCGAGAACGTCGCCCGGCTTCGCGTACTGGAGCGTTGAATGCTTCGGCTGCAACTGATCTTCGGGCGACGACTGGACGTAGTGCACGTAACGCCGGTAACCGGGCTTGACCTTGTAGGCGGCGATCTTCTTCGAGTCCGGCGACCAGACAATCGAGTTCGGATCGTAGTAGCCGCCTTCGGATCCGTCGATGCTCAGGAGCGTGACCACCGTCTTGCCTGTCTCGCGGATGGCCACGTTGTAGTTGTTGACGAGCGCCTCGAGCTTGCCGTCGGGTGACTTCTTCGACTCGACGCCATTGACATCGAACTCCGCGCGCACCGGTCCTCCGAGTCCGCCGCCGCGCCCGCCGCGGCCGCCCCGCCCCCCTCGTCCGCCCGGTGGGTCGGTTCGGCAGCGGTAGTCCGCAAGCGCGCACCGCCAGGTCACGTTGTTGACCGTCAGCTCGATCGTCTGTTCGCCGTCGACGAAGGTGAAAGTCGTGAACGGCAGCGTGACCGCGGTGTAGGGCTTCTCCGGCGTGAGCGCAGCCGTCAGAGCGGCCGCCAGCTTCTCGTGGTCGAACGCCGGGCTCTTTTGCTGCGTGACCGCGTCCATCATTACGAACTCGCTTCCGCCCTTGACCGACTTCCGGTACCAGAAGCGCGGCGCCTTCTCGACCCAGGCCGCCGGCTCGGGGACGTTCAGCGCGAGCGCCTGATACTTTTCCCGCAGCCCCATCGCGCGCTGGTAGTCGGCGACGGTGCCCTGTGCCATGACCGGGAGCGCCGAGACGAGCGGCGCGACGATGAGACCAGCGATGACGGCCACACGGGCGGTGCGCATGGAAGGCTCCCTCTGAAGTACGGACGCACGATCGCTGGGGTGCATTCTAACGGGCGCTTTGCCGTCGGGCGAATCGGATTCTGTTATGCGGGCATAAGCGCTAGGTCACCAGCGGCGCGGGCACGGTTGGGTAAATCTGACAGACTTGCACGATCGGGCACAGTTCTGAGCGGGAATGCGGCGTCGCGCGTGCGCGTTTTTGGCCCAATTTCCAGCCGTTTGCGCTCACTTGGGGCGGTACGCGCTCTGCAAGTGGCGGGCAGCTGCCCTTGCCGGGCGGCGTTTGCTTACGAGCTGATTCATGTTGCATTTCCGTAATGGGGGCCGGCCCCGGTGTGGCCGCGTGACAAGCAGACGGACCGTGTGGGGCCTTGCGGCTGCGATCGCTGTGGCGGTCCTGACCGGCAGCGTCTCGGTCCCGACGATCTTGGCGCAGTCTCCGGCGCAGTCCGGGGAGCCCGTGTCGGGAGCGCAAATCGGCTACGCGACCAGTGGGCAACTGATGAGCCTGGAGGCCAGGGACTCCGAGGAATCACGACTATCGGCCGCCTCCGACGCCGTGGTCCAGCGGCGCCGAATCGTGCGGCGACCGGCGTTTCAACAAGGCGCGGTCGGATCCGGCCCGGTTCAATCGGGGATTGACGGGCAGGAGGCTCTGGCCGGCGCTCCCTACGATCTTGGCGCGTCGGAGGCGGCGACCTTCTCGCAGAATTTCGTCGGCGGCACCCTCGGCGAGTTGGGGTCGCTGCCACCCGATCCGAGCGGAGCGGCGGGTCCGGCGCAGTTCATCCTTGCGGCCAACGGGCGTATCCGGAGCTTTGGGAAATCGACCGGCCTGCCCGACGGCGTGCTCAACCTCTCGACCGACTCGTTTTTCACGCCGGTGCGCGCGGGCGTGAACACGTTCGGCCCGAAGGTGAAGTACGACCGGCTCGCGGGCCGCTGGTTCATCATCGCCGCGACTGTCGCCGTCCCCGGCCGCATCGTTATCGCGTCGAGCAACGCCTCGACGATTACTGCCACGACGCTGTGGAGCTTCTTTTCACTCGACAACACGGGGTTTCCCGGGGCCACCAACTGCGCGGTCGATTCGCCCACCTTCGGCCTCGATCCTTACGCGCTCTACATCGGCGTCGTGCAGTTCTGCGATCCGGGCAGCGCCACCTACATGGGCACCTCGGGCTACGTCGTCCGGAAGACGTCGGTGATCGACTTTGCGACCATCGCGGTCACGGCGTTCCACAATCTGACCGGTTCGGCGGGTGGCTCCGGCCCCTTCGCGCCACAAGGAGTGGATATCGAGGACCCGGCGATTGCCACGGGCTTCTTCATCGGCGTCGACAACGCGTCGCTTGGAACGCTGATGCTTCGTCGCGTGTCGAATCCAGGCTCGACGCCGACGATTTCCGCCAACGTGGCGATCGCGGTGTCCGCGACCGCAGCGCCGATCACCGTGCGACACCTCGGCAACCTCGGATCGACGAACGGTCAGCTCGACGGCGGGGACGACCGCCTGACGTCGGCGAGTCTCGTCAACGGCCGATTGTGGACGGCGCAGACGATCGGCGTGACGCACACCGGCCTGGCGAGCGGGTCCGCCAACCGCAACGCCGTGCGGTGGTACGAGATCGGATCGCTGACCGCGACGCCCACAGTCATGCAGACAGGCACGCTCTTCTCGAGTGCTGGCGCTGGCAGCTTCGACCAGCGCAACTACTGGGTGCCGACGATCGCGACGTCGACGACCGGACGCTCGATCATCGGGTTCAGCGCCGCGGGAACAAGCGAGTTCGTCAACGCGGGCGTGGCCGAGCGCTTTTCGACCGATGTTGCCGGCACGCTGCGCGCTCCGGAGCTCTACACGGGATCGACGGCCGCGTACAACCCGCCGGGAGACGCCGGTTCGGCGGCGCGCGGCAGACGGTGGGGCGGCGCCTCGTCCACGGTCCTCGACGGGTGTGATGGCTCGACGATCTGGACCCTTCAGGAGTACACCAACGCGGTGAACTCCTACGCGCTCCAGGTGGGCCGGACCGTTGGTCCGGGCGCACCGACGCCCGTCGGCGTCAGTCCATCGGTCATCGCAAGCGGCGTCGCGTCGATCAACCTGATGGTCACGGCGACGTCGAGCAACGGGACCGCCTTCTTCGATTCAGGCACTGGGTACTTGTGCAGGCTGGTCGCAAGCATTCCGGGCGTCACGGTGAACAGCGTGACGCGCACGGGCCCGACCACGGCGACGGTCAACGTGTCGACGGTTGGCGCGACGCCAGGTCTCAAGGCGATCACCATGATCAATCCCGACGGCCAGAGCGCGTCGAGCGGATCGATCCTGCGCGTGCGCCCAGGGGCCGTCGTCACGGTCGAGTCGCCGGTGCCGGGCGCGGCGGGACAGCCGCTGGAAGTCCGAGGCTGGGCGGTCGATGGGGCGGCCACGAGCGGTACCGGTATGGACGTCGTGCACGTCTGGGCTTTTCCTTCGTCGGGCAACCCGGTCTTTCTCGGCGAAGCTACCTATGGTCTCTCCCGCACGGATGTGGGAGCGCTCCACGGCGCCCAGTTCAACGCGTCGGGGTTCAGTCTCCGCGCGCCCTCGGTGCTGCCGGCGGGACCGTGGTCGATTGTCGTCTATGGGCACAGCTCGGTGACGGGTACGTTCAACGCGACGGCGTCGGTGGGTGTCACGCTCACGGCGCCCGCGCCGCCCTTCGGGGCGATCGACACGCCGGCCAACGGCGTCACCGTTGCCGGGGAGGTGGGAGTGACCGGCTGGGCCCTCGATGACGCGGGCGTCGCTGCCGTGGACGTGTTCCGATCGCCCGTTGCCGGCGAGAGCGGGTTGATCTTCGTCGGTCGCGCGACCTTCATCCGTGGGGCTCGTCCTGACGTGCAGGCGGCGTTCCCATCGGTCCCCAGCAACGACAACGCCGGCTGGGGCTTCATGGTGCTCACGAACATGCTGCCGAATCAGGGCCCCGGGCAACCCAACGGCACGTTCGACCTCCACGTGTTTGCCACCGACTATGCGGGCTTGACGACGAACCTGGGCACGCGGCGCATCGTTGCCGCCAATGGTGCGTCGACCAGGCCGTTTGGAACCATCGACACGCCCGGTCAGGGCGAGACCGTCTCTGGAACCATCGTGAACTTCGGCTGGGCGCTCGCGCCGCAGCCAAGGAGCATTCCCATCAACGGCAGCACGATCGACGTGTACATCGATGGTGTCTTCAGGGGGCATCCAGTCTACAACAACGTCCGCCCGGACATTGCGACACTGTTCCCGGGTCTCTACAACACGAGCAACGGGCGCGGGGCGATCGGTTACTTCATGATAGACACGACTCAGCTCTCCAACGGCCTGCATACCATTCAATGGACCATTCGCGACGACATCGGGCAGGTATCGGGCGTTGGGAGCCGGTTCTTCCGCGTACAGAATGGTTCGTGAAGGAGAGGGAGCAATGGCGTCGTCCACAAAACACATGGAAGAGAGACCATCAGAGACGCGCGAGGACCAGCCGTCACGTGCGACAGGACTGTCGCGACGGGCGCTGCTCGGGTTGGGGGCGCTCGGGGCGGCCGCGAGGGCCGAGGCGCAGGTGCGCACGCCTCGCCCCTCACGGCCGGCCACGGTTCCGACTGCCGATATGCGGCTGCTTCGCCGCGTCACCGTCGGCGTCACGACCGAGGACGTCGCCTGGATGAACTCCCTCGGGTACTACGGCTACCTCGAGTGGCAGCTCAACCCCGAGACGATGGGCGATCCGGACTGCGAATCGCGGCTCCTTCCGTTGATCACGATCAATCTCGCGCCCTTCTCGCTCTACGGGCAGGATTCGGCGGTCGTCATCCGCCAACTGACGGAGGCGACGATCACCCGGGCGATCTACTCGAACCGCCAGCTGTTCGAGCGCATGGTCGAGTTCTGGACCGATCACTTCCACACCAACATTACGTCGGTGGGGATCTTCAAGACGCTCGAGGACCGCGAGGTGTACCGGCGGCACGCGCTCGGCACCTTCGCGGGCATGCTGAATGCCAGCGCGTCGAGCCCCGCGATGCTCACGTACCTGAACAATACGCAGAGCGACGGGCGGCCCGGTCGAGTGCCGAATCAGAACTACGCGCGCGAGCTCATGGAGCTGCACACGCTTGGCGTCGACGGCGGCTACACGCAGCAGGACGTCGTCGAAGTGGCGCGCTGCTTCACCGGCTGGCGCACCTTCTTCAACACCGGCGACCCGCGTGCGGGCACGTTCTTCTACGACCCGAACCGGCACGACAACAACAGCAAGATCGTGCTCGGCGTGCCGCTTGCGGCCGGCGGCGGGTTCAACGACGGTCTGAACGTGCTGAACATCCTGGCGACGCATCCGAGCTGCGCGCGGTTCGTCTCGAAAAAGCTCCTGCGCTGGCTGCTCAACTACGACCCGTCGCCGTCGCTCGTGGCCGACATCGCCGGCGAGTTCACGCGCACCGGCGGCAATATCAAGTCCCTCGTGCGGCGCATCCTGCACTACGACAACGTGCTCTGGTCGCCCCCGCTCTTCAAGCGTCCGTTCCACTACATCGTGTCGGCGCTGCGCGTCATGAACGCAAACGTCACGTCGCTCAACACGGTTCGAGGAACCTACCTGAGCGGCACCGGGCATACGCCGTTCGCGTGGGGAACGCCCGACGGATACCCGCACGAGTTCGAGTACTGGGGCGGTCTGCCGCTACCGCGCTGGAACTTCGCGTTCCAGCTCGCGAACAACAGCGTCAGCGGAGCGGCAGTCGACACCACGGCGTTGCTCGCGGGTGCCACGACTGCCGTCCAGATTGCGGACCGCATCGACGTGCTGCTCTTCGCGGGCGAGATGCCTGCGGTCGACAAGGCCGCGCTCATCACGTATCTGCGCCCGAGCGGGACCGCGACCGTGCCGTCGTCGACACAGATTCGTGACGCATTCGGCCTGGCGCTGGCATCGCCGGCCTTTCAGTGGCACTGACGCCACGGGCTCTGTTTTGCCTTTCGGGCAGTTTTGACACGAGGAGCGCTACCGTCATGTCCAGGAACATATCGAACGACGACTGCCAGGCGTGCGACGAGTACCGTCAGCTCTCGCGCCGCGAGTTCATGTCGCGGACGACAGCCACAGCCGTCGCGCTGAGCGTCCCGGCGTGGCTGCCGCGGGTCACGTACGCGCAGACGGCGAGCGATCGAGACATCCTCGTCTCGATCTTCCTCAGGGGCGGCGCCGACGGGTTGACGCTCGTGCCGCCGTTTGGCGAGCCGTCGTATTACACGCTCCGCCCGACGATCGCCATTCCGAGGCCCGACAGCGGGTCGCCGACTCCGGCGATCAACCTCGACGGGTTCTTCGGCTTTCCGACGGCCATGGCGGCGCTGATGCCGGCGTACCAGTCAGGGCAGCTGCTCATCGTGCATGCGACCGGCTCGACCGACCCGTCACGGTCGCACTTCGACGCGCAGTTCTTCATGGAAATCGGCAAGCCCGGCGACCTCAGCATCGTCACCGGCTGGCTCGGCCGCCATCTCGCCAGCCGCCCCCCTATGCAGGCGAACGCGGCGTTGAGAGGCCTCGGGTTCGCCTTCGGTCTGCCTCAGACGCTCATCGGCGCTCCGGACACGCTACCCATTCCGGACCCGTCGAACTTCGGCCTGTCGGGGAACTCGAGCTCGCGCACGCAGCGCCTGGCCTGGCTCGGCACGGCGTACCAGTCCGAGCGCGATCCCCTCAGAACCGCTGCGCTCAACACCCAGCGGACGATCAACACATTGAGCGCGCTCAACATCTCCGGCTACGTGCCGGCCGGCGGCGCCGTCTATCCTGGTGGCAGCTTTGGCGCCGCCCTTCGCTCGACGGCCGCGCTCATTCGCGCCGACATGGGCGTTGAAGCGGTGCAGATCGACATCGGCGGGTGGGACACGCACAGCGCGCAGGGACCGCTGACCGGCGGGATGTCGGTCAACATGACGCAGCTCGCCCAGGCGCTTGGCGCGTTTCACGCGGACATGAACGGCGCGAACCGCATGGGCACCGTCACCGTCGTCGCGGTCTCCGAGTTCGGCCGCGTCGCCCGCGAGAACGCGAGCCAGGGCACCGACCACGGGCACGGCAACGTGATGTTCGTGATGGGTGGCGCCGTCCGCGGCGGCCGCGTCATGAGGATCTGGCCAGGCCTCGCGCCAGGACAGCTCTATCAGGACCAGGACCTGCACGTCACGATCGACTATCGGGACATCCTCGCCGAGCTCGTGCTCCGACGCCTGGGCAACACCAACCTCGATCTGGTGTTCCCGGGGTTCACGCCGACGCTTCGGGGAGTGTTCGTATAGACAGAGGCCGGCCCTACGCCTTCGCCGGTTCACCCGCTGACGGTAATGGGTCAGTTTGAGATTGCCGCCCAAACGATCTTCGCAAGCTTCCAGAGGCCGAACCCTACGGCGATGAGAATGACGACGCCGAGCCAAGTTGGGAAGAACTGAATTGCGAAATCCTGGACGTATTC
>Ga0184612_10000358_pt1 | contig 21345 bp, 17 predicted proteins | sample PLM3_60_coex_FD_133163 | JGI IMG/M metagenome (GOLD analysis project Ga0184612, IMG submission 133163) | Groundwater sediment microbial communities from an aquifer in East River, Colorado, USA - PLM3_60_coex | ecosystem: Environmental > Terrestrial > Soil > Riparian zone | place: USA: East... | reverse complement strand
CAACACCGGCGGGGTCAAGATGCTCCAGCCGTATATCGCCCGCGGGCGGGTCGCCGAGTGGTACCGGGGCACGGCGGATGCGGTCCTCCAGAACCTCAACGTCCTCGAGCACGCCTCGGCCGACACGGTCCTCGTGCTGGCCGGCGACCACGTCTACAAGATGGATTACCAGCCGTTCGTGTCGGCCCATCGCGCGAAACGGGCAGATGTCACGATCGCCGTCCGCCGCGTGCCCCTCGCGGACGCAAGCCGGATGGGCATCCTGGCGATGGACGAGTCGCATCGGGTGGTGGACTGGCAGGAGAAGCCCAAGCAACCCAAGAGCGACCTCGCCTCGATGGGCGTGTACGTCTTCAGCAAGCGGGCGCTCCGGCGTTGGCTGTCGGAGGACCGGATCGACTTCGGCGCGCACGTCATCCCGGCCATGATCGACGGCGGCGCCCGGGTCTACGGATACCGATTCGACGGCTACTGGCAGGACGTGGGGACCATCCAGTCCTTCTGGGAGGCCAACATGGCGCTCCTGGAGGACGACCCCGAGCTGGACCTGTACGACAAGGAATGGCTCATCCACACCCGCTCCGAGGAGCGCGCCCCGGCGCGCGTCGGGTCGACGGCGCAGGTCCACCGCAGCCTCATCAGCCACGGCTGCATCATCAACGGGATGGTGGTCAACTCGGTCCTGTCGCCCGGCGTGCGGGTCGACGTTGGGGCGGTCGTGCGCGACTCGATCGTCATGTTCGACACGGTCATCCGGTCGGGCGCGGTCGTGGACCGCGCGATTCTCGACAAGGAGGTCGTGGTCGGCCAGGGCGCCATCGTCGGCGAGGGCGCGGACCTTTCGACGCCCAACCGCCAGGAGCCGGGGCGCCTGTCGACCGGGATCACCGTCGTCGGCAAGCGTTCGGTCATTCCGCGGGGTGTGCGCATCGGCCGCAATGTGAAGATCGGCGGCGATGTGCGGCGGTCGGATTTCGCGACCCGCGTCGTGAAGAGTGGCGCAACCGTGGAGCGCAAGGACGCGCATCGTCCGCGCTCCGTGCCGGTGATGGCTCAGGAACGGGACGAAGGCACGAAGGGTGCCGCGTCAAGCGCAGCGCAGGGCGGGCAGAGCGCCGCGTCCGCCGGGCGGACCCACCCAGCGCTGGAGCCGGTGGCGAGCCGACCGCGCGGCGCCTCCAGCTGAGGTCGCAGCCGACAACCGTCGGGCGATCCGGGCGACCCCGGGGAAGGCCCAGGGCAGGGGCCCCGGGCGTTACCCGCGGCGTTGTCCGGTAGACTCGCGGCCATGCCTGCGACGGATCGCGGCCCGGCCGCCCCGAGCTCGATCCAGATGGACGGCTGGCTGGCCGAGCTTGGGATCGTTCCCGTCGAGCGAATCGAGCGCGAGGGGATCACCAGCTGGGATCTATTCCTCGACGGCCGGCGGCGCTTCGACGTCCGGGTCACCGTCATCCTGGACCCGACCCTGGCCTGCATCGCCTGGGTGCACTATGCGCCGCCGCTGACCGACGGCTTCCGTCGCTCGTACCGCAAGCTCCTGCGCTGGAACGACGAATACCCCTTCGCGAAGTTTGCGATCGCCACCGACGAGCGCCCGGTGCTGAGCGCCGAGCTGCCGATCGAGCGGCTCGACCGCGATGTGCTCGGGCTGGCCCTCGCCCGCCTTCTCGCGCTGTGCGACGTCCTGGTCGAGGAGTCTGCCGCGTGGATCTGGCCGGACGGCAAGGTGCCGCCGGCCGACGGTCGGGTCAGCCGCCAGGTGGGCCTGCTCGCCCGGTTCGCGGACGAGCTCGCGGAGCTGGTCGAGGCATGAGCGTGCAATCGGCCTCGGCCAGGCTGGCGGCAACGCTGCTGTTCGTGGCCGGCAGCTGGCTGGGCGGCGCCGCGGTGCGGCCCGCCGATGCCGCATCGTCCGTCCTGACGCTGGCCGCTTCCGCGCGGTACGACGTGCTGCCCAGCAACCACCGTGTCCGGATCACCGTGACGATCGCCGCCACGAACCATGGTTCGGACACGGTGATTCGCCGGTTCTGGTTCGACCACGCCAACCTGGCGGTCCTGCCGGGCACCACGAACTTCAAGGTCCGGGCGGTTGGCTCGTCTGCCCATCCAACCGTGAGGGTCGCCTCCCGGAGCGGCGGCCAGACGCTCCTGCGGATCGGCTTCGGGACCAGGCTGTTCAGCGGCAGGACGCTGAACCTGCGCCTCACGTTCGACCTGCCCGATCCCGGCGGCCGGGCCGATCGCGAGGTTCGCGTGGGCAGCGCGATCGCCACGTTCCCTGTCTGGGCATTCGGGTCCCCGGATGTGCCCGGCACCGTCACGGTCGTCATGCCGCCCGGCTTCCGAGTGGAGATCCTGCGCGGGCCGCTGTCAGGCCCGACGCTGACGGCCGGCGGCGTCCAGGTCTTCACCTCAGCGCGCCTGCCTCGGCCGCTGGCCTTCTTCGCGTACGTCCTCGCCGATCGACCGGGAGCGTACGGGCTGACCCCGATGGACCTGACGGTGCGTGGCGAGCGCCTGCCGGTGCTGGTCCAGGCCTGGCAGGACGACGCGGCGTTCGGCAAGCGGACCGCGAGTCTCCTGAAGCGAGGCCTGCCGGCCCTCGGAGGACTGATCGGGGTGCCCGTGCCGCTGGCTGCCGCGTGGGCAACCGGAGCGCCGGGGGTGGGCCCGCTGACGGTCCAGGAGGCGGTCACGAGAGCGAGTGGTGGGTACTCCGCCCTGTTCGACCCGGCGGCCGGCCGCATCGAGGTGGCGTACGACGCATCGCCGTTCGTGGTTCTTCACGAAGCGTCGCACGCCTGGTTCAATGGCTGGCTCCTGGCCGATCGTTGGGCGGCCGAGGGATTCGCCTCCTACTACGCGAGCCTCGCCGCCAAGCCGCTCAAGGTCGCGGTGCCGTCGGGCGCGCTGACCAAGCCACTTCTCGCCGCGAAGGTCCCGCTCAATGCGTGGCAGTCCGACGGCGCGGCGACTCGTTCTGGCGGCCGAGCGCAGGATGCCTACGCCTTCGCGGCGTCGCGGAAGCTCGCCGAGCTCATCGCCCAGCGAGCCGGCCCGACCGGCCTGACGCGCGTCTGGGTGGCGGCCGCGGCCGGCGACATGGCGGACCAGCCGGCCCACGGCTCGGGCGCGCCGGAGCGGGAGGCGGCGGTGGGCGCAGGCAGCGGGACGGCCTCGAGCAGCGGGACCGGGATGGACACGGGTGCGTCCGCCGGCGGCGATAGCGGAGCGGCTGCCAGCCCGATCCAGCGCGATGCACCGGCGCCCGACTGGCGCAGCCTGCTCGACCTGCTCGAAACGCGCACGAACGAGACCTACGACGACCTGTGGCGTGCATGGGTGGTCCGCCCGGAGGAGGCGGCGCTCCTCGATGCGCGCGCAACGGCCCGATCGGCCTACGCGGCGGCCGTCAGGGAGGCGGGCGACTGGGAGCTGCCGCGGGCCATCCGCACCGCGCTCGATCATTGGCGGTTCGACGAAGCCATGGCAATGATTACCAAGGCTCGCGCGGTCCTGGCTGGCCGTTCGGATTTGGAGGCGGATGCCACGGCCGCCGGGTTGACGCTGCCGCCGACGCTGCGCGAGGCGTTCGAGCGCCAGGGACCGGATGCGGCCCAGCTCGAGCTCGCCTCTGAGACAGCCGCAATCGCGCGGATCGCCGCCGACGCAGGATCGAAGCCCCTGGACGCCAATATCGTCGACTCGATCGGTCTCATCGGCGACAACTCGGATGCTCAGATTGCCCGGGCGCGGACGACCTTCGCATCGGGGGATCTCACGAGCGCCGTCGGCGCCGCCGACACAGCCCACGACGCCTGGCTGGGCGCCACCGAACGAGGCCGTGGCAGGTTCGCGGTCGGCGCGGCCGTCCTTGCCGCCTTCGGCCTCATCATGCTTGCCTGGTCGCGCCGACGCCGCCCGCCACCGCCGGTGCGCGTCGCCCGGTCGGCGATGGCTCGCGCGGCCGGGCCGGGCCGGCCGGATCCGCCCCGCACGGACAAGCGGTGACCGCCAGCCCGGCGTGGTGGTGGCCCCAACCCGCCGCCGGCCGAATCCGTCGCCGTCGCCTGGCGCTATCGGTCACGGGGGCGACCGTCCTGGCCGTGTCGCTCACGGCCATCGGACCGATGGGGATTCGGGACGTCGCCGCGGCAGCGGGCCAGCTCGAAACGCGGGCGAGCGCCACCTACTCCATCCGGCCGTCCCAGCACCTCGTCCACGTCGACGTCCAGGCGACCGCGACCAACGCAAAGCGGGATACCGCGACGATCCGCTACTTCTATCTGAACGCCGGCTTCTTCATCCACTCCGAGGCCACGCACATCGTGGCGACCGAAGGCAGCCGCAGGCTGGCCACCAGCATCGTCCGCAAGTCCGGCTATTCCATCCTGGAGGTGCGCTTCGGCCGCAACCTCTATCACGGTCAGTCCATCAAGCTGCGGGTGGGCTACGACCTGCCGGGCGGCGCACCGCGCTCCGCCACCGACATCCGGGTGGAGTCGGCGTTCGTGTCGTTCATCGCCTGGAGCTTCGGCGACGTGGGCAACGTGCGGATCAACATGCCCGCCGGCTTCGAGCATTCGATCATCGGCGGACCCATGCGCGCGTCGGGCGACACCGAGACGGGCCAGACGCTGACGGCGACCGCCATCACCAACCAGGCGAGCTGGTACGCGCTCATCACCGCCGAGCGACCCCAGGCACTCACCTCCACGTCGCTCACGCTGGCCGGCGGCGAGCAGATCGTCATCCACGGATGGCCGGAAGACGGCGAGTGGCGAAGTCGCGTGGAGGACCGGCTCAAGCGCGGCCTGCCCGTGCTGGAACGGCTCATCGGTCTGCCCTGGCCGGTTGCGGGTGAGCTGAGCGTGACCGAGCGCGCCGCCGCGGTGCTGGAGGGTTACGCCGGTTTCTACCTGACCGACGAGGATCGGATCGAGATCAGCGAGGAGCTGGACGACCTGACGATCGTGCACGAGACGTCGCATGCCTGGTTCAACCAGACGCTCTTCAAGGAACGCTGGATCAACGAGGGCCTGGCCGACACGTACGCGACCCTCGCACTGGGCGAGCTGGGGCTGACGTGGGACCCGATCGATCGGCCCAACCGCACCTCGTCGGCCGCCTTCCCGCTCCAGACCTGGCCGCCGCCCGGACGCATCGTCGACAGCGCCACGGAGGCCCGCGAGCACTACGGCTACGACGCGAGCTACACGGTCATGAGCGGGCTGGTTCGGGAGGTGACTCCGGCCCGCATGCGTGATGTGTTCACGGCTGCGGACGCGGGCACGATCGCGTACGTGGGGGCGCCGTCGCCGGAGGTCATCGGCGGCCAGAACGACTGGCGCAGGTTCCTCGACCTCCTCGAGGAGCGCGGTGGATCCACACAGGCGCCGGCCATGTTCAAGACGTGGATCCTCGACCCGAACCGCATCACGGAGCTGGCCGTCCGAGCTGACGCGCGAGACGCCTATCGGGCGCTCGTCGAGCACGGTGCCGGCTGGCTACCGCCGCTTGCCGTGCGCAGCCCGATGGCGAAGTGGTCGTTCGGACAGGCGCAAGCAGAGATCGAGGCCGCCGAGCGCGTGCTGTCCACGCGCGAGTCGATCATTTCACAGGCTTCGGCCGTGGGCGTCACGCCGCCGGCGTCTCTCGAGGACGACTACGAAAATGCCAAGGAGGACCTCGCCCCAATTCAGGCGGCGGCGGACCGCGAGCTCGACACGCTGGCCACGCTCACCGAAGCGGATCGGAAGGCTCGGGCGCCGCGAGACGTGCTGATGCAGATCGGACTGCTGGGAGGCATCGAGCCCGTCACGCGTGTGGACTCGGCGAAGGTGGCCTTCACGGCCGACCAGATGCCGGTGGCGAAATCCGCGGCGGAGGAGGCGCGCCAGCTGGTTGAGCGGGCCGGCGACGAAGGCCTCAAACGCGTCGTGTCGGGGGTGCAGCTCGCGGTTCTCATCGTTCTCATCCTCGTTGCCATTGCCATCTGGAGGCTCCGCCGCCGTCGCCGCACCGCGCGCCTCATTGCCGCAGGCGCGGTCGGAGTCGAGATCCAGCCTCCGCAGGTGACGGGCTGGACGCCGCCACCCAGCGACTGGACGCCGCCACCCAGCGACTGGACGCCGCCAGCCACCGCCTGGCGGCCGCCGCCGACGACGTGGACGCCGACTCCCGAACGGCTTCCCGACCCGCCGGCCGGCGGCGTCGAACCACCGTCGCTCAGCGCGGAACCGCGCGGCGCGTACGGTACACTCCCGGCCAACCTCTCACGGGGACAGGGCCCGCCGCCAGCCAAGCCGGCCGCCACTCCACCGGAGGCCGAGCAGGGAGATGTCGACTGACCGTGGCGGCGTTGCACTCGGTGGCCGGACCCGCGGACCGGCCGCCCCTGCGCGAACGGATCGGCTGATGGGCGCCCTGCATACGAGCCCCTCGAAGGAGATCCTGTCCGGCGAGTCGGCCGACGTCTACTTCGCACGGGCCGAGCTTGTCCTCGAGCGCGAGGGCCTGGATCCGGTCGTGGCCATGGAGGTCTTCGGGCGCCAGGCGGGGATCCTGTGCGGCATCGACGAGGCCAAGAATCTCCTGGCCCACGTCCTGGGCGATGAGCCCGCCGACTCCGTGATCGTCGAGGCGCTGGACGACGGCGACGCGTTCGAGGCCAAGGAGATCGTCCTCCGGATCGACGCCCGTTATCGGCAGTTCGGCCTCTACGAGACCGCGATCCTGGGCATGCTCGCCCAGTCGACCGGTTGGGCGACCGCGGCGCGCGCATGCGTGGATGCGGCGGCCCCGGCGCCAGTCATCTCGTTCGGGGCGCGGCATGTCCATCCGGACATCACAGATGTGCTGGACTACGCCGCGATCGTCGGCGGCTGTGTCGGCGCCTCCACGCCGGCCGGCGCCCGCCTCGCCGGCCTCGCCCCCACCGGCACGATGCCCCATTCGCTCGTCCTCATCTTCGGCGACACGGTCCGCGCGGCCGAGGCGTTCGACCGCGACCTGGACCCGGACGTGCCACGGATCGTCCTCATCGACACGTTCAAGGACGAGGCGGAGGAGGCCCTCCGCGTGGCACATGCCCTCGGCGACCGGCTGTACGGCGTCCGACTGGACACGCCATCGGAGCGCGGCCGGGTCACGGCCGACCTGGTCCACGAGATCCGGGCCCGGCTCGATCTCGAGGGCTTCCAGCACGTGAAGATCGTCGTCTCGGGCGGTCTCTCGCCGGAGCGGATCGCCTACTTCAAGGACGCTGGGGCGCCGGTCGACTCGTTCGCGGTCGGCTCGTACATCAGCGGCGCGGCGCCCATCGACTTCACCGGCGACATCAAGGAGATCGACGGGCGCCCGATCGCCAAGCGCGGCCGGATCCCCGGCCGGACGGCCAGCCCACGGCTGAAGCCGGTGGACCTGGCGGCTTGGCGCGCCCGGAGCTGACGGAGGTCAGCCGGAGGCGCTGACCCGGGACATTCGACTCCGAGACGCCTCCAGGATTCCGTGCGAACATTCCGCGATGAGCGCCGAGCGACCGGATGACCACGAGAGCGCCTACGAGCTCTTCCAGCGTGGCCAGGCCCTGATCGCCTCGCGCCACCACGCGCAGGCCGCGATCGTCCTGGCGCGAGCGGCTCGGCAGGAGCCCGGCAAGGGCTCGATCCTCGAAGCGCTCGGCCGGGCCTACTACAACAGCGGCCAGCGCTCCCACGCGGCAGAAACCTTCGCGGCCCTCCTCGAGATTGACCCTTCGGCGCATTACGCGCACTACGCCCTGGGGCAGAGCCTCAAGCACCTCGGCAAGCCTCGCGAGGCGTGGACGCATCTCCGCCTGGCCGTCGCCCTCGCGCCGCACTCGGCCCTGTACCAGGGAGCTCTTGCCCGTCTCCGCCCGCCGGACGCCTCGGACGACTCTTCACCGAAGGACCGCCTGTCCGCGTCCGGCTAGCCGCTCCCAGCGACGGATGAGCGAGGACCCCGAGTGAATAGCTTCGTGTTTGCGTTCTTCTTGGTTGCCGCCATCGCGTCGCTGGTTACTCGATGGTTGGCCCGATCGCCGAGCACGAGCGGGCATATTCGTGAGAATTACGTCAACTCGTGGATTCCGCTGGCGCTGCGGAACAGCGTCGCACTGGCCCCCCTCTATGCGCTCGCCAGCTTGTTCACATCCGCCTCGCTGGCTATGTCCCCGACAATCAACCTGTGGCTTGTGTTAGCTGCCCTCCTTTGTTTCGAGATCGGCGTCGTCATGAGCTACAGAGTTCCAGCACCGTTCCTGCCGGGATGGATGAAGCGGGAGATTGCCGAGGGAAGTCTCGAGGCTGCACGGCCAAACCGCTTGGATCGTCCCCTGTTGTGGATCTTCTTGACCGTCTCCACGTTCGTTGAGGCCGTAATCCTCATCAAAGTCGCCGGAATCATCTAGGCGTGCCGGACGAACTGTTCTTCTGGGTCATGAGGGATTGATGGCGCGCCGTCCACGATGAGGTCCGCGCGGTCGCGGGCTCGATCCGCGGCGAAGTGGGCGTCCTCCTCGGCCATCCATTGCTCCCATTGGGCGCGCATCGCGTCGCCATCGCGCTCTAGTCCGCGTGCCAGGCGGCGGGCGCGAGGAGCTTCGACCCACACGGCCAGCGTCAGCCGCGACGCCACGGCCTTGCGCGACGAGGAGACGCCCTCGAGCAGGATCACGTCGCTTTCCGGAATCTCCCGCCACTCACCCAACCGCCGCGCTTCCCAGTCATAGGCGCGAAGACGCACCGGCCATTCGCCGCGCTCGACTGGGCCGAGAACCTCGTCCTCGAGCCGACCCCACCACCCGACCGGGTTGTCCCAAGAGGCGAAGTCGTCCGTGTGGATCACGGGCGCGTCGCCGAGGTGACGGGCAAGGCGCTCGGCGAACACGCTCTTGCCGGCGCCGCCCGGGCCATCGATTGCCACGAGGCGAACCGAGCCGCAGCGCGCCGGCGCTCTGCGAATCGCCTCGGCCAGCTCCGGGAATCGCGAGATCACCGCGCAGACCCCTCGCTCAGGCCTCGCCGGCGTCCTTGAGGCGGGCCAGCCAGAGCAGGCCGACGATGGATTTCGCGTCGACGATCCGGCCATCCGTGGCAGCACCCACTGCGTCGCGCCAGGGCATCCGCTCGAGCTCCAGGTGTTCGTCCTCGTCCGGGCCCAGGCGGTCTGCCTCCCCGTGGGCCGGCCGCAGGTCGGTGGCGAGGTAGAGGTGCATGAGCTCGGTGGCGAATCCCGGCGCCGTCCAGAACTCGCCGAGGCGCCGCCACGAGTCCGCCCGGTAGCCGGTCTCCTCCTCCAGCTCGCGCGGGGCGGCGAGGGCGTGATCCTCCACGACCCCCTTCGCGCGGTCGACGAAATCGAGGGTCCCGGCCGGGATCTCCAGCATGGATCGGCCGGCCGCCGACCGCCACTGGCGCACGAGCAGGACGCGCTCCTCCTCGTCCAGCGCAAGGATCGCGACGGCGCCCGGGTGGCCGGCCACCTCGCGCGTGGCACGCGAGCCGTCGGCTCGCTCGATCGTGTCGATCCGGAAGGTGAGGTAGTAACCCTCGTGGAGGATCCGCGACTCGACGATCCGCTCCTCGAGCGGATCGGGCCCGCCGGTGGGCTCGTTCGTCAACCGGCGGGCCTGGAGATGGGTCGCGCCTGACTAACCGCGATGGGTGCCGCTCAGGCGGCGACCGGCTGCGTCTTGGCAGTCAGGGACAGGCCCGACTCGGCGTCGAACAGGTGGACCTTGTCGAGCGGGATCCACAGGTTGAGATTGTCGCCCGGCTTGACCGCGAAGCCGGCGTCGACGATCGCCACGATGTCCTTCTCCGCCGCCGAGATGTGGAGCAGCTCCTGGGCGCCGAGGTACTCGACGACGTCCGCCACGCCGGCCAGAGTGGCCACGTTCGGCTGGGCCTCGCCGAGCTCGATGTGGTCGGGCCGGAAGCCGGCGATGAGCTTGCGCCCACTCGAGGTCCCGACGGAGTCGCGAAGGCGAGGCGGAATCGGAACTCGGAGGCCGTGCGCCTCGAGCACGTCACCGGAGCCGGAGACGCCGACGTCCACGAAGTTCATGGCCGGGCTACCGATGAAGCCCGCAACGAAGCGGTTGACCGGCTTGTCGTAGAGCTCCTGGGGCGTGCCCACCTGCTGAAGGATGCCCTCGCTCATGACGGCGATCCGTGTGCCCATGGTCATCGCCTCGACCTGGTCGTGGGTGACGTACACGAACGTCGTGCCCATGCGCTGGTGAAGGCGGGCGATCTCCGCGCGCGTCTGGACGCGCAGCTTGGCGTCCAGGTTGGACAGCGGCTCGTCCATGAGGAAGACCGCCGGCTCGCGCACGATCGCGCGACCGAGCGCGACGCGCTGGCGCTGGCCGCCGGAGAGCTCCTTGGGCTTGCGATCCAGGTACCGACCGATGTCGAGGATGCCGGCCGCCTCCTGGACACGGCGCTCGATCTCCTGCTTGGGGACCTTGCGCAGCTTGAGGCCGAAGGCGAGGTTGTCGCGCACCGTCATGTGCGGGTAGAGCGCATAGCTCTGGAAGACCATCGCGATGTCGCGATCCTTGGGCGCCACGTCGTTGACGACGCGATCGCCGATCTTCAGCTCGCCGGTCGAGATCTCCTCCAGGCCGGCAATCATCCGCAGGCTGGTGGTCTTGCCACAGCCGGATGGGCCGACCAGGACCATGAACTCGCCGTCCAGGATCCCGAGGTTGAGGTCGTCTACCGCGAGCACGTCGCCGTATTTCTTGGTGACGTGATCGAACGTGACCGTGGCCATCGCACGCTCCTTCACCCGCCGGGTCATCGCGGGACCTTGCATCCGGCCACCGAAATGGCTCGGACGGCCCCCGTACGAGGTGCCGGCTGAGGGTGGCCCATCCTAGCACTGCACCGCGCGTGCGCGCGACCACGGCGGATGTCGCGCCGCGGCGTGCGCGCGACCACGGCGGATGTCGCGCCGCGGCGTGGCCAAAGTTGCACCCGAGGGCTCTTAGGCCATACGTGGCCAGCCCGGCGGGCCTATCTCGCTGCCGCCTCTGGGTGATGCCGCACGCTCGAGGGCCTCCGCGCCCCGCGCGCCGCACCACCAAGGCGTCCTCGACGGGCTCGAGCGGCCTAAGAGTCTGCAGATGAAATCCTGGCCACGGATTCGGGGCAGATGGCGTTTACGTTGCGGCGGGTGAAATTCTGGCCAGGAGCGGTCGCACGAGCCGCGGTCGCACGGTCAAGCGCAACGCTCCCGCGTGACGGCGTGTGTGTTGAGACGTTCATGATGGCGACGCATGACCGCGACGAAGACGACCCGACGAGCTCAACGGCGCAATCCGTTCGTGATGCTGTCGATCGCGCTGGCGATTGCCGCATTGGGGATTGGCACCTCGTTCCTGTGGCTCCGGGCGACCCTGCCATCGGAGCCGGCCCTCGTCTCGTCGGACGACTGGCCCTGGACCGCAGAGGGCGTGGCCGTTCGATCGATCGGGGACGGTCCGTTCCGCGATGGAGACGTGATCGTCGCGATCGATGGGCGCTCGCTCGAGACGTGGGCCGAGAGCGCCGTCGGCACCCGTTCCGATCAGATGAGTCCGCTGCCCGCGGTCATGACCTTCGACGTCCTGCGCGATGGCCGACCTCTCTCGCTACAGGTGGCCCTGGAGCGCCCATCGCTCGCAGCTCTCCTGACGCCCGGCCTGGCCCTCCTCGTCTTCACGATCGCCCAGCTCGCCGTCGCGGTGCTGGCGTGGCTCCGCCGGCCGGGGGAGGGCTGGCGGCAGGGCTTCCTCGTGGGCTCGGTGGGCAACATCGTGAGCGCGGTCGGCTGGGAGCTGGGTGTCCAGGCGACCGACCTGGTTCGAACTGAGCCGACCCTCCCACTCTTCTCCACGACAGGCCCGCTCCACCTCCTTTTCTGGTCGAGCGTCGTCCACGTCATCGGCTCGTTCCCGGCGCGGAGTGACCTGTTCGCCCGCCGGCCGTGGCTGGTCGCCGCGGTCTATGGCCTGCCTCAGCTCGCCCTCCCGGCCGGCATCGTGCTGGCCCGCCTGACCACCGCGACGACCCTGGTGTGGATCGATCGATGGGCGACGGTTCTGGCGGTGGTTGTGCTCGTTATGCTCGTGCTCACGATCGCGGCCACACTGAACGCCTATCGGCGCTGGCCGGCGGATCAACGCCAGGGCATGAGGCCGCTGGCCGTCACGATCGTTCTGGTCGCGGGGGCCGTGCTCCTGCTGACGGTGCTGCCGGCGCTCATCGGCGGCCGGCCACTCGCCTCGCGTGGCGCGGTCGCCGTCGTGGGCCTGCCCGCGGTCCTTGCCCTGATCATCGCCGTCGCGCGAAATCGCCTGTTCGAGGTCGCGCTGCTGGACGCGTCGCGCCGGCGACTGGTGATCGCCCGAGAAGAGGAGCGCCGGAGGATCCGGCGCGATCTGCATGACGGGCTGGGTCCGATGCTCGCAGCCATGACCCTGAAGCTGGATCTCACTCGGGACCAGGTGCGCGCCGACCCGGCCACGGCCGAGACCATGCTCGACGGGCTCAAGGCGGACACGAAGACCGCGGTGGCCGAGATCCGCAGGCTCGTCCGCGAGCTCCGCCCGCCTGCACTCGATGAGCTGGGGCTCGTGGAGGCGATCCGGCAGCGGGCGGGCGAATTCGCCGTGGCCGGAGAGTTCGCCGTGGCCGACGCGGAGGCCGGCGCGTCCGGCGCATCCGACGCGTCCCAGGGCAGCGGCCGACTCCACATCGTGGTCGACGCGCCGAGGCAGCTGCCGGCGCTCAATGCGGCCGTCGAAGTCGCCGCGTACCGGATCGCGGTCGAAGCAATGACCAATGTCGTCCGCCATGCAGGAGCCAGCCGGTGCATCGTCCGACTGACGGCGACACGCGAGCTCGAGCTGGAGGTCCTCGACGACGGGATCGGACCCGATCCGAGCCTCCCCGCCGGAGTCGGGCTCAGCTCGATGCGCGAGCGAACCGAGGAGCTGGGAGGAAGCTGCTCGATCGAGCGCCAGCCTGATGGCTGGACCAGGGTCGTGGCGCGCTTCCCGATCGGCAGTTAGCGACGGAACCGCCCGGCGGCGACGGTCTCAGGCGTTTCCCAGTCCCGCGTCGCGGGCCCGCACGATCGCCCCGGCTCGGTCGGCCACCTGGAGCTTGTTGAGGATGTTCGAAACGTGGTTTCGGACGGTCTTCTCGGTCAGGCCGAAGCCACGGGCGATCGCCGGATTGGTCTCGCCGCGAGCGATTCGCTCCAGGATCTCGCGCTCGCGCTCGGTCAGCTCCGGGAAGGCCGCGGCCGCGGCGGCCATCGGCGCGCCGGCGAAGAACGCCATGACCCGCCGGGCGATGGACGCGCCGAAGATCACCTCGCCGAGGCTCGCGGCCCGGATGGCCTGCAGCAACTCGTCGCGATCGACGCCTTTGAGCAGGTAGCCGCGCGCCCCGGCCCGCATCGCGGCGAAGACCGAATCATCGTCGTCCAGCATCGACAGCACCAGGATCGGCAGCCCCGGAGCGTCCTCGAGGATTCGACGCGTCGCCTCCACGCCGCTCATGCCGGGCAGCCGGAGATCCATCAGCACGAGATCCGGCCGTAGCCGCCCCACCATCTCGACCGCGTCCTCTCCGGTCGCGGCCTCGCCCACCGGCTCGGTCTCGGCCGAGTTGGCCAGCATCTGGAGCAGCCCGTCGCGGTACATCGGGTGGTCGTCGACGACCACCACTCGCAGCGGTCGTCCGGCCGCGGTCTCGGATGCCGTCATCGCATCCGGGGAGTGGCAGGTCCGCCCAGCCGTCGTGCGGTCCGCACAGGCTCGGCGATCGCGTTGGGCATGCCCTCACCCTCCTCGCTCGCATCGTACGTCGCCCTCTCCGACGCGTCGAGAGAAGGCCTGGTCGGAAGTTCCCGGCTCGTTTCCCGGCCAATCGGGACGGTCGCCTCAGGCTCCCGGGATATCGGTCCACCTACACATGGCATGTCCGCCGAGGGGTCGCGGACACAGCCCAAAGGAGAGGACCGTGGCCATCCACCAGGATCCAGGCACATACGTTCCGGCTTTCGCCCCGGCGTTCGCGGCACGACCGCCCCAGGCGGCATCGTCCGCGCTGCCGGCAGCGGCCTTGCCGGCGAAAGCGACTCGGCCGGCGCCCGTCGATGTCGCGATCGAGGCGGCGATCTCGGCCGCCTACCTCGAGCACCGCAAGGCCGTTCTGGGCTACACGCTGCGGATGACCCGCGACGCGGACGTGGCCGAGGACATCGTGCATGAGGCCTATCTGCGCCTGGTGGGCGTCGCCCGCACCGGCGTCATGCCCGACAACGTCGCCGGTTGGCTTCACCGCGTCGCGCGGAACCTCGTGATCGACTGGGCTCGCCGCTCTCGGCGGACCTGGACGTCGCCTGGACCTTCCGCCTACGACACCGACGACGGCCCGGAGGAGATCGTCCTCGACCTCGAGCGCGATTCGGAGCTCCATGAGGCCCTGGCTCACCTGCCCGGCGACGCGCGCCGAGCGTTGCTGTTATCAGGCGCCGGTTACGCGTCTACGGACATCGCCACGATGATCGGTCGGACCAACGGCGCCACGCGGACGTTGCTGTGCCGGGCGCGGCAGCAGGCGCGCGTTCTCCTCACGGCGGGCGGCGACCGGCCAGCCTTCGCCGGCCGAACGTGATGGGGGAGTTGGGGTGGCCTATGGGTTTCGAACCCATAACCTGCGGATCCACAATCCGCTGCTCTGCCGTTGAGCTAAGGCCACCGCCGGGTGCTCCTTCGCGGCAAACCGGCCGCAGGAGCCCCGGGAGTATACCCGCCGCTGAGCGTGGGTAGTCACCGCGACCCAAACTGGGCTGGTACCACCGATGGTGGCTGTCCGGACCATCTCGCGGGCTGACCCGGCCGGAGCGCCCCCCTACGGTGAGGACCTCACCGAACCGCGGCTGACCGCCCGGTCGATCGACTTCAGGAGACCCGGCTCGCCGATGCTCCCGACGCGCCTTAAGCCAACGCTCCTCCGAGCTGCCGCGACTCACCCGCGCGGCCGCTGGGGCGGACTGCTGGCGATGGCCGTTGCGCTCAGCGCGGTCGGCACGTTCGCCACTCCGGGACGCGTGCTTGGTTGGGACGCGAACTCGTTCAGCTCGGCGGCGGAATCGCAGCTCATTGCGCTCACCAATCAGGCTCGGACGAGCCGTGGCCTGCCGGCGCTCAAGGTGGACTCGGCGCTGACGTCCATCGCCCGCTGGCGCAGCAAGGACATGATCGTCCGTGACTACTTCAGCCACGACATCCCGAGCCCGCCGGGAGGTCGCGTGTTCAACGAGATGGACCGGCGCGGCTACTGCTACGTGCTGGCCGGCGAGAACATCGGCTGGAACAACTACCCGGACGACGTCGCGACGCAACAGATTCAGCAGATGTTCATGGCTTCGAGCGGTCACAAGGCGAACATCCTGGGCACCCGCTGGGACCGCATCGGCGTGGGTGCCTACAAGGGCCCGACCGGCAAGAAGATCTGGACCGTCCTGTTCGCCGACAAGTGCGGCACTGCGCCGGCGCCCAAGCCCACGATCAAGCCCACGCCGAAGCCCACACCCAAGGCGACGCCTCGGCCGACCGTGCGCGCGACGCCGAAGCCGACACCCAAGCCGACCCCGAAACCGACGCCCGAGCCGGCGCCCTCGGCCACCGGCACGCCAGCTCCCGACCTCGAGTCCGACTCGAGCCCGAGCAGCGTGCCAGCAACTGACGGAGCCGCAACCGACGGCGGCGGAGCGGGACCCCCGGCCGGCACACCGTCCGGCCTGCGCGTCGCCGATCCACCGGTCCCGGGCGGGCTCTTCGAATCGATCGTTGGCGGCGTGGCAGGGCAGTTCTTCGGCTCGTAGCCGGTCGTCAAGCCTGGGGTGGCGCGTTCGGGGCCACTGCCGGTCGGTACACTGCGGCCCATGCCGCCGAGCGCGCCGCCGATCCTCGAGGCACGTGACCTCACGAAGTCCTACCGGTTGGGCGAGACGACGGTGGAGGCGCTGCGCGGCGTCTCGCTGACCGTCGCCGAAGGCGAGTTCGTGGCCCTCATGGGCCCGTCCGGGTCGGGCAAGAGCACGCTCCTGCAGCTGCTGGGCGGACTGGACCGGCCGACAAGTGGCGAGGTGATCCTCCAGGGCGAGACGATCAGCCGGCTGGCCGACGAGCCGGCGACACGCCTGCGTCGCGACCGGACCGGCTTCGTCTTCCAGTTCTTCAATCTCATTCCACTGCTCGATGTGACGGAGAACGTCGGCCTGCCGTTCGCGATCGCCGGATTGGACACGCGGAGCGGCGACATCGCGGCACGCGTCCGCGATGCGATCGAGCTTGTGGACCTGCGCGGCAAGGAGCACCACCGGCCCGACCAGCTGTCGGCCGGTGAGCAGCAGCGCGTCGCCGTGGCGCGCGCGCTGGTGACCCGGCCGGCTCTTCTGTTCGCCGACGAGCCGACCGGCAACCTCGACTACACGACCGGCTCGGAGATCCTTGACGCATTGTGGCGGAGCTGCGTTGAGCGACGCCAGACGATCGTGCTGGTGACCCACGATTCGAAGGCAGCCGCGTATGCCGATCGGGTCTGCGTCGTGCGCGACGGTCGGATCCTCGAGGAGATCCCGCTCGGCCGGCGCGAAACCCACGACGCGACGCCCCTGATCGCGCGACTCGCCCAGCTCGGCCTCTAGGCAGGAGCCGAGCGGCCCGGCATGTGCGCCCTGACCTCACTGGCCTGGCGCAGCGTGCTTGCTCGACGCGCGCGGAGCATTCTCACGATCGGCGGCATCGCGCTGGGTGTCGGGGTGCTGTTCGCGGCGCTGGCAACCAACGACGGCATCGACCGGTCCATCGACCGAACCGTGCGCCACATTGTGGGCCGGGCCGACCTGCGCGTCGCGGCGTTCACCGAGCGGGGCCTGTCCCAGGCGACGCTCGACGCCGTCCGCACGGCGCCGGGCGTGGCGGTCGCGGCGCCGCAGATCGAGCGACGGACGTTTCTGGGTCCGAGCCTGCAGCGCGGCTCGGCCATCCCGCCGCCGGTGACGGTGCTGGGCATCGACCCTGCCCTGGATCCGCTGCTCCACGACCTGCCGGGCAGCGACACGCTGGGGGGAGACAACCCGAGCGCCCTCATCAGCCAGTCATTGGCGCTCGCCGACGGCGTCCGGATCGGCGATCGGATCGAGTTGCAGGGTCCCGCCGAGCCAGGCACGTTCGAGGTCGTCGTGGGTGGGTTCGTGGAGGGCGATGGGCCGCTGCTCGGCGCCTTCGGGCGAACCATCGTCGTCAGCATCGACGAGGCACGGACGATCTTCGGCGCCGCCGCCGGCATCAGCCGGATCGACGTGGGGCTCGCGCCCGGGGCTACGGTGGATGGCGTAAGCGCGGAGCTCGAGTCGCGCCTCGTGAACGAGCCGTACGTCCTCACGAATCCGGCCGACCTTGCCGCCTCGCTGCGTGCCTCGACGGCCGACTTCCAGTCGACGACCTCGCTGCTGGCCGCCGTGGCCCTGTTCGTGGGCGCGTTCCTCATCTTCAACACGCTCTCGATGACGGTCGCCGAGCGGTTTCGCGAGGTCGGGTTGCTCCGGGCGGCCGGGGCGACCCGCCGCCAGATCGTGGGCCTCGTCCTCCTCCAGGCACTGTGCCTGGGGATCGCGGGCGCCGCCGTCGGGCTCATCGTGGGGCTGGGCCTGGCGGCGGTCATGGTCGGCTACGTCCAGCGCATCGCGGTAGTGCCGTTCGACGGCCTGTCCGTCCCCGTGTCGGGGGTCGCCCTGGCTGCCGGCTTCGGGATCGCGGTGACGCTCGCGGCGGCGGTGGAGCCTGCCGACAGAGCCGGGCGGGTGTCACCGATCGAGGCGCTCAGGGCCCGGTCCGACCTGGCGGCCGCCGCCGGCACGCGCGCCCGGCTGGGCTGGCTCGTCATCGTGTTTGTCGTCGTGGCGGTCGCGGGCGTCGCCCTGTGGCCGAGGGGCCCAGGGGCCTCCGCCCCGATTCGGGCCCTCGTGGTGTACGCGATCCTGCTGCTCACGACGGTTTTGTCGCCGTTCCTGCTGCCGGTTCTGGGCAGGCTGGCGGGCATCCCGTTCGGACTGCTCGTCCGGGCGGAGGAGCGGCTCGCCCGCGGCGCCGTGATCCGGGACAGCGCGCGTTCTGCCCTGACCGTTGGCGCGCTGCTGGTCGGCGTGGCGATGATCGTGTCGGTCGGCGTCGTCGCGCTCAACGCGCGACAGGCCGCCTCGGCCTGGCTGATTGACGTCGTGCCCGGCGACGAGGTGGTCACAGCCATCGTGCCTGCCGCGATCGACGAGACGGGTCCGGCGTCCGAGCTGGCAGCGGTCGCCGGTGTGGCACGCGTGAGCCCGATCGCGACGTTCGGTGTTGCCTACCAGGGAGTGCGGCTGGATGCGGCCGCGGTGATCGGCCACGACCTGCTGACCGACGGACGGATCACGTTCGTCGCTGGCGATCGAACCGCGGGTCTCAACGGGCTCGACGGCGGCGGCACGGTCCTCCTGCCGCGGAGCGTCGCCGACCGGCTGGGGTTGCGCCTGGGCGACACGATGCGCCTCGCTCTGGGTGGCGGCGCCACGGCCGAGATGCGCATCGCGGGCATCGTGGCCCGCGGCCTGCCCGGCAGGTCGGCCGAGACGGTGTTCGTCGGCTGGCCCGACGCCACCGCTCGGTTCGGCGTCCTGGGCGCGGACTCGTTCGCCGTCAGGTTCGCGCCGGGCCAGGCCGTCAGCGCCCGCCCCGCGCTCGAGCAGGCGGCCCGTCAGCTGGCCCTCGAGCCCGCCACCCTGGACGCCATCGGCGGCGCGATCAGCGACGCGCTGAGCCAGGTCTTCGGACTGTTCGACGCGCTGGCCGCTGCGTCGGTGCTGGTTGCCGGACTGGGCATCGTCAACACGCTCACAATGAGCGTCCTGGAACGAGTCCGCGAGATCGGGGTCCTGCGGGCCGCCGGCATGACCCGGCGCCAGGTGTGGCGCATGGTCGTCGTGGAGGCCGGCATCCTGGGGATCGTCGGCGCCGTGCTCGGCTCGCTGGCCGGGCTTGCCGCTGGTGCGGCGCTCATCGTCCTGGCCGGCGGTTCGTCCGCGGCCGGATTGTTCGGGGCCGGCTCGCTGGAGATTCCGTGGGCGACCATCGGGCTGGCGGGCCTCTTCGCGATCGCGGTCGCGATGCTTGCCGCCTACTACCCGGCACGCCTGGCCAGCGGATTGTCGATCGTGAGAGCGGTCCAGTTCGAGTAACGCTGGGCGCGCCGTCGCGGCGGCTCGTCGGGCGGTAGTGGCGTTCAGGTAGAATCGTGACCATCCCACCGCGACTAGGGGAACGCCGGCGGGCCATGGAGGATCGAACGACGATGCTCGCGAGCTCTCGCTTCAACCGCCTGCCCGCTGCCGAGCGGGGGATCACGATCGGCGACTTCCTCGTGCCGATCAGGGTGGGCGAGCGCCTGAGCTCCCGTGCTCGCCACGCTGCGCTCGTGGTGGCTGGCGCACTGATCATCTTCCTGGCGGCGCAGGTCTCGATTCCCATTCCGAACAACCCCGTCCCGATCACGGGATCCGTGTTCGGCGTGCTGTTGGTGGGCGGTGCGCTCGGCTTCCGCCGCGGCCTGCTCGCCACGCTCCTGTACGTAGCGGTCGGCCTCGCCGGCTTTCCGGTCTTCGCCGAGCACAGGGGCGGCGTAGCGGTTGTCGCGACGATCACCGATGGGCACCTGGTTCTGGGCGCGAGGGGCGGGTATCTCATTGGCTTCGTTCTCGCGAGCGCGCTGGTCGGCCGGCTGGCCGAGCTGGGCTGGGATCGCCATATCGGCGGGTCGCTGGCCGCGATGATCCTTGGCGTCGTTGTCATCTACCTGGTCGGCGTGCCGTGGCTCATGGCCGCCGCGGGGCTGTCGCTGGCGGACGGGATCGCCAAGGGCCTGACGCCGTTCCTGGCCTGGGATGCGATCAAGATCGCGCTGGCGGCGGGACTCTTCCCGGCGGCCTGGTGGGTGGTCGGGCAGCGACCCGACGAGCGGTAAGCGGCTCGCCGCGCGGCTAGCGGTCGAGCGCGGCGCTCAGGCTGCGATACGACGCACGAAGCACCCGGCCGACGAGCGACCAGTAGGTACCACTGGTGCCGGCCAGGCCGTCCGGATCGACGGTCGCGCCACGGTCGCGAATCTCTGCGGCAAGGCCACGCAGGCGACCGGCTTCGGCCACGTCGGCAAGCGGAAGGTCATATAGCGCCGCGTACAGGCGGCTGATCGATTCACCGGCTGCGTCGCCGGCGTCGAGACCCATCTCCCGGCGGACGATCCACCAGTCCAGCTCATGCCGTGCGACGGCTGCGACGTCCACATGGCGGGGCAAACCCAGGGCACGGTAGCCGCGAGCGATGTCCGGTGCGAACCGCTCGTAGTCGCCACTCGCCCTGGCGAAGCCAACAGCGGCCCTGGTCAGCCAGGCCGCCGCGAGCGCCGCCCGCGGCAACGAGGCATTGGCCTGTTCGCGCAGCGTCCGGACGAGCAGGCCGAACAGGCGAACCGGCTGGTGACGGTAGTAGGCCTGCCACATCCGCAGCTCGAGGAGCGCGAGGCGATCTGGATCGAAGCCCGCGCCCCACCGACGCTGCGCCCGGGCCGGGCGATTGCGGAGCGACGCGGGCCGGCCGGGCGTCGTGGCCGTCCGCTGCGAGGCGTCGCCGACGTCGGTCGCAGTGGTGGCAACCTCGGTCGCATCGGGTGCGACCTCGGTCGCAGTGGTGGCGGCGCTTGGAGCATCGGTCGCTGTCATGCCGGTCGGATCCGATACGACTGTGTACCGTACGTCGATGGCCATTGCCATTGATACGCAGCGGTCGCGGATAGGGATGAGCAGGCGGGCGCGGGTCGGAGAGGGCACGGACGAACGGGCCGGCCTGTACGGTCCCAGGTCGGAGGCGTGGCAGCTCAACCGCGAGGCCATGCTGCTGCTTGGGGCAGGCCCGCGGTCCCTGCTGCTGCAGATCGCGCATCCGCTCATCGCCGAGGGCGTCGACCAGCACAGCGATTTTCGAGCCGACCCGTGGGCCCGGCTCACCGCGACCGTCCGCAGCTACCTGACGGTTGTCTACGGATCAGGGGCCGAGGCGCGGGCGGAGATCGCTCGATTGAACCGGCTCCATAGCTCCATCGCGGGTCCCGTTCGCGACGCGGAGGCCGGCGCGATCACCGGCGCCCGCGCGTATGCCGCCCGCGACCCGGAGCTGAGCCTGTGGGTGCATGCGACGCTCGTCGACTCGATGATCGT
>Ga0184612_10000357_pt1 | contig 21357 bp, 18 predicted proteins | sample PLM3_60_coex_FD_133163 | JGI IMG/M metagenome (GOLD analysis project Ga0184612, IMG submission 133163) | Groundwater sediment microbial communities from an aquifer in East River, Colorado, USA - PLM3_60_coex | ecosystem: Environmental > Terrestrial > Soil > Riparian zone | place: USA: East... | reverse complement strand
TACCTGCCGGTGCTGTCCGCGCTGCTTCCCGATGCCGGCATTGAAGGCCGGTCCGATCCGCGCGGCGGGGTCATTCTGGGCGAGGCGATCCTGCGGCTGGTGACCGCGCTGGCCAGCCCGCGCGGGGCCATGCTGGTGCTCGAGGACCTGCACTGGGCTGACCCGGACACCCTCGATGTACTGAGCTACCTGGCCGATGCAGCGAGCACCTCGCCGGTGGTGCTGGTGGCGACCGCCCGGGACGAGCCGGACCCGCCGCAGCGGCTGCTCGACCTTGCGCTGGCCTGCCAAGCCGACATCATCCCGTTGGACCGGCTCAGCCCACAGGACGTCCGGGGGATGGTGGAGGCGTGCCTGTCGGAGGCCCCGCCGGACGAGCTGGTCGGGTTCGTCATGGAGCATGCTGACGGGTTGCCGTTCCTGGTCGAGGAGCTGCTCACTGGGCTGGCCGCAGTCGGGGCTCTGGCCCCGGACGGAACCCTGACGGGCCCGCTGACCACGAACGTGCCGCGGACGTTTGCTGCCACCGTGCGCCGCCGGCTGGCCAGCCTGGACCCGAGTGCGCGCTCGGTCGTCGAGACCGCCGCTGTGCTCGGCCGCCGGTTCGACTGGCGGCTGATCCCGGAGACCACCGGGCTAGCCGAGCAGGTGGTCCTGGCCGGCCTGCGGTCCGCGGTGGCCACGGGCTTGGTCGTGGTGGATGCCACCGAGACCGACACGTTCCGGTTCCGGCACGCGCTGACGTGCGAGGCGGTGCGCACCGACCTGCTACCGCCGGAGCACCGGGCACTGGCCCTGGCTGCCGCCGCGGTCGTCGAGCGGCGCGAGCCGGAGGCCTACGACCTGGCCGCCGGACTGTGGATGGCGGCAGGAGAGGACGCTCGCGCCTCCGAGCTATACCTGCACGCCGGCCGACAGGCCCGCCGCCGCGGCGCGCTGCACACCGCGGACGCCCAGCTAACGCGTGCCGCAGCCCTGGCCGCGGACAAGCCGGCGCTACGCCGGGAGGCGGAGGCGGTGCTGGTCGAGGTGCTGGCCGATGCCGGCGACACCGACCGGGCGCTGGCGCTGGGCGAGCGGCTGCTGGCCCGTGGGGAGACCTGGGTCCGGCTGACGCTGGCCGAGGTAGCGGCCGCAGCCGGCCGGTGGGACGTCGCCGCCTCCGGGCTGACCGCGCTGGCGGACACCGACGACCCGCGGGCCAGCGTGCTGGCCGCTCGGCTGGCGCACGAACGCGGCCAGCCGGAGGACGCGCAAAGGATCGCCGAGCTGGCGCTCACCGAGGCCGAGGAGCGCAACCAGTGGTCGGTGGCCTGCCAGGCGCTGGAGGTGATGGGCCGCGCCGGGCGGGTGACCGACCTGGCGCTGGCCCGAGACGCGTTCGTGGCCGCCGAGCGGCTGGCCATCGACCACGACCTGCCGCTGGAACGGGTTTCCGCGCTGCACGAGCTCGGCACTGTGGACCTGCTGCTTGACGGCTCCACGGCCCGGCTGGAGCAGGCCCGTTCGCTCGCCCTGGACGCTGGCGCGCTGGGCCTGGCGGCCAGCGTCGACGTGCAGATCGCGGCCAGCCTGCTGCACCGGGACGCGGACGCCGCGCTGGTGCACGCTGAGCGCAGCGCTGAGCAGGCCCGCCGGCTGCGGATGGACCAGCTGCGGGCCACCGCCCTGTTCTTCCAGGCCGCCGCGCACGCGCACCACCGCAACACCGAGGCGATGGAGCGCTGCGTGGCCGAGGCACGCCGGCTCGCCCCGGACGACTTGGACGTCAACGCCGGCATCTGGGGCGCGGTGTACGCGCACGTCGCGCTGCTCGACGACGACCGGGGCCGGCTGGCCGAGTGCCTGGACCGGGCCATCGAGTTCCTGCGCAGCAGCCCGACCACGGCGCCGGCGCCCACCTACGGGTTGTGGGCGCTGGTGCGCACCCTGGACGACCGGGAGGGGGAGCAGGCCCGAGCTGAAGCTCGCCCATCCGGGGTGAACTGGGAGAACCGGGCGCTGCTCTGCTACGCCGACGCGGTCGACGCCGGCCGCCTGGGTCGGCCGGCCGAAGCCGAGCAGCTGTTCGCCGTCGCCGATGCCGCGATGAGCTCCCGGCCCTGGTGGCAGCACCGGATCCGGCTGCTGGTCGCCGGCGACGCGCTCGCCAGCAGCTGGGGAGACCCGATTGGCTGGGCCCGGGAGGCGCTGGCGGTGTTCGTCCGGCGCGGCGACGACCGGCTGGCCACCCGCTGCCGGGAGGTGCTGCGCCAGGCCGGCGCCCCTGTGCCGCGCCTTGGCCGGGGCGACACCGCTGTGCCGGCCCGGCTCCGCGGTCACGGGGTGACCAGCCGGGAGATGGACGTCCTGCATTTGGTCGCGGAGGGGCTGACCAACCGGGCGATCGCCGAGCGCCTGGTGCTCTCACCCCGCACCGTCGAGACGCACGTGGCCAACCTGGTCGCCAAGACGAAGGTCACCGGACGCAGCGGCTTGACCCGGCTGGTTAACTCCGGGACCGCGGCCGACTAACTCAGGGTGCCGCTCCCTAGCCGCCGGCGCGGCCGGCAAGGGAAGCTTCGCGCAGGACGACGCCCGTCCAGGCCACGGCGCCCGCCATTGGGACAACGGGAGCAACGGGCATCCGGCCTCGGTCGGGTCCCCGTCGGTCAGCGGGTCTGCCCTCGGATCGCGGGGGTGAGGGCAGCCCTGGACGGGCGTCGTCCTACTGCGTGACCCTGGGCAGCCCAGTCAGTGCGGCCCCGAGGCAGGTCGGCGGGGAGTTCATCGCACCGGGTGGGTAGCCGGTAAATCCGGCGGCCTTACCGACAATGCCGCTCGAAGTGTGTCGGGGTCACCCGTCATAGTCCGCGCTGACGCGGCTTCCGTACATGTCGAACCTGATGTCCCCATCAAGGGCTGCGCCGGAGCACGAAGATGGCTGCCATCCGCGGACCTTCGCAAACCCGTCTTCTGCGCGGGCCGAATGCGATCGCGTTTGGAAAGTCACTGAGCGGTTAGGAGGAGTTCCGCATTCTCACGTGCGCTTGGGGACGCGCGTAGCATCTGTAGCCCGTTGCCCGGTTGCGTCCCGGGCCTGTGCCGAAGGAGCCGATGATGCGTCTCAGGCGGCGTATCGGTGTGCTTGCTGCCCTGGTCCTCGCGGTCGGGTTGGTCGTCCCGGCCGGCCAGCAGTCGGCGCACGCTGATGATCCGATCTTCGTCCCCTGGTCCTCGCAGCTACCGGGGCTGACCGATGAGTACAACCCGAGCAGCACCAACGATTGTGTGGCCGGCCGTATGAACTGCGTCCGCGCGCTGATCCGGGAGATGGAGCGCCGGTTCGAGCCGCTCGGGCGGTCCTGCGACCACAACGCGATGTTCGCGCTGGCCTACCTGCGCACAACCCAGACTTACCTATGGGCCGCGCAGCAACCCGGCTTCTTCCAGGACACGCCGTGGGTTAACCACGAGGACGCGGTGTTCGCCAAGTACTACTTCAACGCCTACGACAGCTGGCTGGCCGGGAACCGGTCCCAGGTGCCGCAGGCCTGGCTGATCGCGTTTGACTCCGCCGCGGACCGCCGGACCACCGGCTCCGGTGACGTATTGCTTGGCATGAGCGCGCATATCAACCGCGATCTTCCGTTCACCCTCGCGGCGATCGGGATGGTGACTCCGGAGGGTCAAAATCGTAAGGAAGACCACGACAAGGTGGACGAGTTCCTCAACAAGGTGACCGAGCCCATGCTGGCCGAGCTGGCCGCGCGGCTCGACCCGGACACGGTCAGAATCGAGACTCCGTTCGGGGTTGGCTACACCGGGCTGTTCCAGCTCATCGCGGCGTGGCGGGAGCGGGCCTGGCGCAACGCTGAACTGCTGGTCAGCGCGCCGACTCCGCAGCTACGAGCGGCGGTGGCGCAGCAGATCGAGCTCACTGCGGCCGCCGAGGCGACCACGATCGTGGCCAGTAACAGCTACCTGCCCCCACTAACATCGACGGTGCGGAGGGACGCGTTCTGCGCAAGCCACAACGCCAACTCGCCGCCGGCGCCGTACGCGTTCGGCATGCCGAGCGCTTATTGAGCGCCCGACTGCTGGCATCGCTCCGCCGTCTTCGCTCGCCCTCGCGTCGAGCCTGCGCCGGAGGTGGGCGTTCCCACACGGGGCCTACCCCCTGCCTGCCGGCTGACGTTAGGGGATCCGGTGCGCCGGGTTGGCTGGATCCCGTCTCGGCTAGGCGCTGCTGACGATGTCGCGGCAGCGAAAGCCGATCTCTCCGGTGAAGGTGAGCGCCGCCACTAGCACCAGCAGCAAGCCGATCGGTTCCGCCGCGAACTCCCTCCGGGATCTTGGGGATGTGTGTACGGCGAGACATCGAGCAGCCGCTGGTTGGGCTTGAGCAACGGTCTGGCGAACGTGATGAAGACGCGAGGGTTCGAGTACGAGGCTTGGGGTGTCTTCGCGGTGGAGCTGAGGGGATTCGAACCCCTGACCCCCTCGATGCGAACGAGGTGCGCTACCGGACTGCGCCACAGCCCCAAGGAGCGACGGCTCCGACGGACCGGAGCACGATATCACCGGGCCCTGGCCGGCTCCGAATCCGCGACGGGCGTCAGTCGCCCACTGCGGGACGGTGTTCGGGCAGCTCGGCGACGTCGTCGTCAAGCTGTTCGGGCGCCGTCCGGATTCGTGCCGCGGCGATCGAGCCGGCCGCGTCTAGCCGGCCCGACGTCCACGCCCCCGGCTGAGAGAGGTCGATCGTACGAGCCGCCGGAGGCGCGACCACGGACTTGGTGACGTACGTCGGAAGCGGTACGGGAACCGGCTCCCACGCGTTCGGATCGACCTCCGGCAGCGGCTCCGGTTCGTCGAGGACGGCGATTCTCTTGGCGACGGACGCGGGCGGCTCCGTCTCAGCAGCGGACCCTCGGTTGCGCCGTACGGTGACCCTTCGCCTGGCCTCGACGACCGCTGCACGTCGCGCCAGCACGAGGAGCGTGGCGAGCATGACCACCGGGATGGCCGATGCCCAGTTGGGCAGCCGGCCCGCGGCGACAGCAGCGGCGACCACTCCCGACGCCAGGGCCAGCACGACGAGCGTTCGCCGGCGACGGCGGGCGGCGATGCCGAAACCCGACCCGCCCGAAGCCGAATCCCGCCGGACGTCGCCGACCGACTCCGCTGCCGTGAGGGCGCCGTGCGCCGTTCGCTCATGAGCAGCCGTGGCCGTCGCCACGAAAGGCACTTCGGTCACCCGACGGCGGGCACGGGGAGCGTCAGTAACACGAGGTAGCACGCGCACCCCGCGGGTCGCGTCGGCCTCGCGGGCATGCTCGACCTCCTCGTTGCGCCGCACCCATCGCGGCACGAGAACGGCCGCCCAGGCGGCGACGATCGCCGCGTAGATCAGGCCGCTGTACCCCACACAACCCGACGCTACGGGGCGTGACACCCACGTCGGTGGACCCGAAACGGTGTGTCGCCAGTAACGGATGTGACGAGCGTGACGGCATCGCCTGGCTACGCGGACTGGCGGGACGCGCGCCAGCGGCGCAGCAAACCCCCGGGAACCTCGTCGGCGGTCAGCGCGAACGACAGGTGGTCGCGCCAGTCACCGTCGATGTGCAGGAAGCGCTGGCGGACCCCCTCCTGGCGGAATCCGAGCTTCTCGACCACCCGCAGGGACGCGTGGTTCTCCGGCCGGATGTTGACCTCGATCCGGTGCAGCCCGACGGCGAAGAAGCAGTGGTCCACGGCGAGCGCAAGCGCGGTCGGGATCACCCCCCGCCCGGCAACCTCCTGGTCGACCCAGTAGCCCGCGCTGGCAGCCCGCGCCGAGCCCCAGGTGATGCCCGACACCGTGAGCTGACCGGCCAGCCGACCCTCGTAGGTCACCGCCCACGGAAGGGCCTCCCCCGCGCGCGCCTGTATCCCGAACCGCCGCACCATCTGGCGATAGCTCGCCGGGAAGTGCGCCTGCGGCGACGGAGGTGTCGGCTCCCAGGGCCGCAGCCAGTCGGCGTTGCGCTCCCTGACCGCAGTCCAGGTCGCACTGTCGCGGTAGCGCAGGGGGCGCAGCCCGACCGGCCCCTCGGTCAGCCGGACGGGCCACTCCAACCGCTCGCCGCCGCTCAGTGGTCGCCTCCGTGGGCCTGGTCGACGGCATGCTTCAGGACCGGCGCGAGCACCGCCATGCCGTCGCGGACGCCACCGGGGGAACCGGGCAGGTTGACGACGAGCGTCGCTCCGGCGAGACCCGCCGCACCCCGCGAGAGGGCCGCGGTCGGCACGCCGTTGCCGACGCCGTGCGCCCGGATCGCCTCGGCCAGGCCCGGTACCTCCCGATCGATCACCCGCCGCGTCATCTCCGGGGTGAGGTCGCGCGGTGTGAGGCCCGTCCCTCCGGTCGTCACGATCACGTCGTACCCCGCGGCCACCGCCGTGCGCAATGCCGCCTCGACCGGGTCGCCGTCGGACACCACGGCCGGTCCGTCGACCTCGAAGCCCATCTCGACCAGCCCGGCGCGGGCCACCGGACCGCCGCGGTCCTCGTAGGTCCCCGAAGCCGCGCGGGTCGACACGGTGACGACCAGGGCCTTCACGGCCGGGCCTCGGATCGCCGCCAGGTGCCGGACCGGCCGCCGGTCTTCTCCTCGACCCGGACGTCGGTGATGGTGGCGCCCTTGTCGACGGCCTTGACCATGTCGACGACGGTGAGCGCGGCGGTCGCCACGGCGGTCAGCGCCTCCATCTCGACTCCGGTCCGGTCGGCGGTACGGACGGTCGCCACGATCTCCACGGCGTCGTCGGCGACGGCGATGTCGACGTCGATGCCGTGCAGCGCGAGCGGATGACACAGCGGCACCAGCTCCGGGGTTCGCTTCGCCCCCTGGATGCCCGCGATCCGGGCCACTGCCAACGCGTCGCCCTTCGGCATGCCCGGCCCGCGCAGCAGCTCGACGACCTGCGGCGACACCAGTACGCGCCCGCTCGCCCGCGCCGTCCGGGTGGTCACGTCCTTGCCGGAGACATCGACCATCCGGGCGGCGCCCTGGTCGTCGACGTGCGTCAACCGCTCGGCCACGGCTCAGCCTTTCCGGCGTTCGAGGAGCACCGTGTCCACCACTTGTCCGGCCGCGATCTCGGTGACGTTCTCGGGCACGACGACCAGTGCGTTCGCGTACGCGAGGTCAGCGACCATGTGCGACGCCTGACCTCCGAGCGGCGTGACCAGGTACGACCCGTCGGGAGCCGGCTGCCACCGCGCGCGGGCGAACTGACGCTTGCCCTCCGGGGAGCGCAACGTCGCCTGGAGGATCGCCTTGACGCTCGGCCGGTGCAGCCGCGAGACACCGAGCATCTTGCGGATGGCGGGGCGGACGAACACCTCGAACGACACGAACGCGCTGACCGGGTTGCCTGGCAGCGTGAAGATCGGTGTCTCGTCGTCCCCGACGGTGCCGAAACCCTGCGGCATGCCCGGCTGCATGGCCACCTTGTCGAACCTCACCGTGCCGAGGTCGGACAGTACCTGCTTGACGACGTCGTACGCACCCGCGCTGATGCCGCCACTGGTGACGACCAGGTCGGCCCGCACGAGCTGGTCCTCGATCAGGCTCAGCAGCGTCGTCTCGTCGTCGGCAACCGGCGCCACGCGATACGCGACCGCCCCCGCCTCGCGTGCGGCCGCAGTGAGGGTGAACGAGTTCGAGTCGGTGATCTGGCCGAGCGCCAACGGCAGCCCGGGCTCGACCAGCTCGCTGCCCGTCGAGATCACGACGACCCGCGGGCGCGGCCGCACCTTGACCCGGTCCTTACCGACCGCCGCGAGAAGCCCGACCTGTGCGGCGCCCAGGAACGTTCCGGCGGAGAGCACGGTGTCGCCCTCCTGCACGTCCTCGCCGATCTTGCGCAGGTGCCGGCCGACCGGAGCGCCAGCGGTGATCCGCACCCGGGCCTCCCCGCCGTCGCTGTGCTCCACGGGCACGATGGCGTCGGCGCCCACCGGGACCGGTGCGCCGGTCATGATGCGCGCGGCGAGGCCCGGCCCGATCGCCGCGATCTGGGTCTCGCCCGCGGCGATGTCGGCGACGACGGGCAGCTCTACCGGACTGTCGTCGGCGGCGTCGCGCACGTCCTCGGCCCGGACCGCGTAGCCGTCCATCGCCGAGTTGTCGAACTGCGGCAGGGGCCACGGCGCGACGACGTCCTCGGCGAGCACACAGCCGTGTGCGTCGAGCAGCTGGACGTCGAGCGGCGTCAGCGGGCGAACCGCGGAGAGGACGTCGGAGAGGTGGTCGGCAACCCGTTTCACTGGCGCGCCTCCGACGGCGTGCCGCCGTCATCCTCGGCCGGGAGCCCGGCCACGAACTCGCGCAACCAGGACCGGAACGGCGGCCCCAGGTCGGAGCGCTCAACCGCCAGCTGGACGGTCGTACGCAGGTAGTCGAACCGGTCGCCGGTGTCGTAACGGCGGCCCCGGAACACGACCGCCCGGACGCCGCCGCCCTTGTCGGCCGGGGCCGTGATCAGGGTCTTCAACGCGTCGGTGAGCTGGATCTCGCCAGCCTGGCCGGGGGACGTGTCGCGGAGCACGTCGAAAATCGCGGGATGCAGCACGTATCGTCCGATGATCGCCAGGTTGCTCGGCGCTTCGTCGGGTGCCGGCTTCTCGACCAGGTCGGTGACCTCGACGACGCCGCTGTCGCGGTCGCCGGAGACCGCGGCACACCCGTAGAGGTGGATGAGCTCCGGGTCGACCTCGATCAGCGCGATCACGCTGCCGCCGTGTTCACGCTGCACGTCGAGCATGGTCGGCAGCAGCGGGTCGCGGCGGTCGATCAGGTCGTCACCGAGCAGCACGGCAAAGGGTTGGTCACCGACGTGCCTCGCTGCGCACAGCACGGCGTGCCCGAGACCGAGCGGGTCCCCCTGGCGCACGTAGTGGACGTCGGCAAGCACCTGCGACTTCTTCACCCGGTCGAGCCGATCGTGGTCGCCCTTGGCTTCCAGCGCCGCCTCGAGCTCCCAGGCCCGGTCGAAGTGGTCCTCCAGCGAGCCCTTGTTGCGGCCGGTGACCAGCAGGACGTCGTCGAGCCCGGCGGCGACGGCCTCCTCGACGACATACTGGATCGCCGGCTTGTCGACGACCGGCAGCATTTCCTTGGGCGTCGCCTTCGTGGCGGGCAGGAAACGGGTGCCCAGACCGGCGGCCGGGATCACCGCCTTGGTCACGACACCGGTCCGCGACGTCATGGCGTCACCCTAGTTGTCACCGCTGCCGTAGCGTTGCGGGGTGAGGGACGCGGGTAGCGGCAGCGTGGTCGAGGCGAAGCGTGCGCTGCGCCGTCGCGTGCTGGACACGCGCCGCGATCTCGACGCGCGGGCGCTTGCCCAGAGCGCGCGCGGGCTGCGTGACGTCCTACTGGCCGCACCGGAGATCGCGAGCGCTGGGCGGGTCGCGGCCTACGTGTCCGTCGGTAGAGAGCCGGGCACCGGTCCGCTGATCGAGGCGCTCTCCGCGGACGGTGTCGACGTCCTGCTCCCCCTGCTGCAACCCGATGGGGATCTCGACTGGGCGGTCTACGAGGGACCACAGGCGCTCATCTCCGTGTCGCGCGGACTGCTCGAGCCGACCGGCGACCCGCTCGGCCCCGGCGCGGTGACCTCGGCCGACGTCATCCTCGTGCCGGGGCTGGCCGTCGACCGGCGCGGCGTGCGGCTCGGGCGCGGCGGCGGGTCGTTCGATCGCGCACTGGCGCGGCTCGCCGGGCGCGCATTCAGCTGCGTGCTGCTCCACGACGGCGAGGTCCTGGACATGCCCGTGCCCCGCGACTCGCACGACGTGCCTGTCGCTGCGGCTGCGACTCCGTCGAGCCTTCAGCGCTTCGACCGTTGAGCGCTCAGCGTGGCCGCATCCGGTACGAGTGCTCGGGGAACGGCGGGCGGGCGTAACACGAGTACTTGTGGAAGCTCGACCATTCCCATGCGCGCCCGAGACGCCACACCTCGAGGTGGGCCGGCAGGTGACGCCCGCCTTCGTCACGGGTGCCGTCGAACCGCCATGGTCCCAACCGTTCGTCCTGACGACCTGCCGGCACCACGGCGATTTCGCATCCGCACGCCTCGGCCGCGCGCACCATCGACGCCCAACTCGGCGCCGCGCCGCTCGCGCGTTCGGCCCGCGCGACCGTGGACACCGATATGCCCGCCGCCGCCGCGAGCTCCCGCTGGCTCAGGCGGGCATGAGCCCGCATGGCGCGAAGTATCTCGCCGGCGAGCGTATGCGGGTCGACGTCCACGGGAGGACGGAACCAAGTAGCGCGTTCACACCGCCACAGGTTGTCAGGCCGTTGTGGATCGCGGCCGCTCTCGGATCAACGGTGTGGACAGCGTGCCGCCGATGCCGAGCTGTGCGGGAAACGCCGTCGTGTCGCACCCCTCGGCCATTCGCATGCCGCCGCTGGGAAGCTGCTTGCACTTGTCGGTGCAGGTACCGGAGGTTCTACGGCCAACTGGAGTCCCGGCGTAGCGCGTCAGCGCCCCGCACAGGAAATCTCGCGGCGGCTGCACGGATTTCTCGATGCAGCTTCCCAGCCTGCGCGCGCGGTGCGCCGCCGCCCCCGGTGAGCCAGAGCCCCTCGTGGGCGAAGTGGGCGTCACTCCTCGTCGGGCGGCGGCGTCAGCGTCAACGTGTCGGCGGCTTCGGCGCGGATCGTGTCCTCGGACCACCGCATCGGCAGCGTCCGGCCGGTCGCCCACTTCTCGGTCTGGTCGCCGTAGTGCTCGTGGTACGGGTGGCCGCTGACGCCGGTGAGGTCGATCCACCGGGACGCGTCGAGATCCGCGAGGTCGACGACCATGCGCATCGACGGCACCCACACGGTCTCGTAGCCGTCCGGCGCGTACCAGGCAGTCGCCTGCACGGTCGACGTACCGCCGCCTACGTCGACCGGGTCGCGGTTGACCATTGCCTCGATCGGGCCGATCCCCGACGTGCCGAACGTCTGGTCGGTCAATGGCAGGGCGTGCATGCGGCCCCATTCCCACTTCGCCGGGTCCTTGCCCTGGAGCCGGGTCATCTCGTCCCGTGCGTCAAGAAGCGCCTGACGCAGGATCGTGTCGCGCGTCTCGACGTCATCCTCGGTTGCCGTGTCGTCCCAATACGGGTTCTCGGGCGCGTCCAGCAGGTGCCGGACGACCTCGAACCACCGGCCGCTCCCGTCCGGCCACTGATCCTCGGGCATGTCGTCGTGGAAGGTCAGCTGCAGCAGGCTGCGCCAGACCGCGTTGAAGTAGGCTGCAGGCGCCGAATCGGCAGGCTGCGAATAGTCCCAGTCGCGCAGCATGTCCAGCCCGTCGCCGTAGTACCCGGACAGGCCGTCGACCTCCAGGAGGTATGGCACCAATGTCTCGGCGTTGGTGCTGTGGCTGTCCATCTGGACCTCAACCATCGTCTCGGCGTCGAGCGGGCCGGCCTCGGCGATCAGGTCGCGGATCCGTTGGGCGCGCTGGCCGTAGTCGAAGTCGTGCGTGATGAGGAACGGGTAGGCCTCGCTCGTGACCGGCTGGTTCGCGGTGACGACGAACCCCTCGTCCGGGTCGAGCACGCTCGGCAGCGCCTCGAAGGGGATGTAGCCGACCCATTCGTACGCGTCGGACCAGCCGGGCGCCGGCCACCGTCCGTCACCCGAGCGGCGGATCGGGATCTTGCCCGGCGACTGGTAGCCGATGTTCCCCTCGACATCGGCATAGATCAGGTTCTGCGCCGGGACCTCGAAGAGTGCGGCGGCGGCACGGAAGGAGTCCCAGTCGCTCGCGGCGCCGAGCAGGAAGATCGCGTCCGCGGTGCGACCCGGGTCCAGAGCGGTCCAGCGCAGTGCGACCGCGTAGCCGCCGTCGCCCCGCGGCGGTGCGTCGGAGCCCTCGGCCGGAGCGGCCCGGCCGACGTCACGCAGGTCGTCGTCGTGGTCGGACAGAATCGGGCCGTGCCGGGTCGAGCGCACCGTGACCGTGACGTCCTCGCCGCCGGCCACCGAGATCGTTTCCTCCCGCGTCTCCATCGGGACCATCTCGTCACCGACGCGGTACGAGTCACCGGCGACCTGCTCGAGGTAGAGATCGGTGACGTCGGGCCGCAGGTTGGTGAAACCCCACGCGATCTGCGCACTGTGCCCGATCACGACCCCCGGCACGCCGGAGAACGAGTATCCGGCCAGCTCGAACGGGCACTCGGCCCCGACCGTCCGGCAATGCAGCCCGACCTGATACCAGATCGACGGCATCCCCGGCGCCAAGTGCGGATCGTTGACCAGCAACGGCGCACCGCTGGCGGTCTTGGATCCATCGACGACCCACGAGTTGGAGCCCACACCCGGCCCCTCGCCGAGTACGTCCGGCACACGAGCGACCGCCTCCGACACGTTCTGCAAGGCCGCGGCTGCGGCCTCCGGCGGCGCCTGACCGGACATGACCCGGGCCGCTGCGTCGTCCACCGCTGCTGCCGTCGGGATGTAGGCGTCGTCGACGATCGGGGCGTTCCGGTCATAGGGATAGCCGGGGTACAGCTGCTCGATACGCTCCAGCGGGAGCTCGGCAGCGAGCAGCGACCGCTCGATCTCCTCCTCCATGTTTCCGCGCAGGTCCCAGGCCATCGCCTTGAGCCAGGCCAGCGAGTCGACCGGGTCCCATGCCTCGGGCGAATTGTCGCCGCCAGTCATGCCCAGCAGGGTGTACTGCAATCCGAGCTCGCCCCCGGAGCGTCCCTCGATCCAGGCGTTGACGCCGTTGGCGTACGCCTCCAGGTACCGGCGGGTGACCGGATCGAGAAGCGGCAGCTCCTGCTCGGCGACGCGGCGCCAGCCCAGCGCCCTGATGAACGCGTCGGTGTCGACCTGGTCCTCACCGAACAGCTCGGCGAGGCGTCCGGCCGTGACGTGCCGGCGGAAGTCCATCTCCCAGAACCGGTCCTGCGCGTGTACGTAACCCTGCGCGCGGAACAGGTCCTCGGCCGTGTCGGCGTAGATGTGCGGGATGCCGTGCTCGTCGCGGACGACGTCGACGTCGGCCCTGAGGCCGGGCACCGCCACGGTCCCGTCGTAGTCGGGGAACGGGCGGCGGACCGACCACACCACGAACGCGGTTCCGGCGAGCAGTGCGAGGATGACGACCCCCGCGACGATCGAGAGCCCGATCTTGAGACGGCGGCGAGTCACCGGGCAAGGGTAGGCGAACCCTCGTCGCCGCGAGCTCCGACGAGCGCCTCCACTCCGTCGAGGATGCGCTGTTCCCGCTGGCCTTCCCGCTCACGGCCGTGTCGAACGTCTTCGTGCCACCCGAGCTGATGCCGAGTTGGCTCGGCACGATCGCCGAATGGAACCCGCTGTCGGCGACGGTGGCCGCGACCCGTGAGCTGTTCGGCAACCCGGGATTCGGCGGCGACTCATGGATCGCTCAGAACTCGCTCCTGATGGCGATCGTATGGCCGGTCGCATTGACGGTGATCTTCGCCCCGCTGGCGGTGCGGCGGTACCGGCGGCTCAGCCGCTGAGGATCGGGCCTGCGGTATCATTGGCAGTCGGGGCCAGTGAGTGCTAAAGGCCCTGGACCGCTCCTGGAGGACGGACGACCGTGCCCACGTACCAGTACGCCTGCACCGCCTGCGGCGAGCAGCTCGAGGTGGTGCAGAAGTTCACCGATGATGCGCTGACGGTGTGTCCGGCCTGCCAGGGCCGGCTGCGCAAGGTGTTCTCGGCCGTGGGTGTCGTGTTCAAGGGGTCGGGCTTCTACCGCAACGACAGCAGGGCGGCCTCCAACGGTTCGGCTGACGGCATGGGTTCGTCGACCAACGGCAAGGGTTCGGCGAGCGAGTCCTCGCCGGACGGCACGAAGAGCTCCGAGGGCAGTTCCGCGAAGAAGGAGCCCGCTGGCGCCACATCTGCCTCCTCACCGAAGACCAGCGACTCCTCCGTCGCCTGACGCTCGCCCCCGCTTGTCCACAGCGCGTCGCTGACGCCCGCTCCCTTCGCCGTGGGCTGTGGACGACGGTCTCGAGGGCGCACGCAGCGCCTAGCCTCGGCCGCCATGAAGGACAGCCGGCTGAAGCGCTTGGCGCCCCTCACCCGCGCGGTCGGCTGGCACCGACGCCTGCTCGCCGCCGGTCTGGCGGCGGGCGCGGTGGCGGTGGCGCTGCAGGCAGCCGAGCCCGAGCCTGGCCAGACCGTCCCCGTTCTGGCGGCCGCACGCGACCTGCGCGGCGGGTCGACGGTCGGGCCGGACGACATTCGCATCGCGGACGTGCCGCCCAACGTGGTCCCGAGCGGGGCGCTGGCCAGCGTCGACGCGGCGGTCGGGCGGGTACTCTCGGGTCCCGTCCGGGACGGCGAGCCGCTGACCGACGTGAGGCTGGTCGGGCCCGATCTGCTCGCCGGCTGGGGCGACGACCTGGTCGCGACGCCGGTGCGGATCGCCGACCCGGGCGTGATCGGCCTCGTCCAGCCGGGCGACGTGCTGGATCTGCTGGCCGCACCCACGTCCGGCGTCGCGGAAACCGCCGTCGTCGCCGGCGCGGTGCCCGTGCTGGCGGTACCCGAGCAGGCCGACCAGGGCATGCTCGCCGAGGGCGCGCTGCTCTTGGTGGCCGCCACCGCCGACCAGGCGGCGGCGCTGGCGCAGGCCGCCGTCACGTCACGGTTGTCGATCGCGCTCCGGCCTCGGTGACCGGTCCGCGCTTGCCGTGACTGGCATGCCTCGCGCCGCTACGGTGATCGCCGACTTTGCATTGTGATCCTCGTGAGGAGGCAAGATGCTCAAGGGCTTCAGGGATTTCATCACCCAGGGCAACGTCATCGACCTGGCTGTCGCTGTCGTCATCGGAGCCGCATTCACCACCGTGGTCACCGCGATCGTCGACCACCTGGTCACGCCGCTGATCGCCGCGATCTTCGGTGAGCCGAACCTCGACAACGTGGCCACTTTCACGATCAACGGAGCCGAGTTCTCGATCGGCGCGATTCTGACCGCCGCCTTCAACTTCGTGCTCGTCGCAGCGGCCGTGTACTTCGTCCTGATCGCGCCCATCAACAAGTTCCGCGAGATGCGCGCCGCCGGCATGGAGGAAGAGCCTGAGGCACCACCGGAGGACGTCCTGCTGCTCCAGGAGATCCGCGACCTGATCCGCGACCGGCAAGGCAGCATCTGAACAAGCCGGACTCGGGGTCTAGTCGGTCCGGAAGGCTGCCGGCTAGGACTCTTCCCAATGGGGTGGGAGCTCGTCGGCGAGCCGGTCATCGTCAGACGCGACGTCGACGTCGTCGCCCCAGCCCTCGCCGTCCTCGTCCGAGGTCGTGTCGGGCAGGACGTCGAAGTCGTCCGCCCACTCGGTGGTCATCAGTCCAGGTCGCCCTGTTCGAGCCGGGCGAGCCGGCGCTCGCGCACCAGCGGGTCGGAGTCGATCTCGGGGACGCCGGCGCCGCGGATCAATGCGGCGAACACGCCGGTGATGTCGCGTTGGCTGACGATCCCGACCAGCCGGCCGTGGTCGTCGACCACCGGCAGATGGCGGATCCAGTGCTGGGCCATGATCCGAGCCGCATCGCGGACGGGCACGTCGGGCGTCGTCGTGATGACGTCCATGGTCATGACGTCGCCGACGACGACGCTGCTGACGTCCTTGCCGACCGCGATCGTGCGCAGGATGTCGCGTTCGGTCACGATGCCGACGATCTCGCCGCCGTCCACGATGACCAGGGATCCGGTCTGCTGACGCCACATCAGATCAGCGGCCTTGGACAGGCTGCCGATGGTCGAGTCGGTGACGGTCGCGCTGGTCATGATTTCTGCGACACGCACGGATATCCGCTCCTTCGCATGCTTCGACGGCAACCTCAGGCTAGTCGCACCAGAGCGCCGGCGCTCCCGCCCTCGCGACCCGGACCGCGTGCCGCAACGCGTCGTCGACCCGGGGGCCCCGCTCTGCGCCGAGCTCCTCGGCCAGCGCCGCCACGGCGTCGGCCTCGCTGTGGCTCGACCCGTCCGCGTCGACCCAACGCGCCATGGCAGCGAGCTCGCGTCGAGCGTAGGTACCGATCGGACGACCTGCGGCGACTCGCGGCCGGGGGCTCCGCGCGTCGGGCCGGGGCTGCCCAACGCCCGGTGATGTCGCCTCGTCCGCCGGCATGCCGGCGACGACGTCGGCCGCGGCCTCCGCCCAGTCATAGGCGTCGGCGTAGATCACCGCCCGCGTGTACGCAGCGAGCAGGCGCTCGGTCTCGCGATCCGAGTCGGCAGCCCACGCCGGTGCCCAGACCCGGTGCACGGCCCAACCCAACCGGCTGAGGTGGCCGGGGCGGAGCCGATCGCGCTCGCGGGTCGAGGGCAGGGCGGCGTAGGCAGGCCCGTCGGTCTCGACGGCGAGCACCAACCGGTCGCGCCGCGCCGGGTGCCGCGCCGCGACGGCGACCCGGCCGGGCCCGCTTCCATGCCCCACCACGACGTCGATGCCATCCGCCCGTAACCGATCCGCGACGGCCGCCTCGAGGGCGTCGGAAACGACGTCGTCACCACCTGCGGCCGTCCCTGATGCCTGGATGTACGCGAGGAAGTCCCGCAGTGCCTGGGCGCCACCTGTCGTCAGCCGGCGAGGGCTCAGGTCGTCGGCGGTGAACGACGAGACCGCGGTCAGCCGCTCCCGGGCAGCGGTGACGACGGCCGTCAGCCGCCGCTCACCGCCGGGCCGGTCGAGCGCGCCGAACCGGTAGAGCACGCGGCCGTCCACCGCACGTCCGTACCCGATGCTTAGGATGATCGCGTCGCGGACGTCGCCGGCGACACGGTCGACCTCCTTGACGAAGAACGGCTCCTCGCGGTCCTCGCGGATGAAGGCCGCCACGTCGGGCGACCGCACGAGCGCCCGTCGCAGCGCGTCGTCGATCCGCCGCGCATGCCGGCTGCCGAGCGTGACGACGCCGAGGCTCTCGTACGATCTGGTCCGAGCATGCTCCAGGATCAGCTCGACGACCCGGCTCACCTCGGCCGCGGCGCTGTCGACCGGCTCGTCCCCGCCCGGCGTCTCTACCAGCTCGTGCCGCAGCGGGGAGGCCCCGCGAATACCGGGCACCGTCGTCAGCCGGCCGCGGTACGACGTGCGAGCAGCGAAGCCGAACAGCCGGTCATCGCGCCCCCGGTACTGCGTCGTCAGCGGCAGCGCGGGAAGCGCGCCGCCGAGCGCCTCGAGCACCGACGGGCGGCCGTCCTCGGCGAGGGCGGCACCGGCCTCGTCCCGTTCGCCGTCGGGTTCTACCGTCGTGCTGAACGTGGTCATCGCCAGCTGCTGGTCGTCACCGACGAGGACGACCCTCGAACCGCGGGCGATCGCCGGCACCGCATGCGAGACGGCGAGACGGCCGGCGTCCTCGACCAGGACGACGTCGAAGAGTCGGCGCGCCGGCAACGCAGTCGCGACCGTGAGCGGCGACATCACCCAGCACGGGACGACGGCGAGCGCGACGTCGGGTGCGGCGACCAGCAGCTCACGTGGCGTCCGGGGGCCACTCTCCCCCGACTCGACGACGACCGCCTGGCCCTCGTACTCGTCGGCTGCCTCGTGGAATCGCGCGGCTCTTGCCGCGCGCACCGCACCGGCGGCGGCGTGCAGCGCCTCCGGATCGGCACCCCGGAACTCCTCGATCAGGGCTTCGTGCGCCGGCGGGTCGAAGTCGCGCAGCGCCTCGTCCTCGGCCCGCCAGGCGTCGAGCATCGACGCCTGGCGGGCGTAGTCGAAGGCCGCCACGACGCCCGTGGGCCCGATGCCCCGCTCGCGCATCGCCGCGAGCAACTCGTCCAGTCCCGCAGCGGAGAACTCGGTCTCGAGCCCGGTCAGCGTCGGGATCGCCGTCAGCCGGGCCTCGTCGGCGGCGAGGGCGGCCAGGCGCTGCACGACCTCGGCGAACGGGAGCTCGGCCAGATCGGCGGTGCGCGGGTTGGCGTCGGCCAGGGTGGCGAACCGTTGGCGCACGGTCTCCACAGCCGTCGTCGCCGCCGCCAGGTGCGGGCCGACCCGCGGCGGCCGTCCGTCGCGAGCATGCTCGCGCCACGTCGCGAGCTGCTCCCGCGCGGCCACCAGCGCTTGGTGCAGCCGCGTGCGATCCGGGCGCTGCGGGGCTCCGATGGTGAGATCACGAGCCTGTCGGCGGAGCCGACGTCGGGCGAACAGACCGACGTCCGAACCATGAGCGGTACGCCATCGTCGGTCGGCAGTCGAGGCAGCCAGCTGGTCGAGGGGCGCGGCCCAGATCTCCGGCGCGAACTGCGACAGCGTCGCCACCACGGAGTCGAGCAGGTCGACCGTGGCGAAACACTCCTCCGCGGTCTGCGGACCGGCCAGGCCGACCTCGACCGCCGCCCGGGTCGCCGAGTCGCGCAACGCCGGCAGTTCCTTGTCCCAGAGGGCTGCGACGGTCGTCATCAAGACCTTGGCGTCGTGCTCGGTCGCGACGGACGAGCCGGACCACGGCGAGTCGATCTCTGCGGACGTGAGACCTTCGAGGTCGGCGTACGCGCGCAGATCCCGGCGGATCGTCTCGAGCACGTCCGGTCCGAGCTCGCGCAGGGCCTCGATCGAGATCCGGGCGGTGGTACGCGCCTCGGCCGGCGCCGCCACCAACGCGACCATCGCGTCGTACGCTGTCGTACGCCACGGGTCCCGAGGCCGGTGCAGCGCGTCGCAGTGGGCCTGCAGGGCCTCGCCGACGACGGGCGGCTGCTCGGCCAGGGCGTTTCGCGGCTCGTCGGCCAGCCGGCGCGCCGTCTCCCCTACCCGCCGTACGGCATCGGACGACGACGTCCGGCCGTCCGAGAGGTCCAAGGCCAGGTCGTCCAGACCGACCGCCCGCAGCCGGGCGACAAGATCACGCAGATTGGCCCGTTTCTGGCCGACGACGAGCACCTTCTCGCCCCGGGCGACCAGCGCGGCGATCAGGTTGGCGACGGTCTGCGTGCGCCCGGTGCCGGGTGGTGCGTCGACGCGCAAGTGGCTACCGGCCGCCGCGGCCGCGACGACGGCCACCTGGCTGCTGTCGGCGTCGAGGACGAGATTCTCCGCCCGTCCCTGCCCGGCTGCGATGGCCGGACGGAGCGCTCTGGGATCCCCGGCAAGGACAGCGACGACTTCGTGCTGCTCCAGCTCGGGGCCCAACGCGGCAAGGTCGCGTGCGAGAGCCAGCGACTCCCGCGCGAACGTGCCGAGCACGGCCCGGTGGGCGATCGAGAACCCGTCGACGACGTGCGCCGGGGCGAACTCCCGCATCCGCTCGACCACGACCGGGTAGCGCAGCACACCGGCCGGGTCGCGGAGGTCGTCGGGCTCGAATCGCAGCCCGAGCTGCGAATCGAGCGCGTGCAACAGGACCGGGTTGACCTCGGGTTCGTCCGCGAGCTCGATGACGAAATCGGTCTCGGCCGGGTCGCGAGCCCCGACCGTTGCAGGCCGCAGCAGAACAGGGGCGGTGGGCCGGTGCGCCGCGAACGGGTCGGCCCAGGTCGCGATCCCGACGGCGAGCAGGCATGTCGCGAGACCTCGCTCCTCGGCCAGCTCACGAGACTTGTCGCGGATGGCGTGCACGGAGCGGAGCGCCGAGCTGCGCAGCGGCTCGTGCGGGAACAGGCGGGTGACGGGGACCGGCTCGCCGTCCAGCAGCTTCTTTCGCGCCTCGGGCTCGGCTGCCGCAAGGTCGAGGGTGCCGACCTTCAGATCGCGGAAGTTCAGCAGCGGGTCGCGACCGCCCATGCTCGCGAGCTCGTCGGTCCAACCAGCGACCGCCTCGGCGACCGCGGTCACATGCGGTCCAGGAGCTGCGGCCTCATCCGGTTGAGCGTAGCCACCCGGCCTCCAGCAGGCCCGGAGGCATGGCCGATGTCAGACGGTCCCGCGTTGGCCGGAAGATCCCGGGGCGTCATGCGACGACGCTGGGAAGCTGCACCGAATAACCGATGCAGGTCCCACAGGATCTTCGGCAGGTACCGGATCGAGATGGCGAACGCGTGCGCCTCCGCAGGAACTTTTCCGGCAACTGCATCGAGAACTCGGTGCAGTTTCCCAGCGGCGCGTGTGGCGGGAACTAAGGCTCGACCTGTCTGTGCGGTGTGGCCTCGCGGAGCTTCGCCAGCACGAGGGGGTCGATCCTGCCGGGGACGAGGCGCTCCTCGTAGTTCTCGACGCCGGCCCAGTCGGCAAGTGCGTCGTCGAGGTCGTCGTTGGCGAAGCCGAGCGTGGCGAGCCGGGCCCGCACATCGGTGTCGAGGTCGCCAGTGAGGTCGAGGAGGCTGTCCGGGTCGGGTTTGCCGAAGTAGAGGTCGTGCAGGTCGAGAAGCCGCGCCAGCTCGCCAACGGGCGCCGCATGGTCGTCGACACGCAGGTCGACGAAGACGTCGCTGCCGCCGCCGTACCCGCCCTCGGGGGTGACCACGAGGAGGGCTGCACCCTGCCGGCCGCGGCGGTCGCCGCCGGCGTCGTCCCCGGCGATGAGCGCTGCGAGGAGCCGCCTCGCCAGGGGTGCCGCCTGATCGGTGCCGAGCCACGCCTCTTCCATGTCCGCGACCACGGCGGGGCCGACCAGGATGTTGCCCTGGATCGCGTAGCCCTCGCCGGTCACGCCGCCGGCCCACGGGTGACACTCGCTGCCGGTGAACGTCGCGGCGTCGCCGGCCGCGTCGACAATCCCGGCCTGCCGCGTCTCTCGCTTTTCGTCAGCCGCGAGCAGCGTGTCGAGTGTGAGCGACGCTCTGCGTCCTTCGCGCAGCTGGGCCAGGCCCTCCGGCCGGTAGCCGAGGTTGGCGTACGCCTGGGTGGCGATGGCCCCGACACCCGCGGCCGCGGCAGGGACAGCGGCACCGACGGCGAGGAACTTCGAGGCGACGGCGACGCCGAACGAGGTGCCGTCGGCGCTGCGCGCGACGATCGAGAACGTCATGGCGGGACCGTACGGCGTCAAGGCCGAACAGCTCTACGATCGAGCGATGAACGGTTCGCCGTTCGGATCGGGCAGCCGCGCGACCGTCCAGGCCGTGCCGATGGTCATGACACCGTCGTGGCCGTTCGAGCTGCGGCCGCCGCCCACGCCGTACGCACGACTGATTGCTGAGTGAACCGTCGTGGACCCCGGGATCGTTGTCGGTTACCTGGTGACATTCCTACTGGGCGGTGCGAGGCGCTTCGCGGACAAGACGCTCGACGAACTCCTCTCGCGGTTATACCGGCGGGTCGCGGGTCGACTCGGCGCGGAGCCGGCGTTCGCCGACCTGGCTGGTGATCCCCGTGACGAGCGGGCGCAGCGAAACGCCCGTGATTCGATCGCACAGCTTGCGCGTCGCGACCAG
>Ga0184612_10000356_pt1 | contig 21370 bp, 19 predicted proteins | sample PLM3_60_coex_FD_133163 | JGI IMG/M metagenome (GOLD analysis project Ga0184612, IMG submission 133163) | Groundwater sediment microbial communities from an aquifer in East River, Colorado, USA - PLM3_60_coex | ecosystem: Environmental > Terrestrial > Soil > Riparian zone | place: USA: East... | reverse complement strand
TGGCTCATCGACCCGACCTCGACCGCTTGGCCGGCCGTGCTCGAAGCTGTCCGATCCGTTCAAGACGCGCGCCCCCAAACGCTCTAACGTCCTCGGGCATGAAGACCCTCACGACCGACGGCCTCGCTGCCGCCGAGCGCTACCTCCAGCTCAACGCCAGGCTCATCGACCGGCTGCGGTTCGAGTTCCTCTTCCGTGACGGCTCGGCGACCTCCGTACGAGCGGCGCTGACTGCGTACCAGAACGACGACGGTGGTTTCGGCAACGCGCTCGAGCCCGACCTTCGCGGCGCCGCCAGCCAACCCCAGCCCGTCGAGGTCGCCTTCCGCCTTCTCGACGAGACGACCACGGCGGACCAGCCGTTCGAGGGTCCGTACACCAGGGCCGCCTGCGACTTCCTCACCCGGGTCAGTGCCGCGGACGGCGGCGTGCCGTTCGTCCTGCCCACGGTCCGGGAGACGCCCGCGGCCCCGTGGTGGCAGGCAGCGGACGATCCGCCCGGCGATCTCAACCCCACGGCGCCGCTCGTCGGGATCCTGCACAAGCACAAGGTCTCCCACCCCTTCGTCGAGCAGGCGACACGCTTCTGCTGGGAAGGCGTCGACGCCCTGGCCGAGACCAACCCGTACGAGGCCCGGGCCGTCCTGACCTTCCTCGACCACGTGCCCGACCGCACTCGCGCGGAGACGGCATTCGAGCGGATCACCGGGCTGATCACCCCTCACGTCGCGATGGATCCGCGAGCGCCCGGCGAGGTGCACGGCCCGCTCGACCTCGCTCCGCACCCGGAAGGGCTCGGCCGGCGCATGTTCGCCGACGACGTGATCGACACCCACCTCGACGCGCTCGTCGGAGCACAGGCAGAGGACGGGTCGTGGGCATTCAACTGGTCCGCGTGGACACCGGTCGTCCGGCACGAGTGGGGCGGCTTCGTCACCGTGGATCGGCTCAAGACCCTGCGCGATTACGGACGCATCGAGATCGTCTAGCGATCGAGTGCGAATGGAATGCTCTGGCCAGCCCTCGACAAGGGGGACCAACTCGCCTAGGCGGCCAGGGTCGACGGCGGGACACCGGCCAGGCTCTGGACCTCCCGGGTGAGGTGAGCCTGGTCGGCGTACCCGGTCCGATGCGCAGCGAGCGCCAGCGGTGCGCCGTCGCCGATCAACTGGAGCGCGTGCTGGAAGCGCAGGATGCGCTGCAGCACCTTGGGGCCGTACCCGAAGGCCTGGACGCTGCGCCGGTGCAGGTGCCGTTCGCTCAGTCCGAGGTCGTCGGCCAGCCCACGTACGCCCGCTCCGGCGGAGAGACGTCGGACGACCTGGTCGGTGACGGGGTCGAGCGCGCCGGCCGCGCGGACCCGCCCGGCCACGAGCGCCTCGAGTGCCCGCGGCCGGTCTGCGGCTGCGTCAACCGCGTCGGCCAGCCGGACAGCATCGACGCCCCAGAGCTCCGCGAGCGGAACCCGGCAGTCCCGCAGTGCGCCGGCCGGAACACCCAGCACCGCCGGCGCGGCACCCGGCCCGAACCGCACGCCCGCGAACCGCTCTCCGTCGTCCAGCAGAGCGTGGAAGGGCACCGTGTCCGGACCGGCGACATGGACGGACTGCTCGCTCGCCGACCAGATGAGATCGATGCAGCCGTCGGGGACGACACGCTTCGTTCGCGAGGACCCGTCGTGCGACGCGGACCAGACGCAGGTCACGCGCGCGGTCAGCTCGGCCGATGCCGGCAGCTCCACGTACGTCACCATCCGGAGGCTACGCAAGGCCGGTGACACCGTCCGGCGCCGGCGCGTCGAGACCGGAAACCGCGAGCGCGTCGAGACCGGAAACCGCGAGTTCGACAGGAACGTTTCGTCGTCGGGCTCACATCGGCCCAGGTCGTGCCGGGTCACGTGCGCATCGTTCCTGTCGATATCGCGACTGCGGTCGGCTTGCGGCCGGCGCGTGCAACATCGCGGTCGGTCAGCCCCAGCCGTGACCGCGACCCTCGTGCTCGTCGAAGACCAGCCAGGTCCGGGTGCCGCGGACGCCAGGAACGTCCTGGATCCGTTCCAGGACGACGTGGCGCAGGGCGGCGTTGTTCGGCGCCCGGACCAGGGCGAGGACGTCGAAGTCCCCCCCGACGAGCGCGAAGTGCTCCACGTACGGCAACGCACCCAGCGCTGCGGCCACCTCGCGCCAGGTGTTCTGCTGGATCGTGAGCAGGACGTACGCGCTGGTGCCGAGCCCGGCCCGCTCCGGGTCGACCTGTGCCGCGAAGCCGGTGATCACGCCGTCCTCCATCAGCCGGTCCACCCGGGCGTAGGCGTTGGCCCGCGAGACGTGGACCCGTTCGGCCAACGTCCGGATCGAGATCCGGCCGTCCCGGTACAGCTCGGCGAGGATCCGGCGATCGACCTCGTCCAGCGGTCGAGCCGATCGTCCGGTGCGCCACGGATGAGTCGGCTCGGGCGGAGACGTCTGGTCGTCCATGAGCCTTCCTGCCAGCCATCTGTCACGGATCTTCGGCAAATGTGGAGATGACCATCTCATCCGGCGGAGGATCAAGAGTCAACCACGGGCCAATGTCGACCCAGGGGTGAACGAGCCATGACCACGCAGGCCCAGCACCGGACGGGCTCGAAGACCCTCCCAACAGGCGCCGCGGAGGCCGCCGCAAGGCTGCTCCCGGCAGGTCTGCCGATCCGGTTCCTCGACGACGCCGGGGCTGAGGCGCTGGAGCACGAGCACGGCGAGTACCGGCTCCCGGCCACCGACCTCCTCGTCGACGCGTACGGGCGGATGGTGCTCGGCCGCCGCTTCGACGCCCAGGCGACTGCGCTGACCAAGCAAGGCAGGCTCGCCGTCTATCCGTCCAGCCACGGCCAGGAGGCCTGCCAGGTCGGTGGCGTGCTGGCGTTGCGTGATACCGACTGGATGTTCCCCACCTACCGGGAGTCGATGGCGCTGATCGCCCGCGGGATCGATCCGGTCGAGTCGCTCACCCTGCTCCGTGGCGACTGGCACTGCGGCTACGACCCCAATGCGACGCGCACGGCACCGCAGTGCACGCCGCTGTCGACCCAGAGCCTGCACGCGGTCGGCCTCGCTTACGCGGCCCGTCGCCGCGGGGAGGACACCGTCGCGCTGGCATTCGTCGGCGACGGCGCCACCAGCGAGGGCGACTTCCACGAGGCGCTCAATTTCGCCGGCGTATTCCAGGCACCGGTGGTCTTCCTGGTGCAGAACAACAGGTACGCGATCTCGGTGCCGCTCTCGAAGCAGACCGCTGCGCCGTCCCTGGCCCACAGGGGCATCGGCTTCGGCGTGCGCAGCGAGCAGGTCGACGGCAACGACCCGGTTGCCGTCCTCGCCGTCCTGCAGCACGCGGTCGAGTCGGCCCGGGCCGGTGAGGGGCCGTTCCTCGTCGAGGCGCACACGTACCGGATCGAGGCGCACACCAACGCCGACGACGCCACCCGTTACCGCGACTCGAGCGAGGTCGAGCTCTGGCAGCGCCGTGACCCCATCGCCCGGCTGGAGGCCTACCTCACCGCGACCGACGCGCTCGCCGACGACGACATCGGCGCCGCTCGCGAGGAGGCCGAGGCGTTCGCCGCCAAGCTGCGCGACCGGATGAACGAGGACCCTCAGGTCGATCCCCGCGCCATGTTCGAGCACGTCTTCGCCGAGCCGACACCTCAGCTACGCGAGCAGCGGACCTGGCTGGAAGAAGAGCTCGCGGCGGACGAAGGGGATGCGTGATGGCGACGACCATGGCCCAGGCCCTCAACGCCGCGCTACGCGACGCCATGACCGAGGACGAGTCGGTTCTCGTGTTCGGCGAGGACGTCGGCGCGCTCGGCGGCGTCTTCCGGATCACCGACGGCATCTCCCGCGACTTCGGCGAGGACCGCTGCTTCGACACCCCGCTGGCCGAGAGCGGAATCGTCGGGTTCGCGCTCGGCATGGCGATGAACGGCTTCCGGCCCGTCGTCGAGATGCAGTTCGACGCCTTCGCGTATCCGGCTTTCGAGCAGGTCGTCTCGCACGTCGCCAAGATGCGCAACCGCACTCGCGGCGCCGTCGGCGTACCGATGGTCATCCGGGTCCCCTATGCCGGCGGGATCGGCGGCGTCGAGCACCACAGCGACTCCTCCGAGGCCTACTACGTGCACACCCCAGGGCTCAAGGTCGTCACACCCGCCACGGTCGAGGACGCGTACTCGTTGCTGCGCGAGGCGATCGCGGACCCCGACCCGGTCGTGTTCATGGAGCCGAAGAAGCTCTACTGGTCCAAGGCCGACGTCGAGCTGCCGGTGGAGACGACGCCGTTCGGCACGGCTGCGGTCCGCCGCGAAGGCAGGGACGCGACGCTGGTCACGTACGGCCCGGCCGTCCCGGTGGCTCTGGAAGCTGCGGAGGCCGCGGTCGAGGAAGGCCGCGACCTCGAGGTCGTCGACCTGCGAACGCTCGTGCCGTTCGACGACGTGACCGTGGCCGCCTCGGTCCGGAGGACCGGGCGCTGCCTCGTCGTCCAGGAGGCCGCCGGCTTCGGCGGCGTGGGTGCCGAGATCGCCGCGCGGGTCCAGGAACGCTGCTTCCACTCGCTGGCCGCCCCGGTGCTCCGCGTCGCCGGCTTCGACATCCCGTACCCCCCGCCGATCATCGAGAAGCATCATCTGCCCGGTGTCGACCGCATACTCGACGCCGTCGCGCGGCTGCAGTGGGACGACGAGCCCGACCGCCGATGGCTGACAGGGGTGCCCGCATGACCCCCTCCCCCATTGATCATGCAACTTCTGCGCGACACGCCGGCGACACGCCGAGTGTCTTCCGCCTCCCCGACCTCGGCGAGGGGCTGACCGAAGCCGAGATCCTTCACTGGCGCGTCGCCGAGGGCGACGAGGTCGGGGTCGACGACGTCGTGGTCGAAGTCGAGACGGCCAAGGCAGCCGTGGAGGTGCCCTGCCCCTTCGCGGGTCGAGTCGTCTCGCTGCACGGCGCGGTGGGCGATCTGGTCCAGGTCGGGCAGCCGCTGATCAGCGTGGCCCCGCCCGCCGACCCCGCTGTCCGGGCGGCAGAGACGCTCCGGACGGACGAGCGCGCCGGTTCGGGTGCCGTGCTGGTCGGCTACGGGACGAGCCATGGGCGTGCCGCGCGCCGACGTCGCCCGGCACGCCCGTCCGCGGAGCCGGACTCGGGTACCCGTCCGATTGCGCCCCGGGTGATCTCACCGGTCGTCCGGCGACTCGCGCGCGACGGCGGCGTCGACGTAGCAGTCCTCGCCGGCTCCGGTCCGGCCGGGGTGATTCTCCGCCGTGACGTCGAGGCTGCACTCAGCCCGGCAACCCCCGTTGATCATGCAACTCCTGTGCGACACGCCGTTGGTTCCGGCCGGCGTGTCGCGCAGGAGTTGCATGATCAACGGGGGGGCGAGGTCCGTATCCCGCTGCGCGGGGTGCGTCGAACCGTCGCCGACAAGGTGGTCCGCAGCCGACAGGAGATCCCCGACGCGACGACGTGGGTCGACGTCGACGCGACCGGCCTGATCGAGGCCCGTGACGCCCTACGCCAGGCTCACCCGGACCGTACGGTCGGCATGCTCGCGTTGCTGGCCCGCTTCGTCGTCGCGGGATTGCGCCGCCACCCCGAGCTCAATTCGCGCGTCGAGGGCGATGAGATCGTCCAGCTCGCGCACGTCAACCTGGGCTTCGCAGCCCAGACCGAACGGGGGCTCGTCGTGCCGGTGGTCAGGGACGCACACCAGATGACGACGCTCGAGCTCGCCGACGAGCTCGCCCGCCTGACAGCGGCCGCCCGCGAGGGCAGGCTGGAGCCGAAGGACCTCACCGGCGGAACCGTCACACTCAACAACTACGGGGTGTTCGGCGTCGACGGCTCGACCCCGATCATCAACCACCCTGAGGCGGCGCTGCTCGGCGTGGGCCGGGTCGTCGACAAGCCGTGGGTTGTCGACGGCGGGCTCGCGGTGCGCAAGGTCACGCAACTCTCGCTCACGTTCGATCACCGGGTATGCGACGGCGGCACGGCGGGCGGGTTCCTCCGTTTCGTGGCCGACTGCGTCGAGCGTCCCGTCGGCCTGCTCGCCGAACTCTAGGCACGTACGCTCGGGGACCGTGAGCGACTGGGAGGGCGTGCGCCTGCACGTCGTCACCGGCAAGGGCGGCACCGGCAAGACCACGGTCGCGGCGGCTCTCGCCCTCGCACTCGCCCAGGGTGGCCGGAGGGTGCTTCTCGTCGAGGTCGAGGAGCGCCAGGGCCTGGCCCAGCTCTTCGACGTTCCGCCGTTGCCTTACAGCGAACGCAAGCTGGCCGTGGCCCGTGGTGGCGGCGACGTCTTCGGCCTCGCGGTCGACGCCCGCGAGGCGATGTACGAGTATCTCGACACGTACTACCACCTGGCCCGGGCCGGGCGGGCCCTCGACCGCATAGGCGTCATCGAGTTCGCCACGACGATCGCGCCCGGCATGCGCGACGTCCTCCTCACCGGCAAGACCTACGAGGAGACTCGGCGGCGGCGGCCGAATCAGAGCTACGTCTACGACGCCGTCGTCCTGGACGCACCACCGACCGGCCGGATCGCGCGGTTCCTCAGCGTCAACACCGCCGTCTTGTCCCTGGCCAGGGTCGGACCGATCAACCGGCACGCGGCCGCCATCACGGAGCTGATCACCTCTCCCCGCACGGCCGTCCACCTGGTCACAGTGCTCGAGGAGATGCCCGTCCAGGAGACCGCCGACGCCGTGAAGGGCCTCGAGCGGGCCGAGATCCCGGTCGGCGCCATCGTCGTCAACCAGATCCGTCCTCCGCACCTCGGTGTCCGCGACCTCGCAGCTGCTCGACGCGGACGGCTCGACCGGGCGGCTGTCACGTCGGGCCTGCGGGCCGCCGGGCTGGACGGTTCCGACGCTCTGGTCGACCATCTCACGGCCGAGGCTGCGGCCCACGCCAACCGCGTGGCTCTGGAGAAACGGGAGCGCGCCGCGGTATCCACGCTCGACCGTCCGACCTATGAGCTGCCGCGGATCCCGGACGGCATCGACCTCACAGCCCTCTACGAGCTCGGCGCCGCCCTGTCCGCACAGGGCGCCGCGTGAGCGCGTCCCACGCCGGCCGGCTCGACCTGGACCGTCTGGCCCGCGGCGACCGCACGCGCATCGTCGTCTGCTGCGGGGCCGGCGGCGTGGGCAAGACGACGACGGCCGCCGCGGTAGCTCTGCGAGCGGCCGAGCACGGCCGGCGGGTCGCCGTCCTCACCATCGACCCGGCGCGACGCCTGGCGCAGTCGATGGGCCTCACCGAACTGGACAACACGCCGCGCCGGGTAGCCGGCGTCGACACCGGCCGCGGCGGCCACCTCGACGCGATGATGCTCGACATGAAGCGGACCTTCGACGAGGTCGTCGAGTCCCACACCACACCGGCCAAGGCGCGCCAGATCCTCGCCAATCCCTTCTACCAGGCGCTGTCCTCCTCGTTCGCCGGCACCCAGGAGTACATGGCGATGGAGAAGCTCGGGCAGCTGCGCGCACGGGACGAGTGGGATCTCATCGTGGTCGACACCCCGCCGTCCCGCTCTGCGCTGGACTTCCTCGACGCGCCCGAGCGGCTGGGCTCGTTCCTCGACGGCCGGCTGATCCGGTTGCTCGGGGTGCCTGCCCGCGCGGGTGGCCGGGCCTACGTGAGGGTCCTCCAGGTGGGCTTCGGCGTGGTGACAGGCGCCATCACGAGGATCCTCGGCGGTGAGCTCCTCCGCGATGTGCAGACGTTCGTCGCTGCCCTGGACACGATGTTCGGCGGCTTCCGCGAGCGTGCCGAGGAGACGTACGCACTGCTTAAGCGACCGGAGACGGCGTTCGTCGTCGTGGCCGTACCCGAGCCGGACGCGTTGCGCGAGGCGTCGTACTTCGTCGAACGGCTCGAGGCCGACGGCATGCCGCTCGCCGGCCTGGTGCTCAACCGCGTGCACGGCAACGGCCCAGGGGGGCTATCCGAAGGACAGGCGAGCGCCGCCGCCGAGCGACTCGACGACATCCGCGGACATCGGCTCACAGCGTCCCTGCTGCGTCTGCATGCCGAGAACCTGCGGCGGTCGACCCGTGACGCACGGCGTGGCGCCCGGTTCGCAGCAGCCCACCCGAACGTGCCCATCGCAAGGGTGCCCGCGCTCCCGACGGACGTGCACGACCTCGACGGCCTGCGCGAGATCGGCCGCCGGTTGGCCGCGCGTTCGTGACGGCTGGTGGCCAGACCACGTTAGGCCGGCGTCAGCCGGCGTCAGCCGGCGTGAGCCACCTGCTCATACTCGCCGCGTGCCGCCTGGAGCAGCGCCCGCCACGACTTCACGTCCGGACGACGGCGTAGCAGCGCGCGCCGCTCGCGCTCGGTCATGCCGCCCCAGATGCCGAACTCGGTGCGGTTGTCCAAGGCGTCAGCCAGGCACTCGGTCCGTACGGGGCACCCCATGCAGACCGCCTTCGCGCGGTTCTGCGCGGCGCCGGGCACGAACAACTCGTCCGGCTCCGCTCCCCGACAGGCCGCCTCACTCGGCCAGTCGACCACCCAGGTCATCGCCACTCCCCCGTTGCGGAGTGCCCGCGCAGGACGCCCCCCGTCCGACAATCACGCTCCGCTCAGACGACAGTAGTGACATAATGATCAAAAGAGTAGGCCCCGACTGATAGGAAAGATCACCCACCCGGCCGATAGACGATCCATCCTGCGAGGTGTATAGGACCTCGCGACGCGCACGCCTCGGCGCGATGACGCTAGTTCCAACCCGTACCCTGCTCCCATGGCGTCTCTCCGCCTCGACACGGTCATTGCCGCCGCGCGGCGCATCCTGCTGGTCATCGGGGTCAGCGGTCTTGCCGGCGTGCTGGTCGCCGGGCTTGCACTGCCCGTCGCCGCCGCTCTCGGGCTGACCGCGCGCGAAAGTGCCAACGCGTTCAGCGACCTCCCGGCGGAGCTCGACGCCAAGCCGTTGGCGGAGCAGTCGCGGATCGTCGACACGTCCGGCGCGACGCTTGCGACCTTCTACGACCAGAACCGCATCTACGTGGCGCTGGACAAGATCGCTCCTGCGATGCAGGACGCCATCCTCGCCATCGAGGACCACCGCTTCTACGAGCACGGCCCCATCGACTTTCAGGGCACCGCCCGGGCGTTCCTCGGCAACCTCGATGCCGGGGACCTCACCTGCGGCGATGGTTGCACTGCCGGCGGCGGTTCCACGCTGACTCAGCAGTACGTCAAGCTCGTGCTCCAGGACCAGGCCGAGACGCCGGAGGAACGGCGCGCGGTCTCGACGAGCACCGGCGCCGACGGTTACGTCCGCAAGCTGCGGGAGCTGCGCCTTGCGGCCAACGTCGAGAACCAGCTCACCAAGGACCAGATCCTCGAGCGCTACCTCAACATCGCATACTTCGGCGGCGGTGGCGGCAGCGGTGGCGCGTACGGCGTCGAGGCCGCCGCGCGGTACTTCTTCTCGACGACGGCCGCCGAGCTCACCGTCAACCAGGCGGCGCTGCTGGCCGGCCTGGTGCAGGCTCCGTCCGAGTACGACCCGACGGACAACCCCGAGAAGGCCATCGGCCGGCGCAACCAGGTGCTGAGCCGGATGGGCGACCTGGGCATGATCACGCCAGCGGAGGCATCGCAGGCCCGCCTGGCCGATCTCGGCCTGAAGCTCAACCCGACCCGGGCCGGCTGCGTGTCCACATCGGCGCCGTTCTTCTGCGACTATGCCGTGCACGAGATCCAGCTCATGGAGGAACTCGGCGCTACGCCCGAGGAACGCGAGCGCAACCTCCTGCGCGGCGGCCTGACGATCACCACGACGCTCGACCCGAAGGCCCAGAAGGCGGCCCAGGACGCGCTCTCCGAACGGGTCGCGCCGACCGACTCGGCCGTCGGGTCGCTGGCCATGGTCGAGCCAGGCACCGGCTACGTCAGGGCCATGGCCAACTCACGCGGCTACGGCCAGGAGAACGGCCAGAGCTACATCAACTACGCGGTCGACAAGGACATGGGCAGTGCTGGCGGCAGCAACGGTATCCAGGCCGGATCCGCCTTCAAACCATTCGTCCTTGCAGCGGCGATCCGGCAAGGCATTCCGCTGAACATGACCATCAACGCCCCGCAGACGCTCCCCATGGGTGGCAAGAAGTTCAAGATCTGCTGGAACGGCAACACGATTTACACCACCGATCTAGACTATTCGCCGAAGAACTCAACGGGTTCTGGCACGTACACGCTGCGACAGGCCACTGAAAGGTCGGTCAACACGTACTTCGTGCAGCTCCTGCATCGCACGGGCATCTGCGAGCCCGCAACGATCGCACAGGAGTCGGGAATCTTTAAGCAGGTCCCGCAGACGCCTGAGGGCCAGCCTCTCGACCAGGTTGCGTCGTTCACCCTCGGCTCCAACACGGTGTCACCGCTGGCGATGGCCGAGGGCTATGCGATGTTCGCCGCCCGCGGTGTGCACTGCAACTCGATCGCCGTGCTCCAGGTGCGCGATCGCAACGACGAGCTGATCGTCGACCGGACGCCGACATGCAACCGCGTGCTCGAAGAAGGGATCGCCGACGGCGTCAACGACGTCCTGGTCGGCGTCATCCACAACAGCGGCGCGACGGGTACCCGGATGAAGCTGTCCGACGGACGGGTCGCGGCTGGCAAGACCGGCACGACGAACAACTCCATCGCGGTCTGGTTCGCGGGCTACACCCCCCAACTCGCCACCGCTGTCGCGGTCGCGGATCTCGACGGTGAGCAGACGTCTCTCGACGGCCGCACGTACAACGGGGAACGCATCAGCTCGGCCTGCGGTGGCTGCATCCCGGGGCCGATCTGGAAGCAAGCCATGGACGGTGCTCTGGACGGCGCACGCAAGGTAAGCTTCACCAAGCCCAACCCCAAGATCGTCCGCGGTGTCGACGAGCGGGTTCCCGACGTCCGCGGGATGAGCGAGGACCGGGCCTCGGACCGGCTCGCCGAGGCCGGCTTCACCGCGCACGTGGCCGGCGAGGTTGGCTCGGCGATCGCCAAGGGCCTCGTCGTCGAGACCGACCCCGAGACCGGTTCCGCCTTCGCGACCGGCAGCAGCGTGGGCCTCATCCTCAGCAACGGCGAGGCCCCTGCGCCGGAGCCGCCGCCCGACCCACCGGGACGGCGAGGCGGCGGCTCGGACAACCCGCCGCCACCGACATAGGTAGGGTCATTCGCCCACGGTCTAGGTCCGGGTGGTTCGGCTTCTCGCGGGCTGAGGGCTGGCTGCCGCCAACGTCGGCGAACTGGGTGCTGACGAAGCCGGGTGCCACCGCGGTGATGCGCACGCCTTTGCCGCGCAAGAGACCGTGCCTGGCCCGGGCTCACCGCGGCTGAGGGCTAGGGAACGTGGACGCAGAAGTCGTGATCTCCGTCCAGGAGTAGCCGGACCAGTGCGGCACCCGGCCTCGCTCTTCGATGCGGTTCCGGCCTGTCGGCTCACGTGACAGGCAAGTAGCCACTTGCCTATGATGGGAGCCGTGGTCGATGTCTTTCGGGCGCTCGCCGACCCGACGAGGAGGGCGATCATCGATGAGTTGACCGAACGAGACGGGCAAACGCTTTTCGAGATCTGCTCTCGATTGACGATGAAGCACGGGTTGGGCTTGTCGCGACAGGCGGTCTCTCAGCATCTCGGTGTGCTGGAGTCAGCCGGGATCGTGAGGACGAGGAGAGAGGGCAGGTACAAGTTCCACTTCATCGACACCGAACCGCTGAAAAGCATCGTGGAGCGATGGCGACTCAACGACTGAGGGAGGCATACATGAAGATCTACGTGACGAGCATCTATGTGGACGACCAGGAGAAGGCGCTCGGCTTCTACACCGAGATCCTCGGGTTCGTGAAGAAGACCGACATCCCTGTGGGCGAAGCGCGCTGGCTGACGGTCGTGTCGCCAGACGACCCGGGTGGCACGGAGCTCTTACTCGAGCCGAGCGACCACCCGGCGGTGGGGCCGTACAAAGAGGCCCTGGTGAGCGACGGCATTCCGTCCACGTCGCTCGCGGCCGATGATGTGAACGCCGAATTCGAGCGGCTCCGAGGCCTGGGTGTTCGATTCACGCAGGAGCCTGTCGAGATGGGTTCGGTCACGACGGCCGTCTTCGACGACACCTGCGGCAACCTCATCCAGATCGCCACCATCAAGTAGCCGGGTGGTCGAACGCCCACCAGCAAGGACGCTCGCTCAAAGATCATCCTCGGCCGGAGGCGCTAAAGTCCGAAGAGCTCGGCGATGGAGAACATCCAGACAAGGATCTCGAGGACGAGAAGGACAAGCGCTAGCTGGAACGCCTCTCGGAGGCTCCGCACGATCCTGCCGTTGCTGTGCCAGTCGTCCTTGATCCGCAGGGCGAGGGCCCGGTGCATCCCGGACATCGTCTGCGGGGCGGCGCCATCGACATAGTGCGTGAGCAGATCCACGGGATCGAAGCGGAACGAGAGCTTGTAGTACGGCCACAGCAGGAAGGCCGTCAACACGCCGATGGCTAGCAGCAGGACAATGCCTGCCCAATCCCAGAAGCCGAGGCCGTCCGCGAGCGCCCGCCCGCCCAACAGGGAACTGGCGAAGGACGCCGCGAACACCAGCGTCGCGGCCCGATTGTGGAGGCTCTCGACCGCGGCCTGTTGCTGCAGCAGGCCGCGCAGCGCCTCCTGATAGATGAGCGCCAGCCGCGGGTCGTCGGCATTGGGCCCGTCCAACTCAGGGCGCGCGGAGGCCTTCGGCGCGTCGTCGGACACCGGCACCGCGCGCCTCCCTCACAGCCAGCGGATCGATCCGGTGGGGACGACTCCGATCGGTCCACCGCGCCAGGTCGGCAGGGCTCGATGGCCTACGGCGACGTCGAAGGCGGCGCTTGCCAGAAGGCGGGTCGAGTCCAGCGTAGGCAAAGGAGAGGCATCGGGCGTCACCAGGAGCGGGATCTCTGTGCACACGAGGGCGACTGCGTCACAGCCCAAGGCCGCCAGCTGCTCGATGATGCGTACATACTCACGACGCGAGCTTGCGGTGAACACACCGTTCACCAGTTCATCAAAAATGATCTCGTTGATGATGTGGCGGTCATCCCTGCCGGGCACCTCGGCGGCTAACCCCCGGGCGGCGAATGCCCGAGGATAGACCGGGCCTTCCATGAGGTACTTGGTACCAAGCACACCGACACGTCTGTGGCGGTCGCGGGCGGCGCGGTCGGCGACCACCTCGGCGATGTGCAGGCCAGGAAGGGCGAGCTCCTCTCCCGGTTGTTCGAGGGCCATGTGCGCGGTGTTGTCCGGGCAGACAAAGAAATCCGCGCCCGCGTGGGCCAGCCGCTGCACGCTCACCGACAGTGTGGCTCGAATCGAGATGTAGTCCCCTTCGTCCCACGCACGCATGCTGCGTGCCAGGGCGATGCAGTCCAGGGTCACATCCGGGTGTTCATGGGGACCTATTCGGTGGAATCCCTCCTGGCAAAAGGCTCGCAAGCAGAGCGCGGCCCCCTCCACGCTGTGCGCGAGAATGCCCAGGTGCTTCATGCGTGGCTCCGGCTCGCCACCGCTACACGCGGCGCTTGAACGCCCATACCGACAGCGGTGCGAAGACCGCGGTGATGGCTGCCGCCCATGCCAGCGACTGCATGATGGGCGCCGCCTCGGCGCCGGTCAGCATCAGCCCACGGCACGCGTCGGCGAGGACGGACACCGGGTTGACGTTCACGAAGCTCTGCAGCCAACCTGGCATGGACTCGGCCGGCACGAACACGTTGCTGACGAACGTGACCGGGAACAACACCGTGAAACCGAACAGCTGAACGTGTTCGGGGTCCTTGGCCAGCACGCCGACCAGCACCGACAGCCAGGAGAACGCGAGCGCGAAGACCAGCATCAGCAGCACTGCCCCGAGAAGGGACACCACGTTGGTGCCGATCCGGAAGCCGAGGATCATCCCGACCGCGAGCAGGAGGAAGATCGACCACGCTTGCTTGACCTGGTCGGCCATGATCCGGCCGGCCATCGGCGCCCACCTGGCGATCGGCAGCGAGCGCAGCCGGTCGAACACCCCCTTGGTCAGGTCGGTGTTGAGCCCGGTGCCGACGTACATAGTGACGAACAGCATGTTCATCACGATGATGCCGGGCAGCGCGTAGGTCAGATACTCGCCGGTCGAGCCGGCGATCGCACCGCCGAAGACGTAGGTGAACAGCAGGACGAACATGATCGGCTGGATGCTGAAGTCGCCGAGCTCCCACGGGTTGTGCCGTACCTGCACGATCGTGCGCCAGGCCAGCGTCAACGTCTGCCGCAGCCCCTCGAGCGGGCTCACGCGCGGGCTCAGCTCCGGAGCTGTGGGCGCAGTCACTGTCACGGCGGTCATGCCAGTTCTCCTTCGGTCTGTTCGTCCTCGTCGGCGGCGTGTCCGGTGAGAGACAGGAACACCTCGTTCAGGCTGGAGCTGCGCAGCGCAAGCTCGGTGACCACCACGCCGGCGTCATCCAGGCGGCGGACCACCGCGGGCAGCACCGCAGGATCGGTCACCGGCGCCGTCACCAGCTGTCCGTTCACCTCCGGAGTCACCTGGGCCAGCTCGCCAACCACCGCGGTCACGACGGGCAGCTGCAACTCGTCCTCTGGCCGCACCGCGAGCGTCTGCGACCCGGTCTTCGCCTTCAGCTCGTCCGGCGTACCCGAGGCGATGACCCGGCCGTGGTCGATCACTACGATCTCGTCGGCAAGCTCGTCGGCCTCGTCGAGGTACTGCGTGGTGAGCAGCACGGTCACGCCGCCGGCCACCAGGCTGCGGATGAGCCTCCACAACTCCGCGCGCGCACGTGGATCGAGCCCGGTCGTGGGCTCGTCGAGATAGAGCATCGGCGGCCGGCCCACCAGGCTCGCCGCCAGATCCAGCCGCCGGCGCATGCCACCGGAGTAGGTCTTCACCGCCCGGTCGGCCGCATCGGACAAGCCGAAGTCGCTCAACAACTCCCGGGCGCGCTGCTTGGCCTGCGTCCTGGGAGTGCCGAGCAGCCGACCGATCAGCAGCAGATTCTCAGTGCCGGTCAGCATCTCGTCGACCGCGGCGTACTGCCCGGTCAGGCCGACCAGCTGGCGCACCTGGTGAGCCTCGCGGACAACGTCGTAGCCGCCCACCGTGGCCCGTCCGGCGTCCGGTTTGAGCAGCGTGCTCAGGACACGGACAGCGGTCGTCTTGCCCGCCCCGTTCGGCCCCAGCAGCCCGAGCACCGTACCTGTGCGCACGACCAGATCGACCCCGTCCAGAGCGGTGGTCTCGCCGAAGCGCTTGACCAGCCCCTCCGTCCAGATCGCGTGATCCATCCGTACCACCCCTGTTCATCGACAAAGAAATCAGCATGCCTCGCGGCTCTGACATTCCACGGAGCCGGAAGTGATTCACCCAGCCCCCAGAAAGGTCCTGAGAAGCTCCTTCAAGGTCGGGGGATGACGCAGGCCAGGCGGCGCCGGGGGCGGGCTCCGCCTGGCCTGGGTCTGGTCAAGGCCTGCTGGCCGCCTCGGCCGGCTGTTCAATGTCGTCAGTTGGCCGGGTCTGGCCGTCGTGCGGCGGCTCGATCGTCACATTGGGCAGGACGCGGTCGAGCCAACGCGGGATGTACCACGACTTCTCCCCGAGGAGGGTGAGGAACGCGGGCACAAGCGTCATCCGAACGATCAGCGCGTCGGTGAGGATCGCGATCGCGAGCAGCAGTCCGAACTCCTTCGGGATGCGATCGGCGCTGAGGATGAAGGCCGCGAAGACGGTGCCCATGATCAGCGCCGCGGCGATGATCACCCGTCCGATCGCGGCGATACCATGCTCGACCGCCTCGCGCGTCTTCAGGCCGTGGACGTGCTCCTCACGGATGCGACTCATCAGGAAGACTTCGTAGTCCATCGAGAGCCCGAACAGGATCGCGAACGCGATCGGCGGGACGAAGGTCTCGATCGGACCGGTCTGATCCAGCCCGGTCAGGCCGAGCAGGTGGCCCTCCTGCACCACCAGCGTGAGCACGCCGAAACCGACGAAGGCGGAGAGGATCGTCGTGATCGCCGCCTTCGCCGCGATCACGATCGATCTGAACGCCATCGTCAGCAGGATCAACGTGACGCCGATGATGTAGAGCAGGAACAGCGGCATCCGTTCCGTGATCTGGTCGGCGATGTCTTTGAACGCCGCCGTCTGACCGGACACGTCGGCGACCGCGTCGCCGCCCGCGGTCGCGGTGGGCACCACATCGCCGCGCAGCCGGTCGACGAGTGCGTCGGTCTGCTCGTCCTGCGGAGCGGACTGCGGGGTCACGAAGACGATCGCTACGGTGCCCTCGTCGTTGAGTAGCGGCTCGCCCACTGACGCCACGCCCTGAAGGTCCTGCACGCCGTCGTGGATCTTCTGTGGCGCCTGCTGGTCGCCGTTCACGTCCACCACGATCGGTATGGGGCCGTTGAATCCGGGCCCGAAGCCCTCGGCGAGCAGGTCGTAGGCCCGGCGGCTGGTCTGATCCGTGGGCTGCGTGCCCTGGTCGGCGGCGCCAAGACGCACCAGCAACGCAGTCGATGCCAGGCCCAGGATCATCAGCAGCACGACCGGGAACACGACCCGCGCGTGCGCGGTCACGAACCGGCCCCAACGCGCGACCAAGGTCTTCTCGCGGGCCGCCTCCGAGTCGTCCACCCGGCGCACGAACGGCACCTTCAGCCGGTCGATCCTGTGACCGATCAACGCCAACACCGCCAACAGCAGCGAGTTGGCGATGAGCACGGTGGTCAGCACGCCTAGTGCGCTGCCGATGCCCAGCTTGGTGACAAAGTCCAGGCCGATGAACGCCAGACCAGTCACCGAGATCGCCACCGTCAGCCCGGCGAAGATGACCGCCCGCCCGGCGGACGCTCCGGCCTCGCCGGCCGCGTCCCGCGGTGAGAGCCCCTCATGCAGCAGCTGTCTGAAGCGGGTGACGATGAACAACGAATAGTCGATACCCACTCCCAGCCCGATCATCGACACCAGGAGGGGCGTGATCGTGTTGATGTCGGTGAAGCCGGCCAGAACGAACAGCAACAGAAACGCCGTCGCCACCGCCGTGACCGCCAACGCGATCGGGATCAGCATCGCGACGAACGTGCGGAACACGACGATGAGCACCAGAATCGCCGCGAGCAGGCCCAGCGCCTCCTGGGTCCCCTGCTCGACTGGCGGGAACTCGGCCTCGCCGTTGTACTCCACCGTCACCCCCGCCGGCTCGACCACCTCGCGGACCGCATCCTGCACAGCGACCACCGCGTCGCGATCCTCCGGCTCGATCGTCTGATCGAACTGCGCTTCGGCGTAGGCGATCCGCCCGTCCTCGGAGAACGTCCGCTCGCTGAACGGATCGCCGACGCTGACCAGTCCAGCCTCGTCGTCGGTGGGCTCGAACTCGGGCGACATGAGGCGCGCGAGAGCCTGCTCAATCGCAGCCTGACGTGCCGGCGTATCCAGCCGTTCACCCTCCGGCGCAGCGAAGACGACGTTCAATACCGCACCCTGTTCGGACGCGAACTCGGACTCGATCAGGTCGGTCGCCCTCTGCGTGTCCGAGCCGGGGATGTCGAACTCGTCCCGTAGGTCGCCCCCTACCGTGCCGACGAGCACGACCAGGCCGGCCACGATGCCGAGCCACCCGGCGATCACACGCCACGGATGTGTTGCGCAGGCTCGCGTCCAGCGCGCCAGCGTCCCCGTTGACAGCCGCTCGTGGGCTGCGAGCCGACCGGGCGGGGCCGCATCGTCGTGGAGTGCGGTCTGCCGGACGTCGTCCGTTCCTCCGTGCTGCTCCATCGTCACTCGACACCTCTCAGTTCATTGCGCGTTGATAGGAGAGACCGCACCGAGCCCCAGAACTCATCGGAAGTTCACCGCATCAAGTCCCGACTGGTGGGACGGTGGAGCCGCTTCGCCCGAACGAGGTCGGGGTCTCGTGGGTCACGAGGAAGAACATCGAGCCAGTGACGTTCAGGCTTGGCCTTCGGTCGTTGAATGCGCATGCGTCTCATCGCTGCTGTCCTGCCTTGCCTCGGGGCGGAATGCGGCGCACCGTGATGACGGAAAGGCCCAGATCACGCACCTTGTCCAGGAGTCCACTCAGCTCCGACTGATCGCGCAGCGTGCCGGACAGAATTGTCTGGTCACCCTGATTGTGGATATGCAGCCCCTCGAACCACTCCGACCAGCGGCGGTCCAGGACGCCGTCCACCCCAACCTCGTAGCGGGCCGGCCACTTGGCGTCACTCACGACTGATCGCCTGGTTGGGTGGAGAATTCCGCGCCGCGCCACGCTGCCATTCGCTCGCTCACCACCAGCCCAAGCCCCCCGCCGGGGATCCTTTCCACCTCATCCCATCGGTCGGTTCTGACCACACGCTTGGCGAGCATGCCGTTGGTGTCCACGGGATCGACCGTGAAGCGGGTGAGCCTGCGACCAGCCATTCCCATGCCCCCTGTCCGAGTACGCTTCTGTCACCTGGCACGCTAGGAAGGTGTTGCGGATTGGGCATTACCCGAAGGTGCACTTGTAGGTGGAATCTTTCGCGGTGTGGGTGGAGCTTCAAGGTGAACCGTCACGGCATCTGAACCGCCGGGTCAGCGGTCGTGGCCGACGGTGCGGCGGCTACGATGAGCCGGCCCAGCTCCGGAACGGAGCGTCGCTGGACCCGCTGAGCGGGTGGATTACCGATGGCTGAAGCGCCTGGGAGGACCGCCCCACGAACCGAGGCTGGCGAGCCGGGTGTGCTGGTGGCCACCAAGTTGCATGTGCCCAGCCTGCGGCCGGGAATGGTGCCTCGCCCGCGGCTGGTGAGCCGGCTGGATGAGGGGTCGGCGCGGGAGCTCACCTTGGTCTGCGCACCGGCCGGCTTCGGGAAGACGGCCCTGGTGGCGGACTGGGCTCATCGCGGCCGGCGGTCGGTCGCTTGGCTAGCGCTGGATTTGGGTGACAACGATCCGGCGCGGTTTTGGCGGCATGCGGCCGCCGCGCTGGACGGGGTGCGGCCCGGGATCGCCGAGCGGGTGGTTCCGCTGCTCGGGCCGCCGGCCCCGCCGTCCTTTGAGGGGCTGGTGACGGGGCTGGTCAATGAGCTGGCCGCGCAACCGGATGCGGTTGAGGTGCTGCTTGTCCTTGATGACTACCACCTGATCGAGGCCCAGCCGGTGCATGCGTCGGTGACTTTCCTGCTCGAGCACCTGCCGGAGGGGCTGCGTGTGGTGCTGGCCAGCCGTGCCGACCCGCTGCTGCCGTTGGCGCGGCTGCGGGCCCGCGGGCAGCTGGCCGAGGTGCGCGCCGCCGAGCTGCGTTTCACCACGGCCGAGGCCGGGGCGCTGCTACGCGAGGCGGTCGGGCGGGACCTGCCCGACGATGCAGTGGCAGCGTTGGTGTCCCGCACCGAGGGGTGGGCGGCGGGGTTGCAGCTGGCGGGCCTGTCGCTACGGGGCCAGTCGGATGTGGCCGGGTTGGTGGCGTCGTTCTCCGGCAGCCACCGCTACGTCCTGGACTACCTGACCGAAGAGGTGCTCGAGCGGCAGCCGGAGCAGGTGCGCGGATTCCTGTTGGAGACCTCGGTGCTGGACCGGCTGTCCGGCGCGTTGTGCGAGGCGGTCACCGGCCGCACCGATGGCCAGGTGATGCTGGAGGCGATCGAGCGGGCGAACCTGTTCCTGGTGCCGCTGGACGAGGTGCGCGGCTGGTGGCGCTATCACCACCTGTTCGCCGACCTGCTCCGCGCCCGCCTGCAGCAGCAACACCCCGAGCGGGTGCCTCAGCTGCACCGCAACGCGGGGGCCTGGTACGAACGGCACGGGCTGGCCGACGACGCCGTCCGACACGCGCTGGCTGCGCGGGACGCGGACTGGGCGGCGCGGCTGGTCGAGCGGCATTTCGACGCGCTCGCTCGGGGCAGCGAAGGAGCGACGGTGCGGCGGTGGCTCGACGCACTCCCACCCGAGCTGGTCGACTCCCGGCCACGGCTGCTACTGGCCCGGGCCCGGTTGGCCCTCTTCGGCGGCCGCCTCGAGGACATCGAGGTGGCACTGGATGCCACCGAGCGTGCGCTCGCGCACGCTGACGACGAGCCGTTCGAGCCATCGGTCGGCAGAGCCGCCAGCCCGTTGGCGAATATTCCCGGGACGATCGCAGCCACGCGTGCTTACCTCGCAAACCAACGTGGCGACGCCGACGAGGCGGCCAAGTTCGCGTCTCAGGCGCTGGCCGAGCGCGGCGATGGCGAGTGGATGCTGGACGCGATCGCCCACGCATACCTGTCCGTAGCCGAGTGGCTACGCGGCCGGCTCGAAGAGGCGGCCCGCGCTGTAGCGTCGAGCATCGACCAGTGGCGTTCGGGCGGCGAACATGACCTGGCCGCCTTCAGCTGCTACTACCTTGGCCAGGTCCAGCGCGCTCAGGGTCGCCTTGACACAGCGCTCGGGACCTACCGGCAAGTGCTGGAGATCGACGCGCCACCCGACCGGCCGGTCCGACCCGTCGCGGGCGTCGCGTACGTAGGGATGGCGGAAGTCGCCTATCAGCGGAGCGAGCTCGACACCGCCCTGCGCCACGTCACGGAGGGCATCGCACTGAGCCGCCGGTTCGTCTATACCTTGCCGTTGGCTACCGGTCTGGCCACGTTGGCCTGGATCCGGCAGGCCGAGGGCGATCCGGCCGGCGCCCTGGACGCGATGGTCGAGGCCGAGCGGGTCGCGCCCAGCCTCGGCGTGACCACCTTGCTCAATCCGGTGCCGGCGCAGCGGGCGCGGCTGCTGCTGGCCCAAGGCGACCTCGCCGCGGCCGCCGGCTGGACCCAGGAGAGCGGCCTGGGTGCGGACGACGAGCCGGACTACCCGCGCGAGGGTGCGTATCTGGTGCTGGCGCGGGTGCTCCTCTCACAAGACTTGCCCGGCCGGGCAATCGGGCTGCTGGACCGGCTGCACGCGTTGGCGATCGCGCAGGGCCGGACGGGCAACGTCATCGAGATCCAGGCCCTGCGGGCGCTGGCACTGGCGGCCGGCGGCGACGAGGCCACTGCGGTGGACGTGCTGGCCCAGGCGCTCAACCTGGCCCGGCCCCAGGGCTACATCCGGGTGTTCGCCGACGAGGGTGCGCCGATGGCCGCCCTACTCGGCCGGCTCGTCATGGCCCGACGCACCAAGCAGAGCGCCGCCCGCAACGTGCCACTCGACTACCTGGCTCGGCTGCTGCCCGCGTTCGACGCCAAGCACCCCGAGCCGCACCCCGGGTCGGGCGCCGCCGCGGTGCCCGGCCTGATCGAGCCGCTGACCGCCCGCGAGCTGGAGG
>Ga0184612_10000355_pt1 | contig 21426 bp, 19 predicted proteins | sample PLM3_60_coex_FD_133163 | JGI IMG/M metagenome (GOLD analysis project Ga0184612, IMG submission 133163) | Groundwater sediment microbial communities from an aquifer in East River, Colorado, USA - PLM3_60_coex | ecosystem: Environmental > Terrestrial > Soil > Riparian zone | place: USA: East... | reverse complement strand
TTGCCGCCGCCGAGCCAGCCTTTTTCCAGAACCGCGATATTCGTCAGCCCATGCAGCTTGGCCAGATAATAGGCCGTCGCCAGTCCATGGCCGCCACCGCCGACGATGATCGCGTCATAGGCCGGCTTGGGCTCTGGGCTGCGCCAGGCCTCTGTCCAATTCTCATGATAGTCCAGCGCGTTACGGGCCAGACTGAAGATCGAATATTTGCTCTTCATGGACGATTTCAGGGACGGGGGCGGCGGTCGATCTGCGGGGCGTCTTTATTGCAATGGGTGCCGGCCCCGGCAAGGGCCGCCGGCGAAATATGCCGTGAATCCAAGGAAATGACACGACCGGCACGCCCGGCATTGTCCCGGCGGCGACATGCGGCGACATTGCGCAGACAGGGCCAGCGCAGCGACGAATTGCCGCCCTCATGCAACGCTTTTCTCCATTTGCGACATAGGCTATATTGCGGCCCGCTAAACAACAAACGCGGGACGCGCCCCCGAATGGCGCGCCAAGGGCCAGATGTTCGGGTCACCGTCGAAAGAACTGCCGCAGCGCATCGCGTTTCTGCTGGTGCCGAATTTTTCCATGATCGCCTTCACCTCGGCGGTGGAGCCGCTGCGACTCGCCAATCGCGCCAGCGGCAAGCAGCTCTATGCATGGCACCTGTTTGCGCCCGAGGGCAAGCCGATCGCGGCGAGCAATGGCATCGCGCTCTCGCCGGAAGGCGGCGTGGATGGCCTCGGCAGTTTCAAGACGGTGATCGTCTGCAGCGGCATCGATGCGCATCTGTTCGAGGATCGCAATGTGTTCGCGCAACTGCGGCGGCTGGATCGCCAGGGCGCGGATATCGGCGCGGTCTGCACGGCGAGCCATATCCTGGCGCGGGCCGGCCTGCTGGACGGCTATCGCTGCACGATCCATTGGGAGAACCTGGCGGGATTCAGCGAGAGCTTCCCGGAAATCGACGTGACCTCCGAGCTGTTCGAGATCGACCGCAACCGATTCACTTGTTCGGGGGGCACGGCCTCCCTCGACCTCATGCTGAAACTGATCACGAGCCAGCATGGCCATGAGCTGGCGGCCCATGTCTCCGATCAGTTCATGCATGAGCGCATCCGCGACGAGCACGATCAGCAGCGCATGGCCCTGCCGGCGCGGCTCGGCGTGCGCCATCCGAAGCTGATGTCGGTCATCCGCCTGATGGAGGAGCATCTGGAGGAGCCGCTGGATCGCGGCGACCTGGCCAAGGCGGCGGGGCTCTCCAGCCGGCAGCTCGAGCGGCTGTTCCGCAAGTATCTGAACCGCTCGCCGGCGCGCTATTATGTCGAACTGCGCCTGAACCGGGCACGGCTGCTGCTGCTGCAGACCAATATGCCGGTCATCGACGTGGCGCTGGCCTGCGGCTTCGTCTCGGCCAGCCATTTCTCCAAATGCTACCGCGACTATTTCGGCAAGACCCCGCGGAAAGAGCGCGCTGTACCGCCCCGCGCGGCGATGCCGGAACGCATGGTCGTCAACGGCTAGCCGACCCTCTTCACGCATCTGTGGGCTGGCCTCATTTCTCCGCGGGAACGGCGTCAGGCGCGGGGCAGGGGGCACATATCTGCTAGCCAGGGAACGATGGCCGCACCCTGTTGCGCCATTCCTTGTTGGCGCACTCGACTCCTGAAACACTCCACCCATGTTCGGACAGAAGAAACCGGGGCTGAAGCTCGTCCTCACCGGCCTCGTCCTGTTGACGGTGCTGCTGACCGCGCTGTTGGTGCATGTGCTCTGGTCCTACACCGCGCGCCAGAACGTCGAAGACGTGGTGCGCCAGCTCAATCAGGAGATCGTCACCACCGTCAAGAACGAGCTGGGCGGCGTGCGCGATCAGGCGGTGGCGGCGCAGTTGGCGGTCGGCTCGGCGTTCGTCAACGGCATATTCGACTTCGAGAAGCAGGCCGGACAGCGGGATTTCATCTTTCTCTCGCTGTTGCGTTCCCAGACCAGCGTTTCCTGGATATCGATCGGAACGCCGCAGGGAAACTTCTACGGAGCCCAGCGTGCGGCTGACGGCAAGTTCCGCCTTGTCTCTATTTTATGGAATGCAGCGAGCCGGCAAGGCGAGCAGACGACCTACAGGTACCGGGCTGTCGGCGCCGAGGCGGAGTATGAGGGCGTCGAGACGGCGGCCACCGGCTACAACGCCGCGGAGCAAAGCTGGTATATGCGCGCCGTCAATGAAGGCTGCGACGGGGTACGCTGCAATGCCGAGCGGGGCGCGGGCTGGAACCTGGTGTCGCATTTCCCCGACGGTGACCGTGCGGGCATCAGCACCTCGATGCCGCTGGTGGCGAACACGAAGTTCGGCGGCGTCATCAATGTGGTGATCGAGCTCGAACGGATATCCCAGTTTTTGTCGCACCAGATGATTGGCGAACGGGGCACGGTGATCGTCATCGATCGCGAGGGCCATATCGTAGCCTCAGCGGATCCGCGCGCCATCGAGCAGCAGCGCCAGGGGTTGCTGCCGATGCTGGATGATCTCGGTCACGACGATGCGCGGTTGGCGCTGATTGAGCAAACCATCCGTAGCGGCGCTGTCGATCTCGCCAAATTTTCGGACGTGTTTTCGATGGAGGTCTCGTCGGCGGCAGATGGCGCTGAGTATTTCGTCACCTTTTCGCCTGTGCAGTTCCAGGATTGGGTGATAGCTACCGTCATCCCCGCCCATGATTTTCTGGCATCGATCGAAGAGAATGCTGAGACCCTGCTGATCGCCCTAGTGCTCCTCGTCCTCATCATGGCCGCGCTGGCGGTATTGATGACGAACCGTCTGATCGTGCGACCCTTAACCCGGATCGCTCAGCAATTCGGCCATATCGCGAATTTTCGCCTTGATCGCGTCGAGCGAGTGCGGTCCGGGTTGCGGGAGTTTGACAGTCTTTCGAACGTGACCGTGCAGACGAGCAAGTCGCTTTCGTCGTTTGCCAAATACATGCCCACCGAACTGGTACGGACTCTTGTCTCGCAGGGCATCGAGGCAAAGCCCGGCGGCGAGCATGAAAACCTGACCGTCATGTTCGCCGATCTTCAGGGCTTTACCACCCTGTCGGAGGCGCTTGGCGAAGCGATCGTGCCAGTTCTAACGGAATATCTGGAGACGGCCTCGTCGGCGGTACTGTCGACGCGCGGCACCATCGACAAATTCATCGGCGACGCCGTCATGGCCTTCTGGGGGGCGCCGATCGAGAACCCGCAGCACGCGCGCGATGCCTGCGCCGCGGCGCTGGCGATTCATGAGAAGATGCTGGTGCGGCAATCCGAGTTGCCGGCGGGCGATCCGCGCGGCGCGTTGCGGGCGCGCATCGGCATCAATACCGGCCGCATGCTGGTGGGCAATATCGGATCGGCGGACCGGCTGAACTACACCGTCATCGGCGATCCCGTGAATGTGGCGAGCCGGCTGGAAGCGCTGAACAAACGCTATCGCACCGCCATCGTGATCGGAGACGAGACGCGCCGTGCCGCAGGCGGCGCCGTCCTCTGCCGCCAGCTGGACTGGGTCGCGGTCTACGGCCGTGCCGAAGGCGCTGCGATTCACGAATTGCTGGCGATGTCCGAGAGCGCCGATATCAGCGCACTCGCCTGGGTGCACGACTATAAAGCGGGTCTGGACGCCTATCGAAGCCGCCAGTTCAGCCGCGCACTGCAATGGTTCGAAGCCGTCAATATCGCGCGGCCCGGCGGCGATCCCCCGTCGCAGATCTTCATCGAACGCTGCCGCGCCTTTCTTGCCAATCCGCCCGGAGCGGACTGGAGTCACATCGCCGTACAGATGGAGAAGTAGCGCCGCTCAGTTCACCAGCATTTCCGGCGGCAATTGTTCCACCAGCAGGCGGCGGAAGGCGACCTGATCGCGGGCATTGAGGATCGAGAAGATATTATGCTCGTCGGTGATGACGAGAGAGGGATCTTGCGGCATTTCGGAACGGCGTCCCTTCAGCGTCTCGACCAGCCCCGCCCGCAGATCCTCGGGCACCTGGCCCAGGGCCACGCCCGCCGGCTCGCGCGGCGTTGCCATCGCGATCAGAAAGGTATTGAGGTTGATATCGCCCGGCACTGTCGGCCGACGAAAAGCATCGACACTGGGAAAGGCCGATTGCACGGTCGCCACCAGGCTCCGGTAATTGTCGGAATCCTGATCGAGGGCGAAGGCGTTCATCACGGCGATGCCGTCGGACGTCAGGCAGCGGCGCAGATCGCCAAAGAACTCGGCGGTGAGCAGGTAATCCGGCGTTCCGTCGCCATGGAACAGGTCGATCACCGCAAGATCATAGCGATCGCGGCAGGCGCGGACGAAGGTGCGGGCATCGCCGACATGGACCTGCCAGCCGTCTTCCGCGCCGACATGGTCGCGCATCGCCGCCACCATCCGGTCATTGATCTCGACGGCGTCGACGGCAATGCCCCGCGCCGCCAGGTCCCGCGGCAGGACGCCCGCACCCAGACCGAGCACAAGCGCGTTCTTGGCCTCCGGCGCATAAGCTGCGGACAGGGCGTTCAGCGCATGGGTGTATTCGCTGTAGGAATTGCCGTCGGGCAACAGCCGGTTCTGGATCAGGCCATCGGTCAGGAACAGAACGATGAAGAGCGAGGGATCGTTGCGGTCGGCGAACTCCACCACCTTCAGATTGCCGAACACCGAGGTGTATTCCGCCCGCAATCGGAACTGGTAGTCTCCCGCAACGATGTCGCGGTTCTTGCCGAGATAGTCCGGCGCGAGAAGGAACAGGCTACCGGCGAGAATGAGACCCGCCCCGGCCGTGGCCGACAGCAGAGACCGGTGGCGTCTGCTCGGCGCCGAACGCAATCCCGCCGCCGGCAGCACCGCCAGAACGATGGCCAGCAGCAGCAGGCCGCGAAAGTTGGTTACATAGGGAATCAGCAGGAACGCGGTGACGATGACTCCGGCAACCGATCCCACCGTGCTGACAAAGAAGACACGGCCGGCGCCGGCATCCCCCGTGGTTTCCGGCCGGATGGCGATCAGCAGCGGATTCATCGCCGACAGCACCACCAGCGGCACCGCCAGGATGATCGCGGCGGCGACAACGCTGCCGAACAGCAGGTCGATTGCCGCCAGCCGGGGGAACAGCCAGGGATAGACCAGACAGGCGATGACGATCGCCACCACCGACAGCGCCGGGGCGATAAAAAACGCAAGATCGCGCTGCGCCGGATCCGTGCGCCGCGCCAGCCAGCCGCCGGCATAGTAGCCGACGGCCAGGAAGGTCAGGGTGATCGCCAGGATGCTGGACCAGATATAGAGGCTGACGCCGAAATAGGGCGTCAGGATGCGCGAGGACAGCAATTCCAGCGCCAGCGTGGCGGCGCCGGTGAGAAAGATGATCAGATAGTACAGAGGCACGCCGTTCCCGCGTTCCAACCGGCGGGCCGATCAATTGCCGTAGGCGAAGGGCTTCTTGGCGAACAGCCGCCGCACCATGGGCTCGAACGCTGAGAGCGGCATGGTGTCATAGTCGGGATCGAACGACACCTGGTCCCAGCGCTCGCAGAAATGCGCGGTCTTCTCGAAATGGGGATGGCCGCGGAACCGCTCGCGCTCGTCGCGGTCGCGGCCCACATGGTGATAGTAGTAGTAGCCCTGGAACACCGGGTGATGCTTCGCCAGCCAGTAGTTGGCCTCGGAGATATAGGGCCGTAGCACGGAGGCGGCGAGTTCGCCATGGTTCTCCGGCGCCAGATTGTCGCCGATATCGTGCAACAGCGCGACGACGACTGTCTCCTCGTCGGCCTTGTCGCGGAAGGCGCGGGTCGCCGTCTGCAGCGAATGCTGCAGGCGGTCGATCTTGTAACCCATCTTGTCGACGCCGAGTTGCTTCAGGCAGCCGAGCACCGTATCCGGCAGGCGATCATAGAGCGGCCGGAAAAGCTGCTCGAGCATCTCATATTCTTCCCGCGTTCCCTGATCCATGCGGGTGAAAGCGACGGTGCCGTCCATGGCGGTGGTCTCCTGAGCGTGGTTTCGCCGGTACAGAATATCCGGCCGCGGCCCTCTATTCCATGCCGTTGCCGCCCTCGGCGAGATAGCGGGCGAAGCTGGCGCCGTCGATATTGCTGCCGCAGACGATCACGCCGACGCGCTTGCCCTTGAGCCGGCCGCGTAGCGGCCCGGCCAGCGCCGCGGTCGCGGCGGCGCCGGCGGGCTCAACCGCCAGTTTCACCTCTCCGAACAGCAGCGACATCGCGCGCTTCATGGCGGCATCGTCAATCATAACGAGCTCATCGACGAAGCGGCGGCAGACACCGAAGCTGTAGGGCAGGGCGAAAGGCGGCGCCAGGCTGTCGGCGATGGTGGTGACCTTGTCGGCCTTCTCCGGCCGGCCGGAGGCGAAAGAACGGTGCATCGTGTCGGCGCCTTCCGGTTCCACGCCGAACACCTGACAGTTTGGCTGCAGTTGCTTGATCGCCAGCGAGATACCGGCGGCCAGCCCGCCGCCGCCGATGGGGATAATCACCGCATCCATATCCGGCACCTGGCGCGCCCATTCGAGGCCCAGCGTCGCATCGCCGAGGACCGTCGTCCGGCCTTCGAAGGGATGGATGAAGGCGCGGCCCTCGCTCGCCTCGATCTCCTTCACTTTGGCGAAAGCGGCATGCACGTCATCCGCGAGGATCACTTCAGCGCCGTGCCGCTTGCACGCCGCGACGCGAAAGGGATTGGCAGTCTTCATCATCACGACCTTGGCGCTGGCGCCCAGGCGATGCGCCGCATAGGACACGGCGATGGCGTGATTGCCGGCGCTAACGGCGGTGACGCCGCGCTTCAGCGCCTCCGGCGACAGCCGCAGGATGTTCAGCAGCGCCGGCCGGGCCTTGAAGCTTCCGGTCCGCTGCAGCAGTTCGAGCTTGAGCACGATGTCGGACTTGTCGCCCAAGATCTCGTCCAGACGCGGACCGCGCCAGCGATGCACAGGGGTCTCGACGACATAAGGATCGAGTTCGCGGCGGGCTTCGGCAATTTCAATGGGCGCGGGGATGTCGAGTTCGGTATCGGCGGTCGGGCTGAGCTTGTCCATTTTCTTCCGTCGGCCGTTGCGGGGGCTGCAGTTTACCGACAGGATGGCGGCCGCGCCATGCAACTTTCCGATCTCACGGCCTTGCTGACCGCTGCCGGCCTCTGCTTCCGCGGCGGTTTTCAACCGGTGGCAGGTGATGGGTTGCCGGCCCTGGAAAATGGCGCGATTCCCGCGACGCTAATTCTCGTCGGCGATATCGGCGGCCGCCTCTGGCCGGTGTTTTCGCAATCCACGGAAGCAAACGACGGCGCTCCCCATCCGCTGGATCGCTGGACGCGGCGGATCGTGGATGGAATTGCGCAGCGCGCCGGCGCCGTTCCGCTCTATCCCTTCGGCGGGCCGCCTTATTGGCCGTTCCAGCGCTGGGCGCAGCGGGCGGAGACGGTGTTCCCGTCGCCGTTGGGGATTCTGATTCATCCTGAACATGGGCTTTGGCATGCCTACCGCGCCGCGCTGTTGTTCGCGGAAACCATCGCGTTGCCGCCGCTGCCGGCGGCGCAATCGCCCTGCGAAAGCTGCGCCGAAAAACCCTGCCTCTCCACCTGCCCGGTAGGCGCCTTCAGCGCCTCCGGGTTCGATGCTGGCGCCTGCACCGGCCATATCGCCGCACCCGCCGGCCGGCCCTGCATGGATGGCGGTTGCCTGGCGCGGAATGCCTGCCCGATCGCGACGGAGCTGCGCTACCCGCCGCCGCAGCTGCGCTTTCATATGGCGGCATTCCGCAAGGCCCGGCTATCCTAGGCGTGTTCATCCTCCCTCAACCGTTGATGTTTAAAATATATGCCTGCCATATCCCGCGGTGCAGCATGGCTGCAGTTCGGTTGAGGATCGCTTGAACGGAACAGTTCTGCTGGTGGCCCATAGCGATTGGCGGCAAGGCCGCGTCGCGCCGCTGCTGAAGTCCAAGGGGTATGAGGTCGAGTGGCGTTGTCCCTGCATGGGCGACCGCCTGCCCGAAGACCGCGCGGCCTATGACGGAGTCATCGTTTTCGGCGGCCGGCAGAGTGCCAATGATGCGCCGGCGGCACCCTATCTGCAGCACGAGATCGACTGGATCCGGGATCATGTGAATGCCGGCGGCCGCTATCTCGGCATCTGCCTGGGCGGCCAGCTGCTGGCCCGCGCGCTCGAGGCGCGGGTCGCGCCGCATCAGGACGGCGTCGTGGAGATCGGCTATTTCGCGGTTGCGCCGACGGAGGCCGGGCGCAGCCTCTTCCCCGATGCCCTCCATGTCTACCACTGGCATCAGGAGGGCTTCGAGGTGCCCCAGGGCGCCGACCTGCTGGCCCGCGGCGGCAATGCCTTTCCGAACCAGGCGTTCCGTTGGGGCTCATCGGCTTACGGCTTGCAATTCCATCCGGAAGTCACGGCGGATGTGGCGCGCGCCTGGTTGGAGGGCGCCTCGCACCATCTGACTCGCCCGGGCGCGCAGTCGCGCGATCACCAGGAAGGACAAATGGCTCATCACGACGGCCCGCTCCATGCCTGGATGGATGGATTCCTGGATCACTGGCTGTCGCTGCCACATTTCGACTAGGCCATGCGCGACCGGCCGGGAAGTGCCAGAAGCGGAAATGGCTTGCTCAGATGTTTAGATCGTTGGCAACATTTCCCCGGCTGGGCGACGGAGGCGAAGGGCGGCTGCGTGAGTCCGACAAATTTCCGCCGGTCACTTGACCGCCGCGTGTAAACAGCGGCGCCTCTTTTCAGGAGGGATCCGTGTGGCAGCTTGATGGTTGGGGTGCTCGGGTGCGGATCGGCATCCTGATGCCTCACTTCGACCTCGGCCCAGAGGTGGAATTTGCGGCCATGGCACCGGAGGGCGTTACGATTCATTCGACGCGCGTGCGGATAGGCGTGGTGATGCCGGGTGCCGCCACCGACCCCGGGATCGCTTTGGCTCCGGTGCGCGCCTTCGCCGAGCCGCCGGCCATCGATGATGCTGCCGAGCTTCTGGCCGCGGCGCCCTTGCACGCGATCGCCTACGGCTTCTTCAGCAGCAGCTACGTCTTGGGTGTCGAGGGCGACCAGGCCCTGCAAGCGCGCCTGGAGAAACGGACGCGCGGCATTCCCGTTGTCATTCCCGGCCTTGCAGCCGTGCGGGCACTGCGGGCGTTGGGTGTGCGCCGACTCGCCCTCGTCGATCCGCCGTGGTTCTCGGCCGAATTGAATCGGATGGGCGCTGACTATTTCCGCACTCAGCAGATCGAGGTCGTCTACGCTGCTCCAGCTACGGGACTGCCAAGCAGTCAGCACGACCAGAACCCCGGGCGGCTCTATGAGTGGGTTCGCGCGGAAGTACCTACGAACGCCGAGGCCGTGCTGACCGGAGGCAACGGCTTCAGGGCAGTGGGCGCGATCGAGGCGCTGGAGAAGGATCTCGGCCGCCCCGTTCTCACCGCCAACCAGGTTACATTCTGGAATGCCCTGCGCGCCGCCGGCGCGCGGCAACCGGTAACCCACTACGGACGGATCTTCGCTGAGCCATTGCGGGCAGACTAAGCCGACTATTTTCCGACGAATGGCGACCTTGGGTCAAACCCGGCCGCTTGACGCCCTTCCGCAGACGTCAGCTTACTGCAGTGGACCGGAAGTGCTTGCGATTTTCGTCGGCTAAACCCTGACAACCGGACGTGGTCTGGCTGCGCCAGTAGGTCTCAGTTGTGCCATTTCCGGACCTCAATACCACCAAGGCGGTCAGCTGGGCGGGATTACGCGCCGTGGCGACGAGCTTGTGCCCTGCCTTAAGCACCGCTTCGGCGAGTGCTCCGCCGTGGCGCAAGACTAGGCCAAGTCGCGGGCGACTCTCTAGAACCTGGTCCCGGAAACATCTGAACATGAGCACTAGCCGGGTTTCTGGCAACCCGGCAGCCACTCAAAGCTGCTGGTTGAGACGAGGCTTCCAGAAGGGCCGGAACAGTTCGATCTTGGGGCAGCGGTTCATCACCACCTTGAGGCCTGCATCCTCGGCCAGGTGCGCCGCCTCGTCGTTGCGCACGCCGATCTGCATCCATAGGACCTTGGCGCCGATCTGGACCGCCTCCTTGGCGACATCCAAGGCGGCCTCCGAGGTACGGAACACCTGGACCATGTCGACCGGCTTCCCGATCGCAGAGAGCGATTCGTAGACTTTGAGACCGCGGATCTCCTTCCCAGCCTCCATAGGATTGACCGGGATCATCTCGTAGCCGGTCTCGTGCAGCACGCGCATCACCCCATAGCTGAACTTGGTCGGGTCCGAGCTGGCGCCGACCACCGCGATGGATTTGACCTCCTTCAGGATCGCGGCCAGGTACTCGGCCGGGTAATCCTTGTCGTGATTCATGTGGGCGACAATGGTCATGGCACGTCCCTCCGTGGGCGCGCGATATCCGCCTTCAGCTCGTGGGGCGCGAGCGGGTCGGCGAAGGGATTTCGATAAAGCTTGTCATGGCTCTCCACGCCGACGTCAAGAGTGCAATCGCTGAGCGGGCGGGCCACGCACAGCAGAACATAACCGTGGGACAGCTGCCGGCCATTGAGCGCGACCCCGGCCCGCTGGTCCACCTCGCCCGCGAGCAACTTGGCCGCGCAGGAGATGCAACCGCCGTAGCGGCAGCCATAGGGCAACGAGACCCCTGCCGCCTCTAGCGTGGTGAGCAGCGGCTCAGCGCGATCCACCCGGTAGGTTGCGCCCGCGCGGTTGGCAAGGGTTATCGTGACTGCCCGTTCTCTCACAGCCAGATATCCGAGGTGCAGTCGCCGCCCGGATAGCGGGTCTCGTGGCAGCGGGCGGGTCCGTTCGGCTCCTTGCCAAAGTCAACGAAGAAGTCCTTGTCGATCTCCATGCCACCCGCCTCTGTGTTGCAGTTGACCATCACCATGCAGCCGCCGTTCTCGCGGATCTCGGGATAGAACTGGTTGTCCCAGGTGGAGAACAGCGAGGTTGTGACATAGAGCCGCTTGCCGTCGAGCGAGAGCTGGATCATCTGCGGGCCGCCGGTGATCTTGTGCCCGTTGACGATGGGTGCTCTGCCGAGCACGCCGCCCATCCAGACCTGGCCGGTCAGCTTCGGGTTGTGCGGATCGGTGATGTCGTACTGTCGGATATCGCCGTGCAGCCAGTTGCAGAAGTAGAGAAAGCGGTCGTCCATTGAGATCAAGATGACGCTGATCACCCCCGGGACCGGAATCGGCCATTCCGGGTGGGGCTCGTTGTCGACGTCGATGATCTTCTCCCAGACCCACTCGCCGTCCTTCTTGAACCAGTGGATGATGTTGGCCGAGAGTGCGGCGCCGACGAAGCCGTGGTCGGAATCGGGGTTGTGGTGGAAGCGAACCTCCAGCGGGAGCAGCCCGTCCTCGCCCAGGTAGTGGGTCTTCATGATGCGCTTCTTCTGGAGATCCCAGAAGTGGATGCGGCGGCCGTACTTGAGGCGCCCGACCTCCTCCAGATCGAAACCCGGCATGAAGGTGTTGGGGGCGGCCCATTCGCTGGAGACCATGACGTTGTGGCGCGGCTGGTACCAAAAGTCGTAGTTGAAGAGCATACCGGTGATGTCGTTCTCCCAACGCCCGACGATCTCGAAGTTCTCGTTCAGGTGCAGGAAGCCGCCGGGCGCCTCGCCCTTGGCATCGCCCAGCATGGAGATGATGATGTCGGAGCCCAGGCAATGCACCGTGTGGGGCGCCGAAAGGTTAGTCTTGGCCTTGATCTCGGCGCCCTCGATCACCTTGTGCAGGCGCGGCTTCCTGGGATCGGTCGCGCAGTCGACGATGTGCAGGTTGGTGCTGCGCACGCCCGGCACGATCAGATAGCGCCGTTCCTTCGTAGGGTCGTGATGGCAGGACGAGCAGGCGTTCCAGCCCATGTGATGCAGCTCGTCGCCGATGCCCGGCATCTCGAGCCGGCTGATTACCTTGGAGTAAGTCGGACTCTGCGGGTCGGCGTCGATCGTCGCTACATAGTCCGGCTTCTGAATGCCCGTGCCGATATAGAGTGCGACCGTATAAAGAATTTTCTCGCGTGGCGCCTTCATCGCCTCGGCCGGCGAGGCGTAGCCCGGCCCGCAACACTTCGAATCGCCGTTCTCGGCCATATTTGGTCTCCCATCGCGCTCTGTTCTAAACGGCGCGCGATTTTGCCGTTCAGATAGGCGACCAGATGGTCGCTCGGGTGCTGTGCAACGAATTGTACGTATGCCGCGTTAGTGTGTCTATCGAGCCGAACTTCCGCTTTGGGTCAGAGGCTGCCGTATCACCCGGGGCCGCCCCATGTCGGCTTAGCCCGCAGCAACGGTCGAACCCAAGAGGCACGGGAGAGTCCGAAAGGTGCCAAAGCGGTCATCGACTTGGTTCGCAGACTGGGCAATATGCGAGCGCTGCCGGGAACGAGGATCCGCACGTTCGACGACAACATAAACAGTGTTGACGAGATTCAACCAGCATCCGTGGGCCTGGCCGGTGAAACGACGTCTCCATCCCCTTTCTTGATCTGTCCGCGAAAGCGGGCATCCAGGGTGACTGCGATGCTGTTGCCCCTGGACCTCCGCTTGGGCGAGTGGATGCGCACTAATGAAATTCGCACCCGACATAATCATTCCTGCTTAGTCTCAGGATTGTGCGTTAAGAAGTACAGATTACCGCCAATCTCGGAGACAACGAGCTGTCGGTCGTCCCAGATCAGCACGCACACCGGGCGCGTCAGGCCATCAAGAATAGTCTGCCGCTCGCCGGTGGAAGGCGTGATGCGAAGGAGCCTGCCACTGCCGGATACCCAGGCGCCCGACCGATCGAATAGGCCGTGCTCGAGAACGAACATGTCGCCACTCGCGTCGAAAACGACGTCGACCGGCGCGTTGAGATCGGTGGCCTGGATCCGAGCAGACGACGCAGGTCCGGCTACTGGCAGGGAAACGATGCGGCCGCTGCCGGCAATGAAGGGAAAACCGCCGAACAGGGAAACGTAAAGGCGGCCGTCATGGGCCGCGATGCCGGTCGGCACGGCGTCAAACTCGTAGCTCTGCTTGTCGCCGAACTCGGTCGGGGACAAAGTCTGCAATGCGGACTCGCTCGCCGTGAGCCGGGCAAAAGTGAAGACTGTCGCTCTATCGCCGTCCGCGGAAAGACGTTCGACGCTGTTCCGCGCCGCATCGATCACGAAGAATGTGTCGCCTGAGAGTGTGAAGTCGTAGGGGTTCCAGAAATCGTTGCTGACAACCCTGACGATAGCGGTCTCGTCGACCTCCAGTAGCGCGTGGTCGTAGTTGACTTCGTCATTGCTGGCGGGTGTCCATCCTTGGGCCACAATATAGGCCGAACCGTAGCGTGCGACCCGGTAGGGTCCTGTGGGGTCGCCCATCACATCAGCGCCATGGGGCAGCGCCGGGCCGAAGGCGGTGAGCTCGCCATCCACGCCGCGCCGATAGAGGCGGCCATCGGCCAGGTTGGTGACAAGGAGCGCATCGCCGTCTCGCGCGAGGCCGGCGAAGATCGCGCCCGGTTCTTGCACGATCTCCATCGCGTATCCCGGCGCGGCCACGGGGTCCGCCACGGCGCTCGCCGCCATCGACAGCAGCCCGAGTGCAATCAATCCGGCGAGCGGACGCATCGGAAACCGCCATTGGCCGCGAAGCGGAAATCGGGATCGTAGGCGAGCCGGTAAGTGGTGGTGAGGTGGCTTGGGTCGCTGTTCCAGGCGCCGCCGCGAAGGACGCGGTATTTTCCAGCGATGTCGGGCGGCACCTCGCCCTGATAGGGGGCATAGACATCGCGGGTCCATTCCCACACATTGCCGACGAGGTTGAGAACGCCCTCCTTGCTCGCGCCTTCCGGAAAGGAATCGACGGGGGCGGTCATGGCATAGCCGTCGCGGTCGTCGCCGGCGCAGCACTGCTTGCTGCCGTGGTTGACGTGCATGGCATCGGCAGAGACGTCGCCCCAGGGAAACGGCGCGCCGTCGGCGCCGCGCGCGGCGCGCTCATACTCTTGCTCGGAGGGCAGTTTGAGGCCGTAATGGTCGCAAAATGCCGCCACATCGGCAAAGCTGACGCCGACAACCGGCCGCTCATCGAGGCCGAGGAGGGGGTGCCCGCCATAGAAGGCGGAGCGGTGACCGGTTGCGTCGACGAAACGCTGATATTGGGCATTAGTGATCTCGGTTTTGTTCATGGCGAAGGCCTTGCCTTCGATCACCCGACGCGGGCGTTCATTCTCGTTACCGGTCTCGCTGCCGAATACGAACGGCCCCGCAGGTAACTCGATCAGCGGGTTGCCGGGAATCGGATCATCGCTAGCCGCGGCGCCGCTGAACAGGGTAATAACTGCAAGTCCGGGAAGCGCCCTAGAAATCCACACGATTCTCACTCTCCCGATCAAAGAGAAAGACGCGATCGGGCGCGATCCTCACGCCCACCATCTGGTCGAAGTCGCCAGCGAAGTTTTTGTCGGCGCGCATGGTCAGCAGGTGGTCGCCGGCACGGACACTGACGAGCGTGCTTTCGCCGGTGAGCTCGACCGAGTAAATCGGCGCAGTGGCATTGGCATCCCCATGATTGCCGGCGAGCACCTGCACATCCTCTGGGCGCACTCCCATCACCGCGCGCATCACATTGGCGCGGCCGAGGCCGCCGACCCTGATGCCGCCGGGACCGGTGAACACGCCGTTTCTCGCCTCGCCGTCGATCAAGTTCATCGGCGGCGAGCCGATAAAGCCGGCAACGAAGAGAGTGCGCGGATTGTTGTAGATATCCTTTGGCGTTCCGAGCTGCTCGATGACGCCCCTGTTCATTACGGCGACGCGGTGGGCCAGCGTCATCGCCTCGATTTGGTCGTGGGTGACGTAAATCGTCGTCACCTGCAGCTCGTGCTGAAGGTGCTTCAGCTCGGCACGCATCTGGACCCGGAGCTTCGCATCGAGGTTCGACAGCGGCTCGTCCATGAGAAAAACTCGCGGAGTGCGGATGATGGCGCGCGCGAGTGCCACGCGCTGGCGCTGGCCGCCGGAGAGTTCCTTGGGCAGGCGCGCCAGAAGCGTGTCCAGTTCGACCCGCCGCGCGACCTCGGCAACCTGCCGCTTCCGCTCAGCGGGTGGCACTTTCCGGACCCTCAAGGGATAGCCGATATTATCTTCGACAGAGAGGTGCGGATATAGTGCATACGACTGAAAGACCATGGCGACGTCGCGGTACTTGGGGAGGACGTCGTTCACCTGGTCCGTGCCGATATAGATGTCGCCGGATGTGATCTCCTCAAGTCCGGCAACCATGCGCATCGTCGTCGTCTTGCCGCAGCCGGACGGACCAAGCAAGACGAGAAACTCCTTGTCCATGATCTCGAGGTCGAGGTTGGCGACGGCGACGAAGCTGCCGAACTTCTTGGTGACGCCGCTGAACTTGACCGATGCCATGGATTCAACCCTTGACGGCGCCGAAGGAAAGTCCGCGAACGAGGTGCTTCTGGACGATGAAGGCGAAGATCATGATCGGGATGCAGGCCGTAAATCCGGCCGCACTGATCTCGCCCCAATAGGTGTTGTACTGGGTCACACGCCCGGCGATGCCGATCGGCAGCGTCTGCGATCTCTCGGTCAGCGTCAGAACGAGCGCCAGCAGGAATTCGTTCCACGAGATAATCAGGCAGAAGATGGAGGTGGCCGCCAGGCCCGGACGGGCAAGCGGCAAGGCGACGCGCAGGAAGGCGCCCCATCGCGTGTCGCCATCGACCATTGCCGCCTCCTCCAGCTCCACCGGCAGGTCCTGGAAATAGCTCTTCATCATCCAGGTCGCGAAAGGCAGGTTGAACGCCGTATAGGCGATCACGACCGCCAGCTTCGTGTTGAGCATGTCGAAATAGTTGAAGGCGATATAGAGAGGAATGATGGTGACGATCGGCGGCATCATGCGCGTCGAGAGTATCCAGAAGGAGATCTGATAGCGCCACTGGCCCGGAAACCGGAACCGGGCCAGCGCGTAGCCCGCCATGGTGCCGAGGACGAGCGAGACAAGCGTGGTCGCGACCGCAATGATCAGGCTGTTCAGCGCATACTGTAGGAAGGGCCGCTCGACGAAAGCGGCATGATAATGCTTCAGCACCGGATTGACGGGGAACCACTGCGGCGGCACCGAAAAGATGTCGATGTCGTACTTGAACGAGTTGGATGCGATCCAGTAGACCGGGAAGAGGGTGAGCACGAGCGCCACCGCGATCGTCACGTAGGCGGCGATTCGCTGGACCATGGCCGTCGTTCGACTCCGCTTCATCTCCGCCCCCCTAGTTCGCCAGCCGCATGCGCTTGATGAACCACGTGCTGAAGGCGACCGTCGCGAACAACACAGAGAGCGAGATCGCCGCCGCATAGCTTGGATCGGCGAAGCGATAGGCGACCTGATAGATGTAGAGGCTGAGCGTCTTGGTCCGGTCGGCCGGCCCGCCGCCGGTCAGGATGAAGACCAGATCGAAGAGCCTGAGAGCATCCATGATGCGCAGCAGCAGGGCGATGGCGATGACCGGTTTCAGGAAGGGAAGCGTCAGGTCCCAGAACTGGCGCCAGGCGGAGGCCCCATCGAGGGCCGCGGCCTCGTACGGTTCGACCGGGAGGCTCGAGAGGCCCGCCAGCATCAAGAGGAACATGAACGGTGTCCACTGCCAGACGTCGGCGACGATGATCGAAAACATGGCGAGCTTGACGTCGCCGGCCCAGGCCTGCAGGGGCAGGCCCAGCTGGAACATGATCTCGTTGAGGATACCGAACTGAGGCTCGTAGATCAGCTTCCAGGTAATCGCCACCGCGATCGGCGGCAGCATCATCGGCAGCATCAGGACCGTCTTGAGGAAATTCAGCCGGCGGATGTAGCGGTCGAGCAGCAAGGCGAGGCCGAGGCCCAGGAGGAACTCGGCCGCAACGGAGAAGATGGAGAAGACGATCGTATTCCACAGACCGACATGGAACTGTTCATCGGTGAGCAGTCGGAGAAAGTTGTCCGCGCCGGCGAATTCCCATGGGACGTCGGGGTTGGGGCTGATCCGTGTCACGGCGGCGACGAACATGTAGATCGATGGGAAGATCGTGAGCGCCAGCAGGACGACCATCGCCGGCGCGATCATCAGCACGCGCAAGTGGCGCTCGCCCCACCGCTCCAAAGCGGATCCCAACTCCGCGCGCGCGGAAATGGTCATCGGAAGTTCCGTCGCCACGTCAGTTCCCCATGCGCTTCAGGAGCCCCCCAGCGTCGCAAGCCGGCTGGTGCGACACATTCGCGAAAAGGCGGCTCCGCGGCCATGGAGCGGAGTCAGCGAACTCCGCTCCATGTGCCGCGCGGAAGGGCCCGGCATCTATTTGATGCCGGTGATGTTCTCGACCGCGGCCTGAGCGTTCTTCAGAGCGTCTTCCGGCGACTCCGCTCCGGCGACCGCCTTGGACAGCTCGATGCCGAATGCATTCTCGATCTCCGGCCACTTCGGATGACGCGGACGCGGCGTCGAGAAGTTGATCGCCTCCATCAACGTCGGGAAGTGACGAAACTTCTCCTGCAAGGTCAGCTCCGGATCGGTGAAGACCGAGAAGCGGACCGGCGGATTGCCGCGCGTCGCCGAGATTTTGATCTGCTCGGGCGAGGTGGCCCAGACCATGAAGTCGAAGGCTTCCTGCTTGTTCTTGGAGGCCGACATGATGCCCATGGTCCAGTGGCCGATCTCCGAAGATCCGGCGTGGGTGCCGGCCGGAATGGCGGAGTAGGAGATCTTGCCGACCATCCGCGACTGGCTGGGGTCTTCGAACGTCGACACCCAGTTCGGCCAGTTGATCGACGAGGCGGCCGTGCCGGCGGCCAGCGCCTGTCCGACCTCATTGGCGTTGTAGCTCTCGACGCCCTTCGGCGAGATGTCCCGCAGCGCCATGAAGGTCTTCATCGCCGCCGCGCCTTCAGGCGTGTCGATCGTCACCTTGGAGCGGTCCGCGTTGAAGAGGTTGCCGCCATAGGACCAGAAGATCGGCATGAAATCGGCGACGACGGGGTTGCCCTGGCCGCCACGGAAGACGTAGCCGAAATAGCGGCCACCGCCGGCCTCGGTCATGGCTTTTGCGGCTTTGATCACGTCATCCCAGGTCTTCGGTCCGTTTGGCAGGCCCTGCTCGCCGAACTTGGCGCCGTCGTAGAAGAACATCTGGGCATTGCCGACATAGGGGATGCAGACGAAGGGGCCGGTGTTGTAGGGGTTGCGGCAGACCGCCAGCGACTTACCCAGAAAGTCGTTGTCGGGGCCGGGGGTGCCCTTCCCATTGAAATAGGATGTCAAGTCCTCGAGATGGCCGTTCTCGGCGAAGAACGGTATCCAGGGATCGTCCATGAGGACGATGTCGAACGTGCCGGACTTGGTCTGGCCGGCGTTGGCCGCCTGCTCGAACACGTTGCTGTAGGGCGCCTGGACGATCTCAACCTTCGTGCCTTTCATCTGGGCATAGTCGGCGGCGGCGGCTCTCAGGCCGTCCCCCTCGCTGCCCGACGGCACAAGGATCGTGATGTCGGCCGAAGCCGTCGACGCCATCAGAGACGCAAAGACGGCCGTCAGGAGCAATTTTCGAACCATCGTGTCCTCCCTCTCAGTGGTTGCTGACGCGAGGCCTCTTCCTTTCAGGGGGCCCTTCCTGTTAGGCGGAGCCGGAGGGGACTTTCCCACGGCGGCTGCGCGGACCACTGACGACAACAATAACGTGCATCGGCATGACTCCTCAAGCAGCTGCTGCCGTCTCTCTCGTCTTGTTCAGCGAACCCTTCTAGCCCCGATATGCGGCGGCGCACGCAGTCGCCGACGGCCGACCCCGGAAGTGGCCGTTTGATGTAGTATCGATCATCCTTCGCAGCCGGTAGTAGAACTCGCGCCACCGGTACGGGTCATGGCCGTAGCCGATGGTGATGTAGGTTCAGGATCGTGTCCACCTCAGTGATTGTACCATTTCCTGATTTGTCACTGCGATCTCATCTACCGTGGTCGCGGTAACAACTCCGCGTGCCCTCTCATCAACTAGCTCTTGCTCATCCGAGTGATTGCACGAACATGATACCCTACGGATCATTTCAGCTGTTCTCTGCAACGGGGCTTGAGTCTGCTTCGGGTCATAGGCGGCTGTCCGGCCCTCTTCGGCGAACGTCTGCTCGCGGACATAAACCGGAAATAACTGCGGTTTTCGTCCGATAGACCCTCAGCACCGGACCTAGCTTGGCGCCGCCAGCGGGTCGGCTAGGTGCCAATAGCCGACATCCAAGCCACAAGGCTTCCTCCGGCATCGCGCATTCCAATGCACTGGGTGACTAACAAGGCGGAGATCCACGAACGGTAGGGCCGATTCCGACATCAACAGTGCAATCGCTGAGCGGGCGGGCCACGCACAACAGCAGAACATAACCATGGGACAGCTGGCGGCCATTGAGCGCGACCCCGGCCCATTGGTCTACCTCGCCCTCGAGCCGGCTGATTACCTTGGAGTAGGTCGGACTCTGCGGGTCGGCGTCGATCGTCGCTACATAGTCCGGCTTCTGAGGGCTCGCGATACAGCTGGAGGATCAGGAATTCGAGCAGACGAAGCGCCGGCATCAGAGCCTATGACCACTGGTTACGCGGCAGGAAGTACCTCAATCTCTGCTGACACTCTGATAAATGCGGCGATGGCACTTGCCATACTGAGTGAGCCGGAGGCGGGCTTAGCTCTAGCGAGCACGGCGATCCGCCTCAACCCCTATCATTCTGATTGGTATTTCTCGTATCTTGGCGGCTGCCATTTCATCGCGGGTCATTTTGTCGATACGATCGCGGCGATGGAGAAGGCTCCTGACGCTCTGCCGGAGGTTCGGGCCATTCTAGCAGCGGCGTACGCTCAGGTTGGACGCTTGGATGAAGCGCGAACGGAAATCGCTGAGTTCGTTCGCCGCTTTCCATCACACTGGACTGGCCACCCCAGCATACAATTCTTCGCCGGTACGTTTCATTGGGGGCGTAAGGAAAGTATCAATCGACTCCTCGAAGGCCTGCGCAAGGCGGGGCTGCCAGAGTGACGGTTCGTCACTTCCGCATTTGGCACAACTGAGACCTCCTGACGTCGCCCATCAAGGTCCGGTGTCCAGGGTCTAACTGACGACAAGAGCAAGTGTTTCAGGTCGCTATCCGTAAGCTGATCTTCGCGGCGGTTGCCAGATCGTCTGAGGATGACCCCAAGCCAAAGTCGCCCAACGGCCGCTGTCCCCGACAGTTGTTCCGACCCTGCTCAAGATGCGCAGTATGATATATGGTTAGCTTGGCAGCCGTATGGGATAGCCCTATAGCGAGAGGGATGACGATGACCGAGCCGCTCTATGTTGGCGGCGCCGCGGGCTACGATGAACTGTTCGCCCGAGTGACGCTCTCGTTCGTACCAGCCTTATTGGGGGCTGCGCAAATTGCTTCCGGCCATCGTGTACTTGATGTCGCAACCGGAACTGGAGTCGCGGCAACGGCTGCGGCCGACCTAGTCGGCCCCTTCGGAGAGGTCATCGCGGGCGATATCTCCAGTACCATGCTAGATGTTGCGCGGCGCAATCTGAAGGAGGCGCCGATAAAGCTGGAAGTGTTTGACGGACAAGCGCTGCCCTACCCCAAAGAGCGTTTTGACCGGGTCATCTGTCAGATGGGGCTAGCATTCTTCGATGATCCGGCTCGCGGGCTCGGCGAATTTTACCGCGTTCTGTCGCCCGAAGGACGGACGGCGGTCACCGTCAACTCGACGCCCGAGCGTTCGCTCTTTACGCGGATCGGCACTGTGATAGGGCGATATGTACCGTCCAAGGCAGAGCAGCTCAATCGCTATGCCTCGATCCGGACTATTGAGCGTCTCGGCATCTTGCTGCATGGCGCGGGGTTTGCCGATGTCCAGGTTCAAAGTGAAAGGCGGTCGTTTTCGTTTGCGTCTTTCGACGACTATTTCAGTGGCACGGAGGCCGGAGCCGGAATCTCGGGGCAGGAGTACATCGAGCTGCCCAAAGACCTGCAGCGCGAGGTTCGTGAGCATGTTCGCCGGTCATTTCCTGATGGCGCGAGCAATCAGCCGTTCGTGATTGAAATGGAAGTTCTTGTTGGTTCCGGACGGAAGTGATGCTTCGCCTGCTCAGTCGCGACTTGGACAGGTATCCTATGGCGATTGCGCAGTATGAATTTGAAATCACTTCCGGTCCACTCCGGTAAGCTGACTTTCGCGGAAGGGTATCAGACCGCCGCCTTTGACCCAGAGTGGACCTAAGGCGCAATAGACTCAGGAACAGTGCGCCAATACAATCCAGCGGTCTGCCTTCTCTGAAGGTAACTGCTTACATGGCCGAACAACGCGCCCAACGCCGCCTCG
>Ga0184612_10000354_pt1 | contig 21466 bp, 19 predicted proteins | sample PLM3_60_coex_FD_133163 | JGI IMG/M metagenome (GOLD analysis project Ga0184612, IMG submission 133163) | Groundwater sediment microbial communities from an aquifer in East River, Colorado, USA - PLM3_60_coex | ecosystem: Environmental > Terrestrial > Soil > Riparian zone | place: USA: East... | reverse complement strand
GAGCCTGTAGTACATTTCGAGCTCTTGCGTGTCGAAACGATTGTTGCCACTCCGGCCGAGCTCGCACGCGTGTTCGCCGATCGCTTGACGATTGCGGCTCGCCTCGCGCAGAAGAACGGCCGCGCGTTGTCGCTCGTCCTGCCGGGCGGGTCCGTCGCGGAAATATTTCTCCCCGTTATCGCTGAGGCCGCAGTCGATTGGGCGCAGGTGAACGTGTTCTGGGGCGATGAGCGCGCTGTTGGTCCGGACCATCCGGAGTCGAACTATCGCCTTGCGGACGCACTGCTGTTGAGCCGTGTGGCGATCGACCGCGCGCGGGTTCACAGGATGCCGGCCGACGGCCCCGAGCTCGACGCCGGGGCCAGTGCCTACGAAGCCGAGCTCGTGCGCGTGCTCGGCAAGCCGCCACGGTTCGACGTGGTGCTGCTGGGCGTTGGGCCGGACGGACACGTCTGCTCGTTGTTTCCGGGCCATCAGGCGCTCGAGGAAACGTCGCGACGCGTCGTGGCTGTCACGGATGCGCCCAAGCCGCCACCGCGGCGCTTGACGCTGACGCTCGCGGCGCTCGAAGGCGCCGAGATCTACATCGCCGCCTTCGGCGCGGCGAAAGCCGAGGTCGTGCGATCGGCGCTGCTCACTCCCGCGTCGCCGCTGCCCGTCGCGCGCGCGGCACGCGCGGGCGCGCGAACAGCCTTCCTGCTCGATCGAGACGCGGCGGGGCTTCTGTAGTAGGGATCACGATGGGCGGCGACAGGTGGCCCCCGGCTTTTTCGCAGAAGCTCAGGACCCGCAGGCAAGGAGCTCCGGTCATCGACTAGAATTCGCCTACCACGCCCCTATTCCTACTGGAGCCATTTGTGCCGATCGACCGCCGAGGCTGTGCCGCGCGCCGCCGCAACCTGATCACGACCCTGGCGATTCTGTGCCTGATCCTGGCGCCCTCATCGGCGGCCACGCAAGCGCCGCAACCGCCAGCGGCGCAGCCCGTCACCGCGGCAGCCGGCATCGAGCCTTCCGGTCAGAGTGCCACGGTGATGTTCAGCAACCGGCCGATCGCGGTGCTTCGTGCCCGTGCGCTGGGCCGGTCGCCGGCTGAGCGCGCGGCGGTGACCGCGCGGCTCCTCGGCGATCTGGTGGCCCAGGGCATCGGCGGACCGGTGGAAGTGCGCTCGATCGAGGGCAGCAACATCATCAGCGTCGGGGGTCGCACCGTCGTGGCACTGACTCCGCTCGACATCGACGTTCTGTCCGGCGAAACGCTCGACGCTGAGACCGCACGAGCGGTGAGTGCATTGAGACTGGCGTTGGCGGAAGCGCTCGAGGCACGCACCCCGACCTTGCTGCTGCGAGGCGCCCTGCTGTCGCTCCTGGCCCTGGCCCTCGCCGTTGTCCTGTTGACGGCGATCGCGCGCGGCCACCGCCGCATCGCCCGGCGGTTGGTAGCGGCCGCGGAACGCCGTATCGGGCGGGCGGGCATCGGGCCTCTGGAAGTGCTCCGCGCCTCGCGCGTGTTCGACTTCTGGCGGAGCTTCGTCTCGCTCGTGTCGATCGCGCTCGGGCTGTTTGTCGTCTACAGCGCGCTCACGTTTGTCCTGCGCCAGTTCCCGTATACGCGCCCTTGGGGTGAGTCGATGCGGGCGTTCATGCTGTCGACGATAACGCGGCTGGCGCTCGACATGGTGCACGCCATCCCGGCGCTCTTCACCGTTCTGCTCATCTTCCTCATCGCGCGGTTCTTCATCCGACTGCTGCGCCTGTTCTTCAAGGCGATCGAGCAGGGCAACATCCAGGTGCCGTGGCTGCATCCGGAGACCGCGCAGCCAACCCGCCGACTGGCGGCGTCTCTGCTCTGGCTCTTCGCCGCGGTGATGGCGTACCCCTATCTACCGGGAAGTGGTACCGACGCGTTCAAGGGCGCGAGTGTGTTCATCGGACTCGTCTTGTCGCTCGGATCGAGCGGCCTCGTCAACCAAGTCATGAGCAGCTTCATGATCACCTACTCGCGCGCGCTGCGGGTGGGCGACTTCGTCCGTGTCGGCGAGGTCGAGGGCACGGTGACTCATGTCGGCGTGCTGTCGACCAAGGTCAAGACCTTGCGCGGGGAAGAGATCACGATCCCCAACGCCGTTGTCGTCGCCACGACCACGACCAACTATTCGCGGTTTGCCGCATCCGAAGGGGTCTACACGCCGACCAGCGTGACGATCGGCTACGACACGCCATGGCGGCAGGTGCAGTCGCTCCTTCTGACGGCAGCCGAGCGCACGTCGGGTGTCCGCAAGGACCCCGCGTCGCTCGTGCGCCAGGCCGAGCTGCAGGACTTTTACGTGAAGTACACGCTGCTGGTGTGCCCCGAGCGTCCCGAGCTGCGTCCCGCAGTGATGAGCGCGCTGCACGCGAACATCCTCGACGTGTTCAACGAGTACGGCGTGCAGATCATGTCGCCGAACTACGAAGCGGATCCGGAGGCGCCGAAGATCGTGCCGAAAGACAAGTGGCATGTGGCGCCGGCGCGGAGCGAGGAATAGGCCAGTCGGCAGTCGCCCTTCGCCCTTCGACGAAGCTCAGGGCGACCGCGAGCTTGTCGAACGGTCGGCAAGGCTCAGGGCGACCCTGAGCGTGTCGAAGGGTCGGGAGTCGTCAGTCGGTAGTCTCAGTCGTCAGTCCTAGTCGACAGTCCCAGTCGACAGTCCCAGTTCCAGTCGGCAGTCCCAGTCGTCCCATAGGCGCACACGTCGCGTTGCAAAGACGTACAAGCCCAGCCATAGCACCAACCCACACCTTATCAACATCGGTCGTCTATCTATCTATCGGCGGCCGTGTTCGGCGACCCTCCTCGCCGGCGTTATCAAAAAGGTGTGCGCGGTCACACGCCGGAGCAATCGGTCGCAGCTTTGCAGGGCCTTCGGCCGTGTGAAACGCGGCTTGTCGCACGTGATGCTTAAAGTCAACCTCTCGCGGCTGTTACATGTCAAACCACCGTGGGCCCACGACGATGCGCTGTCTCCTATGTATGACAGGCGTCCGGAGATCTGGACGAGTCAAATCGACGGGAATGACGAGCTTTGGTGACTCTGGGATGTGTGCGGATGTGTGCACCCACGCAAGATCAGGAAAGCGGAAGGAAACGGTTGGGACTCGATGACAGCGGCAGCGCTAGTGTGGAACGTCGCAGAACGCCGGGCGTAGAAGATAAAAGGCCGACTTCATGAAACGCGAACTGATCCTGACCCGCGAGCTAGTCCTGACGGTTGCCGCGATGCTGGTGGTGGCGGGGCCAGTCGCGGGACAGGACGTCGTGCAGCTGACGACCCCTGGTCAGGTGGAGCGAAAAGGGGCCGAGCAGGAACCTGAGAAAGAGGCCGAGAAGCAGCCAGAGAAGCAGCCCAGCGACAAGAGCGGTGAAAAAACCGCGAAAGAGAAGAGGAAGCAGAGCGATGCCGACTGGGGCTTCCGCTGGGCCGATCGCCCGTCCCTTCGCCTGGGCCCGGGAACCCGTGTCGATTTTCGCCTGCGACTGCAAGGAGACCTGCAGAACTCGGACGCGCCGCTGTCCGACGCAGGGGATAACGATGACAGGGGTGGCTCGAGCCTGGATGTGGCGCGCCGGCGCATCGGCATCGAAGGCGAGATCCTCAACATCTTCGACTACCAGGTCGAGCGTGAGCTTGGGACCGAACGGGATCCCTGGCGCGATGTCTATTTGAACTACAAGCAGTACGACTTCGCCCAGGTGCAGGTCGGCAAGTTCAAGCAGCCGTTCAGCCTCGACGAGAATACCAGCGCCACGAATCTGGACTTCGTCCACCGTTCGCGCATCGCGGCCCTCCTGGCGCCCGGACGCGACCGGGGCGCAATGGTTCACGGCCGCGTGCTTCGTCGCGGCATGCTCCGGTACGAGCTCGGCCTCTTCAGCGAAGACGGCAGCAACGCGCGGACGAATGACACCGAGCTCGTCCACGGCGATCGGACGCTGGCGGGCCGCCTGCTGGTGCAACCCTTCAGATCCACGACGTCGCTCGCGAGCGATCTGGCGTTCGGGGTGTCGTTCACGGCGAGCGACGTCCCGGAAGGTGTTCCCAACCTGCGCGGGCGCACCGAGCTCGGTGCCTGGTTCTATCGCCCGGACGTCCTGGTCAACGGACAGCGGCAGCGGATTGGCGTCGAGGCGCGCTGGCGGCCAGGACCGTTCTCGATCAAGTCGGAGTACATCCGGTTGACCGACGAGCGGCTGGGCCAGAGCGTGGACGAGACCGACCTGTCGCCGTTCCTCGGGACCGGCTGGTATGTGAGCGGCACATGGGCCGTGACCGGGGAGAAGAAAGCCGACGGCCTCGACACGCCTCGTCGTCCGCTCTTCCAGGGCGGGTTCGGCGCGGTCGAGCTGGCTGGGCGCGTCGAGCGCATTCGCTTCGGATCGGTGGCCCGTCGCATGAATGACAGCCCGGCGTCCGCCGACCCGCGAGCCGAGGTCATCCTCGGGAACAGCGACCGCGTGTACACCTTCGGCGTGAACTGGTACGCGAACCGGTGGATCAAGATTCAGACGAACCTCGTGAGGAACACGATCGCTTTCCCGGACCAGGGCCCGATGCCGTCGCAGTCCAGCTTCTGGAGCCGCATCGTCCGGTTTCAGTTCTCGATGTGAGTTGTCCCATGAACCGCCACCTGATTAACATCCCCGCGCTCGTCATTGCTGTGGTTGGGGCTGTAGTTGGGGTCCTCGCGTTGGCTCCCACGCCGGCCTTCGCGCAAACCGCAGACGACCTGTTCGACCCTGGCACGATGCAGGAGCTTCGCCTGACCGTCAACACGAAGGACTTGCGCGACATCCATGCAAACTACGGCGCAGACACTTACTACAGGGCCGACCTGCAATGGCGCAACATCCGCGTGCGCAACGCCGGCATCCGATCGCGCGGGGGAGCCAGCCGCAACCCCGACAAGCTGGGTCTGAGGCTCGACTTCGACCGGTACGTGAAAGGCCAGAAGTTTCTCGGAATGAAGTCCTTTGTCCTGAAGAACCACTGGCAGGACGGATCGTTTGTCCACGAGTGGCTGGCGATGTTGTTCTTCTCGCGCATGGGGCAGCCTGCCTCGCGCGAGTCATTCTGCCGCCTCTACATCAACAACGAGTTCCAGGGCCTCTATAGCATCGTGGAATCGGTCGACAACGCGTACCTGTCGCGCACGATCGGCGAGAACAACGGCTATCTCTATTCGTATCAGCTGCAGAGTCCCTTTCATGGCGAGTACCTCGGCGAAGATCTGGCGCCGTACAAAAGCCGGTTCGAGCCCCAGAGCCACGAGAAGGAAACAGACGCGATGCTCTATCTACCCATCCACAACTGGTTGCGCGAGGTGGATCATACCGACGATGGGGTCTGGCGGGACCGAGTAGAGGAGTACGTCGATCTCGCGCAGTTCGTGACGCAGGCCGCCATAGAAAACTTCCTCGCTGAGGACGACGGTCTTCTTGGTGCCAACGGGATGAACAACTTCTATCTGTATCGGGCCGCCGGCACGAAGCGGCACCGGTTCCTCGTGTGGGACAAGGACGGCACGTTCCTCGTGCCGGACTATTCGATCTTCCAGCGTGTCGAGGACAACGTGCTCTTCCGGCGGGCGTTTGCTTATCCCGATCTTCGCGAGCTGTATTTCCAGGTCCTCGAATCGGCCGCCCGATCCGCGGCCGAAGATGGCTGGCTCGAGGCCGAACTCGTGCGGGCGGCGGCGCTGATCGCGGCGAGCGTGGAGGAAGACAAGCGAAAGCCATTCTCGACCGACGAGTTCTTCGAGTCGGTTGAGGTCTTGAAGAAGTTTGCGCAATTTCGGTCGACATTCGTTCTCAATCAGGTCGCAGAGGCCCGCGGGCGCCGATGACGCCCCGCAAGACAAATCTGGTGCAGCGATGGCTGAAGAACTCGCACTCGTAGTTGAAACCGCCGATGGGTCCGTCCTGACCGCCGAGGAGCTCGAAAGAAAGCGCGAGAAGAAACGCGCCAAAGTCCGCTCGGCGTGGATTTCGTTCGTTGGCCGGATCGTGGCGCAGATCATGGGCGCCGTGGCGACGATCTCTCTGGGCCTGATACTGGTTCAGAAGTACCACGCGCCGGCCGCTGCTCCGCCGCCGGCTCCGCCGCCGCAGATCGTCCCGCACGCGGCCGTTCCGGTCAGGCTGGTCACGCCCGGTGAGCTGTCGCTCGCCGTCCTGCCGCTGCGCGATGTCTCGGCGGATGGAGAGGAGTCGTTCGCGAGAGGGATGACCGACGCGCTCATCACCGATCTCGTTCGCCTTGACGCCGTCCGCGTCGTCTCGCGGACGTCATCGGCGATCTACGAGAAGGAGCGGCGCTCGCTGCCCGAGATCGCGCGCGAGCTCGGCGTCGATTTCATCGTCGACGGATCGGTCACCAAGGCTGAAGGACGAGTGCGCATCGTGGCGCGCCTGATCGACGCCCGGAGCGACGAACACCTGCTGGCAGAATCCTACGAGCGGCCGCTGCGACAGGTCCTGGCCGTCCAGGCCGACGTCGCACGAGCCATTGCGAGAGCCGTCAAGATCACGCTGGCGTCCGCCTCGCACGCGTCGCCCGGCGTAGTCTCGCGCCGAAAACTCGAGCCCCCCGCCCGCGGTTTTCGGTCCCCGCTGATCGCACCAACGGCGAACCGTGAACCATGAACCGCGAACTACGAACCACGAACCGCGAACTACGATCCGCTGGTCAGTGACACTGTCCAATACCCGAGTCTGAGAACGAGCTCCCGGGTATCGGCATGAACTCCCACTGGTAGCTGCCATCGCTCAAGGTGAGCTTCAGCACGCCGTAGACGACGCCGATGACCTCGGTGTTCGCCGCGGACGTGATTGGCGTGTACAAGCCACCGCCGCCTGTCCCGACAGTGATCTGCCGGATCCCTCGCACGGGGTCGAGACGTCCATCCGGATCCTGAGGTCCGAAGCGCTCATACAGGTGGTCGTGGCCGTTGAGTACGAGGTCGGCGTCGAACTCGTACAGCGCGCGCCAGATCTCGCGCATGTCGCGGTTGGCACCGTGCGGGCCCGACGTGAAGAGTGGCCTGTGCCAGTAGACCATCGTGCATCGCGTGGGCGCAGCCGCGAGCTCGCTGCGAAGCCACTGGAGCTGTGCCGATCCGGCCGCCACAGCTATCTCCGAGTTGAGGGCGATAACGTGCCACGGTCCGGCTGTGTAGCTGTAGTAGCCGAGGCCGAACGGACCGGCGTTGTCTCCGAAGTAGGTGTAGTAGCCAGACGCGCCGGCGCGAGCGTAATCGTGATTGCCTGGCGTGGGCCGCGTGCGCGCCTTATGCCGCCCCCAGTGGGGCTCGTAACAGTCGCGGAAGTTTTCCGTGGACCCATGCGGGTAGGCGTTGTCACCGGTCGTGAACACGATGCCGGAAACGCGGTCGATCAATTGTGCGGTGGCCGCGACCGCTGGAGCGCCACAGAGGCCGATGTCACCCGCACCGACGAGGACGGCGGGAGGACCAGGTGGACCGGCGCCCGGCCCCACCGGCGTAGGAGTGGGCGTGGGCGTTGGTGACGAGGGAGACGCCCCCCCGCACCCGGACACGGTTATCGCTCCGGCGAGGAACACCACGCCGATCACGGGAAAGAGACGATTTGTCAGCACTGCGTGAAACGGTCGGACTCGCCTGGGGAGCTGTCATTGTCTCACATTGTTTACTTGCGTGTCATCCGCGCCCGCGTCGCGGTAACGGTGATTGCCTTCGTGTTTTTGGAAACGGCGGCCGGCCTATACTTCCCAATTGGACCCCGATGACTCTGGCCGAGTTCAACGCGACTCTCCACGAGAACACGCCGCCTGCGGTGAGCCCTGCGCTCGTAGCCCTCTGGCACGACGCGAAGGGCGATTGGGAGAAGGCGCACGGGGTGGCTCAGGACATCAATGATGCGACGGGCGCGTGGGTGCACGCGTATCTGCACCGCAAGGAAGGGGATGAGGGCAACGCGGCCTACTGGTACAGGAGGGCGGGCAGGCCCGTCGAACGCGGCCCGCTCGACGCCGAGTGGACCCGGATTGTGACAGCTTTGCTCAGCGACTGAACTCGACGGTCACCCTCGGCTCGGCGACGACCTTCAAGCCGGGCACGCTCGCCAGGCTCTTGAGGTCCCTGGCGCTCTGCAGTTTCAACAACGCCGCGTCGTCGTTCAACAGCTTGTCGAAGTCGATTTGCATGAGCGTGATGCGCGATCCGTCCACGTAGGGCGCGTTGCTCTTGATGATGCGGCCGTTCACGTTCAACGCGACGTCGACGTACAGCCCACGCATCATCATTTTCATCATCGCCATGGCCTGCGCGGCCTGAGCCTTGTCTGCGTCCGATCCCCCTGCGCCAGGAAGCGGCAGCGCGCCTGGTGCGCCGGGCGTCTGGTCGGGCATCTGAATCGTCAGCAGCGACGCGGCGCTTCCGCGCTTGAACGTGAAGCCGAACGGCGGCTTTCCGGTCGCGGATCCGGACGCGAGGTCGCTCGTACCCTGATCCATGTTGACCGTCACCTTGGCGATGTCGTCGAAGGCGTACCGGGCGCGGTAGCCTTCGAGTTCGCCCGTCTTGACGGGTTCGCCAGACACGAACGTCACCCCCATCGTGGCCGCGGCCTTGCGCGCCTGCTCTTCGCCGAAGAGCTGCGGCGGCTTGTCGCCCCCCGGGTTCGCGCCCGCCAGACCCTGCAGCATCCCAAGTGTCTGAGCCGAGACCGCGGTCTCCTGCACGATCGTGCCGCTGCCGTCAGCGTTGAGCTCGATCAGGGTGGTCGACCGCAGACATCCGCTGGAGCAGAGCGCGATGAGAGCAAATGAACAGCGCCGGATGACCGTGGCAGCCTGCATCATTGTGTTTTTGATCCGTGTTGTCCGTATTGTCGGTGGCCGTGTTGTCCGTGTTGTCCGTGGTTCGGGTTGTCCGTGGCCCTATTGTAAGCGCGGTTTCGCTCCGGCAAACCACTCGAACAGCTCGCGAGCCATGGCCGGCGGCACAGTGTGCGGTCCGTCGAACTCGCGATAGGTGACTGTGTAGCCGGACTTTTCGAGCAGCGGGACGATTCGCCGGCTCGTCGACGTGATGGGCAGTATCCGGTCGGCGGTTCCGTGGGACACGAAGATTCGTGGGTGCCCCTGGACTGAGGGAGGGCTGACGAATCCTGGCGAGCAGGCGAGGATATGCGTGAAGAGGTCCCCGCTCGCGAGGCCGACAGACAATCCATACGAGGCGCCGTCAGAGAAGCCGCCGATCGCGAGACGCCCGCGGTCGATCGACACGCGATCGAAGGTGTGGACCAGAGCTCGATTCAGGAAGTCGATGTCGGGCCCGTAGCTGCCTCGAATGCCGTCCCAGGTTCCGCCGCGTGAGTCGGGCGCGAGCATGACGACCCCGAGCTCATCAGCGACAGCAAAGAGTGAGACGACCCGTCGCGCAGAGCCACCGGCGCCGTGCAGCATCACGGCGAGCGGTGCCGGCGTATCTGGACGATAGCTCTTCGGTACGATGAGCAATCCGTCGCGTCCGCTGGCGGACCCCAATCCGAGCGCCCACTCTCCGGGCAGCGTCTTCAGGCTTGGAGCTTTGGGTCTAACGCTCAGATGTGCGCCGCTCGTTCCCTGCGGCCGAAGCAGGCGAAGCGAGACCGCGCACATGTTTGATGTAGCCAACGCGAGAAGCCGTCGCCTGGAGATCATCGAGGATCCCGTGTGTTCTACCGCTGCACGTTTCTCAATGCTCGCGGGGCCCCACCCCCGCTCGGTCTCGCGCGGCGACTACGCGCCGCAATCGGGCCGCAGGCGCTCTCACCGTTGCACACGGCCCGAGGCGTCGCCACCCGCGAGGCGATCGACCTCGGCGACGGTGACGCGATTGAAGTCGCCGGGAATCGTCTGCTTGAGCGCGCTTGCTGCGACGGCGAAGCGCAGGGCCTCCGGGGGCGTGCGCCCCGTGACGAGACCGTAGATCAACCCTCCGGCGAAGCTGTCGCCGCCGCCGATGCGATCGACCAGCCGCACGTCGTACCGCTGGCTGCGGTGCATGCTCCCGGTCGACCCGTCCCAGAGCGCGGCGCTCCAGCCGTTGTCGCTCGCCGAGACGCTCTCGCGAAGCGTAATCGCGACCATCGGCGGGCCGAAGTCGCGGGTGACCCGCTCGGCCGCCTCCTGGAATCCCGCGATGTTCAGCTGCCCGCTCGTCACGTCCGTCCCCGGCACGTGCACGCCGAGGACGGATTGCAGGTCTTCCTCGTTGGCGATCACGACGTCGACGTCGCGCATGAGCGGGCCCATGACCTCCTGCGCCCGCTTCTCGGTCCAGAGCTTCTTCCGGAAGTTCAGGTCGACGCTGATACGCACGCCCGCGGCGCGCGCGGCCTTGATCGATCTCGCCGTTGCCGCCGCGCCCCGGTCGCCGAGCGCGGGCGTGATGCCGGTGACGTGGTACCACTGCGCGCCGGCAAAGATCGGCGTCCAGTCGACCGCCTCGGGCTCCATCTCGCTGATGGCCGATCGGGCGCGATCGTAGATAACGGTTGACGCGCGCTGGCTGGCGCCGGCCTCTGCGTAGTAGATGCCGATCCGATCGCCGCCGCGCAGGATGTAGTCGGTCCGCACGCCCTCGGCGCGGAGGGCCCGCACGGCAGCCTCGCCGATCTCATGCTTCGGGAGGCGCGTCACGTAGTAGCTGTCGATGCCGAACGCCGCCAGGCAGACGGCAACGTTTGCCTCTCCGCCGCCGAACGTGGCGACAAACTGGGGCGTTTGCAGAAAGCGCTCGAATCCCGGTGGGCTCAGCCGCAGCATGAGCTCGCCAAACGTGACGACTTTTGGCATGGGAATCACCGTGCTCGCGCGGCGCGTACGCTGGCGACGATGCGCTCGGCGTTCGCGCGGAGGACGGCGAAGTTGCCGGCCTCGATTGCCTTCGCGTCGGTCAACGCGCTTCCAACACCGACTGCCACGGCGCCGGCAGCGATCCACTCGCCGGCGTTGTCGAGCGTCACTCCGCCGGTCGGCATCAGCTTGACCTGCGGCAGCGGCGCGCGCACATCCTTGATGTAGCCGGGACCAAGCGCGGTGGCAGGAAACACCTTGACGATGTCCGCTCCGGCCTCCCAGGCATCGAGAATCTCAGTCGGCGTGAAACATCCGGGGGTGACCGCCACGTCCCCCTTGTGACAGGCCTCGATGACATCGCGGCGGAACACCGGGCTCACGATGAACTGCGCGCCCGCGTCGATCACTCTCCGCGCGGTCGCGGGGTCGAGCACGGTGCCGGCGCCGAGCAGAAAGCCCGGAGGCATCGTCGGCGCGAGGCCGGCGATGAGCTCGATCGCTCGCGGGACCGACATCGTGACCTCGAGCGCGCGGATGCCACCCTCGAAGATGGCGTCGACGACCGCCTGCAACTTCGCAGGGTCCTTGATCCGGATGACGGCAACGATGCCGGCCTTTTCGATCGCCGCCGTGGCGGCCTGGCGAGTGGTTGGCATTGTTCTGATGAGTACCTGGCTGAGCGTGTTGTCCCTTCGGAGAGTCATCAGGCTAGCGGCGTTATGTCCGCATTTCTCAGCGCTCGCGGGGCCCCACCCCCGCTCGCTCTCGCTCGGCGACTTCGCGCCTCGCTCGGGCCGCAGGCGCTCGGCGCAGTCATGTCGACTCGAGCGGGCTTGGATAGATCCGTGTTGTCTGTGTTGTCCGTGGCTCGTGAGCCGTGTTGTCCGTGGCTAGAGCTTCGCTTCGTGAATCCACTTGTGCGCCGGATCCTCGTGCAGGGCGAGCTTCCGTTGCTCGCCGGCCATGCCCCAGAGGTAACACAGGCGGTATCCGGGGGGCGCCGACACGGGGTGATAGCCATACGGCAGCAGCACCGCGTCGCCGTCGCGGACCGAATGAGTGGCCGACTCTCCGTCGTTCGTGTAGAGAATCTGCTGGCCGAAGCCCTGCGGCGGGTCAATGGTGAAGTAGTAGACCTCTTCGAGTGTCGGCTCGCCGTCCTTGCCGTCGTGCTTGTGCGGCGGGTAGCTGCTCCAGTTCCCGGGCGGGTTGAAGGTCTCGCCCACCATGAGCCGCTGCACGTGCGGGTCGGTGACGAAGATGTCGTGCACCTCGCGGGAATAGTTGGCGCGCCCCCGCGCGTTGACGCGGACCTCAGCAGGGCCGATGAGGGTTGCCGTGCCGCCTGCCGGCGCCGGCGTGGAGATGAGCACGGCCTCGAGCACCGTCTCGGCCGTTGCCGTCAGCTCGATGCCGGCCGGCAGGTACAACGCCGTGGCGTGCTCGGTGAAGACGCCAGACCGGCTGACGGGCCATCGGTTGCCGGCCGCGGCGAACGTGCCGCGTCCCTGCTGCAGCACCACGACGGTTTCCTCGTCGGCGAGGCGAAACGTGGCGCTCGTGCCGGCGTCGAGCCGCAGCCGGCGCGTGCTGAGCTCGCGCGACCCGGCATCGCCGCGCTTCTGCAGCAGCTGGACGCCGAACTGGCGCGGTTGCCTGAAAAGTGTGTCAGTCAGCATAGGTTTTCTCGTGAGTGAGCGTACTGCGGGGCGGGCTGGCGTCAAGCCGACGGCCGTTACCAGGGTCCCCGATGATCGTTCACAATCTTATCTCGCTTCGTTACTCTGCTTCGACGTGCGAGAAGGCTCCTGCTTCGACGTGTGAAAGACTTCGCGCAGCTCCCGCGCGACGGGGCTGTCGTCGGCGTTCGAGGGCATGATCTCGCGCATGTGGCGCCACCATCGACGGCACACGTCGGTCCGGGCCACGGCGGCCCAGCGCGTCTCGTCGTCGATCTCGACGTAGCCGAAGAGATCGCTGGTCTCGGGGTCGAGATAGATGGAATAGGTGCGGACGCCGTGCTCGATCAGGGTGCGTTCGAGCTCCTCCCAGATCGGCTGGTGACGCCGTTCGTACTCGGCCTCGTGTCCCCGGTGTACTGCCATGCGAAACGCTTTGCGAACCACGCCGGGATCATAACGTGGCGGAGTAGAATCGTCTCGGCGAAAGTGGATAGTCCACTTGGGCACTGCGGGGAGCAGGAGGGGCGATGGTGAACCACGACGGCATCACGCGCAGAGAGTTTGTCACCTCGGCGACGGGTGCGGCAGTCGGCGCGCTGGTCGCGGGCCAGGCCGTGGGAGTGGCCGCCCAGACCAAACGCCGCTACGCTATTGTCGGCACCGGCGTCCGCGGGATAGGGATGTGGGGACGGCCCATCCTTCGCGACTATCCGGACCTCGTCGAGCTCGTCGGCCTGTGCGACATCAACCCCCTGCGCGTCGAAGTCGCCAAGCGCCAGATGGGGGCCTCGTGCCCGACCTACACCAACTTCGACGACATGCTCACGAAGGCAAAGCCAGACGTTGTGATGGTCACGACCGTCGATGCGTTTCACAGCCAGTACCTCGTCCGTGGGATGGAGCGCGGCGTTGACGTGATGACCGAGAAGCCGATGGTCATCGACGAAGCGCAGTGCCGCGCGGTGCTCGATGCCGAGAAGAAGACCGGCCGCAAGATTGTCGTCACCCACAACTACCGGTACGCGCCCAAGCACCAGAAGATCAAGGAACTGCTGATGGGCGGCGAGATCGGCAAGATCACGTCCGTCGATTTCACCTGGTTCCTCGACACGAGCCACGGCGCCGACTACTTCCGCCGCTGGCACCGGCTCCGCTCGAAGAGCGGCTCGCTCTGGGTGCACAAAGCCTCCCACCACTTCGATCTCGTCAACTGGTGGATCGATGCCGAACCGGTGCAGGTGTCGGCGCTCGGCAGCCTCGCGAACTACGGCAAGAGCGGTCCCTTCCGCCACACGAACTGCCGTTCCTGTCCGCACAAGGACAAGTGCTCCTACTACTGGGACATCAACAAGAGCCCGAACCTCGTGGCGCTGTACAACGATTGCGAGTCGGCGGACGGCTATCAGCGCGACGGCTGCGTCTTCAAAGAGGATATCGACATCTTCGACACGATGAACGCCGTCGTGAAGTACTCGAACGGCGTGAACATGAGCTACTCGGTCAATACGTTCATGCCGGTCGAGGGCTACTACCTGGCCTTCAACGGCACGAAGGGCCGGCTCGAAGTCCGCGATTACGAGCGCCAGGCGTGGGACCCCGGCGAAGAGACCGGGATGTATGTGATGAAGAACTTCGGCAAGCGCGTCAAGGTCGAGCTTCCGCGCGAAACCGAGGGGCACGGCGGCGGCGATCAGCGCCTGCGCGATTTGATCTTCAAGAAGATCGACGCGCCCGCCCACATGCGCCTGCCGGACTCCCGCGCGGGCGCGATGTCGTGCCTGACCGGGATCGCGGCACGGAAGAGCATCGACGAGGGGCGGCCGATCAAGATCGCGGATCTGGTGAAGTTCACGTAGGGCTTTCGATCTGCGGACGCGGATCACGGTTCACGGGACGCGGATCACGCGGGTCTTCTTATACACGGGACGCGGATCACACGGATCTTCTTATACACGGGACGCGGATCACACGGATCTTCTTATCAAACGGGACGCGGATCACACGGATCTTCCTAAAGCTGGCTTGGATCGGGAGGTCACCGTCGTCATTCGTCGTGGCCGGCCTACGGCTCCGCATGATCGAATGCTTGACGGGCTGATGTTCGTTGCCCTTCGTTCGTTCGGCTTTGCTTCTGATGTGTAGATTGGCCCAACAGGCGAGATCTCGGGCAGCCACGCCAAGACGGTGCGGGTCAGAAAAGCGTATATCGCGATGGTCGCCACCTTTGTCTTCTGATCCGCGACCTTCGCGGCCGACGTCGTGCGGCTTCAGGGCGAAAGAGGAGCCCTGAGGCTGGTATCACCCTTGCCTCTTGATGACGCGTGCCTGAGCCTCCGATGCGATTAGTCTATGACGAGCCGACCGTCATGTGGAGAATGCGGCGGGCTGATGGCCTGTGGTCTCACGCTGTGATTGGTCCGCGTTCGGACGGAGCGGTCGTTGTGTGGTTCATCAACGGCCGTCCGCTGGGATATCGAGACTTCGGCGATTGGACCAGCGCACTCCGCTGGAGCGACCAGATGAAAGCCCAGAACTGGGCCGTGGGCTGGCGCCTCGCGTCTGAGTAGACGATGCGCCTGCGCGACTAAGCCCCGGGTGGGCGGCAGTTCACACGGAAGTCGCTCGAGGTGGTTCACGAGCATCTTCTGTGTTGTCCGTGTTCTCCGTGGCTCGTGTTGTCTGTGGCTCTACTCCGATCGCAGCAGCGTGCTGGGATCGACAGACAATGCGCGAGTCGCGGGTCCCAGACACGCCAGCAGCGCGATCACGCCTGCCGCTATCGGGACGACCGTGTACGTGATCGGGTCGTAGGGGCTGACGCCGAAGAGCCTCGCCGCGAGTCCTTTTCCAGCCAGCAGCGCGAGCGGGACGCCGATTGTCAACCCCACCAGGGCCAGTCGGGTGGCGTCGCTCATCACAAGTCGAATGGTGTCGATGGCCGTCGCTCCCAGCGCGGCTCTGACCGCCAATTCGCGTCGGCGATTCGTCACGGCTCGGGACATCGCCGCGACGAGGCCGAGAACGGCCACAGCAAATGCAAGCAGCGAGAAACTGGCAGCAAGCATGGCGTGGAGGCGCCGATCGGCAATCGACGACCACATGACTTCTTCCATGGACTGGACGTCGCCGATCGGCTGTCCGGGATCCAGTCGGCGAACGATCGCGCGAACAGAAGGGGCGAGTGCCAAAGGCGGCCCCGTCGTGCGAACGACGAGATACAGCGATCCCAGCGGAAGCTGGTCCCAGGGAACGTACACGGCTCCGCTCGATGGGGCCGCGAGCCCCTTGTAGCGGATGTCTTCCACCACGCCTACGACACGAGCCCGCTTTCCCTGATCTCCGGGAAGGTTGCTCGGCATCGGCTGCCCGACGGCATCTCGGCCGCGAAACAGATGCTCGGCAGTCGAGCGGCTAATGACAACCGCCGAAGTCAGCCCGCTGAAATCGCCGACTTCGAGCATGCGGCCGGCTACGACGTGGGTCCCGAGCGCGTCGAAGTAGCCGCCGCGCACCGTGACGAGGCCCATCGTCCGGGTTTCGTCCCGCCCGTGGTCCTCAACGACGCGAATGCGCATCTCCACCTGGGACGTCCGCGGAGGGAGGTTGCTCCCCAGCCCAACGGATTGAACGCCCGGAAGAGCGCCGACCTCGTCGAGCAGCTGCTGAACGAATGCTCGCTTCTCCCCGGCCCGCAGCATCGTCCTTTCCCCAAGCACCAGCTTCATGGTCAGCGCGTGCGCCGGGGTGACTCCGGCGTCGACCTCGAGCAATCGGCTCACGGTGCGGCCCAGCAAGCCGCCAGCGATGAGCACTACTGTCGACAGCGCGATCTGCGCGACGACCAGTACGCCGGTCAGGTTTCGCCCAAAGCGCGAGTTGAGCGGCCCACTCTCGCGAATCACCGGGCCGAGTCCTCGTTTCAATGCGTGCAGCCCGGGCCCGATGGTGCAGAGCAGAGCAACGACTACCGCGATGGTCAGCGAGAGCGCGAGTACGGTGGCATCGATCCGCACGGCGTCGAGCCGCGGAACCAGCGTCGACGCGTGGGTTCGCAACAACTGTACGCCGCCGACGGCTAAGCCGATGCCGGCAGCTGAGCCAATAGTCGCGAAGAGAAGCCCCTCGACGAACAGAGTTCTCAGTAGGTTGAACGGGTTCGCGCCCAGTGCTAGCCGCATCGCGGTTTCGCGTTCCCGAGATACGGCGCGACTGAGCAAAAGGCTCGCGACGTTCGCGCATGTCACCAGCAGCACGAGGATGGCCCCTGCGGTGAGCGCCAGGAGGACCGGGCGCGCATCGTCGGAGAGTCTGGCCTCGAGCGAGACGATTGGCAGCGGCGGCTCCTGGCCGCTCGTCACGTTCCCCGCGAGCTGTCCCGCAACGCGCCTCGCATCGTCTCGCGCCTGATCCAGCGTGACGCCGGCTTTCAGGCGGATCAGCATCTCGTACCTGCGGACATCGCCTCGCATGAATGAAATCGCGGCCGCCATCTCCGCCGGAAGCCACACGTCGACTGCCTCGGACGGTACCGCGACATCTCGAGGCAGCACGCCGATCACGTCGAACGCGTGCTCGGCGATATTGACGGCGGAGCCGAGGACGTGTGATGGGTCGCGCGAGACGGCGTCGACGAGGCGCTGGCTGACGACCACGCCCGTCGCGTCTCCATGCTCACCGAAGGTGCGACCAGCTACGCCTTGCGCCCGAAGCACGGCGAAGAAGGACTGGCTCACAAACGCGGCCCGCACGATTCTGGGCTCGCCGAACCCTCGGATCGTGTGCTCCGCCGTTGCGAAGCCTGCTGCATCTTCGACTGTTCGAAGGCCCTGACGCCACTGGTCGACCTGTAGCAACGGCACTCGGTGCTGAAGGATCGCGAGGCGCGACGGGGATACGTAAGGAAGGGGCCGCACGAGAATGCCGTACGTCGTGGCGAGGACGGCCGAGTTCAGCCCCGTGCCGAGAGCGATGATGAGAATCACGCCGCTCGCAAACCACGGGGTCTGTCGAAACAGGCGCGCGGCCCTTCGAAAGTCCTGAGTAATCCAGCTCACGATGCCTCCTTCGGGCACCGATGCCTGCCCTCGGCCGTGATGAGCTGATTATGACGTGCCAGACCCGGTGTTGGTCTTTCGAGTGGCAAAGGAAGGGAAGACCGCGCGGCGCAGCGCCCGCCATACTGACGCGCCGGCGCGGCGCACGCGGTCCGGCGCATTGTCCGCCACCTCGCTGGCCACCCGATACCCCGCCGCGATGGCGCGGTCGGTCTCGAAGGCGCCATCCGAGAGGCGGTGCGCCTTGCGCTCTCGGGCGAGCGCGTTCAGGTCGACGCCGTCCAGCTGTTCGATCAGGTGCTCGAACTCGTGTGCGATGAGCTCGGTCATGTCGGCCGCGCTCCGGATCTGGATCTCCGCGGCGAGCGCTCCCCACTGATTCTGACGAAACGATGTGCGTGCGCGCGACATCACGCCGGCCGGTCTGAACGACACCCTGACCGTGGCGTGCAGCCGGGACGCAGCCGCGAGCACCCGGCACTGCTGGCGGAACGTCGGTGAGTGCTCGAGCGCCAACCGCACGATCGGCTGCAGGCCATCCTCGAGCGTGATCGAGTCGGGCAAAGTCAGCGCGGGTGCATCGCAGGCCGCCACCTGCGCGGCGCGCGGCGCGACCGACGGCGCGGCGCTTCGCGCGAGCGTGGCCTCCGTCGGTGCGAGAAAGATCAATGTCGCCCAGGCGCCGACAGTCACGAGAGATTCTGGCGAGTACCACATGCCCGCCAGAGAGCAAGGCCGGCACCGCGCAGTCTCTCGTAGTGGGATGTGGCTAAACTGCTACTGATTCAATCACTTGCGAGAGATAAGTCGCGTGCATTGAGGCCGCCGCGCTTGAACATCCGTGTACATCCGTCGTCCGAGCGGGACCAGGATGTGCGAAGTGTCGCCGGCATGTTACACGTCCGCCGAATCCTGGTAGCGGCGCCAGTCGATGCCGTACTGGTTGATCTTGTAGTTGACGATGCGCCGTGTCGCCTGCAGCAGGCGCGCGGCGCGTGCGCGATTGCCGCGCGCCATTTTCAGCGCGTCTTCGATGAGATCGCGTTCGAATCCGGCGACGGCATCAGCGAGCGACTGGCTGCTAGCGGTGCCGGAGCCTTCGGCGGTCTGGAGCGTCGGCGGCAGGTGGTGCAGATGGATCACCTGGCCATCGCACACGAGCACCGCCCGCTCGATCACGTTCTGGAGCTCGCGGACGTTGCCCGGCCAGTGATAGCCGACGAGCGCGTCGATCGCCGGCGTCGAGATCCGCTTCACCTGCTTGCCGTGATCGGCCGACAGCTTCTCGACGAAATGGTCCGCGAGCAGCAGGACGTCCGATTTGCGCTCCCTGAGCGGGGGCACGAAGATCGTGAACACGTTGAGCCGATAGAGCAGGTCCTGCCTGAGCGAGCCATCCGCGACGGCCGCCTCCATGTCCTTGTTCGTGGCGGCGATCAGCCGGACGTCGACTTTCACCGACTCCGTCCCCCCGAGCCGCTCGAACTCGCGCTCCTGCAGCGCGCGCAGCAACTTGACCTGCGTCGCGAGGTTGACGTCGCCGATCTCGTCGAGCAGGAGCGTGCCGCCGTCGGCGATCTCGAATCGCCCCTTCTTGCGCTGCTCGGCGCCGGTGAACGCGCCTTTCTCGTAGCCGAAGAGCTCGGATTCGATGAGCGTCTCGGGGAGCGCGGCGCAACTCACCTTGACGAACGCTTTCCGCGCGCGCAGCGAGTTGTAGTGAATCGCCTGTGCAATGAGCTCCTTGCCGGTCCCCGATTCGCCGCGGATGAGGACGGTCGTGTTGGTGCGCGCGACCTGCACGACCTGTTCGCACACCTGACGCATCGCGCCGCTCGTGCCGAGAATGTGCGAGAAGTCGTACCGCTCGCGCAGCTCGTCGCGGAGCCGGACGTTCTCGTTCACGAGACGCTGACGGTCGGCCTCGACGAGCGTCTGCATCTTCAGCGCCTGCGCCAGCATCGATCCCACGACGCCGTAGAACTTCATCGTCCGGTCGTAGCTGCGATCGCTTCTGAACGCGAGCTCGACTTCGAGCACGCCCCGGCACTGCCGCGACTGTTGCACCGGCACGCAGATGTATGTCAGGTCGTCGTCTTCGCGGCCGCGACCTCGAACGCCGTCACGGGGTCCCCTCGTCCCGCGCGGGGCAGTGTCCGCCGCCAGCGCCGGCTCCTGGCTGACGCGCGGGACGACGACGGGCCGGCCGCTGTCGAAGACCTGCTGCGCGAGCGGTCCCCCGATCGGCGCGTCGGTGTGCGGGGCGCGGATGCCGATCGAGGCATGCAGGAAGAGACGGCGGCCGTCTTCCCGCGGGAGGGCGATGACGCTTCTGCCAGTGCCGTGATAGCGCTCCAGGATCTCGAGCACCCGATGGAACGCCGATTTGAGGTTCGCGGGGCTTGCGAGCGCCTGGCTCACGTCGAGCAGCGACGTCAGCTTGCGGATCTCGCCGCTCTGCCGCCGCGCCCGGTCGTCGGGATCGGGCACCGACGGTCTCGGCCGGGCGCGCTCGGTGGCCGGTGGAGGAGCAGGATCGAGGACAGTAGACATGGATGTGACCGAATCCTTCGAAAGTGACATTTTTGTAACACTCAAAAATGCCTCCAGTAATGAAAAAGGCCGTCACCTTGGAGGTGACGGCCTGTCGGAAGTTCTTTGGATTTCGACAGTTCCGTCATCCACTGCTGCGCTGCTGCTGCTGGACGCCGGCAAGACACACCTGGTGCGTCAGGGCGGCGGCAGGAGCGACGCGCAGAGCGGAGGCAAAAACCATCGACTCCATGGTAAAAGCCGGTCGAAGCGGAGTCAAGCGCTTATACATTCTCATTTCATAAGCACGACGGGTAGTGGTCAATTTTCGATTTTTTTGAAGAACATGCGGCGAGCCAATCTCTCCACAGTCGTTACGTCCGTGCGTTCAAAACGCGAGACGAGGACACAAATCCCGAGACTGAGCGCGAAACAGCCACACGTTACGAACGCGATGAAGGGGAGGAGAAACTGGACCTCTGGTGCGAGCCATACCGCCATCACGCCGGCGAGAAATGACACAGCCAACAGCACCCACAACTTGTTTGACATGCGCTCATCTTAGCCCGTTAGGCGGCTTTTTTGTCGGCTGCGTCGAGCAGCCCGACCACGTCCTCAAGCGACCATACGCGATCCGTGAGCCCGGCCTGCATCGCGGGCGTGACGCGCAGCGTCTGGTGCACGCGGCAGAAGTTGTAGTACGCGAAGTGGAGGGCCACCGCTGCCGCGTGGTTCTCCACTTTCTTGCTGAAGGCGTTCGTTAGACGAGTGAACCGGCGCATGTGGGTAGTGGTCAACTTTGAGTAGTCCTTTGAAACAGGATCATTCTGGAACACGGCTGTAGAAAATGACCTTGATTGTGTCGCCGCGCGTAAATCGCCGATAGTTGACTGACAGGCGAGAACCCACGGGATACAACTCGCCGAACGTCATTCGATACTCTGCTCCGCTCGTGGTCCGAACGAGATGGCGGAAACGACGCCGGGATCGCCCGACGTTGCCGTCTACATACGCGACTACTGTGACGATGCCCGTCTCATCGATCGTGGGGCCTGCCAATCTGCCCCAGAGCACAAGGCCGATCCAGCTGGTCACCACGATGCAGATGGCGACCACCGCGAGAGTCACGTAGGTCTTGAGATGTTGTTTCAGGTGAGTTTCAGGATACCGCACTACGCAATTTTTGTCGGCTGCCGTCGAGCAGCCCGATCACGTCCTCAATCGACCACACACGATCCGCCAGCCGGGCCTGCATCGCGGGCGTGACGCGTAGGATCTGGTGCACGCGGCAGAAGTTGTAGTACGTGAAGTGGAGGGCCACCGTTGCCGCGTGGTT
>Ga0184612_10000353_pt1 | contig 21487 bp, 21 predicted proteins | sample PLM3_60_coex_FD_133163 | JGI IMG/M metagenome (GOLD analysis project Ga0184612, IMG submission 133163) | Groundwater sediment microbial communities from an aquifer in East River, Colorado, USA - PLM3_60_coex | ecosystem: Environmental > Terrestrial > Soil > Riparian zone | place: USA: East... | reverse complement strand
TGGCCTTCAAGCCGGGCACCGACGACCTCCGAGAAAGCCCGATGGTGCTTCTGGTGGAAACCCTGATCGGTAAGGGCTGTGACGTCCGCATCCTGGATCGCAGTGTCTCCATCGCCCGGCTCGGGGGCGCCAATCGTCGCTACATCGAGGAGGAGATCCCCCATATCGCTTCCCTGATGTGCGAAACGACCGACGCCTTGCTGGCGCATGCGGAGGTGCTTGTCGTGGCCCATGCCGACGAGCAAGCGCGCCAGGCCCTCGCGGCCGCCCGGCCCGATCAGCTCCTGATCGACCTCGGGCGGGGCGCCGTCTCGAGTTGATGGGGCACCGACTGTCGCGGACAAGGGTGCGGGACTCGGTGCTTCAGGTGATCCGGCGCGCCGGCGGTCTCGCCGCAGCCAGTCGGAGCCGCTGGCGGTCTCGGCGGCTGCTCATTCTCTGCTACCACGGCTTCGCCCAAGCCGACGAGCATATCTGGGACTCGTCGGTCTACGTGACTCGGGACCATCTCGAATCCCGGCTGGCGTTCCTGGCCGCTGAGGGCTACGTGGTCCTTCCGCTCGCGGAGGCTTTGACGCGTTTGACGGCCGGGACGCTCCCGGCCCGAGCGGTTGCGATCACGGTGGATGACGGGACGTACGACTTCTACGCCGTGGCCTATCCGGTCCTCAAGCGGCTGGGCGTTCCGGTCACCCTGTACGTCTCCACATACTACGTCCTCGACCATCGGCCGGTCTTCGATGGGGCCTGCCAGTACTTGCTCTGGAAGGCCTGGGCCGCCGGGAGCGTGGACCTGAAGGATCCCCTGGATGAAGACAGGCCTTCCCTGCGCACCGCTGAAGACTGTGTCCAGGCTTCGGCCCGAGTTTCAGAAACCGCCGCTCGACAACGCTGGTCGGCGGCCGAGAAGCATGTGTGGCTCGAGCGACTTGCCCGGCGCTCGGGGATCGATTGGGAGGAGTTTCTGCGGCGCCGATTCCTCTCGTTGATGCATCCGAACGAGATCGGGGCGCTTGATCCAGCCATTGTGGACGTCCAGCTGCACACGCATCGGCACCGCGTGCCGGAGCAGAGGGAGCTGTTTCTTCGTGAGATCGCCGACAATCGCCGGGCGCTCTCCGAATGCGGCCTCAATCCCGAGCGCCTTACGCACTTTTGTTATCCGAGCGGGCTGTACCAGCCGGCCTTCTTGCCGTGGCTGGCCGAGGCCGGCATCGTTTCGGCCGTGACATGTGTGCCCGGCCTGGCGTCGAAACGGAAGCATCCACTGCTGCTGCCCAGATTCATCGATACGGGGGCGACATCGGACGTGGAGTTCGAGGGCTGGGCTTCTGGGCTGCGTCACATCATCGGCAGACCCCGAGTGGATATGGCCCTGTGAGACCGAGGTCGGGTGGTTCCGCAGGAGCCTGACAGAGTTGTTCGGACCGCGGACAGAAGGCGGGCAGGCGGCAAACGGCCTGTATTGGTTTGTCTTTGCATCAGCCCTGGTGGTGCTTTGCTTGCCGATCTTCCTGATCACGTACCCGCCCTTAGTCGATTACCCCAACCACCTGGCCCGCACCTATATCCTGCACCACTACAAGGACGTCCCCCTGTATCAGAGCCAATACGTTCTCTCTTGGCACGTGATTCCAAACCTCGCCATCGATCTGATCATGCCGGCATTGCTCCATGTCGTGGATTGGATCAGCGCGAGCCGGCTGTTCTTGTATCTCACCGTACTGTCATTCGCAATCGGGTGCCAGTTGCTGGGAACCGCATGGGCATCGCACGTGGCTCACGGTCCCCTGCACGTTCTGCCGCCGGCTGCGCTCCTCTTGGTGCTCTCTGTGAAGGTCACCCTCCGGCTGCGAACGGGCGGGCTCCTACTTCTGGCATGTCTGGCGCTCTTTACCGTGCGCGTAGGCTCAATCTGGAAGAGTTGGGCCGGATCTGGTCCACCTGTCCAAGGAAGAACGGAGTCTCGAGCACGTGATTTCGTTAGCTACCATAACGCGCCATGCTTACGTGTTCTCACAGTTCGCCAATCCTGCTCAGCAACCGGTGCTGTTCCGCAGGGCACCCGTCTATGCCTCTCGTGGAGGACGCGGAATACGTGTGGTCCTATGGGCTCCCCACGTCTGCGGAGTCCATCTTAGCGAGCAGATGCGTGCCGCTTGACACGCGGCTCGGATTTACTATCTGGAAGGTGATTCGCCATGACCAATACGAGCCATAGCGGACAAACCGGTAGCTGGCGGTCGCGAGGCGATGGCGGGCGTGAAGGTGATTCGGTCGACGAGGACCGCGCGGAGCACGGGGCGGCCCAGATCGGGAGTCCGTCGTGTAGGCCAGGTGCCGTCGTGCTAATATCTACAGCATCAAGCATGACGCGAGTCCACGGCACGCCTGCCATGACGCAGGCGGGGATGCTGGACATCGCGCTTGTCGCGTGCGGCGGGAGGGATGGAGCCCGCGGCGCGTACCAGGATTATCGTCTGCCCTAAGGCGCGACCCATGCTCTCGCTTGTGCTACCCACCTACAACGAGGCGGCCAACCTTGGCGAGCTCGTGCCCCGGATCCACGCGATCCTACACGCCACCCCCCACGAGATCATCGTCGTGGACGACGACTCGCCCGATCGGACGTGGGAGACTGCCCTCCGGCTTGCCCGGGAGCTTCCTGAGCTTCGCGTGATCCGGCGTATCGGACGGAGAGGGCTTTCGTCTGCAGTCGTCGAGGGCTTTCTTGCCGCCACGGGCGAAGTACTGGCCGTCGCCGACGCCGACGGTCAGCACGACTATACGCTGTTGCCGCGCCTTTACGAGAGCGTACGCGAAGGCGCCGACGTCGCCATAGGCTCGCGCTACGTGGAAGGCGGGGGGGTGGGGCAATGGGACGAGCGGCGTCACGCCCTCAGTCGCGTCGCCACTCGCCTCGCGCAGACGCTCTGCCGGGTAAAGGCCGAAGACCCGATGAGCGGGTTCTTCGCCATCGGTCGCGCGACTTTCGAGGACACGTTGCCGCGACTCAACCCGAAAGGCTTCAAGATCCTCCTCGACCTACTCGTCCACATCCGGCCGGGAGCAGTGGTGCGCGAGCTCCCCTTCACCTTCGGCATCCGCATGCACGGGGAGAGCAAGCTCTCCCGCCGCGTGCAGCTCGAGTTCCTCGAGTACCTCTACGACGTGACCCTGGGGCGGTGGATCCCGCTCACTCTGGTGAAGTATTGCATCGTCGGATCACTCGGCATCGTCGTGAATGGGGTGGGCTATTTCGTCATCTCGCGCCTGTTCGTGCGCGAGGACGCGGTTACTCTCCTTGGTTTCTCCATCGCCGTCCTCGGTGCTATCGAGACCGCGATTCTGTTCAACTTCCTCCTGAACAACGCTTGGACGTTCGCGCGGTCTCGTCTGCGCGGCAGGGGCGCCGTGCTCGGCTTCTTGAAGTTCAATGCGGCGTGCCTCGTGGGTGCCCTTGCGAATTTCGGGGTCAGCGCCTTTCTCTTCTCTCGTGGCGTCGGCGAGGTGGCGAGCGTGGCGGGCGGCGCGGCGGTCGGAGTCGGCTGGAACTACACGATCAACCGTTTGCTCACGTGGCGGACGTGATCAGCGGGCCCGAGCCGTCGCGTCGCTCTGGGACACGGGCGGCCCTCGGCATCGCGGGGGCCGCCCTCGCCTTCTACGTGCTGCTTCCCGCCGCCATCACCAACGGCGACGGACTGGGCTACCACGATATCGTCATGCGCGGTCCGTGGTGGACAACGTTTCGCGCCGGGCACCTGCTGTACGGGCCGGCCATGAGTCTCCTGTGGTCGCTCGTGAGTACGATCGGACCCGTGAGCCTGTACCGCGTGATGCTCGTCGCGAACCAGCTCGCCGGAGGCTTCGCGGTCTACTTGCTGTACCGGACCGCCGACCAGCTCGGGGTGGCGCCTTTCGGCCGAGCCGTGGCTAGTGCCGGGCTGGCCATCTCCTATGGGTTCTGGATCCAGGCTTCGGACGTGGAGACGTACGCGCTGTCCGTGGTGTTCGTGGTGGCGAGCATGCGTCGGATGACGATCTACCTCGCGCGGCCGCACCGCCGCAGCGCGGCCGGGCTCGGCGTGCTCAACGGGCTGGCCACGCTGCTTCATCTGACGAATGCGACGCTGGCGGCATCGAGCGTGCTCCTCATCCTGGGCGCGGCCGGCCGACCCGCTGGCGGCCGGGTCCGGGCAGTTCTCGCGTACGCGGCGGTGCTGGCGGCTGTCGTTGGCGTGCCCTACGTGGCGGTGGGGGGCCTGATCGAAGGGGTGAGGGATCCAAGCCGGTTCTTCGGCTGGATTTCATCGGCCGGGCACGGATACGTCGTAACCTTGGACGCGCTCTCTGTACCGCGTGCCGTGTATGGGTTCGCGCGTACATTCCTATTCCTCGAGTTCTTCTACGGTGCGCCGCGATGGGTCATCGCCTTCAAAGGCGTGTTCCTTCTCGCCATCGTTTTGTGGCTCGCTTGGCGCGTGGCGGTGATTCGCGGACGCGCGCCACACGCCATGCCGCGATTCGGACTAGCCCTGGCCCCGTTCCTCCTGCTCCAGGCGGCGGTCGGAGTCAGGTTCTTCGGGAGCGACACCGAGCGGTGGATCTTCATCGCGCCCGCAGTGTGGCTGGCCCTTGGCGCGTGGGTCCCGGCCTTTCCCGCCCGCTCGCGCGCGGGAGTGGTGGGGTTGCTCGTGCTTCTCTTCTCGGTCAATCTGGTCCAGGGGGTCTGGCCGCTCGCCACGGACACCCAGGTCCAGGAGCGGGTCGCCGCCCTACGCGCGGTGCTGCCCGAGAAGTCGCTGGTCATCACGCCGGGACAGGACTGGTTCGACTACTACCGGTACTTCACCGGCCGTGACACCCCCAGTATCTCCCTCATCGATCTCGCCCTGCGTCACGGCCGGAACCCGGACGCGTTCTGGGGCCATCTGCGCCGGTCGGTCGAGGAGGCGCGTCGGGCGGGCACACCTGTCGTGCTGCTCCGGGTGCTCGACGGGGATGAGAACGTCAGGGGCACCCCGTGGCCGGAGCTGGCGGCTTTCGACTACACACCGGAGCGAATCCGCGAGTGGGCGGGAACGTATACGTGGGTGGAGCAGCAGCTCGGCGACGCGCGACGCACGCGAATCTACTGGCTCCGGTAGGCCTCGCGAGGCCGGGGCGTGGCAATCTCCAAGCGGCGGAGGTAGGAATATGGTCGTTGTACTCGTCATCGTCCTCGCGTGTCTCGTGCCGGTCGCGGCCCACGGGCAGCCACTCCCCGAGCGGCCGAAGGCGCTCGGGGAGACCGGACCCGCCCCTGAAGGCGGCCGGACCATCGCGGTACCAGCCGGTGGCGATTTCCAAGCCGCGCTTCATCAAGCGCAACCTGGGGACGTGATCGCGCTCGCCGCGGGTGCGACATACCCGGGGCCCTTCGTCCTGCCCAGCAAGTCGGGATCGGGCGGGATCACAGTCCGCACGAGCGTCCCCGACCAGCGGCTCCCCACGCCGGGTGTCCGGATCGACCCGTCCCATGGCCCCTTGATGCCCGCGCTGGTCGCGGCGTCGGGTTCAGTACTCGCGACGGCCCCGGGTGCGCACCACTACCGCTTTATCGGGGTGGAGATCCGGCCACAGGCCGGGTATGTTCTGCCGCCGGGATAACTCCTTCCCTCCGTCGGTCGACACCGTCGGTCTCGGGATCCAGTCAACGGTGACTACCGTCTGGCGGGGTCCAGCCGCTATCGAAACACCGGCACGGATGGGAGGACCCCGGTGCCGATCTCGAAGCACTGCTCACAGCAACGGTCGGTGTGCGTCAATCCTGTTGATTCGAAAGTGGCGCGCTGCGGGGCGTTCGACATGCGCCCGGATCACGTCCGACACGTTCCAAGGACCTCGTGGAACACGCGAAGTGTCTTTTCAGCGGTGCTGCGCCAAGAATATCCCTTCGCGTGTTTATAGGCTTTGGCAGTCAGAGCCTGTCGGTACTTCACGTCTTGTAACCTCGAAAGACACTCGATGAACAAGAGGTCAAAGCTCGCGCTATCCGTAGGATCGAATTGTTCAGCTGCGTCGCCGACAATCTCAGGAATCGCCGAGGCATTCGATGCCAAAACCGGCGCGCCACAGGCCATGGCTTCCAGCGGAGGAAACCCAAAGCCTTCGTACAGTGAAGGATAAACGAAGCAGTCCGTGCAGTTATACAGCGCGACAACATCCATATCCGACACGAATCCGACACAGACCACACCGTTTTCGGAATGATTGTCCATCAGCGTGCGAAAGTAGTAGTCGGACGAGTCGATCTCCCGGCACCCCACCAGGAGAAGCTGGAAGTCGCCAGGAAGCCGGTGGCGCACTCTCAGAAAGGAGCGGACGAGGAAGTCGACATTCTTGTGTTTTGTCGAGGCGCCGAACGCCATGACGAACCTGTCTCTAATTCCGTACTTCTTCTTGAGACTCCCCACATCACTCTGGGTCAACGCGACTCGATCATAGATGTCTGCTATGCCTTCGTGAACCACTACGGCATTGGTCAGCGGCCCAATATCATTCTCCGCTTCGCGACGCGTGAACTCCGAAACCAAGAGCAATCGTTCTGCGCTCCTCAACGCTCCGGGAAGATACTTTCCGCCATCGGAACCATGCCTCCCGAGAAATGAACCCCTGCTTTTCTGGATCTTGATATCGTGTATCGCCACGATCGACTTGGTTGGGTGCAATAAAGGTAGAACGTTATAGGAATAGAACACAAGATCGTACCGAGCCCGGAGAATGTGAGCAGGCAGACGGAACTGCAGCCACGTATTGAACCGATAGCCCCTGCACGCCGGCACTCTGCGTACGATAAACCTGGGATGGTTAATCACATTGATCGGGTTTATTTCTTGATCGACGATGACGTGGTATTCCTCTGTGTCGCTGATGTCCAACAGCTCCGCGATCAGTCGATACACATATTGCGCAACACCCCTTCTTTCCGAACTCCCTAGCGCCCTGGCCTCGACGCCGATCTTGGTCATCGCCTTCCTTGCTCGTGCCATAGTTAACGGAGACTCCGGAAGTAGGGCAAGCCGTCACGCTCCGCCACGACAACGAAACACCGCCAGGCAATCCTGCATTAGGCGGCTGCCGACTTGCAGTTCGTGAGGGCGTGTTCGACGAAGAATCCCGATCACCAACGAGAGATCCGAAACCTCCAGCTTCTACCGGACCCTGAACTGCCTGGGCATCTGACACTGGCCACCGGCTTCAAGGCATGCCGTATAGATTTAGCAGCTGCTGCACGTTCTGCGCGAGATTGAACTTGGTCTGCGCGATCTCGCGGCCGGCGCGGCCGAGCCGGTCTCGGAGCGCCGGATCGTCGAGCAGCTGAAGGATCGTCTCGGCCATCCGCTTGGTGTCCCCTCGTGGCACCAGCAGGCCTGTGACACCGTCGTGAACGACTTCTGGAATCCCACCCACGCGGGTCGCGACGACCGGCTTCCCACACAGCATTGCCTCCGCAATGACGTACCCGAACACCTCCTCCCAGTGGGACATCTGGCACACCACATCTGCGGCGGCATACACGCCCTCGCGGACGGGATCCTGCACCAGGCCGGTCCAGGTGACATGCTGCTCCATTCCGAGCTGGCGGGCACGCTGGGCATATTCTTCACCGTAGACTCCCTCTCCCACGACCACCAGATGTACTGTGTCCCGCTTGTCCAGTACAAGTCTGGTCGCCTCGAGAAGGTCGAGGATGCCCTTCTCGGGGATCAGCCAGCTCACCTGACTGAGAACGGATCGACCCTCCGGAATGCCGTACCTCTGACGGAAGCGAGTGGCCGCTCCGGCGGAAGGCGGCTGTTCGCGATGGTCGACCGCGTTGTAGATCATCGCGATACGCTCAGGCGGCAGCAGGTCGAGTGTGGTCAGGCAGCGGCGCCCGTACTCGCTGACGCAGATGACGGTCGACATCGGCTTGTTGATCACACGCGCCAGGGCGCGCTTCCAGACGGGAGCGCGAAGGGGGACGTAGAAGGCCGGCCGCGAGCTCTGGTCCGTGAAGAAGACTTGCCGGACGGAACAGAACCGCGCCAGCCATGGGTAGGGCCCCAGGAAGCCCGTGTAGTAGAGGTGCAGGATGTCAGGGCGATGGCGACGGATGATCGCCCCCAACCTTAGCACGGCCCGGAGACCGGCCTCCTCAGGCCGCGCCAGAACCTCTAGCGATACATTAGGAAGAGATAGGTAAGTCGCTACTGGTTCCGGTGGAACCTGCTCGAAGCAGAGGATGCTCCGCCAGCCGAGATCGTTCAACTGTGCCGACAGCTCCCGCGCGAACGCCTCCTGCCCGCCGATCTTGGTGGGGCTGATCCCGAAGACCGAAAGGACCGCGGGTTTCGGCATGTCGGGCGTGGTCAACCGCGACGACCGTGATCCGTGCCGTCCGAGCTGGACCTGTCGGCCAGCGTCTTCCAGACTCGCCCGAGCCGCCCGGCCAGCCGCCGGTTGAGGGCATCGACGCGCAGCTTGATCTCGAGACCGACCCGGGACAGCGCCTCCAGGATCTCCTGACCGGAGCGCCGCTCGAACGCTGGGATGTAGTTGGTCTTGTTTCCGAAGCCCAGGATCCGCTGGTCTTCCTGGGAGAGGCCACCGAGGAAGGCCGCATTCAGAAGCAGAGGATAGTAGCGGTAGAAATCCCGATTGTCCTGCTGCAGGGGCACCGAGGGGTCGTGGTAGTTGTAGAAGATCGCATTGCGAGGCTCGAGGATTGGCGTGCCCTGCCGGTGTATCCCGGACGTATCGAACAGAAATACGGTCCCGCTCGTCCCGACCATCTGGACGATGCCCGGGTCGAGAGGATCGACTTCACCGGGCTTGAGCATCCGCGGATGCTGTTTCCGCTGGCTCCCGACCAGGTAGTGGAACGCTCCGGTCCTCACATCGGTGAGGTAGAGGGCGAGCTTCACTTCTCGTGGGATGTCCTGAGCCTGGCTCTGGTCGTACCACTCGTCCCCGTGCCACCCGTGGAAATCCTTGTTCGTCGCGAGGGAGCGCCAACCCTTGGCCTCTGTCAGCTCGTACCTCGGCCCAAGGTAGGCACGCAGGACACCCTTCACCGTCGGGTGAAGCGCAACATCCACGAAGCCCTGATCGAGAGTGAGCACGTCCTCGACCATGTGCCGGTATCGCTCGGTCTTCGAGTAGCCGTCCGTGTTGTTCCATCGCATCCGCCGGAGCCGGGCCTCGAACACGGCCTGCATGCTGCGGAGATGCTCGGAGGCGACGAGCTCGGGAAGGCGCACGATCCCATCACGCTCGAGGGTCCTCAGGAGCTCCTCCGGCGTCGGTCCTCCGGCGTGGGCATCTCGAGATCTGCCGCCCTCGGTCAGTACTGTCTCGCGCATTCAATCCTCCTGCGATGGGATGTATGACGGCACGGGGACCCGCTCGCCTCGCTCCAGCGCCTCGTAGCTGCGGAGCACGATCTCCAGATCCCGACGAGCGTCCACCGGGTGAGAGGCCGGTGGACGCTCCTCGGCGACCGTCGCGAGAAACTCGCGGACCTCTGCAACATACCCGGTGCCGTCTCGGTCAGGGAGACGAACTCGCACACGCTGGAGGCTCGGGCGAAGTAGCCAGTCGCGAAGCCGGTACGGCCGCGCCAGAGAAAGCAGGCGCGGGAGGAGGCGAGGCGTCACCGGGTAGTAGTCGAGATACCTGGCGCCCGGCCAGAGGTGAAAGGTGCCACGGTCGCCGAGGACGACGATGTCCGGCGTGTGGCCGCGATTCGTCGCCCAGCTGCACAGCATGTGCGCCTGCCAGCCCACCGCGCTGGAGAAGAGCACCTGGACGCTGTCTTCCCCGCCAATCCTGGTGTCGATCTGCATCGCGCGCGCCGCGAGGACGGAATCGGGCTCGCCCATGAGCAACCGCAAGCCCCGCACGTAGTGCACGCCGATATCCATCAGCACGCCGCCGCCCATACGCTCCCGATCCGCCGCCCAACCCCGAGGCCGCCGGACTCCTCCCGCGTGGGCCAAGAGATAGAGGGGCTCCCCGATATCGCCTCGCGCGATTCGGGATACTGCCTCTCGCACCGCCGGGCGGAAGTGCATGTCCTCGGCCACCATCAGAATGGTTCCCGCACGGCGCGCGGCCGCGATCATGGCATCCGCGTCCGAGAGCGTCGTGGCCAGGGGCTTCTCGACGAGCGCGTGCTTCCCGGCCGCCGCGGCCATCTCGGCGGCTTGGCGGTGCAGGTAGTGTGGCAGAGCCAGCGTGAGCGCCTGTACGCGGTCGTCATGAACCGCCTTCTCCAGCCCGAGGAACCAATCCTCCGCCCTCACCGCCTTCGCCAGGCGCGCGGTCCGGACGGGGTCCTGCCCGCACACGAAGAGCCGGGCGGCCGGGTTGGCCTGCCGGACGAGCTGGCAGTGGAAGGAACCCCAGCTCGTCCCTACGACGCACAGACCGATCCGTCGTCGGACGACTGCGGGGGCCCGTGGGATGGACAGGCGCCGGCTGCTGTCGACGAGGTCGTAGCGGAGAATTTCAGCTATCTCGGCTTCGGTGGCACCGGCCATCTCGTAGGTGACCCGAGCGATGTCCGGCGGCGGGGGCGGGCGTAGCGCGAAGAGAACGCCCCGCGCAAGGTCCCGCACCCCGCTGAGCGCCAGCACCGTGCGGACGAGCCTTCGCACCGGGGCGAACCGTGACCCGGCCTCCATGACCTCGCGAAAGAGGGCTGGTCTCTGAGCAGCGAGAGCCTGGTTGATTCGAGACTCGATGACCCGCGATACGTACAGCCGCCGGTCCCCGCTGTCTACCACCTGCTCGACCTCGCAGAAGATGTTGCGCAGGGCGTTGGCAATGTATGGAATCTCGTGGCGGTCGTGAAGAATCTCGAGGCCAAGGAGCTGCGCCTTCCGGGGCTGGCGACGGCGCAACTGCATCAATCGATGGACGACCCGCGACTGTCCCACCGGAACCACGTTGATCGCAAAGCGACGCTCCTTGCCGACAGCGGCCTCGAGGGCGTAGGTGCGGTTCAAACTGACGGCGACGCGGGGTGGATCCAGGGAGACCTGAGCGAACGAGGCGGAGGCGTACACGGTGGGCCCATCCGCGCTGTCAGCACTCAAGATGCCGCATACACTCTGGACTCGAGTGTCCCAGATCGTTCGCCCAGGCCATCTCATTGCGCCCGACCGAGGAGGTCACCCACGAGAAGATGCCGGCGATGGCTACGGGACTCGACGTCCGCCTCAAGGATGTCCGCGACGAACAGCGTGTGCTCCCCGAGAGGCATCGTCTGCCTCACCCGGCAAGCCGTTGACGCCAGGGCGCCCGCCAGGAACGGAAACGCCGCGGGGCTCCGGTAGAGATCGAGAGCCGAGCCCTTGTCCCGCTCGCGGCCCGAGACTGTGCCGCACGTCATCGCGATCTGCCACTGGGCCTCGTGGAGCACGACGAGACTGAATCGCCCCGCCTGCGTGATGAGTTCGTGAGTGTACGTGGTTGGGCTGACGGAGACCCAGACCGTGGCAGGGTGGTGGGCACCCTCGGAGAAGAACGAGATGGTCATGGCATTGACCGCAGTGCCCGCATCTACTATCAGGAGGGCGACCGCGCTGTCGATGACGGACCCGGATATGTAAGGTGAGAGAGTCATGCGTACGCACCCCCGACGATCCGGAGTGCGGCCGAGATGGCCGACCGATCCGGTGCGGTGGTCACTTGGCCTCTCCCTTCCGCACCACATGGCCGATGAAGACCGGCCGGCCGCGCGATAGCAGCGGCGCAAGGAGACCTCGGATTGGAAGAGAATATCGCCCAGGAACTCGGGAAGGCGCCTCCCGAGGAGTCGGTAGACCGCCGTGTTCACGATGGTCCTGGCCGCATACGCGCAGCGCTTCCAGATATCGGACTTCAGCAGGTATCGAATCGAATGGCCCAGGCCGTGTAGGTAGAGGATCGCCACGCCACCCGGAGCCAGGACCCGCCCGATCTCTGTTGTCCTTGACGTCCACGAGCTGGACGAAACCACCGTGCCCGGCGACGGCCGGGTTGATCATGTTCTCGATCAGGTCCTGCACCTTGGTCATCAGATCTTCGCCCGGGGGCTCCTCCCGGGGACTGTCGCGCTACGCCCATACTGTACCTGAACTTGGGCCCCGGGGCCAATCGGCCCGGGGCGGCTACGGCTGCCGGGCGATCTCCCCCGACCACGCGGACGCGGGTGCGCAGCGAGTTGCCGGGCAGGTAGGCGAGCGGCAGGTCCTCCACCTCCACCAGAGCGTAGCGAAGATCAAGCTGCCGACCGGTGTGAGATCGTCCGTACCCGTGAATGTGAACGTGGTACTGGCCGTCGTGTCTTGTCCGTGATCGCGGGGGCCCGCAACCACTTGATGCCATAAGAGCGTTGGCCTCCCTCGGATTCTGGGAATAGGCTCGACCAGACGCTAATCCCACCCGGCGGACGGAGACCGCGATGGTATATATGGGCGTGGACTTGCCTAAACGGAACGCGCAGCTCGCGGTGTTGATGCCAGACGGGGAGCTCACGCAACAGCGACTGGAGAACGATCCGGAGCAACTGGTGCGGTTCTTCGCCCAGGTCCCACGAGGGGCTCGGCAGCGGCGAAGGTCCGCCGCCTGTAAATCCTTACCCCCGCGTGATCGTAGATTTTGTCGCAATGCGCGAGCACGTCCCTGACGAAGGCGTCGAGCTCCGGCCGCGCGTGCCGCTGATAGTCGAACAATTCCTCGTAACGCTGATTCACTACGATGAAGTCCGGCCGCTTGCCCGAGAATTTCCCGAGCCGGTGGTCGTCGATCAGCCGGCTGTCGAAGCCGTAACCGAACGCCAGCTCGGTTGAGCCCATCACCAGCTCATCCGGCTTTGCCGCCCGCCGCAAGAATTCGATGGCCGGCGCATACGAGCGATGGTAGGCATCTTCTCGGATCACGCTGGCCGTCCGGGAGACGTTGAGCAGGACCGTGATCGCGACGAGGCCGGCCAATCCCCAGCCCAGCCACCCGCGCCTGCGGAACAGGAACGTCGTGAGGATCCCGAGCAGCGCTGCGTAGACTGGAATCACGCTGGGCAGATAGAACGTCTGCTTGGTGCCTTCAAAGACCGTATATATGAGAAAGTTGGCCGCGGCGATCGACAGGAGAATGCGCACGCCGCGCTGGCGCCTCAAGGCCGGAATCACCAACGTCCCCACGATTCCGGTCAGGTAACTGAGCAGGATCAGGATCTTCAGGCGCGCCGCTCCGTTGGCCCCCGGCTCGAATCCGTATTCCTGAAGATAACGCATGCGGAGCTCTGTGAGGAGCGCGCGGCCCGGCTCGGTCAGGCCGTACAAGCGATTCGCCGCGTTGGTCGCGAGCTGCTCCCGGAACACGTCCGGAGCTTGCAGCGCGTACAGACCCCACCCGGCCGCACACGCCACATAAGGAGCCGCCGCCAGCGGCAGCGCGCTCCAGCGGATTCGCGACCGGTCGAAAAGCACCGGCACCAGTACGAGCGCGGCGGCGGGCAGGATCCCCGAAGGGTGTGTAAACAGGCTCAGAGCCGCGAAAAGATGACCCAGGCCGATCGCCAGCAGGAAATTCCGTTCGCGCCATCGGAAATAGCTCATCAGCGCCAGCGAGGCCAGCGCGACGCACAGCATGTCGTTGCGGCCGAACGCCGAGGCGTTCACCATTTGGTTGTTGGTCGCCAGCAACGCCAGCGTCACCAGCGCCGCCCATCGATTCCCGGTCAGATCGCGGACAATCGAGTACCAGCACAGCAGCGCCACGACTCCCAGGGCCAGCGAAAGCAGCCGCATCTGCAGCAGCCCGAAACCGAAGAGCTTATACCAGGGCGCCTGGACCAGGAAGTAAACCGGCAGAACCTGGTAGGTGTAGTGACTGATTCCGCGCAGGGACATCCCGACGCGCAGTTCCGAAGTCTCGTCTACGATGGAGGTCCCCATGTGTCCGTGGAGGACGAGGTTGCGCGCCGGGCTGAATAACATGCCCTCGTCCACATAGGGCAGAATAGCGTTCACCGTAAGCAGGGCGGAAAGCGCAAACCCTAAGACAATCAGAACGATTGTCAGGCGCTCGGACCGTTGCGACACGGCGTTCAGGTTATCAGCAGGCCGCAGGGCATGTAAAGGAGCGGCCGCTTGCATCGGTTTTACCGCCCGGCACTGGCCAGGACCGGCAATTTCGCCGGCTTCCGCAGGACAACGATCGCTTCGTTCGCGGGCGCGCCCTCCAGGGACGGCGCCTCAAAGCCGGCCGTGGCGGCGATGGCGGCGAACGCATCGAACGCCGCCCGGCTGCCGGAAACGCGGAGGTCAGGGCAGATCAGGATTCCGTCGAGGCGCAGCACTCGCCGCGCGTCGGCGAGGACGCGCTCCAGCCCGCCGGCGTTCGCCTCCAACCGGGCGTGAATTACCGCATCGAAGGCGCCGTCCGCAAAGGGCAGTTTGGCGGGGCCGCAGTTGACCAGCCGGTCGCACCGGCCGCGGCGCGGGTCTAATTTCGCCATCGAGGCCTCGGCCAGCACCATGCCGGACAGCGCGAGCGCCGGATCGGAGGCGCCTCCGAGGACCAGTCTGGAGGGCCGGCCCTCGAGGAGCGGCAGCAGATGCTGGATACAGGCGCGCCGCCGCCGGGCCGCCGCGTCCGCGGCTTCCGGAGAGAAGCGTAACTTGCGTATCCTCTAACGCTCTTTCTACAACCGTGTTAGTCTGGAAATCGGTGAAGCACCAACGGATTTTGATCACGGGAGGCGCGGGTCTGGTCGGCCCCCATATCGCCGACTTGGTCGTCCACGAAGCCGAGGAAGTTGTCATTCTCGATAACTTCGCTCGCGGACGTCGTGAAAGTCTCGCCTCGGTCTTACCCACCGGTCGTGTCAGCATTGTTGACGGCGATATCCGAAATCGCAGGCTGGTGGCGGAGGTGATGCAGGGCATCGATGTCCTGTTTCGTAAGCAGCTGACACTCACCTTGACGCGTGTGATGGGGTCCAACGTGAGGCCGGAATAACGGAAGGTTAATGCCGTGCCGCGCCGGCTCGCTTCCACCGCGAAAGCGGGGCGCGTGCTCGGCTTTGAGGCCCGAATCGGCCTGGAAGAGGGACTGAACCGCCTCGTGTCATGGTGGCGCGCCGAGCGTATAGCCAAAGAGGTCGCCAGTGTCTGAACGTTGTTGCACGGTGCCTTCCCGGAGCGGCGCCGATGCAGTCGTCTGAGGCGGCATCGCCTCCGCAGCGCTTAGTCCAGGGTTTGCTCGAAGGATGGCGCCGGCTGGCTCAGCGTCCCCTTACCATCGCCTTCTATGCTTCCTTAATCCTCATAGTAGCCCTCGAGGTATTCGCCGCACCCCATCGCATCCATCGCTGGATCGCCGATTCCCTTTCGCACATCGATGGAGGGTGGCGCGTTCTGAACGGCCAGCGGCCGCACGTCGACTTCTTCAGCGGGATCGGTCCCGTCACGTATTTGACCGTGGCCCTGGGAATGATCATCTCCCGATCCGGAGCAGCTCTCGATTACGGCGTCGCCGTCGCCGGCGCGGTCTTCGGCATCTGGGCCTGGTCGTTGTTTCGTAACCGAGTCGAGGCCCCCGCCGCCCTTTTGTTGGCCCTGTTCGTCACTCTTTGCGCCTCCTCCCCGCACATGATGGGGTCGCGGCCCGACATGCTGACAGCCGAGGGTGTCTACAACCGTCTGGGGTACGCTCTGCTCATCATCGTCTTCGTCGAATGCCTGCGGTCGTCTCCATCTGAGGGCCTGCTCGGCGGCGTGTCGAGCGGCGTCATCTGCGTGTTGACATTCTTCTTGAAGCCGTCGTTCTTCATGGCCGCGGTCGCTCTCATCTGCGGTTCATTCCTCTTCGACGACCGCCGCAGGCGAAAACGAATTCTGGGAATGGCGATGGGATTCTCCGCCTCCGCCCTGATCATGCTCGCCTATCTCCGGTTCGATGTCGCCGCCGTGTTGCTCGATCTGCGCACCATGGCCGCGGCCCGCCTGGAAATGAAACTCGGAGACATTCGCGTCGATATTGGACCTCGCTCTTGGCTGAAGAGCGCCCTCGCCGAAAGCCCCGACCTGATCGGTCTGCTGTTGCTCTCTTTGATCGTCTCCATGACGCCGCGGGCACCGCGAGTCTGGCGGGTTCTGGATGCCTGGTGGCCAATGGCCGCGGCCGCCGCCATATTTGCACTCGAGATCGTCTTCAGATCCGGCAACGCCATGCAGGATTCGCTGCCCCTGGTAGGAACGTTCGCCCTGCTGCTGGTCAGCGAAATGTACGCCGGGTGGAGCCGCGCGCCCCAGCAGCAGCGCCAGGCGTACTCTGCGTTGTGTGGCTTCGGCCTGCTCTGTGGCCTCGTGATGTTTGTCCCTGAGCCGCTGCGCGATTTCTCGAGCGTCGTTTATTCCTCTGTGGAATCGGCCCTGAATCGACCGATCGCCGCGCGCTTTGAGCCCGCGCACCTGGGCGCACTGGTCACTCTGGAACCCAATCCCGATTGGGATGAGCCCGCCAACGGCAAAGCCCTTGTCGACGAGGTCAACGATGGAATCCGCCTGCTGCGGCGCGCGTCCGCGCAAACCGAAAGCGTCTTCACGTTGAATTACTTCAATCCGTTTCCCTTCGCGCTGCTCCGCAAGCCGGCCCCCGGCGCCGGAAGCTGGCTGGGCCCATCCTTCTTCAGCGAAAAACACCCGCTCCCGTTGGACCGCCTGTTCGGCCGAGTCGATCTGATGATGGTGCCCCGCCATCCCGAGCCCAGCGTCAACACGCGATTCCTGATGCGTGTCGTCCTACCCTACGTCGAGACCCACTTTCATCCCGCGGCGGAATCCGACTACTGGATCATGTACCGCCGTAACGGACTGACACCCTAGCGCCGTTTACGCCGCCGCCTTTTGCACCGTAAACATTAGCAGCCCGCGCTGCTGGTTCAGCCATGGCAGGGCCCGGCAGGCGCTGTGGTATCGGCTCCGGGTGGGGCCGGTGTCTGAGTCCGGTGCGTTATGTCACGGGGATGGGGCCCAAAGCAGCGGCGATCGCCGCCGGAGGGTGTTCATGTTGCCTATCCTCTTGGCAGAACGATTCTCGATCCGGCCCGATGAAGTGATTCTGTCGACCGTCTCGTACCTGAGTACACATTTTCATTTTGAGAGGCGACCGGATCAGACCATAGACGCGTAGCACCCGCAAGAAATGCGGCTCTTGGAGGCTCCTCGCTGATCCGGAGGGCATCATCCCGTGGGTGCCGCGACATCTGGCCCGATTCGCCTCTCCTTCAATCCTCAACTCCGCGTCGAGTTCCAGGGGGCCACGGTCACCTCCGATGCTGGGCTGTTGCTCCCGCGCGAACTGGACGAGCGACTCGGCCTGAGCGCCCTGATCGAGCGATACCTCACCGATCCCCGTACGGGGCGCAACTTCCAAGAATCACGCGTCGGGTGCACCGGCGAGTAGCCTCGTGCTGCACCAAGTCGATGTTGAGCCGCACCAGTCCTTGAAAGTTCCGCTCCTCGGTGAGGACCTCCGTCTCGAACCAGTGGAGCGTCTCATCGTAACCGCGCTCACGGGAACGAACCGGGCCGTCGGCCACTTCTACAACCAGCGTGGGACCGCGGAGCAGTGGATCAAGGAGGGCAAGACCGCCACCCACTGGACCCAGCTCTCGTGCCACGCTTTCGGGCCAACGAGGTCCGCCTGCTGCTCGGGGTCATGGCCTACAACCTCGGCAATCTGCTGCGGCGGCTCGTCCTGCCGGTCGCCATGCAGAGCTGGTCACTCACGAGCCTGCAACAGCGCCTGTTCAAGACGGGCGGGCGGCTGATCCGGCATGCGCGGTACTTCACCCTGCAACTCGCCGAAAGCTACTTGACGGGGAGCCTCTTTCGGCAGATTCTCCAGCGCATCGAGCGGCTCGCGGGGCACCCGACGTGATCGCGAGCCCCGCGGAGTGAAGGCGATGCCGAGTAAGTGGCGATCCGGCAGGGGTGTCTCTGAACGCGACGGTCAGAGTGATCAACCCCGGGAACGGCGGGGGCACAATCCCCAAGGATCGCCAAAATGACTGCCGCTGACGTGTTGGGACGTGTTGACGAGCTGACCGACGGGACGGGCGGCTCCGTGGACGCCGTCATGTGGGCGGCAATTGGGTCCATATCGGGAATCCCGGTTAAGCAGGGAGGATTGACGCGTAACGTCAGGAAGATCAGTGCCGTCTCATGCCCTCCGTGGATTGAGCAGGCCGACGTAGGTCCCCCCGAGGATCTGAGCATTTGGGACCAGTACGACGGGAAGGGGCGCGTCGATGTGCTCTACCGGGGAGTCTTCGTTGAGCGCCTCGAAGTTGAGCACTTGTGGGCTTTCGAGGGTGCCATTCACGTTGACCCCAAACACTTTAGGCCCAAACTGGACCGGGAGGGATTCGTCGGGGACAAGCTGCGGTCAGAGTTGACGCCCTTCATGCTGCATCCGGCAGTCCTCAAAGAAGCAATTGGCTGCATTGGTGAGTTGCTGCGCGAGCGCGGGGACTGGAGTCTGCACAAGGCAGCGACGCTGTGGCTGGCCGTGCCGCGCAGCGCCGACTACGCAGAGGCGTGCCAGGTCTGGGACGCTGAATTCCGGAGCCGCAAGGCGTTCCGGGCTCTCCAGCGCGATTCAGAACAGGAGATGTCTGTTGCCGACCTGATTGATGTCCGGGCCGAGCGGCCGCATAGAATCGGTGAGCTTCGATGATTCCAGGATGGTTGGATACTCTCCTATCTCACCCGTCCTCATGGATCTCGTCTCACTATCTCGCCTATAAGGACTGGCGATGGGGCGATCCCCATCTGCATCTCATCAGACATCTTTGCCGGTCCGACAAGATAGCGATCGATATCGGAGCGCATCGCGGCGAGTACACCTATTTCTTGCAGCGCGCTTCACGCGCGTGTATCGCATTCGAGCCGAATCCCATGCTGGCGGAGATACTGCGCAGGCGGTTTCCGCGCCGCGTCGTCGTTCTCCCACATGCCGTCTCCGATCAGCGAGGCGTGCGGATCCTTCGTATCCCGATTTTCGACGGAGAGGAGCACCTCCCAAGAGCGACTATCGACGCCGCCAACGAGTTCGAGCAGTCGCGAGACATCACCGTCGAAACTGTGAGGCTGGACGATCTGGCGCTCACCGACGTCGGCCTTCTGAAGATAGACGTTGAGGGCCACGAAAAGTCTGTGCTTGATGGCGCGATCGAGACCATTCGCCGCGAAAAACCCAACCTAATCCTCGAGCTTGAAGAGCGCTATCATCGGGGGATTACCAAGCAAGCGGCTGACCTGCTAGACGATCTCGGCTACAAGGGTTTGTTCCTGTGGAACGGCAAGATGTTGCCCCAGAGGTTGTTCAAACCAGAGGTCTACCAGAAACTCCACGATGGCCAGCCACAGGCCCCCTACGCATGGAACTTTGTGTTCACCACGGACGACGCGCTGCTGGCTCGGATTTCGGGATGGACTCGCTGACGGAGCTCGTCCTTCGCCGACCGGCACTTGGGGGCTAACGCTGGAGCTAGGGGCGCACCAGTGGCTTGCCCAGAGCTCGAACAGCAGGTCGCGCCTAACTCTGACCGTCACCACGACTCCATGAGCACCCATCTGTCGGATTGAGCTGATGCTCTCGAACCGCACCAAACGCGCTTCTATGGCCCACTTACCAGCCAACTCGTGCCTTTATCCGTCATGCTCCTGGCTCTTAGGGCAAGCCGCAATCTGGAACTCAGTCTGTCACCCTCAAATTAATTGGCGGGGATACAGAGGATAGCCAACATCAACGCCCTCCGGAGGCGGTGGCCCCAATCTTGCCCCCCGTCTCCGTGACATAAGGTACCAGAGGTACCAGACGCGGACGCCGACGGCACAGCGCACATTAGCGCTAAAAGGAAGCGGGATAGCGTGGCTCCCGCACCGACAACGAGGCGAGCATGTCTAGGCGCCAAGCCGCCCCGTCTGACTCGACCATGTCCCGTGCCATAGAGATTCCTGAGTTCCGCGGTTCCTCCGACGATTTGCGAGAGGCCGGAAAGGATTTGTCGAATCGCGTCTCCGCCCTTCCTGGCCTCGGGAATCTTCTCGATGGACACTGAGACCTTTCAAGAACCCTCAGATACTGCTTGAGGCATGTGGCGAGCTGGCCGCGCGACATGTCCCCTTCCGTCTTTTTGTGGCAGGCGACGGCGACATGCTCCCGGATCTCCGGATCCTCAGTGAGAAACTTGGCCTTCGCGACCACATCGTCTGGTTGCGAAACGTCGTCGATCCGAGGACTCTGCTCCAGGACGTTGATATCTTCTTGCTGGCTTCTGTTGGCAGGCGTTTGGACTGGTATTCGCAGAGGCCAGGCCTGCGGAGTGCCGGTCGTCGGTAGCCGAAGTGGGTCGATCAGTCGTGGATGACCTACGTACCGGGCTATTGGCCACCCCTCTCGACGCGGTGGCGTTTGGCGACTCCGTCGAACGCCTGGTCGCGGACCCTCAATTGAGACAGGCGATGGGGGAGCAATCTCTTGAGCGCGTAGGGACACAGTTCACGGCGCCGATGTCCGTGAAGAAGACCCTCCGCATCTACGAATCCATCTGGAGTTGCGGTTCAATCCGCGGCGAATGATGAGTCAGGTCATCTCGCCATGCGTGGAACGGTCCGTACCGCCACCGTGAACGGCCGACGCCCGTGCTGCGCTTGAGTCGTCACCAACTGAAGAGACGGTGGCTGATCCGCGGTAAAGGTGAGCACGCCGACGATCTCGGCTCCCAAGGGCTGGGCATCCGTCCGGCCGGGGTAAAAGACATGCTGCATGCGGAGAAATCCATCGACTCGTGCCGTCACCACGCCCGCCTTGACCGTGAGGACCTTTGCCTTGAGCAAGTGCTGCTGGATACGGTCGATCGTGGCGTTGTTGTTCTCGGTCTGTGGATAGAAGTACGTGAGGATTCTCGCGCTGACGTCTCGGTCGAATTCCCAGGTCTGACCCGGTTCGACGTCCCCGGCGGGCAGAATCCTCGACCAGTCCTCGCGTCCGAGGACGATCCAGTTCTCCGCGGGGAATTGACCCCACGAGCCTCGGTCATCCCCACGCGAGACGAGGTGCAACGTGACAGCGTCGGCCGAGGCCGGGGGCGGCGCCGACTGGGGTGCCGGCGGCACGACCGGTTTGCCGGGAGTCGGTTTGAAGTGTTCAACCGTACGCTCTAGCGCGGCCAACATTGGATCTGTGACGATGTCGTAGGTGTGCCCGTCCGGAGTCAGCACGAAGCGGCGTACCGTGCCCATCCCAAGCTTCTTGGCGTAGCCCTCCTGGTGGATCCGTTGGAGCTCCGCCCGCTCCTCGGGCGGGGCACTGCCCCCTTTGGGGTAGTAGTCTTCGTTATTCGTATAGACCGAGACGAAGCTCCGGTTCAGCACCTCGATCACACGCCGGTCGGAGAGCG
>Ga0184612_10000351_pt1 | contig 21527 bp, 19 predicted proteins | sample PLM3_60_coex_FD_133163 | JGI IMG/M metagenome (GOLD analysis project Ga0184612, IMG submission 133163) | Groundwater sediment microbial communities from an aquifer in East River, Colorado, USA - PLM3_60_coex | ecosystem: Environmental > Terrestrial > Soil > Riparian zone | place: USA: East... | reverse complement strand
GCCTGTCACCTCTATCACGACGGGGACGACGGGCGGCCGGTCACGACCGCGCCGGCGAACGCGGTCGGGCCCACGGCGGTCGGGGTCGGCTGATGGACGAGGAGCTGCTCCGGCTCGAGGGCCTGGAGGTCCACTTCCCGATCCGCCGCGGGATCGTGGACGCGATCGTCGGCCGGGTGCAGCTGGTGGTCCGAGCCGTGGATGGGATCGACCTGACCTTGCGCCGGGGCGAGGTCCTCGCCCTGGTCGGCGAGTCGGGGAGTGGCAAGACGACGACCGGGCGTGTCGTGGTCAAGCTGACCCGCCAGACCGCCGGCAGGATCATCTTCGAGGGCACCGACGTGAGCCGGACGTGGGGCACCGCGGCGCTGCGCGACTATCGGCGCCGGGTCCAGATCATCTTCCAGGATCCCTACGAGACGCTCAATCCCAAGCAGACCATCCACGACTTCGTGGCCGAGCCGCTCATCGTCAACGGCCTCGCCGAGGGCGACGAACGCGAGGCGAAGGTCGTCGCGGCCCTCGAATCGGCGGGTCTGCGCCCGGCTTCCGACTTCATGTACCGCTTCCCGCACGAGCTGTCGGGCGGTCAGCGCCAGCGTGTCGTCATCGCGGGGGCGCTGGTCATGGACCCGGAGGTCATCGTCGCCGACGAGCCGGTCTCGATGCTCGACGTCTCCATCCGGACCGAACTCCTGCGCCTGATGCTCGACGTGCGCCGCGAACGCGGCCTGACGTACCTGTTCATCACCCACGACCTGTCGCTCGCCTGGGTCATCGCCGATCGCATCGCGGTCATGTACCTCGGCAAGATCATGGAGATCGGGCCGGCCGAGGCGGTCATCCGCTCGCCGCGCAATCCGTACACGCAGGCGCTAGTGTCCGTCTCGCCGTCCCCCGATCCGCCCGATGCCGGCACGCGCGCGAGGCGAACGATCCTCGAGGGCGAGACGCCCGACGGCGCGCACGTCCCGACGGGCTGCCGCTTCCACCCTCGCTGTCCCATGGCGTTCGATCGCTGCAAGGTGGAGGAACCGCCGTTGTTCGACCTTGGTCAAGGCCAGGCCGCGGCATGCTGGCTGGTGGAGAAGGACCAGCTGCCGGTCCTCGACATGTCGCCCGCGTCCCCGGCGATCGCGGACGCCGTCCCATGAGCGAGCCGGTCGCGCTGTCGCTCGCGCACGTCGCGGACCTGCTCGCCGCGTCGGCCACGACCGTGGTCGCCGAGGTCATCGCGCTCGGCGAGGAGGCCGGCTGGCGCCCCGAACCCGGAGAGTGGAGCGCCAGCGAGTGCGTCGGGCACATCATCGAGGCCGAGCGACGCGGCTTCGCCGGCCGGATCCGGGTGATCCTCGCCGATTCGTCGTCCAGCTCCATGCCGCGCCTCGAGGGCTGGGACCCGCCCGCGGTCGCCGCGGCGCGTCGGGACCACCTCCGCGCCGCGACGGAACTCGCCGCGGAGTTCGCCGCGCTTCGCGCCGAGAGCGTGGACCTCGTGCGCGGCCTCGGGGCGAGCGACTTGGGGCGCGCTGGGCTGCATCCCGACGTCGGTCCGCTGCGCGTCGATGAACTGCTCGGCGAGTGGGTCCACCACGACCGCAACCACATCCGCCAGATGCTGGCGGTGACCCAGGCGCGCGTCTGGTATCAGATGGGCAACGCCCGACGGTTCAGCCTCGAGGACCTCTAGGCGTCAGGCGGTCAGGCGGCAGGCTCCTCCGCGCCCATCTCCGAGGCCCTGAAGATGCCCCAACCGATGATGCCACCGACGGTCGGTCCGACGAGATAGATCCAGATCGCGTTCAGGTCGCCACCGACGACGGCCGAACCGATCGACCTCGCCGGGTTGACCGACGAGCCGGTCAGCGTCGAAAGCGCGAAATGGATCGCCACGAGCGTCAGCGCGATCGCGACGCCGGCGAGCGACCCCGCGCGCTTCGAGGCGGTCAGGATGACGACGAGGAAGATGGCCGTGAAGGTCGTCTCGAGGATGAGTGCGCTCACGTCGCTGATGCCGGGGCCCGGCTTCGTGACGCCGGCCTTGACCGCCGCCTGGCTGACCGTGACGTACACGACCGCCGCGGCGCCGATCGCGCCGATGACCTGGGCGATGATGTAGCCGATGCCCTCGATCGCGGTCGTCCGCTTGTCGAGGACCATCGCGACAGTGACGGCCGGGTTGAAGTGACCTCCAGAGATGTGCCCGAACGCGAAGATCGCGGCGAGCAGGCCGAGACCGAACGCGAACGGGACCACGAGGATGCCAGCCATGGCTGGTGTGGTCGCGCTGAAGTTCGCGACCGACGCGTAGCCGATCATCATGAACAGGAACGTGCCGAGCAATTCGGCGAAGTACTTCTGCGCGTTCATCGTCCCTCCGACTGCGGACCCGGGGTGGGCGGCTCAACGATACCGAGTGAGGCACGCGCCGCGCGAATCAACAGCGCGTCTCGCCAGGTTCGACACAGGACCTCGACCAACTCGAGCCGATCCACGGCGTGCGCGGGGTCGCGCCCGACCGCCACCGCGCCGTGGCGCTCGAGGAGGACCGCGGACGCCGGCGGCGCAGGGCGCCCGGACAGCGCCACGGCGATCCGGTCGGCCAGCTCCTGGCTGCCCATCTCGCCGAACGGCAGGAACGGCAGACGCGGCAGGTGGAAGGCCGTCTCCGGCAGTGCCGCCGGATCCGGGATCTCGCCGGCTAGGGTCAGGCTCATCGACGCCGGCAGGTGCGCATGGGCGACCGACCCGATGTCGTCGCGAGCCGCGTGCACCGCCAGATGGATGGCCAGGTCCGACGTCGGTCCCTGGCCGCTGCGAGACATCGCCTCGCGATCGGGGTGGTCGAGCCACACCACGACGAGGTCGTCGGGTTCCAGTTCGTCCTTGCGCAGGCCGGTGGGTGTCACGAGCAGGCGATCGGCGTCGAGGCGGACCGACAGATTGCCCTCCCCGGCGGAGATGAGTCCCCGTGCCCCGAGGCGGCGCCCGGCCGCGATCAATCCTGCGGCGGCATCTCGGAGATCCACCTCGACATCGTACGCGCCGATGGGCGTCACTCGGCGCTGCGTCGCGGCGTCCCTCAGGCGGCGACGGCGATCGGTTCGGTGATCGGGTCCGGGGCGAGATCGACCGCGATCGCGCAGTCAGGGCAGCTGAACCCGTCGCCCTCGACGACGGTCGCCGATCCGGCACACCATGGGCATTCGACGTTCATCATCATTCGCGGCTCACCTTCTGCTATGCGGGGCTCGATGCGCGGAACCATGACGACCACCCGTGACAGCTAGCGTGTCAAACCCTGCGATCGAGCTCGACGGCGTGGTCAAGAGGTACGGTCGAACGACCGCGCTGGCTGGGCTGAGCCTGGCCGTCGGACGAGGCGAGCTCGTCGGCCTGCTCGGACCCAACGGTGCGGGCAAGACGACGACCATCAAGCTGATCCTCGGGCTCGCCCGGCCGACGGGCGGCTCCGGGCGCGTCCTCGGTGCCCCGCTTGGCGACCGCGGTGCGAGGTCCAGGATCGGCTACCTCCCGGAGCTGTTCCGCTACCAGCCGTGGCTGCATGCCCGGGAGGTCCTGGCGCTCCACGCCGAGCTCGCCCGGATCCCGGTCGCGAGCCGTCGCCGGGCGGTCGACGAGGCGCTCGATCGCGTCGGCCTGACCGAGCGCGCCGACGACCGCGTCAGCGGCTTCTCGAAGGGCATGCAACAGCGACTCGGGCTCGGCGTGGCACTGCTCGGCGACCCCGAGCTCATCCTCCTCGACGAGCCCACCTCGGCGCTCGACCCCCTCGGCCGGACGGATGTCCGGGCGATCGTTCGCGCGGCGCGCGACCGCGGTGCGACGGTGATCCTGAACTCCCACCTGCTGACCGAAGTGGAGCGCGTGTGCGACCGCGTGGTCATCCTCCACCAGGGGCGGACGATCGCCGCCGGTCCGCTCGATGAGGTCGTCGCCGCCGACGGTGTCCGGGTGCGGGTGACGGGCCTCGACGACACGGGACGGGCGATCGCCGCGGCCTTTGGCCCGGCCGAGGTCGACGGGGAGTGGCTGACGGTCCGAGCGCTCTCGCCCGGGCGCATCCCGGATCTCGTGGCGGCGTTCGTCGCCGCCGGCGGGCGCGTCCATGGGGTCGAGCCCAGCGGTGGCTCGCTGGAGGCTCGGTTCATCGAATTGTTGGCCGAGCCCTCGAGTGACCGACCGTGATCGTCATCGCGCGCTTGACCGTCAAGGAACTGGTTCGACGCCGGGTGGTCTGGGTGCTCGCGGCCCTGACGATCGTCTCCGTGGGACTGGTCGGCTGGGGTCTGGACCGCCTGGTCACGCTGGCGCGCGAGGGGGGATCGGGGGAGCTTGCGATCCGGATCGGTGTGTCGCAGGTCCTCATCCTCATCGCGTTCATGTTCAGCTTCGTCCTTGCGATGACCGCCGCGTTCATCGGGGCGCCGGCCGTCGGTGCCGACCTCGAGAGCGGCGTGGCCTACGCGATCCTGGCGCGACCGTTGCGGCGATCCGAGGTGCTCATCGGTCGCTGGCTGGGATCGGCGCTCGTGGTCGTGGCCTACGCGGTCGCTTCCGGGTTGCTGGCCATCGCGGTCGCCGCGTTCGTCTCCGGGTACGGTCCGCCCGACCCGCCGCTGGCGGTCGCATTCCTTGCCGGTCAGGCCCTCGTCCTGCTCACGCTGACCCTGGCCCTGGGCTCGGTCCTGCCCTCGATCGCGGCTGGGGCGATCGCCGTCGTCGGCTTCGGCCTGGGCTGGATGGCGGGCGTGATGGCCGGCGTGGCCTCGGCCCTCGGTGTGGCCGCGCTCGGCTCGGTGGCCGAGGCCAGTCGCTGGCTGCTGCCGAGCGACGGGCTGTGGCGGGGCGTCATCTACGGCCTCGAGCCGCCCCTGGTCGTGCTTATCGCGGCGGGCCGGGCGCCCGGACTCATCGACGCGAACCCGTTCTACGCGGCCAGCCCGCCACCGCTCCCGTTCGTCGTCTGGTCGGTCCTGTGGATGGCCCTCGTCCTCGGCGCTGCGACATGGTGGTTCGAGCGGCGCGACCTCTGAACCGGTCCCGTCTCAACCCTCGTAGCGAAAGCACCCCGACACGTGATCGTCGACCAGCCCGACGCTCTGCATGAACGCGTACACGATCGTCGAGCCGACGAACCGGAAGCCCCGGCGGCGCAGGTCCGCCGACAGCGCGTCCGACGCGGCGGTCGTCGCCGGGATGTCCCCCGACCTCGCGGCGGCCGGCTGCCGGGCGGGCGGCGGCGGGACCATGGTGGCGAGGTATCGGTCGAACGTCCCGAAGGCCTCGGCGGTGCGCAGGAACGCCGCGGCATTGGCGATCGTCGCGTCGATCTTGGCGCCGTTCCGGACGATCCCCGCATCGGCCATCAATCGCGCCCGATCCGCCTCGTCGAACGCCGCGACGACGTTGGGATCGAAGCCGCGAAAAGCAAGTCGAAAGGCCTCGCGCTTGCGCAGGATCGTCGACCAGGACAGACCGGCCTGGAACGCCTCGAGGGTCAGCCGCTCGAAGAGTTCGGTGTCGTCGTGGACCGGCGTGCCCCATTCGTCGTCGTGATAGGCGACCATCGCGGGATCGGGGTTCGGGCCGTCCGCACCGGCCCACGCACAACGTCGTCGTGAGGCATCCATCGACGCGACGATAGCCGCGTCAGGGGATCGGCGCGGTCCCGAAGAGCGTGCTGCGCAGCATCGGGTCGGCCGCCGGTCGCCCGGCGTTGAAGACCGACCGGAACACCTCGCCGGAGACCTTGCGGGTCCCCGCCGACCCGATGAGCGTGACGCTGATGAGTCGACCGGAGATACCGCGATCGCGCAGGTCGAGGGCGATCAGCGTGTCCACGTTCGTGCGGGCGTCGGCGGCGAACCATGCCGACAGCTGTGCGATCGTGTACGCCTTCGTGCTCCAGGTCGCGAACGGCGCGGCGGCGTCGTACGGGCGGCCATCGGCGGCGCGATCGGCCGATCCACGCAGGTAGCTCACGGCGCCCGCCGTCTTCGCCCCCGTCGAGGTCGTGAAGGCGTTCTCGTTGTGCTCCGTGGCGCCGCCGCCGGTCGAGTGGAACAGGGTGTTCGCGATCGAGCTCCCGCTGCGCAGGACGACCCCGGCGGTCGCCTTGATGATCGCGTTCGTCGTCGAACGTTCGGCGAGCGCGCCGCGGTAGACCTGCGAGCTCGATCCGTCCGTCACGTCGTAGTACGAGACGCCGGGGCACAGGCGCCGCGCGGCGTACGAGCGGGCTGCGATCGATTGCGCCTCGAGGGCCTCGCCCGGCCACGTCGACGGCATCTCGACCGGCACGACCCCGCGCAGGTATGCCTCGAGGGGGAGCTCGTTGACCACGTTCACGGTCGGGCTGGTCGGCGACGCGATGACACGCAGGACCCCGCGGTACTGGTCCCATGCCGTCGGCTTGGACCAGAGCTGGATCAGGCTGTTGGCGGCCGTGCCGCGGATCACGAGGTTGGCCGGCTTGGGTCCGTCGTGGAGCAGCGCGCCGCTCGTGGCGGTGACGCGCAGGCGCCAGGTCGTCGCCGGGCCTGCTGCCGTCGCGGTCGTGGTCGGGGTGAGGCGCATGACCGCATCCACGGGGAACGTCTTGGCGATGCCGTCGATGGTCCAGGTGGCGACGCGGCCGTAGACCAGCAACGGCGAGGTGGGGCCGGCGACCCAGCGGTACAGCACGCGCACCCGGACGCGGGCGGTCGTCGACATCGTCCCCAGCGTCGCACCGCGATAGTAATGGGCGAGGATCGCCGTCGAATCCTGGCCGGCCAGGGCGCGTCCGCGGGCGCCGTGCTGGGACATCCCGACGCCATGCCCGTAGCCGCGACCGAAGAATGTCACGGTGGGGCCGAGCACGGTCGACCCAGGCGGGCCCGTCGGGGTCGCGTTCGACCGGGCCCCTCCGCCCTGGGTTCCGAGCGGCCCGTCGAGCCACGTCGATCCCGGCGTCGGCGTGGCCGTCGGTGTCGGAATCGGGTCGGCACCGAGGACCGTCCGCGGAGCGCCCGCCAGGCCGTACACGAGCGCGAAGAGCAGCGCCACCAGGACGGCGACCACGAACGGCTGGGCTGCACGACGTGAGCGATGGCCGTGGGTGGCGATGGGCGGCATGACTCCCTCGGTGCGAGTAGGCACCAAGGATGACCGCCCGAGGGACGGTCAGGCCATGGCCCGACGGGACCATGTCCCAGACCGCCGAACGGCCCACGGTCCGGCTACCCTGTCGCGGTGAGCCTCCGCTGCTTCCTCGGACACGGTGCCAGTGGGACGTCGGCCAGCATGGCCCCGTTCGTCGACGGCCTGCGTGCGCGCGGGGTCGCGGCGACCGCGATCGACCTCCCCAAGCGACGCGCGGAGGACGCGCTGCCCGCCTTCCATCTCGTGGTCCCGGCCGCTCGCGACGTCGCGGTCGGCGGGCACTCGTTCGGGGGGCGTGTCGCGAGCCTCGCGGCCGCGGAGCCGGACGCGCCCTATGCCGCGCTCGTGCTGTTCAGCTATCCGCTCCACCCGCCCGGTGCCCCGGAGCGCACGGACGCCCGGATCGCGCACTGGCCGGACATCCGCTGCCCGGTCCTGCTCCTCTCGGGGGAGCCGGATCCGTTCGCCAGGATCGAGCTGTTGCGGGCCGCCGTCCCGCGGATCCCGCACGCCGAGCTGGTGACCTACCCTCGCCTCGGACACACCCTGAAGCCGGTCCTCGACGACGCGCTGGACCGTGCCGCGGCCTTCCTGCTGGGCGTGCCGGGACGCTGAACCGGGGCTCCGGGACAAAGCCGTCCTGTGGATAACTCGCTTGCCTCGGGTCGGTTCGGCCCGTATCCTGACCCTCCCCCAGATACCGCGCGACGCCCGGTCGCCGGTCAGTCCCATCGATGTCGCCGTCGGGCCGTCCAGCTCCCGGACCCAGCCGGAGCACCCACCCGACCGCGACCCGGCCGACGCTCGGCGCGCTCACCGCGCCGTCCCGGTAGGAAGGAGCTACATTGCGAGTGCTGTCCGGCCGTCTCAAGGCGGTCCTCGTCGCCTTCCTCGCGACGATCATCCTCGTTGGCATCATCGGACCGGCGACCACATTCGCGAGTGATCCTCCGGGTCTGGCGCGGTTCATGTACGCGCTCGGTCAGGTCGAGTCCGGCGGCAACTACTACGCGCGCAACTCGACCTCGGGTGCCTACGGCAAGTACCAGATCATGCCCGCGAGCTGGCGGGCCTGGGCCGACCGCTACCTGGGCGACCCCAACGCCCCGCAGACCCCGACCAACCAGGAGATCGTCGCCACATCCAAGGTGCGGGCGCTCTACGCCGGACTCCAGAGCTGGCGCCGCGTGGCGTACTGGTGGCTGACGGGTTCGAGCCGGACGACGGGCTGGTCGGACTACGCCATCCGCTACGTGAACAAGGTGATGGCCTACTACAACAACGCGACCGCCGCCGACATCGCGGGGGCGACCACGCCGCTCCGGCGGTATTCGGAGAAGAGCGCGAGCATCGTCTACAGCGGGACGTGGCGCTCGGCGAGCCACTGGGCCTACGCCGGTGATGCCGTTCGCTACTCGACCGCCGCAGGAGCCAAGGCGTCCTTCGGGTTCACCGGGACGAAGGTCATCTGGTACGGGCCGGTCGGTCCGACCCGGGGCAAGGCCAGGGTGTTCATCGACGGCACGCTGGTCAAGGTCGTGGACCTGTACCGCAGCTCGTTCACCGCGCGCAAGGCGGTCTTCAGCAGGAGCTGGGCGACCGCTGGCAAGCACACCCTCGTCATCGAGGTCGTCGGCACGGCCGGCCACCCGTACGTCGCGATCGACGAACTGGCGGTCGCGGGCTAGCCCTAGCGGGCGGCCAGCACCTCGATCTCCACGCGGTAGTCCGCGGCCAGGGCGGTCACGCCGACCGTCGCCCTGGCCGGCGGCTCCGTCGGGAAGTACTCCCGGTAGACCGCGTTCATCGCCGCGCCCTCGGTGAAATCGCGCAGGTAGACCGTGCACTTCACGACATCGCGATAGTCGAGGCCGACCGTTCGGAGGAGCCGGCCGACGTTATCGAGCATCGCCCGCGTCTCGGCCTCGATACCGCCGGGGACCGCGCCCCGGACGCCCGGCGCGTCGCCGACCTGGCCGGCCAGGAAGACGAAGCCGTTCGCCTCGACGACCTTGGAGAAGGGGAGATCGCCAGGCTCGAGGCCGGTCAGGTTCGGGACGGTCTTGGGCATCGGTGGTCCTCCTGCGGCGGGTCGCCGCCTAGCGTAGCCTTCGCTCGATGCCAGCGATCGTCACGTCGGGGCTGACCAAGCAATACGGCCGCGCCGTGCCGGTCCATCGTCCGGGCGGTCCGCACACGACCGTCGTTCGAGCCCTGGACGACCTCACGATCGAGGTCAACGAGGGCGAGATCTTCGGGTTCCTCGGGCCAAACGGCGCCGGCAAGAGCACGACCATCCGGCTGCTCCTCGGGTTCCTCCATCCGACGGCCGGCGGCGCGTCGGTGCTGGGCCTCGATTCGGTGCGCGACTCGGTCGCCATCCGGGCCCTGGTCGGCTACCTGCCGGGCGGGATCGCGTTCTGGGACGGGCTGACCGGCGAGCGCCTCCTCGACGAGCTGGCCGACCTGTCCGGACGGCCACCGGTCCGCCGTGCTGAGCTCGTCGACCGCCTCGAACTCTCCCCGGCGACGCTCCGGCGGACCGTCCGCGACTACTCCCGCGGGATGCGCCAGAAGCTCGGCGTCGTGCAGGCGCTCCAGCACGACCCGGAGCTCGCGATCCTCGACGAACCCACCGAGGGCCTCGACCCGCTCATGCAGTTCGCGTTCTATTCGATCCTGGAGGACCTGCGACGGGCCGGCCGGACGATCTTCTTCTCATCGCACATCCTGTCGGAGGTCGAGCGCGTGTGCGACCGGGTGGCGATCGTGCGCGAGGGTCGGCTGGTGGCGCTCGAGGACATCCCGAGCCTGCTCGCCCGCCGGAAGCGCAACGTCGAGATGCGCCTCGACGGCCCGCCTCCGGATCTGTCCGGCGTCCCAGGCGTGTCCGATGTGCGGATCGCCGACGGCTGGCTGCGCTGCCGGCTCGAGGGTGATGTCGCGCCGTTCCTGGCGGCCATCGCCGGGATCACGATCCACGACCTCACGATCGAGCCCGCGCGACTCGAGGAGGCCTTCCTCGAGTTCTACGCGACCGATCTCATCGAGGCCGGGCACGACGGGAGCGGCGCCGGCGCCGCGACCGCTCCGCCGGAGGCAAGGACCACGTGAACCCCGCGCTGTTCGCCCATACGTGGCGCGCGAACCGGACCCGGGTGCTGATCGTCGCGCTCGCACTGACGGTGTGGGGCACGATCCTGCCGATCATCTACGATTCCTTCGGCTCGGCGTTCGAGGACATCTTCGAGAGCGGGGCCTTCCCGCCCCAGTTCACCGAGTTCGGTGGCGGCGACATCTTCTCGCTGACCGGCTCCGTGGCGATCGGCTTCATCCACCCGATCGCGGTCGGGCTCAATCTCGTCTTCGCGGTCGGGTTCGCGACGGCGGCGATCGCCGGCGAGCGGCAGCGCGGCACGCTCGAGGTCCTCCTCTCGCGGCCCATCTCGCGTCGGGTCATGTACGCGACGCTCGCCGTGGCCGGTGCGCTGTTCGTCGGGATCGCGGTCCTGGGATCGATCCTGGGCTCGCTCATCGGCGCGAGCCTGACCGGCCGGACTGCGGAGCTCGGCGTCGGGCAGCTCCCGTTGCTGTGGCTCAACGGCGCGCTCCTGTACTGGTCGATCGGGGCGATCGCGCTGCTGGCGTCCGCGTCGTTCGATCGGCTCTCGCAGGCACTCGGACTCACGCTCGCGTTCGTGATCGTGTCGTACTTCCTCGACGTCCTCGGCTCGCTCTGGCCGGACGCCACGGGTCTCCAGCCGTACTCGGTCTTCCACTACCTCGCGCCGAAGGCGATCCTCAGCGGGTCCTCGGACGCGACCGACCTCATCGTCCTGGGCACGGTGACCGCGGTGGCCGTGATCGCCACGCTGGTCCTCTTCCCGCGGCGCGACATCGCCGCGCCGAGCTGATCCGGTCGGGCGGCGCGTCAACGAAGGCGCCCGGCCGGGCCGCGCTACTCCCCGGCCGACCGCCACGCGTCGCGCAGCTTCATCCGCCCGACGACCTGCAGGACCGCGCCCGCATACACCCGCGCGCCGACGACGAACAGGATCCAGATGCCGGCCATCGTGATGAGCACGGAGAGGCCGATCTGCCACGGGGGGATCGCATCGAACGCGGCCCGCAGCGGGACCACGAACGGCGCCGACGGCGGCAGGAACGTGGCGATCGTCGCGACGGTGCCACTCGGGTCGTCGATGACCGCGAAGATCGCCACGAAGTAGCTGATCATCGCCACCATCGTCACCGGCGTCGAGGCGTTCGACGCCTCCTCCATGCGCGACGCGAGCGCGCCGAGGAACCCCAGGGCCGTCGAGTACAGCAGGTAGCCCAGGACGAACCAGAGCCCCAGCATCGCGATCGCCCCGGGCGTCGTCGTGGGCAGCGTCAGCCGGTTCGTCGCCAGCGCCGCCGCGAGGGCCGCGACCACGAAGACCACGAGCTGCACGACCCCTAGCGCGCCGATCCCGAGGACCTTGCCCATCAGCAGGTCGCGCGCGCGGACGGTCGAGAGGACGACCTCCACGACGCGGCTCTGCTTTTCCTCGACGACACCGGTCAGGACCGTGAAGCCGAAGCTGAAGATGCCGACGAGGATGAGGACCGCGCCGATGTTCGCGACGAGGAACTTCGCCTGGTCGTCCTCGGTCTGTGGTTCGAGCGCGGTGATCGTCGGTGGCCGCTGGGCGGCCGCCAGGGCGGCCTGGTCGACGTCGCTCTGGTCGAGGACGGCCTGGGCCCGGAGGCCGATGGTCGCGGTCGCGATGAGCTGGGCGGTGCCCTGGTCGGTCTCCTTGTCGAAGCGGATCCCGCCCGGCCCGGACAGGTCCGCCGGCATCTCCACGACGACGTCGACGGTGCCGTTGCCGAGCGCCGCGTCGGCCGCGGCGGCGTCCGGGTAGGTCGACATCGCGACGTCCTGGTCGAACCGCTCGGCGGTCGCCTCGATGGCCGCCGCAAGGCCGGTGGGTGCGGGCTCGACGACCCCGACCTTGGTCGCCTCGTCCTCGCCGAACAGGAGGGCCGGCACGATGAACGAACCGACCACGATGAGCGTGGTGAAGGCGACGCTCAGGATGAACCCGCGGCTGCGGCCACGTTCGAAGATCTCACGCCTGGCGACCAGCCAGACGCTCCGCCAGCGCGGCATCACGCCACCCCCTCGGTCGCGACGTCGGGCGCGACCGCTTCCATGAACAGCTCGGAGAGCTTCGGTGGCCCGTAGGCGAACATCCGGACCTCGCCGGCCGCTCGAGCGCGGCCGAGGAGGTCGTCGAGATCGACCGACCGATCGACGAGCAGCTTGACCCGGTCACCTGACCGCTCGAGGACCGTCAGGTCCCGACGGCCGTCGAGCCACTCGCCGTCAGACCCGGCCACCTCGACCTCGAGATGCTGCCGCCCGGAGGCTGACTTGAGCTCCTCGATCGGGCCGGACGCCACGACCCGGCCGCGGGCGATGATGACCACGTCCTCGCAGACGTCTTCGACCAGGTCGAGCTGGTGACTGGAGAAGACCACGCCGACACCCGCCCCCGCGCGTTCGCGGACGACGTCGGTCATCGTCGCGATGCCGATCGGGTCGAGGCCCGAGAACGGCTCGTCGAGGACGAGCAGCTCCGGGTCGTGGACGAGCGCGGTCGCGAGCTGGACGCGCTGCTGGTTCCCGTGCGAGAGCTCCTCGAGCTTCGACTTCGCGCGGTCGGCGAGCCCCATCCGCTCGAGCCAGCGCAGCGCCGCGGCGTTGGCGACCTTGCCCGGCAAGCCGTGCTGCTGGGCGAAATAGCTGAGTTGCTCGGCGACGCGCATCCGCGGGTAGAGACCGCGCTGCTCGGGCATGTACCCGAAGCGCAGGCGGGTGTCGCGATCGACGATCGAACCCTTCCAGCGCACCTCGCCGCGTTCGGGGCGCGCCAGCCCGAAGACGCAGCGCATCGTCGTGGTCTTGCCGGCGCCGTTCGGTCCGAGGAAGCCGACGATCCGACCGGGCCGGGCGGTGAACGTCGTTCCGTCGAGGGCGACCACGGGGCCGTACCGCTTGGCGAGGTCGAGGATCTCGAGCATGGTCCGACTCTACCGGGCTTCGCCGACGGGCGCCTTGCGCCCGAGGAATGCCTGCCGCCGTTCTTGCCAGATACCCGCACCACGGGCGCTAGGCGACGAATCAGTTGCCCGACTGGGCGGATTGGCGGGTTGGCGAGCCTGGCCAAGGGTGAACCGAGCTCGGATCGACCTGCTGGCGCCCGCGATCCCTGCCTACCGCCCGTGGGGAGGGAAATCGTCCAAGGCGCCCGCCGCCGGTTCGCCGGGCGCCCACGCCCCGACATGGCGAGGCCCCCGGCGTCACCGGGGGCCTGGAGTGGCGAGGCCGGGCATTACTGCGCGGTGATCGTGCCCTTCATGTCGGGATGGACTTCGCAGATGAACTTGTAGGTGCCTGCGGCGAGGGCCGGCACCTGGTAGGTGACCTGCTTGCTCGAGACGATCTCGCCCTTGAACACGCTGGCTCCGGACGCATCGGAGATGGCCACGTTGTGCGGGGCACCGTCCTTGTTGTCGAAGTCGATGGCGAACGCACTGCCGGACTTGACCGACATGGCCGTCTGGACGAACTTCAGGTCCTTGGCGACGACGGTGACCGCAGCCCCGCTTGGGCCCCCGGCGGGCGGCGTGGTCGTGGACTCGGGAGCCGCCGACGCGCCGGAACAGGCGGCCAGCACGGCGGCCAGCGTGAGCAGGCCGAGGGTCAGGGTCAGGCGCTTCATGTCGGATGGACTCCAGGCTCGTGTGGGGTGGATCAGGCGCCGGCGGCGGCGGTGCCGCGGCGTGCGACGAGGTTGGTGAAGGCGGCGAGCTCGCGGCGGACGACGGCGATGGGGCTGCCGTCGTGGCGGGCGAAATCGATCGCGAGGAGGACGATGAGCGCGACCTCGATGGCCTTGGCGACGTACGCGGTGCTGTAGTACGGGCCCTGGACGGCCCACATGACGATCGCGGTCGCGGCATAGCCGATGAGGCCGATGCGGACGATCCAGCGGAACCGGACGGCGAGGGCGAGCGGCACGATCATCGAGACCGCGGCGACGGCGTAGCCGACGGCGTTCAGCGTGAACAGCAGGCCACCGAGCGTGTAGTGGATGTAGCCGGTCGCCAGGGCAAGGGCGACGATCGCGGCGCGGACGACGACGTCGGCGGTGCGGAGGGAGGTTCGGGAGGCGAACATCAGGTAGTGGACCTCTCTGGACTCTCAGGGCCGGACGGATCGCCGGCGTCAGGCCGCATGGTCGGGCTGCCCAGGGTCGGTCGCGTTGGGCAAGCGACCGTGAATCGCGACGGCCGCACGACCACCAGCCCGCCCGTCGAGCGACCACGGGGCCATCGGCCGGATGACGTAGCCTCCATCGGCGAACGGCGATGCCACCGATCGTGGTGGCGTCGTATCCTCGGTCCGTGACCACCCCGACCAGGGCTTCGCGCGCTCGCCGCACGGCAGCGGCGAAAGGCGCTGTCGCAGATGGGCCCGCCCACGAAGCGAGCACGCTCGACGCGGGCGCCGCGGGCCCCGACGCGGGCGCCGCCGGCCCCGACGCCGGCGCCGTGGCTGGCCCCGCCGCCGGTCCCGGCAGGGCCAGGGGGCGCATCGCTCGGGATCCCGATGGCGGAACCGGCGAGGTCCACGAGCTGCTGACCGCGGCGGTCGACGAGGCGGCCCGGCTGCTCGACGCGGACGGCGCGATGGTCTACGTCGTCGACCCGGCCACCGGCCACCTGCGCTTCGCGCACGACGCCGGCATCCGGAGCCGCCGCAGCCGGGCGTGGGTCCGCTCGATCGACCTGCCGGTCGGCGTCGGGATGTTCGGGCGGGCCGTCGCCGAGCGCTCGGTCGTGCTGACGCGCGACTACATCAACGATTCGTCCTTCACCCATGCCCCCGATACCGACCGGGTCGTCAACGACATCGGCATCAAGTCGATGGTCGTCGCCCCGCTGGTCGCCGGCGGCGAGGTGTTCGGGGCGATGGGCACGTTCTCGTCCCGCACCGACGCGTTCGGGCCGGCCCAGATCGGGCTCGTCCGGGCACTCGCCGACCATGCCGCCGCAGCCATGAGCAACGCGCGACTCATCGAGGCGCTCGACGTGTCGCGCGGCGAGCTCGCCAAGCGTGCCGAGATCGAACGGTCGCTTCGCGAGATCGGCGCCCGGATCAGCGGGGCCAGCGACCTGCCGGCCGTCCTGCAGTTGAGCGTCGACGAAGCCGCCCGGCTGCTCGGCGCCGAGGGCGCCCGGATCGACCTCGTCGATCCAGCCACGGGGCTGCTGGCCGGGGCGTACGCGTCGGGTGCGCTCGAGCCCAAGCTGCCGTTGCCGCCCGACCCCGCCGAGACCATCGACCAGGGCGTCGCGGGGCAGGCGGTCGTCGCCGGCAAGCCGTTCTGGACCGGCGACTACGTCAAGGACGGCCGGTTCCCCCACCTCCGCGGCATCGACGAGTTCATCGTCTCGATGGGTATCCGCTCGGTGATGGCCGCGCCGCTGACCGACGAGAATGGCTCGTTCGGCGCGATCCTGGTGTCGAGCGCTCGACCCGACGCCTGGGACGAGACCGACGCCGCATTGCTCGCAACGATCGCCGACCAGGCCTCGATCACGATCCGGACGACGCGGCTGATCGCCGAGCTCGACGCCTCGCGCGAGACACTCGCCCGGCGAGCCGAGGCGGAACAGGCGCTTCGCGAGAACGCTGCCCGGATCACCGTCCTGCGCCAGCCTGGTGCGATCCTGGAGGACGTCGTCAAGCAGGCCGGACGCCTCGTCCGGGCCGATGGCGTGATCCTCGACCTGCTCGACGCGGCGACCGGCAACCTCCGGTGGGCGCTCGATGACGGTCTGTCGGACGACTTCACCCAGGAGGAGCGGGACGGCCTGTGGATCTCCGTCGGGGTCGGTGCCACCGGCATCGCCGTCGCCGAGGACCGTGTCGTCCTGGCCGACGACGACCTCGCCTCGCTCTTCCCGCCGTCACCCGAGTCGACCGCGTTCTACGAGCGCACCGGGTTCCACTCGATGATCGCGGCCCCGATCACCGGCGACGCCGGACCGCTCGGCGTCATCGAGGTCTACTCGAAGCAGCGGGCGGCCTTCAATGACACCGACGCCGGGCTCGTCGGCGCGCTCGCCAGCCAGGCCGCCATCGCCATCACGAATGCCCGGCTCATCGAGGAGCTCGCCGGTTCGCGTGGCGAGCTCGCCAAGACCGCCGACGCCGAGCGGACGCTGCGCGAGATCGCCGGCCGGGTCAGCGCGACACACGACCAGGACGAGATCCTGCAGGCCGTCATCGACGCGTCGGTCCGGCTGCTCGGGGCGACGGGGGCGATGATCGATCTGCTCGGCGATGCCGGGATGGCCGAGGCCTGGTCGAGCCGCGAGGCCGGCCTCCGGGCGTCGTCGAACGTGGCCTTGCTCAGCGAGGTGACGCTCTCGCCGGACGCCGGGGTGTCTGGTCGCGCCTTGCGGACCCGCATGGTCGAATGGACGGGGTCGTATCTCGAGGACGAACGCTTCCAGCACACGCCGGCGCGCGACGCGTTCGTTCGCGAGTCGGGGATCCGCTCGGTCATCGCCGCCCCGCTCGTCCATCGCGAGGTCGTCGTCGGGGCGATCACGGTCTACGGCGATCGCCCGAACGCGTTCGACGAGGCCGGCGCCGGCCTGCTGGCCGCGCTGGCCGACCAGGCCGCGGTCGCCATCGCCAACGCGCGGCTCATCGACGAACTCGAGCGTTCGCGCGCGGAGGTCGCCCGCCGCGCCGATTCGGAGCAGACCCTGCGCGAGATCGCCGCGCGCGTCTCGGCCATCCTCGAACCGGACGAGGTCCTCCAGCAGATCGTCGACGAATCGACCCGCCTCCTCGCGTCTGACGGGGCCCGGATCGACCTGTACGACCCGTCGATCGACGCGCTGCGCTGGTCGTACGCCGCCGGCGAGACCATGGCGGTCGTCCCGGAGTGGGCGAGGACAGGTGGCCTCAAGCCCGGCCAGGCCGTCGCCGGCACGGCGTTCGCCCAGGGCGCCTTCGTCCGCACCGACGATTACCTCGCGGACGAGCGCTTCATCCGCGACGGGATGGCCAGGACGTTCGTCGAGGAGACCGGCATCCGGTCGGTCGTGTCGGTGCCGCTTCCCGGCGACGCCGGGCCGATCGGGACTCTCTCGGTCGTCTCCCGCCAGGTCGCCGCCTACGACGACGCCGATGGGGAGGTCCTCACCGCGCTGGCCACCCAGGCGTCGGTGGCCATCCGCAACGCGCGCCTCATCGAGGAGCTCGCCCGCTCGCGCGCCGTCATCGAGCGCCGCGCCGAGGCCGAACAGGCGCTGCGCGAGATCGCCGCGCGGATCACGGCCATCCGCCAACCAGGCGACCTGCTGCAGCGGATCGTCGACGAGGCGCGGCGCCTCCTCCGCGCCGACGGCGCGGTCATCGACGAATTCGACGCGACCGAGGGCGTGCTGATCATGGCCTACGACGCGGGCCTGACCGAGGAGCAACGCGAATCGGTGCGCTCGACGCGATTGCACATCGGCGAGGGCCTCTCCGGCCGGGCGATGGCGGAGCGACGGGTCATCGCCGCCGGGGATTACCTCGCCGGTGCGTTCCAGCACATCGAGAAGTCCGATGAGCTGGCGCGGAGGACCGGCATCGGCGACCTCATCGTCGCACCGATCATCGGCGACGAGGGTCCGCTCGGCGCGATCGAGGTCTACCGTCGCGAGCGCCACGCGTTCGACGACATCGATGCCGCGGTCCTCGGCGGGCTCGCGGATCAGGCGGCCATCGCGATCACGAACGCCCGCCTGATCGAGGAGCTCGAACGATCGCAGGCGACCGTCGCCAAGCGCGCCGACACGGAACGGGCGCTCCGCGACATCACGGCGCGGATCGCGGCCCTGCGCGAACCCGAGGTCATCCTCGACCGCGTCGTCGAGGAGGCCATGCGCCTGCTCGCGAGCGACGGCGCGCATCTCACGCGCATGAGCGACGACGGCACCTTCCTCACCCCGGTCGTGGTCGCCGGCGGGACGGATCCCGACACGCAGGGATGGCTGTTGACCAAGCGGTTCCCGATCGGCGGCGGGATCAACGGCCTCGCCGCCGAGACCGGTGCGGCGGTCTGGACCGGCGAGTACGCCATCGATCCGCGCATTCCGCACGATCCGGACGACCAGGCGACGGCCGCGCGACTCGGGTTGTGCGGGATGGCCGCCGCGCCGTTGCGTGCCCCCGGCGGCGAGGTGATCGGCACGCTAGCGATCTCGTCGGCCCGGCCGCGCGACTTCGAGCCCGAGGAGCTCGACCTGCTCCAGGGGCTGGCCGACCAGGCCGCGATCGCGATCACGAACTCCACCCTCCTCTCCCGACTGACCGAGTCGGAGGAGCGCTACCGGTACCTCGTCGAGAACGCGCCGGACATCGTCTTCTCGACCGACGCTGACGGACGCGTCACGTTCATGTCCGATGCCGTCGAACGGATGACCGGCTTCCGCGCCGACGAACTGCTGGGCCAGCATTTCGGCGCGTTCGTGCATGAGTCCTCGCGCGAGGTCGCCGAGATCGACTGGTCGGCCGGGTTGGGTGCCGGAGCCCAGGAGATCCGCGGCCGGGTCAATCTCGCGGCCCGCGATGGCTCGGCCATCCCGACCGAGTTCATCGCGATGGCGCGGCTCGACGAAGCCCGCCGGTTCATCGGGGCCAACGGCTCGGTCCGGGACATGCGCGACCGCGATCGCCTGGAGCGCGAGCTGCGCGACTCGGAGATCCGCTTCCGGACGCTCGCCTCGTCGTCGCCGGACCTCGTCTTCGCGACCGACGGCGATGGGCACTACACGTTCCTGAGTGACCGCGCGCACACGATCCTCGGGTGGGACCGCGAGGCATCGATCGGGCGCCACTTCAGCGAGTACGTCGCCCCCGGCTGGGAGGCGGCCGCCGCGGCGAGCTACGCCGAGCTCCTCGCTGCGCCGACCGAGGTCCACTCCTCGCGGATCGATTTCCTCGGTGGCGACGGGCGGGTGATCCCACTCGAGATCAACGTCGTCGGCAGCATCGAGGACGGCCAGCTCACCGCGATCTACGGCGTCGCCCGCGACGTCTCCGAGCGAGAACGGCTCGAGCGCGACCTGCACGAATCGGAAGCGCGCTTCCGGAACCTCGTCCAGACGACCCCGGACGTCATCTACCGCTGCGACGCCGAGGGCCGCTTCCTGTTCATGGCCGAGGGGTCCGAGGCCCTCTTCGGCTGGACCCCGGCCGAGGTCGCCTCGCTGACGTTCGCGGACCTGACCGCCGAGGAATCGCTTGCCGAAGCGCTCGTCAACTTCGTCGAGCAACACGGGGAGCACGACGTCGTCCGCCGCTTCCGGTACATGCTCCGGCACCGCGACGGGACGTCGTTCCCGGGGGAGATCTCGTCGGTCTCGGTCTGGGAGGACGGCCGCTTCGCGGGCGTGCAGGGAACAGTCCGCGACATCAGCGAGCAAGAGCGTCTCGAGCGCGAGCTGCGCGAATCGCAGGACCGCTACCGGTTCCTCGTGGAGAACTCGCCCGATGTGGTGTTCTCGACCGACGCCGAGGGCCGCTTCACGTTCATGTCCGAGTCGATGGAGCGAATGAGCGGCTGGCCACCGAACGAGGTCACCGGCGAACATTTCAGCAAGGTGGTCGACGAGGCCAGCCACCCCGAAGCGATGACCCGCTGGGTGGCGCTCGCCGCCGACCCCGCGACCGAGCAGGTCGCGCACATCAAGCTCAGGAGCCCGGACGGTCGACTCGTCCCGGTCGAGGTCAGCGCCATCGGGATGCTCGACGCCGACGGCCAGTTCGCGGGGATCCACGGCTCCACCCGCGACATCAGCGAGCGCGACCGACTCGAGCGCGAGCTGCGCGAGTCCGAGGAGCGCTACCGCTACCTCGTGGCGTCGTCCCCGGACCTCGTGTGGCTGACCGACGCCGAAGGCACGCTGACCTTCATCAGCGACGCGGCACGCTCGATGCTCGGCTTCGAACCGACGGACCTGATGGGTCGTCCGTACCCCGAGATCTTCGCCCCGGAGGCGCGCCGCGACGCCATGGTGCGCTTCCGTTGGCTCGCCCGCCATCCGGCCGCGGTCCATCGGATGCGCCTGCCGTTCCGGCACGCCGACGGCCGCGACGTGATGGTCGAGATCAACGGGACCGGGATGACCGCCGATGGCCGGTTCATCGGGGCGCACGGCGCCGCCCGCGACGTGAGCGAACGCGATCGACTCGAACGCGACCTGCGGCGTCAGGCCGGCGAGCTCGCCGCCGGGGAGGAGCGAGCGCACCTCGCGCGTGAGCTGCACGACTCGGTGACCCAGGCGCTGTTCTCGATGACACTCGTGTCGCGCTCGGTCGAGATGCTGCTCGACCGGGACCCGGAGGCGGCCCGGGCGCAGCTCGCGCAGCTGCGCGACCTCCAGCGCGAGGCGCTGGCCGAGATGCGCGCACTCATCTTCGAATTGCGTCCGGGCAACCTCGAACAGGACGGGTTGATCCGCGCGCTGCGGACCCACACGGCGGCGCTCCAGGGTCGCATCGGGCTCCCGGTCGTGGTCGAGAGCACGCTCGATGAGCGGCTCCCGCTCCCGATCGAGGAGGTCCTGTACCGGATCTCGCAGGAGGCGCTCCACAACGTCGTGAAGCATGCCAACGCCCGGCAGGTCCGCGTCGAGATCGGGCGGATCAAGAGCGGTGTCCGGTTGAGCATCATCGACGACGGCAAGGGCTTCGACCCCGACCGCGTGCCTGCCGGTCATCTCGGGCTGACCGGGATGCAGGCCCGAGCCACCAAGATCGGTGCCCGCTTCGCCTGCCGCAGCGTATCGGGCGAGGGGACGACCATCGAGGTCGTCGTCCCGACCGCCGCCATCGCGGCCGGCGGCGCCACGCCCGTGCCCGCCGGTCCCGCCTCGATCCGCGACGGATGACGTAGATCCGGCCGTCGTTCGGCCGAGGCTTCCCATGGGCTGAGGTCCACTTCGCGCGACGCATCCCTGCCCGCACGATGAGGCCATGCAACCCGACCCCGGCGCGATGGCTCCAGTTCGCGTCGTCGTCGTGGACGCGGACGACCGGGTCCGCGAGAGCCTCGCGCGGCTGTTGTGCATCGGACACCACATCGAGGTCGTCGGCGTAGCCGGAGGGGCGGAGTCGGCCCTCGACGTCGTGCTGTCCACCGATCCGGACGTCGTGGTCGTCGATCCGCGGCTCCCCGAGGTCGAAGCCGGCCTGGCCTTCATCCGACGGCTGCGCGTGTCGGCTCCGGGCGTGCGCGTGC
>Ga0184612_10000350_pt1 | contig 21530 bp, 20 predicted proteins | sample PLM3_60_coex_FD_133163 | JGI IMG/M metagenome (GOLD analysis project Ga0184612, IMG submission 133163) | Groundwater sediment microbial communities from an aquifer in East River, Colorado, USA - PLM3_60_coex | ecosystem: Environmental > Terrestrial > Soil > Riparian zone | place: USA: East... | reverse complement strand
GGCGTCGCCGAAGTCCGGATAGGTGACGATCACGTCGACACCCTGGGCGATCGCCGCCTTCCAGTCGGCGAACGCCTTGTTGAAGTCGAGGTGTGCGCTCGAGTAGACGATCCTGCCGACCTCCTTGTAGGTCAGCGCCTGGAGGATGAACTCCATCTTCGACATCTGGCGATAGACGTTCTCGCCGAACTGCTCGATGTACGCGACCGTGAGCTTGCCTTTCGTCCCGGTGGTGCAGCCGTTGTTCTTCCAGCACTTGAGCGCCAGGGCCTCGTTGACCTTCCTGTCGGCTCGACCGAGCCCGGCCAACGCGATGTTGCGCGACATCTTTGCCTTCGGGATGAGCGTCGCCTTGAAGAGCGTGTGCTTGAGGGTGGACGCCTTCGCGGCGTACACCTCGCCGAACCCCTTGCCCGTGCTGATGATCGCCGACGGCTTCTGAGCCGCCGCCTGCGGCTTGGCGGTGCTGCCACTGCTCGCCGAGACGAGCGCGAGCATCGCTCCGAGTAGCACCAGTGTCAGCACGCCCGTCGCCAAGGGGTGCTTACGCGACATCTCGGACTCCTTCCGACCTTCCATCGTGCCTCCTTTCATGAGCCTGCCTCAGCTCGTGTCTTCCTTCACGTGGGGGTAAGTGCTCGCGGATGATTCGATCCTCCGCAGGAGGCGACCCAGGAGTGACGCGACCCGGTCGCCCGAGGCGAGCATTCCGACGATGATCGCGGCGCCGAATACGATGAACTGCAGCGCCGCCGAGAGTCCGAAGATGAGCAGCATCTCCGTCAGGAACGTGAGCGCGAGCGCCGCCACCCACGTCGAGGTCGCACTCGCCAGTCCGCCCGAGAGCGCCGCGCCCGCAAGCACGACCGCGGCGATGGGCGCGAGGAGGTATGAGGCGCCGAACGCCGGGTCGACGCTGATGCGCACGCCGGCGAGCAAGATCGCCGCGACTGCGTAGAGAACGCCCGCCGCCGTGTACGCGAACACGACGTGTGTTCGGACGCGCAGTCCGGCCATCCACGCCGCTCTTGGATTCGCACCCACCGCCTGGAAGCGCCGGCCGGCGGTCGTGTAGCGAAGAACGAGTGCGACGGCGACCGCGATCGCGGCGCCCGTCCAGAACACGGCGCTGATCCCGAGTGGCTTCTCCGCCGCCCATGACGAGAGCGATTCCGGCACCTGCAACGAAATCGTGTTCTCACGCGCGTACTTCGAGCTGTATGCGAGCACGATCTGCCCGACGGCCAGCGTGACGATCAACGGGTTCAGTCTCACGATCCCGACGAGGATTCCGTTGACGAGGCCGATGAGTGCCCCCAGGCCGATGGCGGCGAGGATCCCGACCGCCAGGCCATGGTTGGAACCCACGCTCACGCCCACGAGCACGTTCCCGCAGAGGGAGATCACGCCGGCGGTCGAAAGGTCGATGCCCGCCTGCATGACCACGAGCATCTGCCCGAGCGCGGCGATGGCGAGGATCGTCATGTACGGGAGGATGTACGACCACGACGTGTTCTCGAGCGTGCTGGGTGCGAAGAGCGCGGCGACGACGATGAGCATCGCCATCGCGATCCAGATGGGGAGAAAACGAGCTGCGACGAGCGCGCTCGCAACGACTTGCGCGGAGCGCCTCATCGCCGCGGCGTCGGCGATGCGATCGGTGTCACCCGGGGAGCTCACGGACCGCGCGATCCAGAGCGGCAGAACGGTGAGGAACGAGCCGCGACCAGGCATCCATTCTGCGCACCTCGAGCGCGAGGTGTCAACCGTGACCGAACGAACGCCGCGTGTCGTCCACCAGACTCAAACGTGCCGGATCGGGGTTGGGCCTGGGCAACCCGCTTCAACACGGGCAAGTCTCGACGCGGAAGCGGTTGACTCTCCTGCGCGGGGGTGTTTATGCTCGCTGTACATCCGGCAGCGCGACGCGGCGTGCCGCAGGCGGGCGTGCCCGAGCGCTGACGCGATATCGATGCTCCGCCGGCCAAGGAGAGTGGCATGAGTCCGCAGCGCCTTGTTTTCCGGAACGGGTTCGTCGTCTCGATGGACCCCGACATCGGCGAGATCCCGAACGGCGAAGTCCTCGTCGAGGACGGCGTCATCCTGGACGTCGGCCCCGACCTCGGCGTATCGGACGCGGAGGAGATCGATGCGACCGGGATGATCGTCATGCCGGGATTCGTGGATACGCACCGGCACACCTGGCAGACGCCAGTGCGCGGCGTCCTCCCGTGCTGCACGCTCGACAACTACTTCGCGGTGATGCTCGGGAGCGTCGGCGGTCACTACCGCCCCGAGGACGTCCACATCGGCAACTACGCGGGCTCCCTGGAGGCGATGAACGGCGGCGTGACCACGTTGCTCGACTGGTCGCACATCAACAACACGCCCGACCACTCCGATGCAGCCGTTCAGGGTCTGAAGGACGCCGGCATCCGTGCGATCTACGCGCACGGCGTGCCGACGGGCGGCGAGTGGTGGTCGTTCAGCGATCTCAATCATCCGGAGGACATCCGCCGCATCGCGGAGACGTATTTCTCCTCCGACGATCAGCTCGTGACGCTCGCGCTCGCAGCTCGGGCGCCGGGCAACTCGAACTTCGAAGTCGCGACTCACGACTGGGAGCTTGCCCGCGACCTCGGCATCCGCATCAGCGTGCACGTCGGCATGCGGTTGACGACCGTTCACGTGACCCACGTCAAGAACATGCACGACCTCGGCCTGCTCGGCCCGGACACGACGTACATCCACTGCACGGACTCGACGGACGAGGAGCTCGACCTGATCGCATCGACCGGAGGGACGGCCTCGGTCGCGCCGTACGTGGAGATGCTCATGGGCCACGGGCCGCCGCCGACGGGCAGGCTCCTCCAGCGCGGCGTCCGCCCGTCGCTCTCTGTCGACGTCGTCTCGAGCGTGCCGGGCGAGATGTTCACGCAGATGCGCACCGCCCTCGTCTACGAGCGGATCGGTGCGCACACGGACACGCCGGACGAGGCGTTCTCACCGACGTTGTCGCATAGGGACGTGCTCGAGTTCGCCACGATCGAGGGCGCCCGCGCGTGCGCGCTCGAGGACAAGGTCGGGTCGCTCACGCCGAGGAAGCAGGCCGACATCGTTCTCCTGAACGTCAACGCGATCAACACAGCACCGATGGTCGATCCGATCGGGACGATCGTCGTGTTCTCCGACACGTCAAACGTCGACTCGGTGTTCGTTGCCGGTCGCGCCGTGAAGCGCAACGGACAGCTCGTCGACGCCGATCTCAGGAAGACCTTCCAGAAGCTCGACGAGTCGAGGAATCACATCCTCGGGGACGGCGGGTTGCTGCCCGACTGGGCGGCCGAGGCGTCCGCGACGGTCTAGGTCGAGATTCGCTCGGGTCCGGCCTGCCTCTCCGGGGGCCGACCCGAGCGCTCGGCGCGAAAGGAGAGAGCATGGGCACTGTCGTCATCGTGGGCGGCACTCAAGGACTCGGCCGCGAGCTCGCGCAGTCCTACGCCGGCGACGGCCACGACGTCGTGGTAACGGGACGGGACCAGTCCCGCGCGGATAGCGCTGCGAGCGAGATCGGCGGTCGCACTCGCGGAATCGGATTCGACCTCGCGGAGCCGCACGGGATCGCCGAGCGGCTCGCGGACGTGGGCGACGTCGAATACCTCGTCCTCGCGGCGATCGAGCGGGACGTAAACAAGGTGCACGAGTACGAGATCGACGCCGCGCTGCGCCTTGTCACCATGAAGCTCGTCGGCTACACCGAGGTGATTCACACATTGCTGTCGCGCATGGACGACGACTCCGCCATCCTCATCTTCGGCGGTCTCGCGCGCGACCGGCCCTATCCGGGCTCGACGACCGTCACGACCGTCAACGGCGGAGTCACGAGCCTCGTGCGTACCCTCGTCGTCGAGCTTGCGCCGATTCGCGTCAACGCGATCCACAACGGCATCGTGGGCGACAGCCCGCAGTGGCGAGACATGCCCGCGGAGCGGCGACAGGCACTCGTCGACCGGACGCCGATCGGACGACTCGTGACCATGGCGGAGTCCGTGAGCGCGTCGCGCTTCCTGCTCGAGAATCAGGCGATCAACGGCATCAACCTCGCCGTCGACGGCGGTTGGACATGTATGTGACGCAAGCGGCACGGAACGCCGCCTCGCGTGCCTACGGCCTGGATCGAGCGGGTCGCAGATGACCGTGGCCGACGCACCCCTGGCGACGACCGTCGTCGGGAGCTACCCGCAGCCGGACTGGCTGATCGATCGCGAACGGCTCGGGAGCCGCCTGCCGCCGCGCGTGCGAGCACTCGAGTTGTGGCGCGTCTCGGAAGCGCACCTCGAGCAGGCCCAGGACGACGCGACGCGGCTCGCCGTGTCCGAGATGGAACGCGCCGGCGTGGACGTCGTGACGGACGGCGAAATGCGGAGGGAGAGCTACTCCAACAGGTTCGCGACTGCGCTTGACGGGGTCGATCTCGACGAGCCGGGAGTCGCCCTCGACAGGACCGGACACCCAAACCCTGTCCCCAGAGTCACGGGGCCGATCCGCCGTACGCGCCCGGTCGAGGTCCGCGACGTCGAGTTCCTGCGCTCGATCACGGATCGGCGCATCAAGATCACCGTCCCGGGCCCCTTCACGATGACGCAGCAGGCGCAGAACGACTACTACGACGATGAACGGAGCCTCGCCCTGGCATACGCGGCTGCAGTCAACGAGGAGCTGCTCGATCTCAAGGCAGCGGGAGCCGACATCGTCCAGATCGACGAGCCGTACCTCCAGGCACGCCCGGAGCCCGCGCGCGAATACGCGGTCGAGGCGATCGACCGTGCGCTCGAGGGAATCCACGGCCCGACCGTCCTGCACACCTGCTTCGGCTACGCGCACATCGTCCACGAACGCCTCCCCGGCTACCCGTTCCTTCGCGAGCTCGACGAGTGCCGGGCGACACATCTGTCGCTCGAGGCGGCACAGCCGAACCTCGCGGCGGACGTGCTCCGCGATGTTCCAAGCAAGATCGTCGTTCTCGGAGTTCTCGACCTCGGCTCGAAGGATGTCGAAACGCCCGATATCGTCGCGACGCGCATTCGGAAGGCGCTCGAGGTCCTGCCGCCCGAACGTCTCATCCTCGCGCCTGACTGCGGGATGAAGTACCTCCCTCGCGAGCGAGCCTACGGCAAGCTCGAGGCGATGGTCGCGGGTGCACGGCTCGTCCGACATGAGCTCGACCTCTGATGCGGTTGGCAGGTCCCAGTTGAGGTTGCCCCGGCACCGGGCGGTCGCTCTCGGATAAGAGAGAGATGGAGAGATCGGCGGACTTCTAATCCGCGGGTCGGTGGTTCGAATCCTGCCAGGCGCGATTAGGAAACGGCCGCTCGGACTGGCCGCACCCGCGCTCCGCCTGCACCTGTCCGGCACAATCGTGTCGGGCGGTGCCGACAAGGTTTGCCGGCTTCGGGAGCCGGCCATCGGCGGGCGACCCTGAGGGGTGTCAGCCGTCGTCGTATCCGAAGAACGCGCGGGCGTTCCCGTGCAGGATCCTGCGCGCCAGCCGCCTGGAGCCCTCCTCGCTCAGGAAGCGGGCCTGCAGGCGCTCGTGCAGCACCTCGCCGATCAGCCGTCGACCAAGCGCGAGAGCTCCGTAGCTCTCCTCCACGTGCCAGGCGTCGCCGCCGAGCATCAGGCGTGACTCGTCCGGCAGGATCTCGATCGCCTCGTGCAGGGCGAGCTTGAAGTGCGAAGGGCTGAGCAGGAACGACCAGGTCAGGTCGAGCCAGATGTTGCGGTAGACGAACGCCATGCCGAGCAGGTCGCGGCTCCACGGATAGCCGAGGTGCATCAGAAGGAACCGCGTGCCGGGATGACGCTCGACGAGGCCGGCTGCGAACATCGGGTGCGAGCCGCGGATGAGGGCGGTGCCGAGGTGCATCTGCATCGGCACGTCGCGCTCGGCTGCGAGGGCGCAAAGGCGGTCGACGACGAAGTCGCCGAACGCCTTCTGCTCGGCGGGTGAAGGACGTCGCTTCCCGAAGGCGCGACGCGCGAGCCCCTCGTCGGGCTCGTCGAAGCGCAGATCGCGGTCGTAGGCGAGTGCGCTCTTGAGCGCCACCTGGCCGCGGTCGGGGAGCGAGTCGACGAACCGCTCGAGGAAGGAGAGGTAGTCGTCGAAGGAGTCGACCTGCGCATCGAGCTCGGCGGCGATCCCGTGGGCGGAGTTGCCGTTGTGGTCGTGGGAATCGGCATGCCAGCCGACAGCGAGGCAGTTGATTCGGGCCACCGATCGGTAGCGCGGGCCGAGGCTGGCCCGAGCGTCGAGGAGGATGTTCGAGAAGGGGTCGGTGACGATCCGCTCGATGCCCGCTCTGGCGATCACATCGTCCACCCAGCCCGGGTTTCCATGGCGTCGCCGGATCTCGTGGTCGAGTTCCTCCCAGCTGTCCTCTGTGATCCCGTCGTCACCCAGCCCGTAGAGCTCCGCGAGTGCCGACACCAGCGAGGTCACGAACGCGTTCGAGCCGCTGCCGTCGACGTAGCGCGCAACGTCCTTCCAGGTGCACGGACGCTCGGGAGGGAGGGCGAACGGCTCGTCGTCCGGAGAGAGGGGATAGGGACGCGCCTGCGTCCAGCCGGCGTAGCTCTGCTCCAGGAGCTTCAACAGCCCCACCTCGCGGTCGTACAGCGTCTCGGGCATGTGGTGCTCGTGCACGTCGTAGAGGGGCTGGTCTCGGACGTACGACGCAATGTCGAACGTCGTCACGAGGCACCCGCGTCCCGGGCCGTTGCCATCGCCACGTTGAGCGAGTGCCAGTACCTCTTGCCGCGGCGGGCCGCCTCGACGCACTCCTCCCAGGGCGGGTACGCGTAGTCGGTGAACTCGATCTCCATGCTGACAGGCCCGGAGAACCCCGAGGCGGCGAGGTCGCGCAGGATCGACGCGAGGTCGATCTCGCCCTCTCCAAGCGCGGGGAAGTCGAGCACGCCCTTACCGCCACGCTGATCCTTCAGGTGCACGTGGCCATATCGGCCGAGGCCGCTCCTGAGGTCCTCCTCCGGCCTGGCGCCGACGTAGTACACGACGTTGCCAGGGTCGTAGTTGATCTGGATCCAGTCATGACCGATCTCGTCCAGAAGCCGCATCCCGATCTCCGCCGTCGGCAAGAGGTTCGAGTCCGTCTCTATGCACAGCCGGATTCCGGCGGCCTGCGCCTCGTCGGCGAGAACTCGCGCGTTCGCCTTGAACTGCTCGACCTCCTCGGGCGTCTCGGCGTCCCCGGTGAACGTGTTGAGCACGAGGGCGTCGAGCTCCTTGGCGGCGGCGAGGACGTTCCTGAGGCGCCGCATCCCCTCCTCGAGGTGGAGCGACGCGTGCCCACTGAGCGACACGCATCGCTGCCCGAACCGGTCGAGAAGCCTCCGCGTCTCGTCGATCTCGCGAGGCCCGAGCCGGTCGGGGTCGAGGTGCTCGAGGAATCCCTTGACTGCCCCGATCTCGACGTTCTCGAACCCCGCCTCGGACAAGCCGTGCAGCGCCTCCTCGAGCGTGTACGGCTTGAAGCAGATGCTCGACCCGGTCTCGATCCAGCTCATGTCCCACTCCCTTCGTCCGGTAGCTCGAGACCCCATACGTCGCGATGGAACTCGACGAATCCCTCGGGGTAGTCCCAGGTGTCGATCGCGCACACCAGCACCGCCGGGCGCCCATCGCGCAGCGAGCTCCGGGCGCGCTCGAGCGCGTCGTCGAGTTCCTCCGGCGATCCGATCCGCTCAGCGTGCGCCCCGCTCGCAGCGGCGACGGCCGCCAAGTCGGGCTGCACGTCGAAGTCGACGGCGAGATAGCGCTCGCCGGTCGCCCGCGCGATCCACTTCACCCAGTGCAGGCCCGCGTTGTCGAGCACGACCCAGAGGACGGGCGCCGAGTGCTGTAGCGCCGTGGGGATCTCCTTCATGTACATCTGGAAGGCGCCATCGCCCGTGACGCAGACGACGTCGGCGTCGGGCCGTGCGAGCTTCGCCCCGATGGCGCCCGCGACGCCGAGGCCCATCACGGTCTGCTCCGCCGGTGCGACGCAGCCGCGGTGCACCGTCACCTTCACAAACGGGCAGTAGTACGACCAGAGGTCCTGTCCGCCGTTCTCGTGCACGAGCACGAAGCCGTCCGCGAAGACGCGGTTGAGCGCGTGCACGACCTGCTTCGTCCTCAACGGCCCGGTGGTACCGGGCGAGCACTCGCTCTCGACGGCGCGCTCGTACTCCGCTCTGAACGCGGCGAGCTCGGCCGTCCACGGTCGCGGGCGCACGGGCGGCGTCGCGTCCGCGAGCTGCTCGAGCACGAGCTTCGCGTCGCCTACCACGGCGACGTCCGCTGCGATGTTGCGCTCGATCTCGAATGGGTCCACGTCGACCTGGATCACTCGCGCAGTCGCGGGGAGGTAGCGGCCGAGACCCGTCTGGAACTCCTCCAACCGCGTGCCGACGTAGAGGACGCAGTCCGACTCGTCGACGGGTCGCGCGCTCGACCGAGTGCGATAGAGGCCGACCGATCCGAACGCGAGGCGATGCGCCTCGTAGATCGAGCCACGACCGGACGGCGTGGTCACGACCGGGGCGTCGAGGGTCTCGGCGAGAGCGACGAGGGCTTCCTCGGCGCCGGACAGCCCGACCCCGCCGCCGGCCCAGATCACCGGCCGCTCGGAGTCGGCGAGCAGCCGCGTCGCCCGCTCGACCGCTGCAGCGTCGCCCGCGCTGCGCAGGCCGACCAGCGGGCGCCGGTAACCCGGGATCTCCGCTGGAGCCGCAGCGACGTCGGCCGGGATCTCCACGAAGACGGGGCCCGGCTTGCCGTTCTGCGCCACGGCGAAGGCACGTTGCATCGTCCACGACGTCCTCTCCGGGAGATCGATCCGCACCGCCCATTTCGTCATTGGACGGACCATCTCGAGGGACGGCGCGTCCTGGAACCCGCCGCTTCCTTCGTGCTCGCGGCCTGCGGCCGAGACGACGCAGACGAGGGGCGAGCAGGCGTACTGCGCCTCCAGCAGCCCCGGCACGAGGTTTGCCATCCCGGGCCCCGGGCTGGCGTGCACGACGCCCACGCGTCCCGACACTCGGGCGTAGGCCATCGCCATGAACACGGCGGAGGTCTCCATCCGTACCAGCACCGGCCGTACGGAGCTCTCGTACAGGTCGTTGTAGAGCAGCTCGGGGTTGCCGGGCAACCCGAAGACGTACTCGACACCCTCGGCCTCGAGCGCCTCCACGATCGCCGCCCAGGGTCTACGCCGCGACACCGCACCACTCGGTTACCGCTGCGGCCAGCGACTTCGCCGCGGCGACGATCTCCGGGAGCAGCACGTTCTCGTCCTTGCAGTGCGCGATGCGCAGGTCACCCGGACCGAACACGACGCTCGGGATGCCGGCGGCCTCGTAGAACGACGCGTCGGACGCGGCGCCGAAGGCGATCGGATGCTGTGGGCTCGGCGGCTGAATCGGCGTCCCGGTGACCCGCTCGTGTGACCGACCCATCGTCTGCACGACCGGATGCTCCCATGGGGTCGAGGCTGCGGGCCAGTTGTTGATCCACTCGAAGCGCGGCGGATGCTCGCGTAGCCACGAGTCGAGGCGGGAGAAGGTCAGCACGTGCTCCTCGATCTGCTCCCTCACCGCGCCTGCCGTCTCGTCGGGCGGGTACCAGAGCGAGTAGGCGACCTGAGCTCGATGTGGGAAGTAGAACGGGATGTCGAGCCCTGGATCGGCATGGAACACGCCGGGGAGCAGCGAGAAGAAGCCGGGCATGAAGTACGGGTGGCTCTTCGTCAGGCCCCACTGCTGTTCGAGCTCCTGCAGCGCAACGACGATCTTGACGGCCTTCTCGAGCGCATTCACACCGATCGCGTCGCCGGGCCCCCCGGGGCGGATCGCGAGCGCCCGGTTGCCGCAATGGGTGGCGCGGCCGTCGACGTGGATGCGGAAGTACCAGTTGCCCGCGGCGATGGGGGAGACGGTCAACGGGTGCGGGATCGACGTCGGCTCGGTGACGATGGCGGCGTCTGCCGTGAACCCTGCGTCGAGCACCGCTGACGTTCCGAGCTCATGCTGCATCGTCTCCTCGCCCACGACGGAATGCAGGAGCAGGTCTCCCTCGAGCTCGATGCCCGCGTCGGTGAGTGCCTGGGCGACCAGCCACATCGCGGCGTCCGAGGCCTTCATGTCCGTCGAACCGATCCCGTACAGGCGCTCGTCCCGGATCTCGGGGTTCCACGGGTTGCCGTTGACCCAGTTGTCTGGATCGACGGGTGGGACGGTGTCCACATGGCCGTTGAGGGCGAGCGAGCGGCCACCGCCGTTGCGACCATTCCGTTTGCCGACGAGGTTCCGCCGCTCCGGGTCGGGCGCCACCCAGTGGGTCTCCAAACCCGCCTGCTCGTATCGCTCACGAAGGATCTCGTTCGCGCGCGTCTCGCCCCCGATCACGTCCTCGCGGCGGACACCGGCGAACTCCGGGTTGACACTGTTCACCCGCACGAGCTCTTGGAGAAGCTCGACAACATCCTCACGGCGCGCCTCGACGCAGGCGAGCACACGGTCGAGGGCGTCTGTCATCAGACTGGTTCCGGCCGTCCGCTCTCCAGTGAGCGCGACGCCGCCAGCGACGCTCGGAGCGCGAGGCTTGCCTGCTCGCCGGTGCCCTGCTCCGGCTGCCGTCCCTGCTCGACGCACGACACGAACTCCTCGATCTCCGGCCCCCACGGGTCGGCGCTCTCCACGGGGACGGTCTCCGGCTCACCCTCGACCGGGTAGATCCGCAGCCCCCTCGCCGAGGAGGACGCGCCGATGTTTCCCTCACCTTCCACGGGCGCCGCGGAGAAGCCGTACTCGGCGACAGCGTTCTCGCACAGGACGCGGATCGAGCTCGAGAAGGGATACGAGCGCGGCATCGACATGCTTGCCTCTGCGACTCCGCTGGCATCGTCGTACTCGACCACCGCGTGCACGTGGCCCAGTGTCGGCTCGCTCGCATAGACGCTGCGTGGGGTGCCGAGGAGCCAGTTCATCTGGTCGAGGTCGTGGATCATGAGGTCGACAGGGGTTCCGCCGGACTGCGAGCGATCGGCCATCCAGTCGTTCCAGTCGGCCGGCGGCGACAACCGGAAGGTCGAAATGGCACGTGGGCGTCCGAGCTGCCCCGCTGCCGCGAGACGCTGCAACTCGACGTACTCGGGCCAGAAGCGCAGCACCATGCCGACCATGAACACCGCGTCGCTCCGCTCGGCCGCGGCGACGATCGCATCGGCGTCGGCGATCGTGAGCGCGATCGGCTTCTCCAGGAAGACGCTCTTGCCTGCGGCGAGCGCGCGCTCCGCATAGTCGCGGTGGAGCAGAGTCGGTAAGCAGATGTCGACGGCATCGACGTCCGGATCCCGGATTGCGGCGTCGAGATCTCCTGTCACCTCGGCGCCGACAGTGCCGGCCACGCGTGCGGCCCGCTCGGCCGTCTGAGACGCGATCGTCTTCACGCGCACCCGCTCGCCGAGCGCCTTGTAGTTCGCGGCGTGGGCGGCGCCCATGAAACCGCTGCCGAGGATCGCGACCGTGATCATCAGTGAGCCTCCAGGAACTCGCGGTTGAGCCGGTTGAACGCGTCGGGGATCTCCCAGAACGGCGCGTGCCCCATCTCCGGCCAGACGTGCAGCACCGATCCACGTATGCGCCCGTGCAGCGTGCGTGCGTGTGTCGGCGGCGTGAAGATGTCCCTGTCGCCGACGGTGATCAAGGTCGGAACGTCGATCGACCGCACCTCCTCGAGCGCCACGTGGTTCACGACCGCCTCCGCCTGGTCGCAGAAGGCATCCACCGTCTGCGGGTGAGGGCTGTCTGCGGCCTGCCGCTCGAGCTCGACGAAGGCTTCCGGGTGCTCGGCGTAGTAGCGCGGCGTGAACACCCAGAGCCAGATCTGGCGGAGGAGGTCGGGCATGCCGGCTGCGCGGGCGATCGCCTGCCAGCTGCGCATCAGGGCGCTGGTGTACGGGTCCGCCTCCCACCACGGGCAGTGGATGGCGAGCGAACGGACCGCAGCGGGGTGGCGGACACCGATCTGCTGCGCGATCAGCCCGCCCATCGAGGCTCCGACGACGTGCGCTCGCTCGATCTCGAGGTGTCCGAGCAGCGAGGCGGCGACGTCGGCGAAGAGGGCGGTCGTGTACGGGCCGCGGGGCCCCTCGGTCTGGCCCACCCCAGGGTTGTCGAAGACGATGACGCGGAACGACTCCTGCAGTGACTCGGTCTGGAGCGCCCACGGCGTGTGGTCGGCGCCGAGCCCGCTGACGAGCAGGACAGGGTCGCCGGAGCCGTGCTCCTCGTAGAAGATGCGGCGCTCGCCGAGCTCAGCGTGAGGCACCCCGAGGCCTCCGCGTGCGGAGGTAGCGGGGCTCCAGCTGGTCGTGCACGTCGTCCATGTCACGCACGAGGTTGACGACGGCGCGTGTCGCCCACGCGAGGAACTCCTCGCCCTTTTCGGCTGTCGATTCGCTCGGTCGCCCCCACACGCCGCCACCGTCCTCGAGTAGCGACCAGAACGATCCGGGCGTGGCGAGGAACAAGGGGTCGAGCAGCGCGAGCGCGTTGGTCCGGAGCTCGGGCAGCGACGGTGTGAAGTCGCGGACCCGCTTCATGTCACACAGCTCTTCGTCGATGGCGAGCACGATCGAGGTCTCACCGACGTTCGCGTGGATGCCGGCACTGCCGGAGAGGTACTGCTCTGCCTCCTCCGGCGCCAGCCCGGCCCAGTACGGGAACGGGTACACGCGGGCGCCCTCGGGCAGGTCGTCGTGGAACCGCGCGACCGCGAACTCGAGGGCGTGCGAATTGCAGTAGTGCCCGTTGAGCAGGACGATCCTCGTGAAGCCGACATCCGTCAACGAGAGGCAGACGTCGCGCACGAGGTCGAGAAAGGTGTCCATCCGCACGTGGACGAGCCCGTGCGCGCCGCGGTGGTCATGTGCGATCCCGAACGGGATCGGCGGCCCGACGAGCGCCTCGAGCTCCGGAGCCGCACGCTTCGCGACCTCGAGCGGGATGTAGACGTCCGTCCACAGCGGTCCATGGTCGCCGTGATCCTCGGTCGAGCCGACGGGAACGATCACGCGCCGGCCGCCGGCCTCCAGGTACTCGCGCACCTGGAGGTTCGTCATCTCCGGCATGAACAGGGATACGGACAACTGTCCTCCTACGACAGCCCGAGGGCGCTCAGGTGCTCGTACGAGCGACGCATCGCATCGTTGACATCGGCGAGCGGCGGCCACGGCTCGCCCTGGAACTCGATCTCGACGGAGTACGGGCCGTCGTACCCCGCGTCGCGCAGGATCTCGAGCACGCGAGCGAAGTCGACGACGCCGTCGCCGCACCCGGGGAAGTTCCAGTTGCCCTTCCCGCCCGTCGTGTCCTTCAGGTGGACGTGCGCGAGATACGGCGTGATCTTCGGTAGGTCGTCGACCGCCTTGTCGCCCGAGTAGAACTCGACGTTCGCGGTGTCGTAGTTGACCCTGATCGAGTCGCGGCCGATCTTCTCGAGCAACGGGATGGTGACTTCGCTCGAGGCCATGATGTCGCCGTGGATTTCGAGTGCGACGACGACGCCGGCCGCGTCGGCGGCGTCCGCCATCGCCCCGATATTGCCGAGGAACGCGCTCTCGTTCTCGTCCGCGGACTGATGACCGCCGACCGCGGTGTTCACGATCGGGAGGCCGTACTCGGCGGCCCACTGGACGGCCTTGATCCCGTGTGCGAGCCCATCGGCCGTCGTCAGGTCGGAGTGCCCGGAGAGGCTCACCGCCTCGAGCCCGTAGCCCTCGAGCTGCCGGCGGGTCTCGGCCGGCGGCGTGCCGAGGTCGACGTGCTCTGTCCAGCCGGGGACGGCCGACAACTCGACGTAGCGGTAGCCGGCCGCGGCGATCCCGGCGAGCGCCTCGTCGTGGCCGTACGTGTGATACGAGTTCGTGTGCCCCGCGAGTGGGTTTCCCATCGGCTCCTCCGGTTGGGGCCGAGGCGCCCAGCCGAAGCGGGGCGCCTCGGCCGTTTGTTGCCTAGAGCTTTGTGCCCTTCGGGACTGTCGTGTTCCTGAAGGCCGCGCTCAGCTTGAACCTTGCGGCGTCGCGCCGCGCACGGGCCTTGTTGGCTCTGGCGTTGGCCGCCCTGACCAGGTCGTTCGTCATGACGTTCTCGAGCTTCAGCCTCGTCTTCGTCTGGCCGAAGTTGGCGATGAAGCCGAGGTACTTGTCCCACGAGGCGGGGTAGTGCCAGCCGTACAGGTGCGGGGCGTTCCGCCGCGAGGAGTGGTAGCCGGTGGCAAGCTCGAGCAGCGAGTCGACAGCCACCTGCGGTGTGATCAGCTTCTGCAGCCCTGGGTATTGCTCGTACGTGATCTGGGCGGCGGCGCGGGGGTTGACGCGGGCGAACTCGAACCCCATCACGGAGCCGGCGAGGAACCGCGTGTAGATGTCCCGCTTCGCCGCGTCCTCGAGATCCGCTGCTCGAACCTGATAGCTGTTCGACGGCAGCTTCGAGCCCCACTTCGTGCCGATGAGGAACTTGAAGTTGAACCCCGAGCCGAAGATCGCACCCATGCCGTTGAGCTGAGCCCGGAGACCCTCCCAGGAGAGCCCGGCGTCGACGAGCTTGAGTGCGACAGCCTGGTTCCACTGCGGGCCGAACTCGCGGTACTTGACGGTCTTCGGGTCGACTCCGACCTCCGCCAGCATCGGGTTGATAATTGCCACCCAGCTCGCGTTGTGGATGGAGATCGTCTTCCCCTTCAGCTGGCGCGGGTGCGTGATCTTGCTGTCCGCGGGGAGCACGAAGTCGAACACCTGCCCCGGGATCTGCGACCAGACCGAGATGACCGGGACTCCGGCGTCGACTGCGGCGGTGTGGATGCCCGGCGAGGCGTAGCCCATGTCCAACTGACCCGCTGCGATCTGCGTCAGGTTGCCCGTTCCGTCGCCGGGGGACAGCTTCGCGTTGATCCCGAGCGGCTTGTAGTACCCCAGCAGCTTGGGGATCAGCAGGTTGTAGTCGTCCATCACCTCGAGCGTGCCGCGAGGCGTGACCCAGCGGACGGTGTCGACCTTCTGGCCCGACCTCGCTCCTGCAGCCTCGATGCTCAGACCCGCAAGAGCGGTGACTCCGACCGCTGCGACCGCTCCGCGCTTCAGGAGCGCACGACGACTGAAGCCGTCTTCGGTGAGCTCCTCGATGAACGGTGTCTCTTCCATCCTTGTTCCTCCTTTCCCTACTGTTGCGCGCCGGCCGCTAGCTCTCCCAGCTGGCCCAACGCTTGCCGATGAAGTAGAACACGACGTAGATCGAAACTCCAAGTGCTTCGATGATCAGGAGCACGGCGCCGAAGTTGTCCATGCGGATCAGCGAGGCGAAGTACACGAGCTGGTGGCCGAGCCCACCCTGCTCGCTGGCAGAGACCATCTCGCCGCCGATCGCGGTCAGCATGCCGAAGATGGCGCCGACCATGTAGCCCACGATGATCATCGGCAGCGCGAGGGGAAAGCGGATCTTCCGGAACACCTGGAACGTGCTCGCTCCGTAGGAGCGGGCCAGCGCGATCTTGGCGAGATCGGTGCGGCGGAAGCCCGTGGCCGCGTTGATGAGCACCATCGGCCCGGAGGCGAGCGCGACGGCGACGATGATCGGCCACATGCCCGGGCTCTGGATCAGGCTCACCCGCAGGAACGGGACGAGCGCGAGCATCGGCGTCACGACGAGGATGATCACGTACGGGGCGACCACCTTCTCGATGAACGGCTTCTGCGTGATCACCGCCGCGAGGATCAGGCCGATGGTCGACCCGATGGCAAAGCCGACGAAGAACTCCTGCAGCGTCACCCACAGGTGGTGCCCGTACTGGAGCTGAAAGTCGTCCGTGAGGGCGGCGACGACCGCCGTCGGCTTCGGGAAGACGTACGCCGGAGTGTCGGTCAGTCGGAGAATCGCCTCGAGGCCGAAGAACACGCCGACGGCGATCGCGATGATCGTGCCGATCTCGAGCACGCTCTTCGCGCCGCGAACCGACGTCAACCCGGTCCAGTCGATCGGGCCGTGGTCCTGTTGAGGTGACCCCTCGTCGAACGACGGGGTCTCGTCACGCAGCTCGCGGGGGAACTCGCTCACTCGACCTCCACCGTGTGCCCCGCGCCGGTCTCGACCACGCGCTTGATCTCCTGGATGAGTGCGATGAACTCGGGCTCGAATATCATGTCGACCGTACGGGGTCGTGGCAGCTCGATGTCGAAGATCCGGGCGAGACGCCCCGGGCGGGGCGTCATCACGACGACACGGTCGGCGAGGAAGATCGCCTCGCTGATGTTGTGCGTGACGAAGACGATCGTCTTGCTCGTCTCCGACCAGAGGCGCATCAGCAACAGGTTCATCTCGTCGCGCGTGAACGCGTCGAGCGCGCCGAAGGGCTCGTCCAGCAGCATCACGCCGGGGTCGGGCGCGAGAGCGCGGACGATCGAGGCGCGTTGCTGCATGCCGCCCGACAGCTCGCGCGGGTAGGAGTTCTCGAAGCCGTCCAGCCCGACCTCCTTGACCAGCGTCTCGATGCGCCCGTTGTCGACGGGTTGCTTCTTGATCTCGAACGGAAGCTCGATGTTCTTGCGCAGGTTCCGCCAGGGCAGGAGGTTCGCGTCCTGGAACATCATCCCGATCTCCGCGGGTCGCGGTCCGGTGATGGGACTGCCGTCGAGCAGGATCTCGCCCCGGGTCAGGGCGTGCAGCCCCGACATCGCCCAGAGCAGTGTCGTCTTCCCGCAGCCGCTCGGCCCGAGAATGGAGACCAGTTCGCCGGCGGTGACGTCGAGCCAAATGTCGTGGAGTGCGTTGACGGGGCCGGTCTTCGCTTCATAGATCTTCGTCGCGCCGCGGATCTCGAGCTTCGTCGTCTCCTCGACAGAGCTCAAAACCACCCCTCCTCGTCGGGGTTCGCGTACTGCATTAACTCGACGACCGCGCCGTCGACGATGGCGAACGCGACCGTGAGGAAGCCGTCGCCGACGTCGAAGGGCTCGGCCAGCACGTCGAGACCCTCGATCGCGGCGTGGACGCCGTCCACGCGGTAGGCGACGTGGGGCTCGGTACGCAGCGGGCCTGTCACCGGGCTGTCGGGCTCGAACCGGAGCCACTCCACGTGGTACGGGTGCTCGCGGGGGCTGGTGACCCACACGCGCGTCGCCTCGACCCAGCTCTCACCCGGTTTCACGTCGTCCGTGACGAGGCCGATGTGATCGAACCGGGAGCGAGCGAACTGTGGCATCAAATCGGGAGCACGGACGCTTGCAAATTGATAGGAAAGATTTCTAACATCGCCGGAAACCCGAGTCAATGACGCATCAGATCACCGCACGCTCACCGCGACTCCTCCGCCGGCTCAACGCGGCGGCTGTGCTGCGCACGATCCGCGCCGAGGGCCCCATCTCTCGCGCGGAGCTGAGCCGGGTGACCGGCCTCTCCAAGCCCACTGTCAACGGCGCGGTGGAGCTTCTGCTCGAGACCGGGTATCTGAGGGAACGCGTCGCCGGCCTCGACGCCCCAACGCGACGCCCCGGGCCGCGCGCCCGCCTGCTCAGCTTCCGCGGCGACCTGGGCCACGTGCTCGGCATCGACATCGGCGCGAACAAGGTATTGGTCGTCGTCGCGGATCTGACGGGCGAGGTGATCGGGGCTGTCCGACGCCGGACGGGAGCCCGCGATCGGCTGACCGCAGATACTCTTCTCGAGCTCGTCGGTGCCGCGACGGACGAGGTCCTGGCGACCGCCTCGGTGGACCGGAGCAGCCTGCAGGCGGTCGGTGTCGGCACGCCTGGCGTCGTCGACCCTGTATCGGGCCGAGTGACGCTGGCGCCCCAGCTCGGCGGTTGGGAGGGGATCCGGCTCGCGAGCCGGCTGGAGCCGGAGTTCCCCTGTTCGGTGCTCGTCGACAACGAGGTGCATCTCTCTGTCCTGGCCGAGCGCTGGCGTGGCTCCGCGCAGGGGATCGACGACGCCCTCTACGTCCACGTCGGCGTCGGCATCGGCGGCGGTGTTCTGATCGGCGGCGACCTGTACCGCGGAGCCGGTGGCGCAGCCGGCGAGATCGGCTATCTCCCGATCTTCGACGACGACGCGGAACGTGACGGGCTCGGGTCGTTCGAGCACGCCGCAGGCGGAACCGCGTTCGCCCGCCTCGGCCGTCGCGCGGCCGCAGCCGGCGAGAGCCCGGCGCTGCTCGAGCTCGCCGGCGGCGACCCTGACGCGATCGACGCCGAGGTCGTCTTCGCGGCGGCGGACGGCGGCGACGAAGCCGCGCGGCGCATTCTCGACGAGCTGCTCGAGAGGCTGGCACGCGGCATCGCGTCCGCGGTCACGATCCTCAATCCGTCGACCGTGATCGTCGGCGGAGGCGTCTCACGGGCGGGCGAGAGACTGCTCGAGCCGCTCGAGCGCCGCGTCGCAGCCCTCGTGCCCGCTCCGCCGCTCGTCGTTCTCTCGACCCTCGGGGACGAAGCGGTTGCGCTCGGGGCGGCCCGGCTCGCGCTCCGGGCCGTCGAGGAGCGCCTCTTCGACGTTGTCGTGACGGAGGCAGTGTGAGAGTTCTCGCTGTCGGCGCTCACCCGGACGATCTCGAGATCCTGTGCGGCGGGACGCTGGCCCGCTTCGTGCAGGAGGGTCACGAGGTGGTGATGTGCCACGCCACTCGCGGCGACCGTGGCAGTTTCGTCCACTCCTCAGAGGAGATCGCACGCATCCGCGGCGGGGAAGCGCGGAAGGCGGCCGAGATCTGCGGCGCCGATTACGCGTCGCTCGGCTTCAGCGATGCCGAGGTCAGCGCGGCAGATCGTGACCAGCAGCGTGCCGTCATCGACGTCATTCGTGAGGCGCGGCCCGATCTGATCCTCACACACTCGCAGGGCGACTACATGGGCGACCACAACGAGATCTCGCGACTCGTCTTCGACTGCAGCTTCTACGCCGCTCTGCCCCTCTACGCGACTGGCAAGCCGTACCACTCCGAGATAACACCGATCTACTTCATGGAGACGATCATGGGACACGGCTTCCAACCGTCGGAGTTCGTCGACATCTCCGCCACGTTCGACACGAAGGTCGCAATGCTCGAGGCCCACGAGAGCCAGCTCACGTGGCTAAAGGATCACAACGACGTCGACATCGTGGAGCAGATGAAGACGGTAAGCCGCTTCCGCGGGCAACAGTGCGGCGTGACGTATGCGGAGGGCTTCGTTCCCTGCCTTACTCACCTCAGAGGGACGACGCGGCGCCTGCTGCCGTGAAGGGAGGATCGTTGGCCATCGAGACCGAGTTCACGTACGACCTGGCGCGGTTCATCAGCTTCCGCAACCTGCCGGCGTGCGAGCGCGTCAGGCGCATCCGCAGGACCGAGTTGGCGGAGCACCCGAACCCCGAGTTCCGGATCCGGATCGTCGACGAGGCGACTCCGTTCTACCGGGCGTTCGCCGACGACATCGTGGGACGGATACGTGCCGCCCGCGACGACGGGCGAAGCTTCGTCGCCATCGTGCCCGTCGGGCCGATGCCGCAATACGAGCTCGCCGCGCGCATGATCAACGAAGAGCAGTTATCGCTGGCGCACGTGCACACGTTCAACATGGACGAGTACGCCAGCGAGGACGGCGTCACCGCTCCCGTGTCGTGGCCGGGCTCGTTCCAGCGCGCAATGCTCGAACGCTTCTTCGCTCTGATCGACCCCGAGCTGCGCCCGCCGGAAAGCCAGATCCACTTCCCGACCAGCGACGCGCTCGGGGACTACTCGAGCCGAATCGAGGATCTCGGCGGCGCCGACGTCTGCTACGGCGGGATAGGCTGGTGCGGGCACATCGCCTTCTGGGAGTCCCATCTCGGCGAGGAGTTCGCCGGCGACCTCGAGGCGTACAAGCAAGCGGGCGCCCGTCTCGTGGAGCTCCACCCGATGACGATCATGCAGAACGCGCTCCACTCGTTCGGCGGCGACTGGTCGTGGGTGCCGCCGAAAGCGAACACGATCGGCCCACGTGAGATCCTCGGTGCAAGGCATCGCAGCTTCTGGCTCGACGGGGACCTGGGCGGCGGCGTCTCCTGGCAGCGCTTCATCGCCCGCCTCGTCGCGCACGGCCCGGTGTCCGAGTTCGTCCCGGGGTCGATCCTGCAGACTGCACCGACCGACTACACCATCCTCGGCGGCGTCGCCGACGACGTCGAGATAGCCATGGCCTAGTGGTCGACGTCGTCTGCCTCGGCATCCTCGTCGCCGATGTGATCGCGCGACCCGTCGACGAGCTGCCGCACGGAGCGGTGTCCCTCATGGACGAGGTGTCGCTGCACGGCGGCGGTTGCGCGCTGAACACGGCGACCGGGCTCGCCCGGCTCGGGCTCTCCGTCGCCGTCGTCGGCAAGGTCGGCGAGGACACCTTCGGCGACTTCGTGGTGGGGTTGCTCGGCGAGCGGGGTCTCGACGCGCAGGGCGTACTGCGCGATCCTGCGGCGCCCACCTCCGCGACCGTCGCGCTGGTCGACCGAGCGGGCGAGCGCTCGTTTCTCCACCTGCCCGGTGCGAACGGCGCGCTCACCGCCGACGAGCTTGCCCTGGACAGTGTCTTCGCAGGCCGAGCGCTGCACGTCGCCGGCGCGCTGGTCATGCCCGGGCTCGACGGCGCCCCGATCGCCGGGCTGCTCGCGGAGGCGCGACGACGCGGAGTCGGCACCTCGCTCGACACCGTCTACGACGCCACGGGTCGCTGGGAGCGGGTCGAGCCGTGCCTGCCTCACCTCGACCTGCTCACAATGAGCCTTGCCGAGGCGCAGGGGATGTCGGGTGAGCGTGAGCCGGCGAGTGTGGCGGCTTGGTGCCGTGACCGCGGCGTCGCGGTGGTGGCGGTGACGCTCGGCCCCGACGGGTGCTACGTCGCGGGTGCGGAATTCGAGGGCCAGCTGCCGGCGTTTCCCGTGCGCGTCGTCGACGGCACCGGGGCGGGCGACGCCTTCGCCGCCGGGATCCTCTACGGCAGGCTCGCCGGCTGGCCGCTCGCGGATGCGGCACGGCTCGCCAACGCCGCCGGCGCACTTGCTACGACTGCGCTCGGCGCGACCGAAGGCCTCCTCGGCCTCGGCGAGACTCTCGCTTTCGCGGGTCTGGGGGCCGCGGCGTGAGCGCACGCCTGAACCGGCTGTTCGCCGCGGACGGCCGGTGCTTCGACGTCGCCGTCGACCACGGCTTCTTCGGTGAAGGGTCGTTTCTCGCCGGCATCGAGACGATGGAGTGGGCGATCGCGACGCTGGTGGAAGCGGGTCCCGACGCCATACAACTATCGCCCGGCCAAGCGCCATATCTCCAGCGTCTCCAGGGGCCGCAGAAGCCCGCACTCGTGCTCCGCACGGACGTCGCGAACGTCTACGGGGCGCAACACCCGAGCCATGTGTTCAGCGAGCTCGTGGCCGGGGCCGTCGAGCAGGCGCTGCGGCTCGATGCCGCCTGC